>SMVB01127540.1_pt1 | contig 34676 bp, 24 predicted proteins | sample 2456461 | NCBI WGS metagenome assembly SMVB01 (sample SAMN11095934, study PRJNA526329) | marine sediment metagenome | biome: Marine sediment; feature: Surficial sediment; material: Deep marine sediment; isolation source: Hadal surficial sediment | place: Pacific Ocean | collected 2014-05 | depth... | reverse complement strand
TCTCCCTGGCGGCGGGCTTCTTCTTGGCCACGGGCTCTTTCTTGGCCGCGGGCTTCTGCTTGGCCACGGGCTTTTTCTTGGCGGCCTTCTTCACATTGCTCAGAAGGCTCAGAAGGCTCAGAAGCCGGCCAGGTTGCGCTCGAGCAGCTCGAGCTCGAGGCCGAGCTCGCCTTCGCGGCGGCGCTCGCTCGCGACCACGTCGGGGTCGGCGCGCTCGACGAAGGCCTTGTTGGCGAGCTTCCGGCCGACGCCCTCGATCGCCGAGCGCACCTTGGAGGCGCGGTTCTCGAGGACGTCCTTCAGCTTGGCCATGTCCACGTCGTCACCGAGGGGCACGAAGGTCTCGAACCCGCCGGCGACCGCGACGGCGCTGTTGGCCGGGCGCTCGGCGTGCTCGCGAATCTCGAGGCGCTCGAGGAACGCGAGGGAGCGCGCCGTTTCGGCGTACTTCTCGAGCACGCGCCGCTCGTCCTCCCGCGGAACGCTGAGGATCGCGGTGAGCGGCTTGCGCTCCCCCACCATCGTGAGCGACCGCACGCGGCGGATGGCGCCGACGAGGTCCTGGATGAGCTCCATCTCGGCCTCGGCCGCCTCGTCGAGCGCGAGGCCCTCGGCCGCGGGCCAGGGGGCCGTGATGAGCGCGGCGGGCGGCTCCTCGCCGAGCGTCTCCCACAGCATCGCCCACAGCTTCTCCGTCATGAACGGCGTGAAGGGGTGCAGGAGCCCCAGGACGTCCGCGAGGACCCGCGCGAGCGTCCCGCGGGCGGAGGCGGCGCTCGCCGCGTCGGCGCCGGTGAGGCGCGCCTTCACCATCTCGACGTACCAGTCGCAGAAGTCGTTCCAGACGAAGCGGTAGAGCGTCGTCGCCGCGTCGTTGAAGCGGTACTCCTCCAGCGCGGCGCTCACCTCGTCGCGGCAGCGCAGGAGCCGGGAGAGGATCCAGCGATCCTCGAGCGCGCCGCCCGGGCCCCCGCCCGCGGGCGCGCGCTCGCCGTCGAGGTTCATCATCACGAACCGCGCCGCGTTCCAGACCTTGTTGCAGAACCGCGAGCCCTGCTCGAACCGGTCGGTCGCGAGCTTGACGTCCTGCCCCTCCTTCGTGAGCAGGATGAGGCTGTAGCGCACGGCGTCCGCGCCGTACTTCTCGATCATGTCGAGCGGGTCGATGCCGTTGCCCGCGGACTTCGACATGCGCCGCCCCTTGGCATCGAGCACCGTCGCGTGGATGTAGCAGGTCGTGAACGGATTCCGGTCCTTGCCCAGGGACTCGGGCAGGAACGCGTAGCCCGCCATCACCATGCGCGCCACCCAGAGGTAGATGATCTCGCGCGCCGTCGAGAGGAACTGCGTCGGGTAGAAGCGGGCGAGGTCGGGCGCGTCCTCGTTCGGCCAGCCGAGCGTCGCGAACGGCCAGAGCCACGACGAAGCCCACGTGTCGAGCACGTCGGGATCGCGGCGCACGATCGGGCGCCCCGTCCGCGGGTGGGGCGACCCGATTTCGAGGTCCGTCTTCGAGGCGACCGGGACGCCCTCTTCGTCGTACCACACAGGTATCCGGTGTCCCCACCAGAGCTGGCGGCTGATGCACCAGTCGTGGACGTGCTCGAGCCAGCTCAGGTAGACGCGCCCCCACCGCTCGGGCCGGAACTTCAGCGTCCCTTCCGCGAGCGCCTGGATCGCGGGCTCGGCGAGCTGCTGCATCTTCACGAACCACTGCTCGCTGACGAGCGGCTCGACCGGTGACTTCGAGCGGTCGGAGAGCGAGACCTTGTGCACGATGTCCTCGACGCGCTCGAGCAGCCCGCGCTCGTCGAGCTGCGCGACGATGCGCTTGCGCGCCTCCTCGCGCGAGAGACCCGCGAAGGGACCGCCCTGCTCGTTGATGGTGCCGTCCGGGTTCAGGATGCCGATGATCGGCAGGCCGTGCCGCGCGCCGCGCTCGTAGTCGGCCGGGTCGTGCCCGGGCGTCACCTTCACCGCCCCGGTGCCGAGCTCGGGCTCGACCGTGTCGTCCGCGACGATCGGGATCTCGCGCTCGAGGAACGGCAGGACGCACGTCGTGCCCACGAGCGACCTGTAGCGCTCGTCGTCCGGGTGCACGGCGACGCCCGTGTCGCCCAGCATCGTCTCCGGACGCGTCGTCGCGACGACGATGAACTCGCCCTCGCGTCCCGTCAGGGGGTAGCGGATGTACCACAGCTTGCCCTTGCGCTCGACGTACTCGATCTCGTCGTCCGAGATCGCGGTCTTCAGGACGCAGTCCCAGTTGACGAGGCGCGCGCCGCGATAGATGAGCCCCTGGTCGAAGAGCCGCACGAACGCCTCGCGCACGGCCGCCGACAGCGCCGGGTCCATCGTGAACGCCGTCCGCGTCCAGTCGCAGGAGCACCCGAGGCGCCGGAACTGCTCGAGGATGATGTCGCCGTGCTCCTCCTTCCACGCCCAGACACGCGCGAGGAAGGCCTCGCGCCCGATGTCCTCGCGCGTCTTGCCCTCTTCCGAAGAAAGCTGCTTCTCGACGACCGCCTGCGTCGCGATGCCCGCGTGGTCGGTGCCCGGGATCCAGAGCGCGTCGTAGCCGGACTTGCGCCGGTGCCGGATGACGATGTCCTGAATCGTGCCGTTCAGGGCGTGCCCCATGTGCAGCCGGCCCGTGACGTTCGGCGGTGGCATCACGATGGTGAACGGCTTCCCGGAACCCTCACCCCCGGCCGGGGGTTGGAAGGCGCCGCTCGCCTCCCAGGCCGCGTAGATGGGACCCTCGATGTCCTTGGGGGAATAGCGCGTCGAGAGGTCCATGGGGCAGCGTGTGGAAAGGAGTCGGTGCGAGGCGTCGGGCGTCGATCGGGCGGGACACTTCAACGTGCATCCGCTGGACGGTCAAGGTCCGGCGCTCAACGCATCGCCCGCTCCGTCCCCTCGCGCACTCCGAGCAGACGCGTCGCGAGCAGCCCCGACGCCCGCGAAGTTTCGAGCGAAACGTCGCGCGGACGGAGCTCACTCGCCGAGGCATCCGCCACGTGCGTCGCGCGCACGAGCCCGACCGCCTCGGCCTCCGGCAACCCCATGGCGCGGAGCACGGCGAGCCCGAGCTCGTAGCGGGAGACGCGCGACGACCCGGCCACGTGCAGGATGCCGCTCGCGCCCGTGTGCAGGAGCTCCACGAGCGCCGCCGCGGCGTTCTGCACCTCGAGCGGCGTCCGCCACTCGTCGACGAAGAGCGGCGGATCCTCGCCCCGGTCGACGGCCGCGAGCAGCCCGTCGGAGGCACCGAGCTCGCGCCCCCCCGAGTTCCCGTAGAGCAGCGGCAGGCGGACGACGAGGGCTCCCCGGCACGCGTCCAGGACGAGGCTCTCCGCCTCCGCCTTGGTCGCGCCGTACACCGAGCGGGGCGCCGGCGCGGCCGCTTCGGTGAACCCGCCCTCGGGCGCGTCCTCCGCGCCGAAGACAAGGTCCGTCGAGACGTGCACGAGCCGCGCGTCCCGCTCCGCGCACCACCCGGCCACCTCGCCGGCCACCTCGGCGTTGATCCGCCGCGCGAGCTCCGGCGCTGCCTCGCACTCGTCGACACGGGACAACGCGAGACACGACACGACGCACTCGGGTTGGACCAGCGCGAGCAGCGCCGCCGCAGCGCCCGGCGCGGAGAGGTCCGTCGCTTCCCACGCCGCGGCGTCGCGCGGGTTCGAGAACAGCGGCGCGAGCTCCGGCCGCCGGCACGCGCCGACGACGGGCGGCCCGAGCGGGTCGGCGAAGGTCGCTTCGGCGCCCGAGTGCGCCACGGCCGCCGCCACGACGTGCGGACCGAGGAACCCGCTCGCGCCCAGGACGAGGGTGGTGCCTTCGGCGCGGGTCATGGGCGAATTGTGCATGATCCCTTGCTCTCGCTGCCTCTCCTTTCCTCTCCCTTCATGACCCGCGAGGCCCAGAGCCCCAAGCACACGCCCCACTTCCGGCGCGCGCTCATCGTCGCGAACCCGATTGCGGGGCGCGGCAGGGCGCGCCGCATGGCGGGCGAGCTCGCGGCGGGCTTGCGCGCGGATGGGATCGAGACCGAGCTCCACTTCACCGCAGCCCGGGGCGATGCCACCCGGCGCGTGGGCGCGCTCGAGCCGGAGACGGACCTCGTCGTGGCCGTCGGTGGGGACGGAACCGTGGCGGAGATCCTCGCCGGGCTGCGGCCGGAGATCCCGCTCGCGGTGTTGCCGCTCGGCACCGCCAACGTCATGAGCCGCGACCTCCGAATCCCGCGCCGGCCCGCGGGGACGATCCGCATGATCCGGGGTGGGCGCACGACGGGGCTCGACACCGCGCGAGTGAACGGCCGGCTCTCCTTTCTCGTGACGGGGGTCGGCTTCGACGGCCGCATCGTCCGGAGCATCGACATCGCCCGCAGCGGTCCCGTGACGAAATGGACGTACGTTCGGGCCGTCTGGCGCACCCTTCGCGCATGGGGCCGGCCCCCGCGGCTCCGGGTGTTCGTCGACGGCGAGCGCATCCCGGGCGAGTACGGCTGGGTCATCGTGAGCAACACCATCGGCTACGGGGGCTTCATGCAAATCGCGCCCGACCGGGTGCTCGACGACGGGCTCTTCGAGGTGTCCCTCTTCGAGCGAGGAACCCGGCTCGCCCTGATCGGGTACGCCCTGCGGGGCATCTTCCGCCGGCTTCCGGGCGGCTCGTGCCGCATGGTTCCCGCCCGGCGTGTCCGCATCGAGTCCGACGAGCCCGAGCACTACCAGGTCGACGGCGACTACGGCGGCGAGACGCCCGTGGAGATCGAAGTCACGGGCGTCCGACATCGCCTCCTGATACCCTGAGCGCGCGATGGCGGAGCGACACGAGGTCGAGGTCGGCGGGCGACCCCTGCGCGGCGAAAAGCCCTTCTTCATCTCGGGCCCCTGCGTGCTCGAGACGCGCGAGCTCGCGTTCGAGATCGCCGGACGCCTGGCCGAGCTGTTCGCGGATCGGGGCGCGACTTTCATCTTCAAGGCGAGCTTCGACAAGGCGAACCGCTCCAGCCTCGACTCGGGCCGCGGAGTGGGCCTGGAGCTCGGACTCGAGTGGCTCGCCGACATCAAGGCCTCGCTCGGCGTACCCGTGCTCACCGACGTCCACGTCCCGGATCAATGCTCCGTGGTGGGCGAGATCGTCGACGTGCTCCAGATCCCAGCGTTCCTCTGCCGCCAGACGGACCTGCTCGTCGCCGCGGCCCGGACGGGGAAGGTCGTCAACATCAAGAAGGGCCAGTTCCTGAGCCCCTGGGACATGCGCAACACGGTCCGGAAGGTGACTGAGTCGGGCAATCCCAACGTGATCCTGACCGAGCGCGGAACCTCGTTCGGATACGGTCGGCTGGTGGTCGACATGGCCGGCTTCCGCCATCTGGCGGCGACGGGCTGCCCGGTCGTGTTCGACGCGACGCACTCGGTGCAGGAGCCGGGAGCGCTCGGCGACAAGACGGGCGGCGATCGCACGCTCGTACCGGCCCTCGCGCGGGCCGCCGTCGCGACGGGCGAGATCGACGGGCTGTTCTTCGAGGTCCACCCCGACCCCGACTCCTCGCCCTCGGACGGTCCGAACATGTTGCGCCTTGATGAGTTCCCACGCGTCGTCGACGGGGTGCTCGCCGTATCCGAGGCTGTGCGCGGCGGACCCTCGGCGTAGGGCGAGGCCGGTCATGGCTCCAGCGCGCCCGGGCCCGTGCCCACCCGCGCCCCACACCGTTGGATTCCCGCGACACCTCCCCATCGCGGATGAGCCCACGGACCCGTGGGGTCTGGATTCCATCCTGAGCAGCCGTTCGAGCCCGTCTGCGAGCCGCATCCGGGCCAGACGAGCGTGAGGGGATGGACCCGTCGCCGCGAGCGCCGCATGGCAGGCTGGGATCCCTGGTTCTTGCTCAGATGCAAATCCACACCCGACCCGTGCCGTCCCTGATCGAGCCCGATTCGCTTCCGATTCGCCCGTTTCTCGCGTCGCTCCGCGCCCCCTCGATCGTCGCAATCGCCTGCTACCACGGGCTTTTCGTCGCACGGAAAAACCTTCCACGGGTGAATCCTCCCTCGCCGTTTGCTCAATTGCAATTTCCAAGGTACTGTCCAACGCTCCGAAGATGGCGCGACAAGGGCAAACCAGCCGCAAGGCTGGGGCGCAAAGCCACGGGCCCCTAGCGGGCAGCCGGGCTACCGAACGTCGTCGATCCGATCCAGGGTGTCATCCGAGGGGCAGACGGGAATTCCTTCCCGCCTCGGTTTGAGACTCCGGGTCGGAAGACACCATTGCTCTTCCTCCCCCGCGCGCCTCAGCCCGGCCTTCGTGCCGGGCTGGGGCGGGCACCTCATCCAAGGCGCGGGCACTCCCGAGCGAACGCCAAGGATCAAAGAGTGAAGACGGACATGTGGAGTCACCCCGACAGAGAGCGGCCGACCACCCGTACGGTCGGCGCCCCGCGGGTCCATCTCCGTCCCGCCACGAATGGCGTTCGCCCCTATGACGTGCGACGCGAGTGCGCCGCACGTGATGTCAGCGACCGGGAACGGCAGAAGCAGAGCGGGGACGGGAACGCAGGGAACCCGTCCCCCGGTGGAGATGAATTCAGGAATCGCCGCGCCTTCGAGGCTCGGCGAGACTGCGCGGCGAGTTGGGGTGGGGACCTCCAGCCCGCGCGGGTGAAGGAGGCGATCGGGCTCGAAGCTCCGTGGGGACAGAGTCTTCGAGCCTCGCGTGGAGGAGTCGCGCAGCCGATGGGCTTGTGGGGACAGCCCGGACGTTGCGCCCCCGGTAGGGTTCTCTTCGGATCCTTGGATCGCAGGGGGGTGTCTCGGCCTAGCTGAAACACCGCGATCGTGAGGCTCGCCTCGCGGCGTGTCTCATCACCGGGCAAGAGAGCATGAGGGTTCACCCTCATGCTCTCTTCTCGTTCTGGACCGGCGAGAGCGATCGTCAGTCTTCCGCGACGTCCACGCGAAAACGATCCCGCAGCCGCTCGATCAGGCGCGTGTGGATCTTGCACACGCGCGATTCGGAGAGCCCCGCCAGCTCGCCGATGTCCTTCATCGAGAGGTCCTCCCAGTACTTGAGGTACACGACCCGGTACTCCTGCTCGGTGAGCTTCTGCGCGACCAGTTGGAGCAGCTCCTCGCGGGTCAGCTTCTCGCCGGGAGCCTCGGAGTGCGGATCCGGCACGATATCGAGCGCCGGGGCACGGTCGTCATCGCCTTCGTCCGTCCGCATCGAGCCCGCCGGCGCCGTGGGCATCCCCGTACCGAACAGGGACTGGTACCGATCGAGCGGAATGGCCATGGATTCGGCCACCTCGTCGTCCAGCGGATCGCGTCCCAGCTCGCCCCGCAATCGTTCGAAGGTCCTCTTCTGCCGTTCGATCCGGTGGCGCCACGGACGCGGAAACCAGTCCTGGGTCCGGAGCTCGTCCAGGAGCGCGCCCTTGGCGCGCAGCTCGCAGTACGACTCGAAGCGCACGCCGCGATTGGGGTCGAAGCCCTCCACCGCGGAGATCAAGCCCACGTTGGCGGCGGTCTCCAGGTCGCCACGGTCGACCGAGCGCGGGAGGCGCACGGCGAACCGCCGAACGACGTCCTTGACCAGCGACTGATACGCCTCGACGAGCGTGTTGCGCGTCGCGTGGTTGCGGCACTTGCGGTAGGAGGCCCAGAGCCGTGCGAGCTCGTCGCTCTTCCGGGCACAGCCTCGACCCTTGGTCTGGCCGTTCTTTGGGGCGGTCTCTGCTTTGGTGTCCAAGGAACTCTCCCGGTGGCCGAGTACCGTGGTGCCCGCCACCGATCGCTCTCGCGATGCACGCAAACCCGCCGTGCGATCGCCGTGACTTGCTCGTACGATGTCTGGATACTCCCTCCGGGACGGCCGGATCAACTGTTCGTTCCGTTCCCAGGCGCCTAGGAAGCACACGCTTCGGGAGCTGCACGGCGCGAACTTCCGCTCCATTGGCCGAATGGCGTGCAAACTCGCATCATTCGGTGTGCACCGGCGTCACGATCCGCGCCGACTTTTTTTTTGAGTTTTCTCAATTAAATCGCGGCTGTCGTCGCTCGGCGCGCTCGGGGTTGCCGCCGATCCGACGCGCGCGCGGTGCAGCCGCGACGCGATCACGCGTCGTGGGACGTCGGGTCCGGCGCGTACCCGAGGCGCTCGAGGACCTCGCGCTCCGCCGCCCGCATGGCCGACCGGTCTTCGGCCCCGTGGTCGTCGAAGCCGCAGAGGTGCAACGCGCCGTGGACGAGGTAGAGCGCCAGCTCGCGGGCCGGCTCGAGCCCGCGTTCCGCGGCGACCCGGCGGGCGCAGTCGACGCTGACGTAGATCTCGGCTTCGGGCCCGCCGCCGCCGCCGAGCTCGAAGGTGATCACGTCGGTGGGCGTCGGATCGCCGAGGAAGCGACCGTGCAGCTCCGTGAGCGTGGCGTCCGCGACGAGCAGAACCTCCACTTCCAGCCCGGATCGCCCACCGTGCTCGAGCGCCGCCTCGACCGCCCGAGTCGCCTCGGCGTCGGTGACGAGCCTCGGTCCGACGTCCCAGGTGACGCGCGTCGTCACATCCGACCGCCGGCGACACGCCGGCGCTCTCCGCGCTCCTTGTCCTGCACGGCGCGGCGCTCCTCTCCCGGTTGAGAGAGGTCGAGGGGGTGCGGCTTGCCCTTCGGAAAGGTCGGACGCGTGTGGTGGATCGCCGACAGCACGCGCACGCAGGCGGCTTCGATCAGGTCGAGATCGCGCAAGGTCATGCCACACTCGGCGAACTGACCGTCCATGAGGCGTTTCAGCGCGACCTCGTGCACCATCTCCTTGAGTCGCGCCTGGCTCGGGTCGGGCATCTGACGCGCGATCGCTTCGGCGGCGTCCGCGATCATCACGATCGCGGTCTCGACGCTCTGTGGCTTCGGTCCCGGATAACGGAAGCTCTCCTCGCTGACATTCTCATCGCCGCGAAGTTCCTTGGCCCGATGGTAGAAGTACTCGATCAGCGATGTGCCGTGGTGCTCCGGCATGAAGTCGAGGATCGCCTGCGGCAAGCCGTAGAACCGACCGAGCTCGACGCCGTCGCGAGGGTGGGACGAGATGATCAGCATGCTCATCTCGGGCGCGAGATTCTTGTGCCGACCGCGCGCATCGGGCGAGTTCTCCGCGAAGTACTCGGCTTTGTTCAGCTTGCCGATGTCGTGGTACAGCGCGCCGACGCGCGCGAGGAGCGGGCTCCTCCCGACGGCCTCCGCCGAGGCCTCCGAGATCAGACCGACGACGTAGGAGTGATGGAACGTCCCAGGCGCCTCGATCAGGAGCTTGCGCAGGAGGGGCGCCTCGTGCGTGTTCCCCAGCTCGAGCAGACTGATGTCGGTCGTGACTCCGAAGAGAGCTTCGATCGCGGGCAGGAGCCCGGAGACGAGGAGCCCGACGACGACGCCCTGGGCCCCGACCATGAGGAGCGGGCCGAGGTCCGGGGTGGAGGGCACGACCGCGGGGTCGATGAGCAGGAACGTCGCCGCGAGGAAGGCCTGGAAGAAGCCGATCAGGAGCCCGATCCGGAACAGGGAGCTGCGGCGCTTGACCTCTTCGCTCGCGATTGCAGCGACGAGCGCGCCGCCGATCGCGACCGCGAGCCCCTCGATACTGGGCCCATCGAGTCGCGATCTCAGGGCGAGGTAGAGGAGCAGGAGCACGCCCGAGAACATCGTGCAGTCGATCGCCAGCGCGCGGCCCCAGGCGAGGGACAGGATCAAGGCGATGAAGGACAGGGGCAGGAGCGAGAGGCTCTCGACGCCCCAGATCCGGTCGTACGCGACGAGCGTCGCGAGCGGGAGCAGGAGGACCGTGGCGAGCCCGATGGTCCTTCGGATCGAGCCGAGCGCCTGGCGGCGGAAGTCCGCCAGGTAGCGTACGAAGCCCGTGACGAGCATGAGCCCCAGCGCGAAGAGCGCGAGCCACGGGCGGACGCCCTCCGCCGCCCCCGCTCCGAGGAGTCCGACGCCGAGGAAGCCCGCCGCCGCACCGATGCAGAGCTTCTCGCCCAACTGCGGGATCGGCGCCCGGCGCTGGCCACGGGCCACCGCCCGCGCCTTCTCGTGGGAGAAGCGCCGCAGGTGATGGCGTCCCTCGACGCGCGCCCGGATGCGCTGCAGGAGGCTCACTCGGCCGCGTCCTCCTTCACGCGCGAAGGCGCCTGATAGGCGCGCACGATCTGTGCGACGAGGGGATGCCTGACGACGTCGTTCGCGTTGAACTCGACGAACCCGACACCCTCGAAGCCGCGCAGCCGCTGCACCGCATCCAGGAGACCGCTCCGCGTGTTCGGGGGCAGATCGTTCTGGCTCGGGTCGCCCGTCACGACCATGCGCGAGCCTTCACCCATGCGCGTCAGGAACATCTTCATCTGTCCGATGGTCGTGTTCTGGGCTTCGTCGAGGATCACGAACGCGTTCGACAGGGTCCGGCCGCGCATGTAGGCGAGCGGAGCGACTTCGATCACGCCCGCCTCCTCGAGGCGGACGAGATCGTCGTGCTCGATGAGGTCGTGGAGCGCGTCGTAGATCGGCCGCATGTACGGATTGAGCTTCGCCTGGAGATCTCCGGGCAGGAATCCGAGGTGTTCGCCGGCCTCGACGACCGGCCGCGTGATGACGAGCCGTCGCACTTCGCCCGACCGGAGCATGTGCACCGCGGCCGAGACGGCGAGGTACGTCTTCCCGGTCCCCGCGACCCCGTTCCCGAACACGAGCGGTCGCTTCTCGATCACGTCGAGGTAGCGCCGCTGGTTCTCGTTGCGCGGTTCGACGGGCCGGATCCGGAAGCGCGCGACGGGGCGCTTCGCTCCGGAACGCATGGCGAGCACAGCCTCCTGGCTCGCCTCCCGCGCGCTCTTGGACTGACCGTCGAGGAGGATCTTCTCGATCTCCCGCACGCCGAGCTCGCGCCCCTTGCGGGACTTGCCGAGCAGGTGGTCGATCCGCCGTCGGGCCTCGTGGATGTCGTCCTCGATGCCTTTCAGCCGCAGGTTCCCGCTGTGGGTGGAGAGCTCGACGTCCAGAGCTTGACGCAGGAGCTTCGCGAATCGGTCGTAGGGCCCCAGCACGAGGGCGGCCTCGTCGTGGGAACGGAGGGGAATCGTGATTTCAGCCAAGAGAATAGAGTGCTCCCGTCGGGGCCGCCCCTCCCCACCGTCACGCGGTCGGAGGGATCTCGCGGTCCAGCATCGCCCGGCGGGTCCCGTCCTGTCAACGGAGTGAGCCGGAGTCCGGGGCAGGGCCGCGGAATGGCCTCGGAGCGCGGCCCCACAGCGCTGGACAGAGCCTCGGACGGACCCTCAGTAAGTCCAGGCGAAGAGGTAGGGCCACGTCACCAGGGCCGCCGGAACGGAGAGCAACAGGCTGTCGACCACGTCGAGCACGCCGCCCGAGGGCCCGAAGAGCGTCCCGGAGTCCTTCACGCCCGCCCGGCGCTTGACCACGCTCTCGAGCAGGTCGCCGGCCTGCGACGCGAGGTTCAGGGTCGCGCCGGCGAGCAGTCCCGAGAGGATCACGAATCGCGACGCGGGGAAGAGGCCCGCAAGCTCGCACACGACCCCGAAGAGGGACCCGCAGAGGAGCGAGGCGACACACCCGCCGGTCGTCTTGCCCGGACTGATCCGGGGGAAGGGGTGCGTCTTGCCGAGCAGGTTTCCAAAGTAGTAGCCGGCGATGTCGCCGACCTTCGAGAGCACGATGAGCGCGACGAGTCCGGCGACGCCCCACTGGAACCGGATCACCGTCAGCCAGGCGAGCGGCAGGACGAGCCAGAGCGCGAGCGCGAGAGGGCCCCAGGCGAGGGGCCGGATCTCCGGCTCGCGCCGCGCGTACCACCGGCGGGTGAGGAATGCCAGGTTCGCGAGCATGAGCGCGAGGAGCACGTACGAGAGCAGCAACGTGAAGGCGTTCGAGCCTTCCACCAACGAAGTGAGGGAGCGGTACGGCTCGGCGTCCTGCGCCGGGAGGTGCCCGAGCTCGACCACGTTGAGGGCGAGGAGGCCGAACACGCCGGCGACAGTCGGCAGCACGCCGAGGGCGAGCACGCGCGCCCCGAACGCGCCCATCCGGTGCACCTCCCATACGCCGCCGGTCGCGAGCAGGGCCCCGGCGGCCAGGACGACCCACTCCCCCGACTCCCGCGCCGCGGCCCACAAGAGCAGTGCGAGCCCGCCGGCGAGCAGCGCTCCGACGCGGGTGCGTCGCCAGATCTTCGCGGACTTGGTAGCCATCGGAGCGGGCGGGCGTGGCTACGCCGTGCTGCGCGAACCCGCCGCGCGCCCTTCGCCCCCGCCCTGGGCTTCGTCGAGGAGCCCACCGAACTTGCGCTTGCGCTTCGCGTAGGCACTGAAGGCCTCGAGCAGGTGTGGGAGCCGAAACTCGGGCCAGCAGACGTCGGTGACGTACAGCTCGGCGTACGACATCTGCCAGAGGAGGAAGTTCGAGATGCGCATCTCCCCCGCCGTGCGGATGATGAGGTCAGGATCGGGAGTGACGGGATCGTAGAGGTAGGCGCGGATCGTCTCCTCGTCGATGTCGTTCGGGTCGAGGTCGCCCCTGACGGCCTCGAGCGCGATCTTCCGCACGGCGTCCCCGATCTCCGTCCTGCTGCCGTAGGAGAGCGCGAGGCGGAGCAACATGCCCGGATTGTCTCTGGTCATCGCCTCCGTCCGACGCAGCTCGAGGAGCGCCGGCGCGGGGAGCTCGTCGAGCCGCCCGATGCAGTGCAGGCGCACGTCGTTGTCCATCAGCGTGCGGCGCTCGCGATGCATGAAGATGCGCAGGAGGCGCATGAGGTACCGGACCTCGCGCGACGGTCGCTTCCAGTTCTCGATGGAGAACGCGTACAGCGTGAGGCTCTTCACGCCCATGCGCGCGCACTCCGTGGTGACCTCGCGCACCGAGGCGACGCCGGCGCCGTGGCCCTGCACGCGCAACATTCCCCGCTCCTCCGCCCACCGGCCGTTGCCATCCATGATGATGGCGACGTGCTCGGGGACTGGCCCGCCGAAGCTTCTGTGGGAGACCTGCTCCTTGGCCACTAGACCTCCCGGTCGATCACCTGGTCACGGTCCGGGCCGACCGAGATCATCAGGACTGGCGAGCCCACCTGCTCCTCGACCCACTGCACGTACTCGCGCGCGGTGCGCGGCAGGTCCGCGAACATCCGGACGCCGGTGATGTCCTCGGTCCAGCCCGGGCGGCCCTCGGCCTCGACGGTGATGCCCGCGAGCGTCGGGAGGTGCGCGGGATAGTCGTGCCAGCGCTCGTCCCCGCGGCGGTACCGGGTTCCGACGCGGATCTCGTCGAAGCCGGTGAGCACGTCCAGGTTCGTCATGATCCAACCATCCGCGCCGTTCAGCTCGAGGGAGTAGCGCATCGCCGGAACATCGAAGAGCCCGCAACGCCGCGGCCGCCCCGTCGTCGCGCCGAACTCGTTGCCCGCCGCCCGCAGGCGTTCGGCCTCCGCGCCATGGAGCTCGGACGGGAAGGGTCCCTCGCCGACGCGCGTGCAGTACGCCTTCGCGATGCCGATGGAGCGATCGATCCGGCCGGGCGGAAAGCCGGCACCGGCGGCGATGCCCGCGACGCCGGTGTTCGACGAGGTGACGTAGGGGTACGTGCCACCGTCGATGTCGAGCATGAAGCCCTGCGCTCCTTCGAACAGGACGTGCTTGCCCCCATCCGCGGCCGCGCGAACCTCCGCGCCCGTGTCGCAGACGAACGACCGCAGGCGATCCCCCAGGGACACGTAGCGGTCGAACTGAGTGTCGAAGTCAAACGGCTCGCAACCGTGGACGCGCTCGATGAGGGCGTTCTTCTCGGCGAGCGCCGCGCGCAATCGCGTCTTGCAGTGCTCCGGTTCGAGCAGGTCGCAGACCCGCAAGCCGGTGCGCGCCGTCTTGTCCGCGTAGGCCGGACCGATGCCGCGGCCGGTCGTCCCGATTCGGCCTTCGCCGCGCCAGCGCTCCGCGAGCTGGTCGAGCCGCATGTGGTACTCGAAGATCACGTGCGCGTTCGCCGACAGCCTGAGGTTCGACGGATCGACGGCGACGCCGCGCGCCCGGAGCCCATCCACCTCGTCGAGGAACTGGACCGGGTCGAGGGCCACCCCCTGGCCGATCACGTTGACCTTCCCCGGGTGCAGGATCCCGGAGGGGATGAGGTGCAGGATGTACTCCTCGGCGCCGACGACGACCGTGTGCCCGGCGTTCGCGCCGCCCTGATAGCGCACTACGACGTCGGCGTTGGCGGAGAGCCGATCGATGATCTTGCCCTTCCCCTCGTCTCCCCATTGGGCACCGAAGACGCTCGTGCAGGGCATGGAAGGACGCTCGCTGGGGTGAGGTTCGGCGCGCGTCGGAGACCGACCGGCGACCGGAGAGGGGCCCCCGCGAAGCGGGGTGGACCTAAGTGAGGAGAGCCGGGGGATTCTTGCGCCCGCGCTGGGGGCCGACAAGCGAATTCCGGCATCCTTGCGGCCGTCGTCCGCGGCCCGCCCGACGTGCCCGTGCCCGGTTAGGTTGCCGACTCTTCAGGAGTGGAGTGGGAGTTGGACCGCGGCGACGGAACGGCTCGGGCCCGGGCCCGTCGGGAGGCCCGTCGAGGGCTCGGCGCGGAGTACCCTTCGGGCTCCCCGAACTGTGTGGCGGGGGTCCGCGTGAAGAAGCTCGTCATCGCCCTGCCCCTGTTCTTCTTCGCCTTCCTGTGCATCGGGTTCCTCCTGCCCGCGCGGTACGAGGTAGAACGCTCCGTCGTCGTCGCTGCTCCGTCCGAGGCCATCCACGCCTACCTCGAGGACCTCCGCCGCTGGGAGGAGTGGTTCGCGCGGCCGGAGCAGGATCCGGGGACGAGCCTCACGTTCTCGGGCGCGGAGCAGGGGGTCGATGCTCGGATGGAGTGGAGCGGCGGGAGCGCAGGGACGGGCTCCCTCACGATCACGGCGAGCGACCCCGCGAAGGGCGTCTGGTTCGACATCCAGACGGGCAGCGGATTCGCGGCGAAGTGCGCGGTCCGGTACTTCCCGGTCGAAGGCGGCTGCCGCGTGACCTGGACCCGCGCGGGGAACCTTGGGCTCAATCCGCTCTTCCGCTACTTCGGCCTGTTCGCGGACTCGCTGATGGGCGACGACTTCGCCGGCAAGCTCGGACGGATCCGAGCCCTCGTGGAAGGGAGCGCGCCGGGCTCCCTGCCAGCCACGGCGCACGGCGAGTAGGCGCGGCGGCGGCCCCCTGTGCCCTCGGAGCCTGTCGCGCATGGCGGGATTCGCGCGGTGCCGAGCGTCGGTCGCAGATCGAGGCGCAGCAAGTTTCGCATGGCTTCATGCTGATTGGGTGACCTGCTGCAATGCAGAGCTGCCCCCCGAGGATCGGTGCCGCGCGGATTCGGCTGTGCGCGACAGGCTCCCAGGCTCGAGTTGCGCCATCCTGGGCGAGACTCGGGCGCTCGCCGTGTAGCCGCCGTACGCGGTAGGCCTCCGCGTGCGCGAAGCGCGCGCGTCGTCGGCCCGAAGGGCCGTCCTGACCGCGCCGCCGAAGGCAGCGCCGCACACGGGTCCCTGGTCCTGAGCCAGTGACTTTCTGCGCACCCTGCTACCGAGCGGCCGCGCGAGAAACTCCGGGTAGCTCCACCGAGGGCTCTTCGGCGCCGCCGGAAAGGGCGAAACTCCAGCCTAGCGCGCGCGGCCGAACCCGCCCCCGCCCGGGGTGCGCACCTCGAGCTCCGAGCCCGCGGCGAGCTCGACGCCCGCCTTGCCCGCGAGCCGCGTGTTCCGCCGCTCGCCGGCCGCGCGATAGAACGCTCTCCCCGGCTGCCCGGGCTCCCCTCCCGCCAGGCCCCACGGCCCGGCGGACTGGCGCTCGGCCACCCAGCCCACGCGCACGGGCGCGAGGAATCGCAGCCGTCGCACGACGCCGTCGCCGCCTGCGTGGCGCCCCGCGCCGCCCGAGCCGCGCCGGACCGTGTAGCTCACGACGCGCACCGGGTAGTGCGTCTCGAGCGCCTCGATGGGCGTGTTGCGCGTGTTCGTCATGTGCGTCTGAACCGCGTGTTGCCCCGGCCCGGATGCGCTCGCGCCGGCGCCACCCGCGATCGTCTCGTAGTAGGCGAAGCTCGTGCCCGACCGGCCCGCGTTCCCGAACGTGAGGTTGCTCATCGTGCCCGCGCTCGCCGCCGGAATCCGGTCGGGGAGCACCTGGGCCAGGGCGCCGAGCGCCACGTCGACGAGTCGCTGACTCGTCTCGACGTTGCCCGCCGCGACGGCGGCCGGGTAGCGCGCGTCGATCACGGTCTTCGGGGTCGTGAGGACGCGGACGCACCGCATCACGCCGTCATTCGTCGGCGTCCCCGGGGGCAGGAGCAGACGCATCACGTAGAACACCGCCGAGAGCGTCACGGCCCGGACCGTGTTGACCGAACCGGTCGTCTCGGGGTCGGTCGCGCGGAAGTCGAACACGAGCTCGTTCGCCCGCGTCGCGAGCCGCAACCGGATGCGGACATTGCGTTCCCCGCCGGCGACCGGCGCCTCGAGCTCATCCTCGAAGTGGTAGACGCCGCGCGGGAGCCCGCGCACGACGGACCGCACGAGCTCCTCCGTCCACGTCATGAGCTGCTCGCCGCGCGCGCGGACCTCGTCTCGCCCGTGCTGCTCCGCCATGGCGAGCAGACGACGCTCACCGACCCGGTTCGCCGCGAGTTGGGCGAGGAGATCGCCCTCGCGCTCACGCGGCACGCGCATGTTGGCCAGCAGCAGCCGGAGCACCCCCCGGTCGAGCGCGCCGCCCCGGACGAGTCGCACGGGCGGGATGCGGATCCCCTCCCCGTGGATGTCGTGCGCCGGCGCCATCGAGCCGGGGAACGCGCCACCCACGTCGGCGTGGTGGGCGCGGTTGACGCAATAGAAGTCGGGTCGCCGGCTACCCGCCAGGAACACGGGCGAGATGATCGTCACGTCGGGCAGGTGCGTGCCCCCCTCGAAGGGGTCGTTCAGGACGACCGCGTCACCGGGTTGCATCTCGACCGCGGCCATGGCGGCGGCCAGGGAGAGCGGTGACGACCCGAGGTGGATGGGCAGGTGCGCCGCCTGGGCGATCGCCCGGCCCCGGCCGTCGAAGAGCGCGCAGGAGAAGTCCCGCCGCTCCTTGATGTTCGGCGAGAAGGCAGAGCGCATGAGCGCGACGCCCATCTCCTCCGCCGCGGCCGCGAAGAGGTGGTGGAACACCTCGAGACGCACGCGATCGCTCTTCAAGCCAGCCCCGGGGCCGTTCGCTCATCGCTCTGGGCCATCTGGGCTAGTAATCGTCCTCGGGATAGTCGAGGACTTCGAGTGGCGCGTACTCCAGCACCTCCCAGCGGATGATGGGCACGGTCTCCATCTCCTCGTCGTCGGACCGGCGCCAGACGACCGCGCGGATCGTCCGCACGATGTGCGACCCGGATCGCTCGTACACCTCCTGCTCCCGGCGGCTCTCGAACGTCACGATCTGACGGCTCGCCTGGACCGTGTCGAGCCGTGCGGTGATGAACACGGAGAACACGTTGCTCTGCACGCCGAGCAGCGCCTCGACGTCGGCCTTCACCGCCTGCTCGAGGTCGTCCCAGCCGTACACCTCCTCGAGCTCCGCGAGGTTGTCGAAGAACTTGTGCGGATAGATCTCGTTGCCGTACTCGTCGAGCATCGGCTCGGGCGCCTCGCCGTCCTCCGGTGGATCCTCCTCGAGGTTGCGGTACTCCCTGACGTCGTCCCAGACCCTGGTCGGCACGTCCCGGTCGTCCATGAGGCTCGCGAGCACGGCCATGGGCGCCGTGTTCACGTTGACGCCGAACCCGCCCGCTGCGGATCCGTCTTCGCCCGTGGCCACCCCCGTCCACACGGTGAGGAACGAGCCGATCGAGTGGACGCGCTCCCCTTCCACGTCGAAGTAGTCCCTGAAGTGGTATTCCTCGAAGGGCTCGAGGCAGGCGAACTCCTTCAGGGAGAGCGGCATCCCCAGATCCTCGTTCTCTTCGTCGTCGCTGAGCAGGGTGGGCCGGGGGAGGAACGAGTCGGAGCGCTCGAGCATGTGATCGCGCATCACCGTCGCCATCTCGAGGGCAACTCCGGAGTCGATCGCTTCGGTCGTCCCGAGCCGACACGCTTCGAGGATGCGGACGACCCGGTCGAAGGCCGCCTGCGCCTGGTCCTCGTCCTCCGCGAGCATGTTCAATACGTTGTACTTCGAGTCCTCGTCCTGGATCAGGATGCGCAGGTTGATCTCGTTGATCGTGGTCGACTGGGGCCGGGCCCATTCGTCCATCTTCGAATCGACCGACTCGCCCTCCCCGCCGGAGTCCCCCGAATCGGTGCCGCCCTCCGCGAGCAGGTCTGTGCCTTCTTCGGGAGCGCCGGCCCCTTGCCCGTCCTCCGCGAGCTGCTCGTACACCTGGAGCAGCGCCGACTCGATGGCGAGGTCCATCTTCACGAGCGTGTTGTCGTTCCGCGTGACGCGCGCGTCCGTGCCCGTCACGATGTAGATCTGGTGCACGATCGTGATGATCACGATCAGCACGAGGCAGGAGAGCAACAGCGCCGCCCCGCGTCGTCCGGCCGCGCCCCGCGGGGCGCACGTCTGGAGGATTCTCATGGGCCTCTATGGGGGGACGGCCGAGGGCCGTGATTCTTCCCGCATTGCAGTGTACCCAGCGCCCCCGGCTGGAGGAGACTCCGGGACGGTACGCGGGGCTACTCGAAGGGCCGGTTGAGGTCGCTGCCCTGCAGGATCCGGGGTCGGATGAAGAACAACACGTTCGTCCGCTCCGTCTTCGTGGACTGGCTCTTGAACAGGTTGCCGATGATCGGGATGTCGCCCAGAAACGGCACCTTGGTCTCGCGCTTCACCTTGCGCTCGGAGATCAGGCCACCGAGGACAACCGCCTGACCCGGCTCGAGCCGCACGATCGTCCGAGCCCTCCGGCGGGCGATGATCGGGTTCGAGATCTCCGTCGGTGCGATGCCGCCCGAGGTGAACGTCACGGACGTCCCGGTCTCCTGGGACGACTCGATGTCGATGTTCAGGATGACCGTGTCCGTGCCGATGATGCGCGGGATGACGTACATCTGGACGCCGACCTCCTTGTACTCCAGGCCGGCAGTGAAGTTCCCCGACTGGTTGACACCGCTGATGTTGAAGAACGGAATCTCCCGGACGTTGACGATCTCCGCCCGCGCGCCCTCGCGTACGGCGACCTTCGGGCGCGAGATGATCGTGACGTTCTCCGAGGTCGCGACCGCCTCCAGGACGGCGTTGAACGCGAGGCCGTCGTGCACCGAACTGAAAGCGAGGAGCGCGCTCGGGTCGGCGCCCGTCGGGAAGCTGAAGTCGAACGCCCGTACGAGCGTGCCGTCCGGGAAGCCGAACATCGGCGTCGAGTCATCGATGGCACGGATCCCGATATCCAGGGTGTCCGTGGTGATCACCTCGACGATCTTCGCTTCGATCTCGATCTGCCGGACGTTGGCCCCGAACTTGTTGATGAACTGCTCGACCTCCCGCATGAGCTCCGGGGTCGCGGTGACGAAGATCATGTCGCCCAGCACGACCGGGTTGCCCCAATTCTCGAGGTTCGCGCTCCTGGGATCCGACCACGACTCCGTGATCCATCCCTCCTGCAGGTCCAGGGCCACCGTATCGAGCGGCTGCTCCATCCCGGCCTCCCCGACGAAGAGCTCGAAGGGAAAGTACCTCTGGAGCAACTGGTGCATCTTCGCGGCAGTCCCCGGAGGAAACGGGTACGGCTTCATGAGCCGCCCGTCCGCGTACGGCATGATGTCCTCCCCGAACTCGAGGTAGGGGTTGTAGGGGATCTCCTCCTCGTCGAACGGATCCACCGGACCGATTCCGCCACCGAAGCCTCCAACCTCGTCGGCCGCCCGCGGTTCGTCGGCGTACTCGAGCGCCAGCTCCGCGAAGTAGTCTTCCTCGTCGAACTCTTCGGAGGGACGGAGCACGCCCTTCTCGATCAGGTCCCGAAACGCCTGGAGGTGAAGGTCCTCGGGCTCTTCGCCGGCCCGGGGGGTCTCACACGCGGCGAGCGCCACGAAGAGCGCCGCGGCGAGAATGCGGGCGGAACTGCGTCCGTCGGTGGGGCCGGGAACGGGAGGCAAAGGGAGACCTTCCTGGTTGCTGTCGTAGTTGGCGGATTCTTCGCCCCACCGAGCTTCTCCGCCGTGCCGCAGCGATTGCCTGCGACGTCGAATCCGCACGTGCCTACTTGCCTGAGATCTCCTTCTTGACCAGCGTAGTGATGTCCTTGATCCGCTTGCCGTCGCGGCGGCGGATCGACTTCCAGACGCTACAGTAGCTCTTGTCGCTCCGGACCTTCTCGCACGCCCGGCTGACCTTCTTGGCCGCCGCCGTTCGAAGCTGAATGCCGCGTGGCGAGCTGGCGTTGATCTTCTCCTTCTTCATGAGCTTCATCTCGGAGGTCTCCGCGAGAAGCACGTCGTAGTCGATCTTCGCCGGTCGGGTGAGCTGGCGCGGGTTGTCGAGCCCGCAGATGTTGTCCGAGCGATTGAGGATGTAGTCGGTCCCCCGACCGTCATCGCTCGTCACCTCGGTGGTCGTCGGAGTCTCGCGCGGGGCCGCCGCGAGGACAGGAACGGATAGGAGCAGGAGTGCCGCCGCTGCGACCCGTCTCGATGCTCTAGTCATGACGGTGTCTCGTTCGCTTAGAAATTGTGGGAACGGTCCAGGTGCCCTGGCCGACTCGCGACGTCCGCCAGAGCGGACGCGGCCCCACGAGATCGTCCAGGGTCCCCTGGCGGGCCTAGTAGCCCGCAGTGGAACATATATAGCAAAGGGGCAAGGACTGGGAGAGGGTGGGAGTGGAGAATTTTCCGGGAGGCCCGGGGCCGGTCCGGGGAGCCTGCTGGACGGATCGGGTCGGCCTGGCGGCGATACACGAGGCTTACGCCCCGGGTGCCCGAGCGACATCTCTATCGCCCGGAAGCTCCGGTTCCTTGATGGGCCAGGGGCCGATTCGGGCGTGATCCAGGGCGTAGCGCGCGACCGTCCCGCTTCCGCCCCCCCCCACGATCAGACGCGCCCCGCGAGGTGAATCCTCGCGGGGCGCGTCCGGGGCAGAGTCGGCGCGTGGACGCCGGGACTCGGAAAGGCTAGCGCTCGCCCGCTCCGGTCCGCTCGCGCCCTCGGCCGCCGCCGCTCGGGCGCCCGGAGCCGCCGCGATCACGATCCCGGCCGCGGTCCCGGTCGCCGCCTCCTTCGGACGGGCTGCCCGCGCCTTCGAGGGTCGCCTTGTGGGAGACCTTCACCTTGCCGCGGTCGTCGACGTTGATGATCACGACCTCGATCTCATCGCCGACGTTGACGACGTCCGTCACCTGTCCGACGTAGCCCTCGGCGAGCTCCGAGATGTGGCACAGCCCCTCGACGCCGGGCAGGATCTCGATGAAGGCCCCGAAGTCGCGGACGCTCCGGACGGTCCCGGTGTAGCGCGTCCCGATCTTCGGCGTCTCGCAGGAGGCCTGGATCGCGTCGATGCACGCCTTCACGCCGGCCGCATCGACACCCGACACCTGGACGTTGCCGTCGTCGTCGAGGATCGCGATGCGGACCTTGTACTCGGTCTGCATCGCCTTGATGTTGCGTCCGCCGGGACCGATCAGGAACCCGATCTTCTCCGCGGGGATGGAGATCTGCTCCATGCGCGGAGCGTACTGGGAGACATCGGGGCTCGGCTGGGGGACGGCCTCGAGCATCTTGCGCAAGATGTGGATCCGGCCCTCGCGCGCCTGGTTCAGGGCCGCCGACAGCAGCTCGCGGGACACGCCCTTGATCTTGATGTCCATCTGGAGCGCAGTGATCCCGATGCCCGAACCGGCGACCTTGAAGTCCATGTCGCCGCTGTGGTCCTCGGAGCCGAGGATGTCGGACAGGATGGCGGTCTTGCCGTCCTCCTGGACGAGCCCCATGGCGATGCCCGCGATGGGCTGACCGAGCGGAACGCCGGCGAGCATCATCGAGAGGCAGCCGCCGCACACGCTCGCCATCGAGGAGGAGCCGTTCGACTCCGTGATGTCGGACACGATGCGGATCGTGTAGGGGAACTTGTCCTTGGGGGGAATGACCGCGGTGAGCGCGCGTTCCGCCAGCATTCCGTGTCCGATCTCACGCCGGCCGGGTCCCATGATCCGCCGGGTCTCGCCCACGGAGTACGCGGGGAAGTTGTAGTGCAGGTAGAAGGACTTCCGGTACTCGGTCTCGATACCGTCGATGATCGCCTCGTCGTCGGGCGTGCCCAGGGTCGTGCTGACGAGGGCTTGCGTCTCGCCGCGCGTGAACAGCACGGAGCCGTGCTGGCGCGGGACGAAGTTCGGGACGATGGTGATCTCACGGATTTCGTCCCACTTACGATTGTCCACCCGCGTGCCCTCGAGGATGCACTCGCGCTCGACCTGCTTCGCGAGTTGGCGGAAGAAATCCTTCGCGGCCTTGGTCTTCTTCGAGAGCGCCTTCTCGTCCCCGATCCCGGCCGTGAGGGCTGCGAGGGCCGCAGTCCGGACCTCGCGGACGGCCACGTCGCGCTCGTGCTTGCCGGCGGTTCGGATGACCGCCTTGACCTTGTCCTTGTACTCGAACACCTCGGCTTTGAGCGCCTCGTCCACGGCCGGTGCCGTGAATTCCTGCGCGGGCTTACCGGCTTTCGCCACGAGCTCATCGACGAGAGCGACGACCTCTAGAATCGTCTGATGCGCGAGCTCGAGGGCGTCGATCATCTCTTCCTCGGGGATCTCGAGCGCGGACGACTCGACCATCGCGATGCCGTCCTTGTGCCCGGAGACCACGAGGTCGAGCTTCGCCCCGTCGCGCCGCTGCTCATCGTCCGGCCACACGACGAGCTTCCCGTCGATCTGGCCGACACGGACCGCACCCATGGTCGTCTCGAACGGCAGTCCGCTGATCCGCACGGCTGCGAATGCGGCGATCATCGCCAGAACGTCGGGGTTGTTGTGTCCGTCGTACGCCAGGGCATGGGACATGACCTGGACCTCGTCCTTGTATCCGTCGGGGAACATCGGCCGGATGGACCGGTCGGTCAGCCGCATGGTGAGGATCTCCTTGGTCGTGGGGCGGCCTTCGCGCTTGAAGAACCCGCCGGGGATCTTGCCCGCCGCTTCGGTCTTCTCGCGGTAGTCACAGACCAGGGGGAAGAAGTCGATGTCCTCGCGCGCCTTGCCGGCGGTCGCCGCGGCGAACACCATCGTGTCACCGAGCTTGGCGATGACGGAGCCACCTGCCTGCCGGGCGACCTGCCCGGTCTCGAGCGTGAGGCGCTTGCCGGCGATTTCCGCTTCAACGCGGATGGGGTTGGGTGTCATGGGTCGTTTGCTTTCTTTCTTCTATTATCGTCTCGTCGAGCCTCGCGCCCGTCGGAGAGCGGCACTGGCGGCCGCGTCGCCCCTCAGAGAGAAGGGCACAGTCTCGGGGTGGCGTCCTACCGTCACGCTTGGCATGCGGATTGGATGGCGCACCGTCGACCGGATGCGAGCGACCGCGCCGAGGCCCCGATCATCGGGAACCGCGCGATCGATGGATGGATTCGGACCGGCGTGGGCCGCCGCGTCCGGGGCGCCGCTTCGTCGGGGCGCCGTAGTGGACCAGCGTGCGGGCCACGGATGAGCATTCGTCTTCGTTCGTCAGCGGCGGAGGCCGAGGCTCGCCACGATGGTCCTGTAGCGAGCCATGTCATTGTTGCGGAGGTACCGGAGCAGACTGCTGCGCCGTCCGACCTTCTGGAGGAGGCCGCGACGGGAAGTGAAGTCCTTTTTGTTCACCTTGAGGTGCTCCGTGAGGTTCTTGATGTCATCGGTGAGCAGCGCGATCTGGACTTCGGGCGACCCGTTGTCGCCGTCCTTGATTGCGAACTCCTTGATGAGCTCGGCCTTCCGTTCGGTAGTGATAGCCATGGATCTGAGTTCCTACTTGCCCTCGCCCGAGCGACTTCGGCCGTCTCCGAGGCGGGGTGCGCCGGCGACTCGCCGGCCGATCCTGCCCCCTTGTACCGGGGGGGAGTGTCGTGTCGTCTTGAAGGCGGAGAGTCTAGCCGACCCGCCCGCCGGTGGAAGGGGCTGGCCCCGAGCCGCCTCAATTCCGGCCCGGAACGGTGCTTCGCGCGGGCATGGCGGACAGGATCTCCATCGCCAGTTGATCGCAGGCGTGCTGGAGCAGGGCCTGGTCGCTCGCGAACTGGCGCTCATCGCGGGCGAAGTCGTAGCGCCCGGAGAGCCTGCCCGACCACACCACGGGGGCGCCGGGCTGGCTCGAATCGAGCATCCGAGCCTCGAGATCGACCACGAGGACCGTCCGCACGTTCCAGAGCGCTTCGTTCCAGTCGTGGATCAGAATCTGGAGCACGGCGTCCTCGCGCAGCATGCTCGGGCTGTACGAGGCGTCCACCACGGCCCGGTCGACGAAGTCGAGGGCGAGCGGGACGTAGCCCCGACGGGGCAGAGCCGAGTAGAACGCCAGCCGGATCTTGTCGGCCGGGATGTCGCCCTCCGCCATGATGTTCTGGACCGGCGCGACCACGACGTCGTTCGGATTGAGCTCGGCGAGCCCTGACGAGGAGATGACCTGGACCTGCGCACCGCGCTCCTTGGGCAACTGCCGGCACCCGAGGGTGAGCCCGAGGGAGAGGGCGAGGCAGAGGCCGAGTCGGTTCGGGCCGTGCGAATTCGGGCTGAGGAGAGGCTGCTTCAAATGGATCTCCAGACAAGGATGGTCTGCCGCCGCACGAGGGATGCGCATTCGCGCGACAGGCGACCCCTCAGTGCCCGCGCAGCCGGAGTATAGGGACCCGATCGGCCTGGGGGAACGCTGGAGGGTCGGGGTTCCGAACGGCACGCCAGCGCCGCTCGGTCGGGGGGCCCGATTCCTCGGGCCCGCTCGTGCCCGTGCGCGGGCAGGCATGGGACTCGATCGTCCCAACGCGAGCAGAATCGGCCCTCAGGGCTGGCTGAACGTCACTGGGAACGTGTGGCTGAACACGTCGTACTCGCGCTCGACGTCCGTCCACAGGAACCCCGCGCCCCCGATGTCGAGCGACGCCCACGCGTAGGCCGAGATCCGCGCGGTGATCGGACCGTTCGCCAGCGGGTTGCCCCCGAGGGGTCCGATGTCGGGCACCAGCACCTTGGCCCGGTCCGAGCCTCCACCGCCCGCGCGGTCGGGCGTCCACAACTGCCAGCTCCGACCGGTCGTATCCGTGAGCTCGACGCGGTAGAGGCCGTCCTCGCCGGTGGCGTCCAGGATCACGTCGTCGAAGACGACATTGTAGGTCGATCCACCGGAGCCGGCGCCGGGGGCCGGCGCGCGCTGGACGGGCACCGGGGGCGGCCTGAGATCGGTCCCGAGTGGAGGCAGGTCCGAGAACCGCGGTCGGCGTCCGGAGCGCGCCCCGTCGACGTCCACGAGCTCGGTGCGCAGCAGGAGGTCCGCCTCGATCGTGCCCTCGCGCACGAGCTCCCCCGTGACGGGATCGGCCACCCCGGCGTATGCGCCGCGCACGGTCCAGAGGCCGGGGACGTCGTCGAAAGCGAGGCCGATCCCGACCGTCACGGCCCCCACTGTGCCGGGCGAGACGCCCTGGATCGCGACGCCCGGGTCGCCTGCGAGGGGGCCCAGATTCACGGCCGCCGCGGGGTCGAGGGTGATCGTCGGACCGTCCTTCGCCTGCTCATCCTGGCCGAGGAAGATCAGCAGGTTCTCGACGTCGATGTCCTCGTCCTCCGTGTCGCCCGGGCCGATCGGAGCCATCGGCAAACCAATATCGATCGCTTTCAGGAAGACCGTTGGGTTGAAGGTGAAGAGCGTCTGGGCGAAGTCCGCGGACACGAACGTGCGCGCCCCGAGTCGCCGCGGCAGAACGACCTCGGGCCCGTAGCCGCAGCGGAAACCCGGCGGGACCGTCGACATGTCCACCGTGCAGTTGTCGACCGGGTAGAACGCGTCGCCCGGATCGGAGAGCCGCGTGTCGGCGATGCGATTCGTCGCGCCACTGATGTTGGCCGTGAACGCGGCCAGGACGTCGCCCTCGACGAGTGCGTTCCCGAGCCCCGTCGGCTGGAGGGGCACCTGGAATTGCTTGCCGGGGACGTCGTCGAACGTGAACAGGTCGAAGCCGACGAGGTCGACGGTCACGATGACGTCGCCGCCGCCGATGCCCGTGATCGTCGCATGGCCGGCGGCGTCGGTGAGCACCGCCCCCACGACCGAGATCGTGCCGCCATTGTCCTCGTGGACCATCACGTTGGCGCCGGGCATGAGCGCCAGCGTCGTCGCGTCGAAGACGTCGACCTCGAGCGTGCCGCCGATCGGGGTCGAGGCGACGACACCGATCTGGGTGAAGTCCCCCATCACCGTACTCGTCGCGGGGTTGAGGGCCCGATCGTAGACTTGAATCGTGTACTGGATGGGACCCGCACCCGGGTCGACCAGCCCGACGGGCACGGGGGCGGCGACGAAGAGTCCGTCCGAGTCGGAAGAGACGACGGGCGGGAACAAGCCGTTGTCGCCACTCGCAGGCGTCACGACCTCGACCCTGCGCAGCTGCTCGCTCGCCCGCCCCACGATCACGAGGTCGCGCACGTCCGAGACGAAGGTCGCGGTGACGCTGCCCGAGGTCGAGAGGCCGAGCACCCTCGGCGCCGTCACGTCGAAGATCACCGACTGCGGCCCGGGCTCGCCGTCGAGGTCCGCGTCGAACAGTTGCACCGCGCTCCGATCGTTGCCGCGCTCGAGCATCACTGCGATCTGGATCGGGCCACCGGCCAGGCGCCCCTCGAGCGGCGAGGTCTCCGCGAGCAGGTCCAGGTCGTCCCCATCCAGGAACAGGGTCGTCGCCCCCCCGGGTATCGACACGGTCCGGGCGAGTGCGATCAAGGGCGCCGCACCCATCCCGCTGAAGCTCGGGTCGCCCCCGACGAGGAAGACCTCGAGCGAGTCGCCGTCCGCGCTCGGCTCGAGCAGCTCGATCTGGACGACGTCGCCGCCACCCAGGAGGTTCGGGCCACCGATCGCGTCTTCGGGCTCGGAGAGCAGGTGCTTGAACACGAGGGCCGGGACCGAGAACGGCAGGAGCTCGAACTCGATCGTCTCCGTCGGCAGGAACGTCTTGTCCTGGGCCTCCAGTTCATCGCCCTCCGGCGAGAGCACGAGCTCGACAGCCCCCCCCTCGCCGAGCGAGACGGGCACCCCGTCGCCATCGACGCTGCGCCAGCGAAACACCTGATCGACCGTCACGGGGAAGACCCCGCCCAGGGCGATGAGCGGGAAGGGCGACGGATTCTCCAGGGGCTCGAGCCCGTCGACGGTCACCACCCATGAATCGTTGTTGAACGAACCCGCCTTCATCTTGCGATCGAACACGACCGCGATCTCGGTGAGGTCACTGATACGCGCGGCATCCGCGGGCGGCCACGTCGCGACCACGCGCGGCTCGCCGGGCAGCGTGTTGGACACGCTGAAGCTCCCGATGTCGGGGTTGAGGCCCTGCGCGATCACCTGCCCGGTGAGGTCGGCGACCTGCGCCCCCTCCGTGAAGCGCACGATGTACGACGTGCCCTCCACGAGGCCCGCCAAGGGCGCGAGGATGACGAGCCGCCCGTCGCCGACGAGGGCCGGCGGTTGCAGGATCGGAACGGGCACGCCCAGGAGCGAGTCGACCACCTCGAACGCGTTGAACAGCGAACCGGGGTTCAGGCTCTCGGAGACCTCGAGCACGATGACCGAGTCGGAGTGCGCGTCCAGGCCTTGCGGGAAGACGCTGGTGATCGAGGGGGCACCGTTCTGGATGTAGTCGCCCACGGCGATCGTGCCGGCGGCGGCCGCCCCCGAGGGATTCCCGCCGCCGCCTCCGCATATGCCACCGAACACGCAGGAGGGGTTGTCGCAGCTCCCGAGGACGAACGGGAGGGGCAGGAGCGCGAGCGCGAGCAGGCTCGCCCGCGGTCGGGCCCTGATCCACGAAGGGAGCGAGAGGGGGGATCGGTCGGTCATGCGGTGGAGTCGGGCTGCGTGGCGGGCCGTCGGGCGGCCCCGATTGCGGCACTGCGGCCTCCGTAGGGACGCTTGCTGAAGCATCATCTTCCTCTAAAGTAGTCGACGATCGAAGGCTCGTGGGCCGGGGCGTCGTCCCGGGGGCCGTCAGCGTGTGACCGCCGGTGGGCAGCGCGCTAGTTTCCCGTGCGGGCGACGCCGGCCGAGGCGCCCGAGCACGGCAGCCCCGCGACCCATCCACGGGCCGGCCCCCTCGGCCGGCGCGCGGACGGCTGCGTAGAATGCCCGCTCGTCGCCCCCACCCCGTAGCACGCACCCGCGTGTCCGCTCGGCCCGTCCATGCCCGTTCCCATCCTCCCCCTCATCCTCCTCGCGAGCCTCGCCTGCCCCACACTTACCGGGGACGACGAGGCCGACCCGAGTGCAACCTCCGAGCCCGGTCCCCGGGCCCCCGAAGCGGCCGCGCCGCGTGAGCGCCGGCAGGCGGGCGAGGACGCGATCGCTGCGATCCGCGCGCGCGACTACGAGCAGGCGCGCGCCATCCTCGCGGGCATGCTCGTCGCGGAGCGCCTCGCCGAGGCGCGCGAGCTGCTCGCGGCGGGTCGGGCGCGCGACGCACTCCTGCCGCTCGATGACGCGCTCGAGCTCGAGCCCCGGAACGCCGAGGCCTGGTACCTGCGCGGGCAGGCCGCGTTCGAGACGGCGCCCACGGACAGCCAACCGGGCTTCTTCTACGCGGACGCGCTCGGCAACTTCGAGGAGGCGCTGCGGCGCGGCCACGGGGTCGAAGCCGTGTTCGCGGCGAGCCGGGCCGCGCGCATGACGCCGGATCCCACGCAGGCACTCGATTACGCGCGGCGCGGGCTCGAGTTCATCGAGAACGTGGGGCCGCGGCCGGCGCTCGACGTGCTGCCCGAGCGCGTCGCAGCCGAGGCCTCGTTCGACGTGTACCGCGAGCTGCGTGCCGCCGAAGAGGACGCGAGCGAGCCGTTCGCGCTCACCGAGGACTACCTCGGGCGGGTGCTCGGGCGGACGCCGGAGGACCCGTGGGCCTGGGCCCAGCTCGCGAACCTGTACCAGTGGGAGGGGCGCACCGAGGAGGCCGTGCAGACGATCGAGCGCGGGCTCGACCTCGCGCCCGACGACGCGGGACTGCACTCGCGGCTCGCCGAGCTCGCGCGCGAGTTGCACGGTCGCGCCGGTGTGATCGCAGCCTACGAGCGCTTCAACGAGCGCCACGGCGACGTCGCGCTCGGCGCCTGGTACCTCGCGCGCGAGACGTTCGATCAGGCGCTCGCGGACCTCTCCGCCGGACAGGACAGCCGCGCGGGGTTCCAGCGCGCCGCGGAGTCGTTCCGGCGCAGCCGCGAGCTCGAACCCGACTACGAGGCGAGCTGCAAGGCCTACGAGGTGATGTGCCCGAATGCCGTCGGCTGGTGTCGATTCAACCAGGGCGAGCTGCAGGGGGCGAAGGATGCGTTTCTCGCCATGCGAGACGTCGTCGAGGACGGGCTCGCCTGGAAGATCGAGGGCAGCCTGCTCTCCGGCGTGATGGGCCTCCAGTTCGTCGCCAGCCGGTACAGCGACGAGCAGGACGACGCGGCCGCTCAGGGCAACGCCGCGGCCATCTACGACTACCTGCACGTCTACGATCCGGACGATCCGGACTTCGCCAATAACGCGGGCTTCTTCAACCGGGACACGGCGGTCCTGCTCGAGTATCAGGCGCGGGGCACCCGCTCGAGGGCGCGCGAAGAGGCGGATCCGGTGACGCGGTCCGAGCTCGAGCAGGAGGCCGAGCGGCTCCAGGGCCGGGCGTGGGAGCTCATGCTCAAGAGCTACGACGCCTACGTCGATGCTTCGCGCCTCGCCCCGGACGACGTGCGCGTCGTGAACGACACGGGGCTCATCATGGCCTACTACCTCGGCACGGACGTCGAGGCGGCGGAGCGCTACCTCTTGCGCGCCGTCGAGGCGGGCGCGCGACAGGTCCCGGCCATGCAGGCCGCGGTCGCGGACTTCGAGGCCGAGGTCGCCGCCGTGACGGAGGAGAACGTGCTGCGGGGCCCGTTCGCCGAGCGCTTCCAGGAGCTCGCGGACTCAGAGGGCGCATCCGAGCTGGAGACGATGGGACCGTTCGCGGCACTCGTGGACGAGCTCGCGGGCGAGCTCGAAGCCCGCGTCGCCGCTCTCGACTCGCTGCGCGAGGCCTACGGTGACGCCCACCAGAACCTCGGCGTGCTCAACATCCACTTGAAGAACCAGCCGGCAAGGGCGAGAGAGTGGCTCGCAAGGTGCTTCGAGATCGATCCCCGCGACTCCCGAGCCGGGCTCGAGCCCCTCATCGCCGCCTGTGAACGGCTGCTCGCCGGCGAGCCGGGCGCGCGCGAGGCGCTCGACCGCATGCTGGACCGCATGGTCTGGACGCGCGACCGGCGTTGAACCGGACCGTACGCCGTCCGCACCCCGGCCCCTCCTCCTCCCTCCCAGGCGACTGTCCACGATGAATCGCACGCTCTCCATCCTCCTGCTGGCCGCCGTCTACGCGACGCCGACCCTCACGGTCACGGCTTGCGCGAGCACGCCCCCCGCGGACCAACGCGTCCACGAGCTCGTCATCGCGGGCAAGAAGCTGCTCGCGCAGGGCCTGGCCGACGAGGCCCGATCGGTCTTCGTGCGCGCGCACGTGGATTCGGGCGGCGCCTTCAGCACCCGCGTCTGGGTCCTGCGCGCGATGATGGAGACGGGGAGCCTGAACGACACGATGGATCTCATCGACGCCTTGCCGCAAGCCGACCGCGAGAGCGCCGGTGGGGACTATCTCTACGGCATGGCGTCCTTCCTGCGCGGCAAGGGGCACCTCGCGGCCGGCGTCCAGGACGGCTCGATCGGCTTCGCGTTCCAGGACGCGACGCTCTTCTTGAAGCGCGCCACCGACGCGGACCCGCGGACGTTCGACGACGGCTTCCTCGCGCTCGCGGAGGCGGCGTGGTACGCCCAGGATCTCGAGACCGCGCGTGTCGCGGCCGCGCAGGCCGCCGCGCTCGCTCCGGGGAGTCCACAAGCGCACTACACGCTCGGCCGCATCCTCTTCTCGCACTACTCGGCGGCGCGCGGCGACGAGCGCCGGGCGGAGGAGGCGGACGGCTTGTGGCGGGAGACCGTCACCGAGTTCCGGAGCGCCCTGCTCGCCCTGGGCCGGCCGGGCTCGCCCGCGGCTGAGCGCCTCGCCGCGCGGATCCACAACCAGCTCGGCCTCTGTCACGTGTGGCGGGAAGAGCTCGCGGCCGCCGCGGACGCCTTCGCGGAGGCGATGGGCTGGCAGCCGTCGGAGGTGAGCTTCGGCGACCTCCACAACTGGCTCTCGACGCCCGAGTCGAGCGCGACGTTCCTCGCCGCGCTGACCGAGGGAGCCGAGAAATTCGTGCAGCGCCACGGCGCGAGCTCGCAGGCGGATGCGACGCTCCTCTGGTGGCTCGGCTTCGGCAACTTCGCCGCGGACGAGCACGCGGCGGCCGAGACGGCGTTCGGGAAGGCCGTGGAGAAGTGGCCCGAGTTCCTGAACGCCTGGTACTACATCGGCCTCGCGCGCTACCACCAGGCGGACTACGACGGCGCCATCGCCGCCCTCCGGAAGAACTGGACGGCGGAGCCGGCGAACCTCGTCGCCAGCATCAACTCGAACCGCGAGTTCAACCTGGAGGTCCTCGACTGGATGGTGGGCTGGTGCTCGAGCGCGGAGCGCCCCGTCGACGCGACGTTCCTGTGCGAAGTACGCGTGGGCGCCTTGCCCGAGAACTGGCTGTACTGGGACAACCTGGGCCTGTTCAGCCGCGACGCGGGAGCCGCGCTCGCGGCCAGCGAGGAGGCTGCGGAGCGTGGATCGGCGGCCGCGCACTACGAACGGGCGCTCGCCGCGTACGAGACGGCGCGCGAGCTTGCGCCGGACAAGCCGCACCTCCTGAACGACGGCGCGGTGATCCTCCACTACTACCTGAAGCGCGACCCGGACAGGGCGAAGGCCATGTACGAGCAGGCGCTCGCCGAGGCACAGGCCCTGCTCGCGGACGCCGGCATCTCCGACGAAGACCGGCAGCTCGCCGAGACCGCCCGGAGAGACGCCGGGAACAACCTCGAGCGGCTCGCGGACGGTATCTCCGATCCGTATTGAAGCCTGCGGGCAGCGCGCGCACCCCGACCCATGGACCTCCCTATCCGCATCCTCCTCGAGCCAGGGCCGGACCGGGTCGTGAGCGTGGACGGCGCTTGGAACGCGCCGGGCCTGAACCTCTCGCACTGGCCCGGGAACACGACGCCCACGGAGCTGAAGCACGACCTCTCGACGGGCATCGCGCTCGCGTTCGCGCGCCTCCCCGACGGGCGGCAGGCGGAGCTCGCGGAGGGCTGCGTGGCGCTCGCGAACAACCACCTCGACACGGACGGCGTGTGCTCGATGTTCGCCCTGCGCTACCCCGAGCTGGCGCTGCCGCGCGCGGAGAAGTTGCTCGAGGCCGCGGCGGCGGGTGACTTCTTCGCGTTCCCTTCCGAGCCGGCGTTCGTCGTCGACGCGATCGTGACGGGGCTCCGCGACCCGGAGCGCTCGCCGTGGCGCGAGCGGTTCGCGGGGCTCACGGACGAGGCGCGGTACGAGCTGTGCACGCGTGAGACGCTGGAGCGCTTCGCGGGCATCCTGGATGGCGAGGCGGACGACCTGCGCGGTCTCTGGGAGCCCGAGCTCGCTGCGCTGCAGGCCGATCTCCGGGACCTCGCGCAGTGCGCCAAGGACGAGCTCGTGCACCTGGACCTGGTCGTCTGGACGGCTCCGCCCGGCACCGTATCGAGCCGCGCCGGAGGGGCGGCCGTGTTCGACCCGGGCCGCCACGCCCTCTTCGCGAACGGCGGTGACCGCGTCCTCGTGCTGGGCGGCATCGCAGGGGGCGTGACCTACCGGTTCCTCCTGGGCACGTTCTCGTGGTTCGAGCTCGTGACGATCCGCGCCCTGCCGCGCCCGGATCTCGGCGCCCTGGCGGAAGAACTGAACGCCCTCGAGGGCACGCCCACCACGGCTGAAGTCGCTTGGCGGTTCCAGCCCGTCACGGGTGCCTCGCCGGAGCTGTGGTTCGGGACGCCGGACTTCGAGACGTTCGAGGAACACGCCGCGCCGGTCCTGCGCCCTAGCGCGCTCGCGCCCGAGACCGTGAAGGCGCACCTCGTCGACGCGCTGCGCGCCACGTGGGTGTTCCCCGAAGAATCGGCGGCGTACCCGCGCCCGTGACGGCCGGATGACGAGCGCAGTCGAGACGTTCCGGTTCCTCGAACACGGGAGCCCCGCGGACCCGGTCGTCGTGCTGCGGAGCCGCTTCTGGAACTTCAACGCGATCGGCTTCTTCGACGGCGACGAAGCCTGCGTCGTCGACCCCGGGATCTACCCCGACGAGATCGAGGCTCTGCGCCGCGCCGTGTGCGAGCGCGCCGGCCGCCTGCCGCGGCGCGTCACGCACGTCGCCGTCACGCACTCCCATCACGATCACATCCGCGGGTGGATGCGCTTCCCCGGCGCGCGCATCGTGTTCCCGCGCGCCGGCGTCGAGAAGTCCGAAGCGGCCCGGACGCGCATCCTCGCCACGAAGCGCAAGATCGACGAGCAGCTCGGTGTCGAGGACGAGGGCTTCCGGTACCCCGAAGCGGACATCGTCTTCGACGAACGGTGCACATTCACGATCGGCGACCTCACCGCCGAGATGCGCTTTCTTCCGGGCCACTCGAACTGCACGAGCGTCGTCTGGATCCCAGCGCTCCGGACGCTCTGCACCGCGGATTACCTCGTCTCGCCCGGCCTCGCGTACTGCCGTTGGGAGGCCCGCGCCTTCGAGTCGGCGCTCGCCACGATGCGCGGGTGGTGCGAGTCCGAAGGCGTCACTCGCATCCTGCCCGCCCACAACGACCCCATCGAGGGCGCCGACGCGGTCCTCGCCGCGATCGACCTGGAGGCGCGCACGTTCGCGTTCCTCCGGGATCGCGTCCGCGCCGAGATCACGGGTGGGCGCAGCCGCGAAGGGGTCGTCCGGGAGGCCGCCGCGGCCGTCGCGCGACAGCGCGGTTCGAGCGGGGGCAGGCGCGCGCGTCAAGACACCGACAACGCGCGGCGCATCCTCGCCGAGGAGTGGCCGGAGCCCGTCAGTCCGTGATCTGTTTGGAGCGCGACTGCACGAGGAGGGCCGCGGCGATCAGGGTGGCGCCGATGAACATGACGCCGCGGATGCCGATGAGCGAGGAGACCACGCCGCCCGTCATGCCACCGACCGCGACCGCGAGGGTGCGCGCGCTGAACACGAGCCCGAAGGCACCGCCGCGACGGTCGACGGCGACCTCCCCCGCCACCAGGCCGAACGCGAGCGGCCCGACGCCGGCCATCGCCACCCCGAAGAGGAGGCGCGCGAGGAAGAGCGCGAGGTAGGCGGGCACAGCGGCCTGGACGAGGAGCGCCACGGCGCTGCCGATCCCGCAGAGGCCCAGCGCGCGCCGGTGTCCGACGCGGTCGCCGAAGCGCCCCCAGGCCGACAGGCTGAGCAGGTTGGCGAGGGCCATGCCGG
>SMVB01157834.1_pt1 | contig 34713 bp, 35 predicted proteins | sample 2456461 | NCBI WGS metagenome assembly SMVB01 (sample SAMN11095934, study PRJNA526329) | marine sediment metagenome | biome: Marine sediment; feature: Surficial sediment; material: Deep marine sediment; isolation source: Hadal surficial sediment | place: Pacific Ocean | collected 2014-05 | depth... | reverse complement strand
GGGGCTCTGCGTCGAGTACTTCGAGCACCTCCCGCAAGCGCACTTTCTTGCCCGGTTCTTCCATTGACTTGGGGCGCGCGTCGACAGATTCGACCAGTCCGATCTCGTGCCGCCGACCGAACGGAACCCTCACGCGGACCCCGGGACATATACTTTGTGTCAGCTGACCGGGTATGATGTACGCGAAACTCTGGAGGACCGGACGAGCTAACGTTACCCGGCATGTCGCGCGTGCCGTCACCTTGACGGCGCGCCCGAGGAGATCCAGACTATCGCGGCAGCACAAGGAGGTCGCCGACTATATGGGTTGTCTCGCACTGAATGCCTCGTTTGAGCCACTTACGATCCTACCGGTAAGGCGGGCTCTCAGGCTCATCATCGATGGTAAGGCAGAGGCGCTCGAAGTCGATGAGTCGCGACTCTACCGATCGGAAACGAAGTGTCTTCCGGCTCCCCTGGTCATCCGGCTCGTAAGGTTCATCAAAGTCCCGCGGCGTTTCCGCCGACAGGTGACCAATACTTTCCTGTTCGCCCGCGACGAATACAGCTGCCAGTACTGCGGTCGACATCGCTCCGGTCTCGGCTATCGCGAGTCTCTTACGCGCGACCATGTGCTGCCGTTGTCCCGCGGTGGCGACAACTCGTGGTGCAACGTCGTGACCGCCTGTAGCAAGTGCAATCTCCGCAAAGGCAACAGGACGCCCTCCGAGGCACGTATGCGCCTTCGCAGCACGCCTTCGGAACCGACCGGCGTCGAGCTGATCTGGGTTGTTCGCCGGATCACTCCGATCCAGGCTCGCTATATCCGCATGTTTTACGGCGAATCGGCGCTCAAGGCGCTGACGGACGCCGGCTGAAGTGGGAATCGGCAACCTCGGCATGGCCGAGATGGCAATCGTCTTCGTAATTGCGCTGATCGTGTTCGGACCTCGACGACTGCCCGAAATTGGCCGCTCGCTGGGCAGTGCGATGCGGGAATTCCGCCGGAGCCTCAACCAGATTCAACGAGAGATCGAGTTGGCAGACCCGGTGAAGCCTTTGAAAGACGAGGTGAACTCGATCCTGTCTCCTCGTCCAGGTCCGTCAACCGTGTCAGACCCGTCTAGTCCGTCCACAACTCCCAAGCAGGACAGTGCATCCGACTGAGGGACGAGTGTGTACTGCCGCGCCCTTCGCTCACGAGCAGCAGGTTATTCCCCGCCACATCCCACGACAGCCCCTCTCCCTGTGCTTCCCGCGCGGAAATGAGGGAAGCCCAACCCGGCACCGTCGCGGTATCGAATGCCGCTGATCCCTCCCAGGCGAACAAGTACAGCGTCGTGTAGCTCCGCACCGCCAGGGTCGATGCGTCAGGTGACAGGTCGGCTGCCGTAATGAATTGGCTGGAATTGGTACCGATCGGCAGATGCAACCGGCCGACCCTGCGCAGGGTATCCGTCTCCGCCAGCTGATCGTGCAGGTCCGCAAGCGCTATCGCATAGAGCACGATTCCATCATTGCGGCCCTTCGAGATCACGAGAAGCTCAGACCTCTCCGCATCCACGGCGAGGGCCTCTGAATCGCGCGGGCCATCTTCGTATACCAGGCGCCAGGAAGCATTGGGTTCGATGGGTGAACTCTCGATGCTCCCGATGGCAGACGAGGCCGGTAAATCGGGAAGCGGAAAGCGATGTATCATGATCGATGCATGTACCTCGAGATTATCTCCGATGTCGGCCAGATACAGGCAGTCTCCTTCCGGGCATGGCCCGATCGCGATGTCTTCGGGATCGCGATTCGAGGCGCCGGCGAACGGCACGACGGCTACAACTCTGCCCGAAAGATCAATCCCGTAGATTTCGGCGTCGTTTCCGCTGTCATTGTGTACCCAGAACAGATCATGTCGGCGGGGATCGCGGACGATTCCCGAGGCTTCGAAGAGTTTATCCGGCAGCGTCGCCAGAAATACCGGCGCCTCGCAGACTTCCGGTCCGTCCATTATCACACCGAGCGTCTCTGCATCGCCCCCGGCGCCGGAGTTACAGGCAGCGAGAGACCCGACACACAGGGCAACGAACGATGTGGCGCCGGCTGGCCTGCGCCGCGTCTTCATCAGTCGGCGCTCCGCAACACTCGCACTACAGGCATGGAGTCCCAGGCCCCTGTAGTCTGCACCGTCAGGACCAGTTTCGTGCCCTTTGAGCACTGAGAACACAGCGTGACCGTATCACCTGAGGTGTCCATGGCCACCCCGTTGAGCAGATACTCGGCTGGCGCACTATCTACCTGAAGAAGGAGTGTGTGGCCGGCCAGGGCCTCCGGAATCGTCCACTCTCCGTCGAGCGACCAACCGGCGGCGTTCGGAAGCTGACCCTCAACGCGCGGACCCTGCGCCTCTGCCGCTGCGTTCCTGGTCTTCCAGCCGTCGAGCACGATCGTATCACTGGCTTCAAGCGTAGTACCGGGCACCGTCAACTGCTGCTCAATCTTCGTGCCCTCCCAGCGGATCTTACTGTCCACGACGCCGGCCTCCAGCAAGCGCTGCAACCGATCGAGACGAACGGCGACGACTACATTCTCGGCCTTGCCGGGTGTCAGCCATAGGGCTTCGACTTTTCCATTGGCCACGCCCTTCAGCTCCACCTCGACGTTGGAAATCGGGGAACGGCCCCATGCGGTCAGACCGATTTCGAGTCCGGCGAACAGGTGGTTTCCGGACCAGCGGCGATCCGGCAATATTTGCACGAAATTTCGAGGAATCACCCAGGCCTCGGGACCCGTACGAACTTCACCCGGAGGCCGCGACGCCTGGAACCGGACATCGTCCAGACCCCCGGCCTGCTCGGATACGAGCATCGCCGTATACCCGAAAGCACAGGCTCCGGCCTCGAGTTTCAGCAGGATCGTATTCCAACCGGCGCCGAATCGTGCGAGAACGTCATCGCCTGCGATCGGTCGACCGTTCAGCCATGCCCGCCCGGCCGTGCAGCCAGCGGCATTCCAGGTGAGCCGCAGCGTTCGGTCCTCCGGTAGACGGGCGTAGACGTGTGCATACACGATCGTGCCCGGAACTGTGGTGGACTCCGCCGAATCAAGGGATACTTCTGCCACGCCATCGTGGCGGTGGAGATGCCAGGTCGTTCCGGAGGCGGGCATGCCCCGATCGGGCAACACCCCTGGTTCGCCGGGCGGATCCAGCAATTCAACTTCGAGTTGGCTTGCACTCGTCGAATCTGCGCCAAACGCATCGCTGATCAACCACCGGTCGATCAGCACAGTTTGCGTCTGTGTCGCGGCGGCGGCAGGCGCAACGGCCAGCACGGCGACCAGTGACAGGATTATCCAGCGTACGTTCATCTTGCTCCGTTGCTTGACCTGTGGACGAACGAGAGTCTAACGTCTCTACGCGAGTACCGCATCGACCCGATCGGAGATCCATCCGGCCTGGTGCGGCGGTGTTTCCTATTTCCTGGTTGAAGAGTACGGGATGAAGCAGATTCTGGAGATGCGAGTCAACGGTGACCGGTATGAAGTAGGCGTACCCACGCACTTCACGCTGCTCGAGACGCTACGGTACGTGCTCGGACTGACCGGCTCCAAGCAGGGATGCGACAAGGGCGACTGCGGTGCCTGCACGGTACTTCTGGACGGTGAGGCCATCCTCTCGTGCATCCTTCCAGTACAGGAAGCCGAAGGGCGTGACGTGCGGACCGTGGAAGGATTCGCCGGACCTGATGGAGCCCATCCGCTGCAGGAAGCCTTTGATCTCACAGGAGCCGCGCAGTGTGGCTTCTGCACGCCAGGCATTCTGTGCAGCGCCGTCGCTCTACTCGAAGGCAATCCCGAAGCCGATCGCCAGGAGATCGCGCTGGCGTTGTCGGGTAACCTGTGCCGCTGTACCGGCTACACGAAGATTTTCGAGGCAGTCGAGCTGGCCGGACGGGCAATCGTGACCGGTCGTTCACCCGCAGAAATCATCGGCGAGCCGTAGAGTATCCTCTCCCACATAACCCGAGACATGAGGAATGGGCTCCCGATGAACGGATCGAGATTCGTGATCGTGCTGGCCTTGCTCGCCCTGCTGGCGGCAGGCTGGATTCTGCTGGGCGTGCCGAACTTTTGATGCCCACCACACCTTCGAGATGAACCACAGCCTGTTGGCCGGCGTCGTCGGCCTCGTCCTGCTGTACTTCGGCGGAGAGGGGTTGGTTCGCGGCGCATGTGCGTTGGCACACCGGCTCAGCGTATCACCGCTGGTCATCGGTCTGACGGTCGTCGCGTTCGGAACCAGCGCCCCGGAATTGGTCGTGTCCCTTGACGCTGCCATTGGTGGCGCTAACGACATCGCCATCGGAAACGTGGTCGGATCCAACATCGCCAACCTGGCATTGATCCTGGGTGCCGCCGCCCTGTTGAAGTCCACCAGTGTCGAAGCGAAGCTGCTCCGGGTGGATGTCCCGCTGTTGGTTCTCATCTCTCTGGCTTGCGTCGCCCTCCTTGCAGACGATCGGCTGACGCGACCAGAGGGGGGCCTGTTGGTCGTGGGCCTGATCGTTTACACGGGTTTCACGTTTGTCCAGGGACGGCGCGAGTCCGCGGCCGTACAGGAGGAATTCGTGTCGGTCGCCAGCAGCGACTCGACTCGACTCAGCACCGATCTGCTGCGCCTGGGCCTCGGAGCCGGTGCCCTGGTGGTGGGCGCAGGACTGCTGGTTGGGGCTGCGGTGACCGTGGCGGGCAGTCTGGGGGTGAGCCAGGCCGTCATCGGATTGACCGTCGTGGCTCTGGGGACGAGCCTTCCCGAACTGGCAACGACGATCGTAGCGACATCGAAAGGCCGGGGAGACATTGCCGTGGGTAACATCATCGGTTCGAACATCTTCAATCTTCTCGGAGTGCTCGGGATCACCTCCATCGTTTCGCCCCTGTCCCGCGGGAACGTCGGCTGGGCCAGCCTGGGAGTCATGCTCGGAGTCACCTTACTCGTACTCCCGATGCTCCGATCGCGAAGACGGTTATCGCGAGTCGAGGGTGGCATGCTGCTCGCCTGCTACGTGGCCTATCTGGCTTGGTTGATGGTGGGTCAGGCGGCGACCAGGGTCATGTCAACCGCAGTCGCCTCGCCCACCGCGGACGTTATACAGGATAGGGACCCCTACGTCATGGTCCTGGGCATCGCGCAGGACGGCGGTGTGCCGCAGGCAGGCACCAAAGAACATCCGGCATGGGCGGACCCGGACGCGCGACGATTAGCCGTTTCGCTGGCCCTGGTTGATCCGGTGAGTTCCGAGCGCTGGCTGTTCGAGGCGACTCCCGACCTGAGAGAACAGCTTCACCGGCTTGATGTGGACTTTCCGGTTGAGGCGACACCTGGCCTGGCCGGAATTTTTCTTACCCACGCCCACATGGGCCACTACACGGGATTGATGTACCTGGGACACGAATCCATGGGTGCGCAGGGCGTTCCGGTGTACGTAATGCCTAAGATGCAGGAATACCTGGCGTCAAACGGTCCGTGGGATCAGTTGGTAGGGTACGGAAACATAGAGCTACGACCTGTCACGAACGGAGTTCCGGTTCGCCTCAATGAGCGCCTGACGGTCACACCGTTCCTCGTGCCGCACAGGCAGGAGTACACCGAAGTGGTCGGGTTCCGCGTTCAGGGCCCTCGGCGGTCTTTTCTGTTCATTCCCGATATCGACAGCTGGCAGGAATTCGATGAGACGGGAACCCGTATCGAAGATCTGATCGCCGGTGTGGACGTGGCCTATCTGGACGCCACGTTCTATGCGAACGGAGAGATTCCGGGACGAGACATGTCGGGATTCCCGCATCCATTCATCACGCACAGCATGGAGCGCTTTTCAGGACTTTCAGCCGAAGAAAAATCCAAGATCCGGTTCATCCATCTGAACCACACGAATCCGGCGCTGCTCTCTGATAGTGAGGCCCGGCATACGATTGAACGAAACGGATTTCGGGTGGCGGACGAGCTGGAGAAGGTGGGCCTGTAGCCGGTGGCAGCGCTTCGCCGCCTGGAAAGAGGAGTTCGTCGGCTGATCCTGGGCGCGTTAGTACGTAGCCCAACATGGCCGCTGGACAGGCCACTTGATGAGAAGTTGACGGACTCACCAAGCATTCTCCTGGTCCGCATGGATCGAATCGGCGACGCGATCCTCACCACCCCGATCCTGGCAGTGTTGCGAGACCGATTCCCGGAGGGATCGATCGACATTCTGCTCGGAGAGAAGAACCGCGTCGTAGCACCCCTGCTATCAGACGTCGACGAACGAATCATTCTGCGGAGAGGACAAGCGTTTCGAACGATCCGCCAGCTACGACGGCAGCGGTACGACGTGGTGTTGAATCTCCATCTCAGCCGCTCGGCGGGTGCGTCACTTGTCACCCGTCTCGCAGGCGGCAGGATGATCCTAGAGAGTCCGTCCGCGGAGCCCTTCCTGGCCACCGGGCGTGGATCGGAGCCGGGAGCCGACCACATGGTCTCAATGACGTCAAGACTTCTGGCGCCACTCGGAATCGCTTCGATCGAGGATTCGGCCGGGGATCGGCACTCTTTGCAGCTCGAGATATCTGCGGTATCGGCAGAGCGAGCACGGACAGTGCAGGAACAGTTGTTCGGCGTACAGGGTGCGGAGCGTCAGGTCTTCCTTAATCTTTCGGCGTCGAATGAAGACAGAAGGTGGCCTGCCCGACATTGGGGCCGATTGGCCCACGGCCTTGCCGGAATGGGGTTTCATCCCGTTCTGTGCGGAACGCCTGCAGATTCCGAGGCATTCGTAACGGCTGCGGCAGCTGCGCAGGGCTCCGCCGCTATCCTGCCCCCCACACAGAGTTACCCCGACTTCGCCGCGAATCTAGCGATGGCGGACCTGGTGATCACGACAGACGGATCAACCGTCCATCTTGCCGCGGCTCTCGGTAAACCCACGGTCGTATTGTATTCCAGGGCGCACACGGCGCTCGCCTGGGGACCCTGGGGGGTGCCGAACCGTACGATCGCGAGTCCAGATGGGCTGCTCGACCTGAAACCAGCACAGGTGCTCGAGATCATAGAAGCATTTGTGAGCGAGCAACGGAGATCATAAAGGTCATGGTCTTGCGAGCCGTTTCTATCCGGACCCTCTGCCTCGTCCAGTCCGCACTGACCGGTTGGTGTCTGATGAAAGACATTCTGCGAACACCAGGAATCGACAGCCCGGCCGATTAGCGACGTGGTCCCTGAAACAACAAGAGCCCGGCCGCCTGGACCGGGCTCTCGCCACTTCAAACCGTCTGGTGAAAGCTACATCACCATGTCTTCGTGCTTCTTGACCATGAAGAATCCCGCACCACCTCCGGTTACTCCCACGGCTCCGCTACGGAAGTACGGGTAGTTGCTCCAACTGCCGCAGCACCCGAGGTCCGGATCCGTGTCGAAGAAGCCGACTTCGTGGATGTTTTCCGGATCGGAGATATCGATGATGCGCAGGCCGGCCCCGTAATTCGACTCATACATCAGGTCGTCGAGAATGTACAGATTGTGGTCGGTCTCCGTCGTCGTGGCGAAGTACTCGGTCAGCAGCACCGGATCGTCCAGATCGCTGACGTCCCATACGAGCGTGCGAGTGGTCTCTACCAGGCCCTGCGGCTCATCGCCTTCGTCGTTTGAGAAGAACAACGACTGGTCCGCAGACAGCCAACCCTGGTGGGTATACGCCACGTTCGGGTAGGTGACCGTCGAGATTGAGATCGGATTGTCCTTGTCGGTCACGTCCGAGAAGCTGAGCGCCGTCTCGTTGCTTCCGATGCAGATCTCACGACCCTGGTAATCGGGATCGGGACCGATATAGGTCACACACTGGGCGTCGTGGCTGTAACCCGTCCCACGCCGTCCCGTAACCCCATCGGTAAAGCACCCGGCGAATGTCGGCTCCTTCGGGCTACGCACGTCAATCATGTGGAGCCCGCCGCCGCACGTCTCACCACCGCCACTGGAACCCACGGCGTAGGCAAAGCCGGTTTCTTCGTTCATCACGATGTTATGCGAACTCGCGATGCCCGTATACAGGAAGTCCGGCTCGAACACCTGTGGTTCGGTCAGGCCCCGCAGCCGCGTCAGGTCGAACACCTGCATTCCATGCTCGCCTGCGCCGTCAGACACGATATATGCATGGTTCTTGTACACTTTGATGTCACGCCACACGCTGATCCGGGCCCCTTCGGTCATCGGCAGGTCGCCGACATAAACCGGGTTGGACGGGTCCGTCACGTCGATGAACGACGCGCCGTCACTACGACCGACGATCGCGTACTCATTGCCGGTATCTTCGTCGTACCAGCCCCACATGTCGTTCAGTGTGATCCCCGGCTTGCCGCCGATGAGGTTCATCGGCAGGAACGACACGAGATCCACGCTGTCGCAGCTCCACATGTCGGCCTCGCCGTCCTCACAGCGGACGTCGGCGCCAACGATCGGCTCGAGAAACTCGGGTTCCGAGCCAAGGGTCGCCACAGCGGTCCAGCCCGTATCCGTACGCTCGTAGATTGTCGCTTCACCCAGGCCACGGCCCGCACGGGGCGCGCCGATCACACCCAGGTCGCCTACCATCGCCATCGCGCCGCCGAATCCAGTACCTCTGCGCGAATCCGTTGCTTCTTCCGGTGTGATCGTTCCGACCGACCAGCCGTCCTCACCGTTATGGAATTCGTATACGGTGCTGCTGCCGGGCGTCCCGACCCATACGGTCTCCCCGTCAACCACGATGGATGAACCGAACCGGGGCCCGAACCGGGCACGGCGTCCCTCGAGATTCGTCGACCCCTGGAACGGAAGGAGAGCGGTCTGCTGATCCCAACCGCCTTCTTCTTCGTCCCTTTCGAACACGAGTACGGCACCATTGCCGCCGGCGGCGCGGGGAACGCCGACAAACGCCATATCGCCGCTCATCGCCAACGCCGATCCCGCTCCCGGGTTCTCTCCGAACACGTTGATGGGCAGCCGGCCCTCATCCGTCCAACCCTCGTCGGTCAGTTGGAAATGGAACACGGTGCCGGCACCGTCGTTGTCGGACGACGCGCCAATCAGCAGATCCGTACCGGACACCGCCAGCGCTCCGCCGAATCCGCTGCCCGCACCGTCTTCCATTTGGAGTATGGCCGTCTCGGTCCAACCACCCTCCTCGGACCAGGCGTAGACATAGACCACTCCGGCCAACTCATCGCCACCGGGCGCACCAACGAATACCTGATGATCCGTAACGGCCAGCGCGGCGCCGAAACCTTCACCTTCGACCGTTTCGTGTGGGAGCTGGCCAGCATCGATCCAGTTTCCATCATCGTCCCGATAGAACGTCGCGACACCGGCCGGGTCGTCATTTCGGGGATTCACCGAAGCGAGCATGACGCGACCGTCGACGGCTATGCTGCCGCTGAACCGGTCCGCCGAACGATCGCCGCTGTCCGTAAGCACATCTGCCTCGGCCCACTGGCCGGATGCGTCGCGCTGATAGACGTAGAGCATTCCCGGACGAAACACGTTTCCGGACTCGCCGATGAATACTTCATCGCCGCTGATCGCCACCGTACCGCCGAAGCGAGCAGCAAAGGTCTGCTCGGAGTCGGCCGAACTCTGCGCCCCCACCGGGTTCGCCACCATGGCGAGCGCGGCAAGTGCGGCAAAGAGTGTCTGTACTTTCATGGGTTGCCTCTGCAATTGGTCCCTGGGTCCACCGTCGGCCAGCCGGGCATTATGGGGCGCCATGGGCTGAACTCAAAATCGGACGCCTCGGAACCCCGCGGTGGTCCTGTGGGGTCGTAGCAGGCTAGATTGTAAGAAGGCGATTCCGAATCGGAGGATGATGGATGAGTATTGACCGAATACGGGCCGTGTCAGGCCGTACATGGGCACTGTTGCTGACCCGGCTGGTGCTGGGCCTGATCTTCTTCATGGCCGGCGTGTTCAAGGTGTTCGAAATGGGGCCCATCAACAGTGCGGAGAGAATGTTCGTCGCGCCGTACGCCGACACGTTTCTTCCCGTGTGGGCACTATGGGCCAGCGGAGTGACGGTACCGTTCGTGGAATTGATCGCGGGCTTTCTCGTCATCATCGGCCTGTGGCGGAAACCTGCCTACGTGGCCCTTGGCGGGGTCCTGGCCCTGGTGACGTTCGGGCACCTGCTGGCAGAGCCGTTCTTCCCATTCTATCACCACGTTTTCGCCCGAACCGTACTGGTGGTGTTTCTCCTGTGGACGGGTCCTGCGGATGACACGCTGTCGGTGGACGCCTTGCGGCGACGATAGAGCGACGCTGATCCCATGTTACCCGAAGAGTTGCTGAAAAAGCAGGCCTCGAACGCGCCGGATCCGGAACGAGTGGAGGCGCTGGCGCCCGACGAGCTGTCCCGCCTCGGACGCCGAAGTCGGCGCATAGACGGCCACCGGATGTCGACCGGCGTCGAGATCTACACGGACGACATCGTCCTTCCCGGAATGTTGCACGGAAAGATTCTGCGCAGCCCACACGCTCATGCCCGAATCCTGTCTATCGACGCGAGCGCGGCCGAAGCGATGGAAGGCGTCCATGCGGTGATCCTCGGGCAAGACATGCCGATTGCTTACGGAATCATTCCGTGGACCCGGGATGAGCATGCGCTGGCTCTCGACAAGGTGCGATTCATCGGAGATGCCGTCGCCGCCGTCGCCGCCGTGGACGAAGACACGGCGAACGCAGCGCTGGACAAGATCACCGTCGAGTACGAAGTCCTGCCGCCGATCTTCGAGGCCGAGGAGGCGCTGGAACCGTCCGATCATCCGATTCACGAGCCGAAGAAAGAGGGACGCAACGGCAACGTGACGAAGCACGTTCACCTCGAATTCGGCGAAGTGGACGCAGCGATGGACGCTTCCGAGGTGATCGTGGAGGGCGAGTACTACTTCCACGGAACGACGCATACGCCGATTGAGCCACACTGTGCTATCGCCCGGCAGAACGTGAACGGTCTGCTCGAAGTGTGGTCCTCCACGCAGGTCCCGCATTACCTGCACCGTGAGCTGGCCCGCGTGCTCGACCTGGACGTAGCGGAGATTCGCGTCGCTCAACCCGCCGTGGGCGGCGCGTTCGGCGGAAAATCGGAACCGTTCGACCTGGAGTTCGCGGTCGCATTGCTCGCCATGCGGACAGGCCGTCCCGTGAAGATCCTCTACACGCGCGAGGAAGTGTTCTACTCGCACCGCGGCCGGCACCCGATGGAGATGTGGTACCGAATCGGGGCGACGAAGGAAGGCCGCCTTCGGGCGGTGGACGGCAAGCTGCTGATCGACGGCGGTGCTTACGCATCGTTCGGATTGGTGACGGCATATTACAGCGGCCAGTTGCTGATGGCGCCGTACAAGGTCGAGACCTATCGGTTCGACGCCACCCGCGTGTACACCAACAAGCCGCCCTGTGGGCCCAAGCGCGGGCACGGCTCCGTGCAGCCTCGGTTCGGGTTCGAGATCTCGCTGGACAAGCTGGCCGAGAAGATCGGAATCGATCCGATCGAGTTGCGACGCCGGAATTTCATGGGCCTCGGGTATACGGTGAACGAGTTCCGCGTCCAGTCGAATGGATTCCTCGAATGCCTCGACAAGGTCGAAGAAGCCAGCGACTGGAAGAAGCGCTACGGCAACATGGAGCGCGGACGGGGTCTCGGCGTCGCGGGGTCATCTTACATCTCGGGCACGAACTATCCGATCTACCCCAACGACATGCCGCAGGCGTCCGCGCAGGTACAGATCGAGCGTTCGGGCCGCGTGACCGTTCTGCACGGCGCGTCGGAAATCGGCCAGGGTTCGGACTCCACCATGGCGTACATCGCGTGCGAGGAGCTGGGCGTCCCGCTCGAGTACGTGCGTGTGTTCAGCGCCGATACCGACCTGACGCCGGTCGATCTCGGGGCGTATTCCTCCCGCGAGACCCTGATGGTCGGCAATGCCGTACTCATGGCCTGCCGCGAGCTTAACGCGAAGATCAGGGCTTCCGCCGCTTCCGAGCTGGGCTGCTCAGCCGAAGACGTGCGGCTCGCGGACGGCTGGGCGTTCGGCGGCGGCGAGCGGATGCCGATTGCGCAGGCGTTCATGCTCGCGGAAACCGAACACGGCACGCTCGGAGCCGTCGGCCATTACAACACGCCGAAGGAAGGCGTCCACGGCGATTACCGTGGCGGCACGATCGGGGCGTCGCCTGCCTACAGCTTTACCGCGCACGTGGCCGAGGTCGAGGTGGATGAGGACACCGGCTTCGTCGCTGTGAAGAAGATCTGGATCGCGCACGACTGCGGAAGAGCCCTGAATCCGATGCTCGTCGAGGGCCAGATGGAGGGGTCCGCTTACATGGGCTTCGCCGAGGCGTTGATGGAGGAGCAGCGCGTGAAGCGTGGCACACCCGAGGGTGGGCTGCACGACGCACCATCCCTGCTCGACTACCGGATCCCGACGTCACTCGATTGCCCGGAGTTCATTTCGCTGATCGTCGAGGCGAACGATCCCGAGGGACCGTACGGTGCGAAGGAGGCCGGCGAGGGACCGCTTCATCCCTCGCTCCCCGCGATCGCCAACGCGATCTACGACGCCGTCGGCGTACGGATCGACCGCCTGCCGTTCACGCCGGACCGGGTGTGGCGGGCGCTGCAGGATGCGAAGGAAGCCGCGATCACGAAAGTGGGGTAGCAGGGACCGGTTGCCACCTCGTGTCCGCCCACCGTTCGAGCGTGAGATCGGGAAGTACGTAGACGACGAAGAGACGAAGAGCTGGACCGTTTGGCGCGGGACGTGGAAATCCGCCAGGGGAAGCCACGCAGTCTGACCGTCAGGCGGGTTTCTCGGCTGTCATCATTACCGCTTTCACACCAAATGCCTCCGCTGAATTCTCCGTCGACCCTTTTCTGAAGCGGAACCCCGGAACTACCGCCGAACGGACTCGGTCAAACCCCGACTCTTCGAGCAGCCTGAACATCTCTCCTTCCAGGAGAGCTCCTCCGATTCACGACGCCCAGAGTTTGGGGTCGTTGACGATCGACTGTGACAGCTGCTTCGCGCTTACAATGTCAGTGATCGAAATGCGGCCCCGGGTTTCAGAACCCGGAACATTTCCTCGATGACTTTGCGCTTCCGGAATGACAGGTTGATCACGCCGTTGGAGATCACCACGTCAACGGAGGCGTCCGGCAGGGGAATGTCTTCCATCGTGCCCTCGTGGCACTCCATCGTGGTCCCTTGCGAAGCCGCGTGGGCCTGTGCCTTCACGCACATGGATGGATTCAGGTCTACGCCGATCACCCGACCCGTCGGTCCGACGCTCCAGGATGAGATGATGGCATCGAGCCCGGCACCGCTTCCGAGATCGAGGACGGTTTCACCGGGTTGGAGGTTCGATCGCTCGTGCGGGTTTCCCACCCCCGCGAACGAGGCAACTGAGCCCGCCGGAGCGCGGTCCAACCATTCCGGGTCATAGCCGAACTGTTCCGCGGCTTCTCGACCGTGGTAGAAATGAAACTCGGCGTCTGGATTATCCGCGACTTCCTGGTACATCCGGATGATCTCGTCCTTCAGAACTCCCTCGAGAGAGGCCTGCGCCTCCACGACGTCCGCCATCGTGTGTCTCCTTGCGTAGAACGGGGTCCCTCTACATACAGCATGCGTCAACGAGCGAGCAAGCCGGTCACGTCGGCCCTACCGCCCGTAGCTCTCGAACTCCTTCATCACCCGGTCCATTTCTTCGCTCGTGAGCAGGGTCGGCTCTCCCACGGACAGGGCCCGGGTGTAGTGCTCGGCCAGGGCTTCCACTTCTACTGCCAGGGAGAGCGCTCCGGCCACTGACGTGCCGCACGCGATGATGCCGTGATTGGCGAGCAGGCAGGCTCGCCGGTTGCCCAGAGCCAGGATGGCGGCATCGGCCAGTTCCTTCGAACCGAATGTCGCGTATTCGGAGCACTTGATTACCGTGCCACCGGCCACTGCTACCATGTAGTGGAATGCCGGAATATCCCGACGCAGACACGACAGGGCTGTCGCCGAAGGAGGGTGTGCGTGGACGATCGCACCGACATCCGGTGCGCTCGTGAGTATGTAGGCATGCATCAGCCATTCCGTCGAGGGACGGTGGCTTCGCCGCGTGTTCCGAACCGTGCCGTCGAACGACATCGCAACCAGGTCTCCTGGCACCATGTCAGCATACGGCACGGCAGACGGCGTAATCAGCATCCGGTCGCCGAAGCGCGCCGAGATGTTGCCGGAGGTTCCCTGCGTGAGCCCGAGCTCCTGCAGCTGCCGAGCCGCGGCCACGATTTCACGGCGAACCGCGAACTCGGTCACGTGGCCCGCTCCGGGTACAGGCCAAGCAGACCCTCTTCCGTGGCCCGACATACGCCCCGCTCCGTGATAAGACCGGTCATGAGGCGTGCCGGCGTGATGTCGAAGCCGAAATTGGCGGTGGGCGTACCTTCAGGCACGAGCCGAATGCCGGCAAGCTCCGCCACTTCCCGGCTGTCACGCTCTTCGATCGGCACCGATTCAATGTCGGTTGACTCCCAATCGATCGACAGTCCCGGCACCGCCGCATAAAACGGAACGCCGTTGTCGAACGCGGCGAGCGCCTTGAGATACGTGCCGATCTTGTTGCAGACGTCACCCGAGGCAAGTGTCCGGTCGGTCCCGACCAGGCACAGGTCCACGAGTCCCTTCTGCATCAGATGTCCGCCCGCATTGTCCACGATCACGGTATGCGGCACCCCCACCTGTCCGAACTCCCACGCGGTCAGCGCCGAACCCTGGTTCCGGGGCCGCGTCTCGTCCACCCACACGTGCAGAGGGATTCCGGCCTCGAATGCAAGGTAAATCGGGGATGTGGCCGTGCCATAGCCCGTAGTGGCGAGCGCCCCGGCATTGCAGTGCGTCAACACCTGCACCGGCCCGTCCTTTCGGTCCGCGACGGCTTCGATGAGCGGAAGGCCGTGCTCACCGATGGCGCGGTTCACGGCCAGGTCTTCTTCCTGCAGGCGATTCGCCTCGCGGAGCGCCACGACCGCCCGGTCGCCCGGAGAGATACCCTCCAACAGAGCAGACACGGCGTCGACCACGCACCTCAGATTGACGCCCGTGGGTCGCGTGGCGATCAGGATATCCGCGGCCTCCGCGAGCTGTTCGTCTGACGGATCCGACCGCATTGCCAGCGCCAGGCCGTAGGCCGCAGTGACTCCGATCAGCGGTGCCCCGCGCACGCGCATCGTACGGATGGCTTCCGCCGCGTCTTCGAGCGTCCTCAGCGATCGATGCACGACCTCATGCGGCAAGCGCGTCTGGTCGAGGATGCGCACTTCGCCGCCCGCAGCGGTGATGGGGACCAGCCCCGTAAATGACATGCGCATGGAAATAACATGGCTCTCTGCGCACTGACAGTCCGGCTCAGAACGTCATCAGCCAGCCGGGCGATCATCTACCAGCAGAATTGGTGATCTCCGGGATACGATTTGTCATTATCGATCTCCGCGAAGGGGTGCAACACGTAGACGTGGAACATGTGAAGGTCAGATCCGTGCAGCCCTGCCAGGTGGGTAGCGAGTGGCAACGCCTGGAGTGAAGATTCAGAGAGTTCGGTCGGGAATAGAATCTTCTCGATGGTAAGCATAAGGCCACCTCCTATCGGACCAGCCGCATGCGGGAGGTTAGGTTTGATCTGGCATACTGTGGACCGATTCTCTACGTCGCAGAAACCGAAATTTCTGGTATTTCAGGAGGGCGAGATGAGAGCTACGCAGATCTTTGAAACTGCACTGTACGGCAGCGATCTGGGGGCAATGCAAGAATTCTACGAGCGAGTGCTGGGGCTTGAACTGGTATCGCGATTCGGGGACCGAGGAACTGCGCTGCGTTGCGGTCGGGGAGTTCTTCTGCTGTTCAACCCCGACGCTACAGAACTGACGGGCCATGGAATCCCGCCACATGGTACCCGAGGGGCCGGGCACATGGCGTTCGCTGTTTCTGGCACGGAACTCGACGGCTGGCGCGCCCACCTGGTCGATTGCCAGGTGCCCATCGAAATGGAGGTGGAGTGGCCGGAGGGCGGCCGGTCCATCTACTTTCGCGACCCTGCCGGCAACAGTGTGGAACTGGCACCGCCGACGATGTGGGGATTCGGGGCGGCGCCGTAGGTGGCGGAAGTTACGGAGGAATCTGAGACATGAATGAAATCGCGACCCTGGGCGGCGGATGCTTCTGGTGTCTGGAGCCGATCTTCCGGGACTTGCGGGGCGTGAAGGACGTGACCGCCGGCTATGCCGGGGGTGATATTGAAAATCCGACGTACGAACAGGTGTGCGAGAAGGATACGGGGCATGCCGAGGTCGTTCAGGTCTCCTTTGACCCACAGGAAATCACGTTTCGCGACTTGCTCGACGTGTTCTTCGCCATCCACGATCCTACGACCCTGAATCGGCAGGGCGCGGACATCGGACCCCAGTATCGGTCGATCATCCTTGCCCATGACGGAGATCAGGCGTGTGCGGCAGAGGAAGCCGTCGCGGCACTCGACGCTTCGAGCGAATGGGAGAATTCCGTCGTCACGGAGATTGTTCCGCTGGAGGTGTTCTATCGCGCCGAGGGCGGACATCAGGAGTACTACTCGCGGAACCCGAACGCCGGATATTGCCGGCTCCTGATCGACCCGAAGGTCGATAAGTTTCGCAAGCAATTCGGTGCCCTGCGAAAACCGGATTCACAGACAGACTAGCGTTGCTCCGCATCCATCAGCCAACAGCGCGCCGACCCAGCAGGGGTCGGGAATTCTGACGGTAGCTGCGTTCGACACCGTGACATCACATCCGGACACCGCGGTGCGAACGGACAACCGGATTCCTCGTCGTGCGGATCCGGTACCTGACCAGGTATCGCAGCCAGCGGTCCCGGGCGTGCATCCAGGCGCGGCAATGCCCGCAGCAGCCCTTGCGTGTACGGATGCGACGGATTTGAGAACAATTCAGGAAGCGGCCCGCTCTCTACGATCCGCCCTGCGTACATCACGGCCACGCTGTCAGACACCTGCGATACAACCCCGAGATCGTGACTGATCAACAACAGCGCCATACCCATTTCGCGTTGCAGGTCGTCGAGGAGATCGAGAATCTGGGCCTGGATGGTTACGTCGAGAGCCGTCGTGGGCTCGTCGGCAATCAGCACGTCAGGACCGCATGAGATGGCGATCGCGAGCATGACGCGCTGGCGCATTCCTCCCGACAGTTGATGCGGATAGGCGTTGTATCGAACATCCGGCTCGGGAATCCCGACCCGATCCAGCAGCTCGACGACGCGTGCACGAATCGCCGCTCTCTTGCCTCCTTCGTGCTCGCGAATGGTTTCAGCGACCTGCTCACCGATCCGCAATACCGGATTCAGGCTGGTCATCGGTTCCTGGAAGACCATGCCGATGCCCTTGCCGCGAATCTCGCGCAGTCTCATAGAAGAGGCACCCAGCAGTTCTTCACCGCGAAACCGGACGCTGGAGCCTTCGAGGGTCCGGGCGCCTCGGCCGGGAAGCAGACCCAGAATCGACAGGGCAGTCACGGACTTGCCGCATCCAGACTCGCCTACCAGGCCCAGGGTCTCACCGGGTCTGAGAGTGAAGGAAACTCCACGCACGGCGTGCGCATATCCGCGCCCCGTCTTGAAATCCGTGCGCAGATTCGTGACTTCGAGCACCGGAGACGTCATTGCGTGTGCCTTGGGTCCAGGGCATCTCGCAGGCCGTCGCCCACCAGGTTGAATGCCATGACGGTGAGCATGATCGCGATGCCCGGAAACGCGGTGATCCACCATGCGTCGAGCATGCGGTCTCCACCAGACTGGATGATCGTGCCCCAGGACGGTGTCGGTGGCTGGATTCCAAACCCCAGGTAGCTCAAGGCCGCTTCTGCGAGGATCGCGTTTCCGATACCGAGTGTGGCTGCAACGATTACCGGGGTCATCACGTTCGGCAGAATGTGGCGCGCCAGAATGCGGAGCGGGCGATAGCCGAGCGCTCGCGCGGCTAGGACGTACTCTCGCTCGCGAACCGCCAGAACCTGGCCCCGTACCAGCCGCGACACACCCATCCAGCCGGTCAGCCCCAACACCACCACGATCAGTCCAACCGTGGCGCGAGGGAATACGGCCACGACGGTCAGCAGCAGGATCAGCCGCGGGATGCTGAGGAACAGGTCCACGATCCGCATCAACACGGTATCAGCCCACCCCCCGGCGTACCCGGCCACCGCGCCCACAGCCGTTCCGAGGGTGACGGCGATTGCAACGGACAGGAATCCGATGAGCAGCGAAATCCGGGCGCCAAACAATACCCGACTCCACAGGTCACGACCCAGATCGTCGGTTCCCATCCAATGCGCTGCCGATGGACTCAGCAGACGACTGCCCAGGAGATCCATTTCCGTAGGGTCGAACGGGGCGATCAGGGGCGCCAGCAGGGCCAGCAGGCCGAGTGCGACCAGCAGAACCAGCCCGGCCATAGCCTGTGGATGGCGACGAAACCGGCGGCGCGCGATCGCGGCCGGAGACCGGGACGCTTGTTCAGTCATAACGAATACGGGGATCTACGACCGCATACAGCAGGTCGGCAACCAGGTTGCCTGCTACGACGAGAGCCCCGAACAGGAACGTGCTCGCCATGACGACCGGATAGTCGCGGGCGAGAATCGAATCGTACATCAGCCGGCCCATTCCCGGCCACGAAAATACGACCTCGATCACCACAGACCCGCCGATCAGCAGGGGGAGAAAGAGCCCCAAAAGGCTGATGATCGGGATCAGCGCGTTGCGCAGCGCATGCTTCACCAGGATGCGCGACTCCCGCAGCCCCTTCGCACGGGCCGTTCGGATGTAGTCCTGCTGCAGCACCTCCAGCATCTCGCCACGCATGTAGCGTGCGATGCCGGCAGCCGAGGCGAGACCGAGTGCAATCACCGGAAGCACGAGATGCCGAGATACGTCGAGCACCTTGCCCACCGGCGACATGAACGTGTGATCGACAGACGTCATGCCGGAAACGGGGAGTCGCAACACGTCCGGCCACCAGGGCGCCGAGACGGCCAGCACGAGCATCAGACCCAGCCAGAATCCGGGCATGGAATAAATGCCGAGGGTCCCGATCGTGAGCACTGTGTCGGAGATGCCGTACTGTCTGACCGCCTGGATGGTCCCGACCACACAACCCACGAAGAAGATCACGACCAGAGACACAGATCCCAGAAGCAGCGTCTTCGGCAACGCGTCGGCGATTACGTCACCAACGGGTCGAAACTGCGTATAGCTGTAGCCGAAATCACCGGTGAGAAATGCGCGCACCCAGCTCACATACTGAATGTGCAGCGGTCGATCCAACCCCATCGACACGCGCATGCGCTCGAGCACGTCCGGCGGGATGTTCGGATTGAAGTAGGTCGCCGTGGGGTCGCCCGGAGCGATATGCAGGATGATGAAGGTGAGCGTAACGATTCCGAGTAGCAGCGGAATCGCCTGGAGCAGACGACGACCCGCGAACCGAAGCAACGAAAGGCTCACGAAGTGTCGCAGATCATTGCCGCTGGCTGCGTGCGGCCGGCTCCAGCCACCAGCTCACTATCGAAACCCAGTCGCCCCGCGAGTCCATAGCGACACCGCGTAATTCGACGCGCGCCGCCACGATGTGGTCTGCATAATAGAGAAACGTATACGGCTGATCCCAGGCCATGATCTCGTTGTAGCGATCGACGAGCATATCGAGCACGCCGCGATCGCTCACGACCTGCATCGAATCGAGCACCGCATCCAGGGCGGGATTGCAGTAACTGGTGAATTGAAACGGTTGCTCAATTCTCTCACACGCCCATAATTCGCGATCATCGAGTGGTACGTCGCGCGACCAGCCAAGCAGGAGGGCATCATACCGACGGTCCGGACTGAACACGAGCGGCCCGATCGCCGCTGGCTCCCGGATTTCTATCGCCATCCGGATACCGACGTCCCGGAGGTTTGCCTGCACCGCCGTGGCGATGTCCCGCCACTTATCCCGCGGCGCGGCAAACAATTCGAATTCGAAGTCCTGACCGTCCCGTTCCAGAATTCCGTCCCCGTCAACGTCGGCCCAGCCAGCCGCCAGGAGCGCCGCACGAGCGGAATCCGGTGAGAACGCAATGGGTTCATCGGTAGCATCGAACGCCCAGTGCCAGGGCCCTACCGGGCCCACCGCCACGTCACCGTGACCCTCGAGCATCGCTGCCACCAGCGCGTCACGGTCGATGGCCATCGTCAGCGCGCGCCGGACTTCCGCTTGTGCAAACATCGGCCGGCGCGAATTCCAGGCGATGAAGTCGTACTCGGGCGCCCCGTACTCGATCAGCTTCAGCGTGGTGTCCGCGGCCAGGCGAGGCAGCTCCGCGGGTGCGGGCTCCAGCACCATGTCCACGTCACCGTTTCTCAGCGCTGCCGTCAACGCGGCGTCATCGGAGATCGCCCGATACACGTAGCGATCCACGTACGGAGGGCCCCCGAGATCTTCGGGAAAATCCGGGTTCGCTTCGAATACCCAGCGGTCACCCGGGATGCGCTCGACGAATCGAAACGGCCCGTTTCCGACGGGCTCCGTTGTGCCAAACGGGTGCGTCGCAAGGTCCGCTGCCGGCACGTCGCCGAGAATGTGCTCGGGCATGATTGCCAGGCGGGTCCACCCATATAGAGGATAGGCCGTCGGACGGACAGCGAACCGCACCGTGTACTCATCGACCACATCGACGGCTGCCCAGGCGTCGAAGTAGGCCGGATTGGGATATCCAGTGTCCGGGTCCCGGACACGCTGAAACGTGAATGCGACGTCCCGAGCCGTCACCGGCTCCCCGTCGTGCCAGGTCAGATCTTCACGCAGTTCGAACGTGATCGAACTCGCATCGTCGTTGAAGCTCCATGACCGTGCCAGGTACGGAAGCGGAGAATAGTCCTCGTCTGCCCGGACCAGCGTCACGAACAGGACGTGGATCTGATGCTGCAGGCTCTCCGTATCAAGCGTCACGAGGGAATTCGCCGAAATGATATCGTTGCGCCCGGCCACCACGATCGTGCCGCCTGAGCGCTCTGCCTCGGGCACGTCGGGCCGCGGCGCTCGGTTGCCGCCGGTGGCATTGTCCGTCGAGGCGTCCCCGGCACAGGCTGCGCTGAGGGAAATCAGGGCGACCAGCGAGAGGCTTGAACCCCGGCGCATGTCGTGAATGAAACTCATGGGAACCCTCCGTTGGCCCACCGCCATCGCGGCAACGTGACAAGTTCGCCGCGCGCATCCATGACGACGCCGGCCAGATCGTGGCTGACACCGGCCAGTTCATCCTGCCAGAACAGAAACGTCACGGGCTGATCTGCCTGGAGCACCCGGCTGAATTCCGCCCAGATCTCTTTCGCCACGTCATCGTCCGTGGTGCGGCTGCCCATATCCATCAGGCTGTCGGCGATCGGATTTGAATAGGAACTGCGGTTCGCGCTATTCGCGATCGCCACCTGTGAGCCGTGAAACAGCGACCGCGGATCAACGCGGAAATTGTCGAGGACCCAGTTCGTCAGCACGGCGTCAAAATCCCGGTCTCTGTGCATGCTGAGTACCGTCTGCCACTCCAGCAGACGCGGGAACACTTCGACACCCACGGCCCGCAGATCAGCCTGTATGATCTGAGCGATGTCTCCATAAATGGGATTCCGCTGGTTGGCGAGCAGCTCGAAGCTGAGTCTCACTCCGGCCCGCTCACGGATTCCGTCTCCATCTGAATCCCGCCAGCCCGCCGCCTCGAGGAGGGCTCGCGCCTGCTCGACATCGTGCGGGAGCGGTGCAAGGTCAGGCGCATAGCGATGCCAGGGCGGAATGGGCCCTGAAGCCTGCGTTCCATAACCCTCGAGCACCGTCTGCACGAGACTTTCGCGGTCGATCGCCATGGCCAGCGCTCGGCGGACGGCTGGATCGGCAAACTGCGGACGACGCGTGTTCCAGCCGACGTAGGCGAACTGGCGCCACGGGAAACTCAGCAGTTGAAGATTCTCTGCATTACCAATCCGGGCCGCATCCGATGGCGCGAGCGGTCCGTCCATCTGGATCCCGCCGCTGAGCAGCTCGGCCAGCATCGTCGTCTGATCCGGGATGATCCGATACACGACATCAGCGATTTCAGGCGGCCCCCCGAGACCCGGCGGGTAGTCGAGATTCGCCGTGAACACGAGTTGCTGGTTCACGTCCCAGCGCACGAACCGGTACGGCCCGTTACCGACAGGGGCTCGATTGAACGGAGCCCGAAGCAGTTCGGAACTGGGGACATCTTCGAGCAGGTGTGCCGGGGCGGGAGGCCAGAAGAAGTCTTCGAGCGGTTCGGAGTGCGGCGCCGAGAAGTGGAATCGAACTTCGTACTCGCCGAGAATTTCCACGCTGGCCACGTTGGCCAGATAGGCAGCGGCGATCGGCGAGGCCGAATCTGGATCTTTCGCGCGCTCAAACGTAAACGCCACGTCTCGTGAGGTAACCGACGTGCCGTCATGCCAGGTCAGATCGTCACGTAATTGAAAGGTTACTGCGCTGTCTGACAGCACCCAGCTTTCTGCCATTCCCGGCGCCGGACGGAAATCTGCGTCGTAGGTCACGAGCGGGGTGAACAGCAGGTAATAGATCAGCTCATTGGCATTCTGGTCCGTGCTCACGATCGGGTTGAGACCCTGAAGTTCGGATGCGTAACCGAGAATGAGCGGCCGCTCACGCGCCCTGGCTTCGTCCCCGGATGCAGAGCAGGCAGAAACGGCCAGCATCCAGACAATTGTTGATAGCGCGATGATGGTCGTCGCGAGCTTGGAGGATCGGGTTCCAACGTATGACTGGTTCACGGGCCGAAAACTAGGCGCGACCGGGTGCCCGTGAAAGGACTCAACGGCGCCAGGTCCAGGTCGAGTCTGTGTAGCTGGGCGTCAGCTGATCGACGGACTGAGTTTCGGCACTACTGAGAGTACCGGCACTGACTTCGGTACCGAACTCAGATTCGAAGCCGGCCACGAGAGCTTCGATGAGTTCCGCGATCGGTGGCACTTCGACGAGAAGATCGGCCAACCCGATCGCACCGGTTTGTGCGTCGCCGGGTTCGGCCGCACCTCGCCCATCGGCCCCGATCCGAAGTTCTTCGGTCACCCGCTGTTCGTTCACGAGTAAAATCGACCCGTGTTGGAGCAGGGCGCCTCCGTCTCGCCATTGGGCACTGCCGACGAGTTTCCGACCCTGTACCGTTACTTCTCCCGGCAGCAGATCGCGAAAGCAGGCGCGGGCGACGGGGCGGGGGGTTGGGGATGCTGGCGCTTCCGGCGCTGTGACGGGCACACCGTCACCGGCACACGAGACAGGGACTCCGAGCGCCTGGAGCCCGAAGGCAAGCGCCTCGTTGATCCGGCTGTAGGCTTCGTGCAGCGAGCCCCACAGGTCTGCGGGCGCCGTAAGTGAGTAGGTGAGTTCCCTGTGATGGAATACGGCACGACCGCCCGTCGGACGCCGTACGATGTCGATGCCACGGTCGGCGGCCAGGTCGGCGTCGTACTTACCGGCAGCCGTCTGATTCCGCCCGAACGAAAGCGCGCCCGGCTTCCACTCATAAAAACGCAGTGTGATGCTCCCCTCCCCGGCGGACTCCATCAGCGCCTCGTCAACCGCCATGTTGCGGGCGCCGGTCTGGGGTCCGTCGTGGAGGAGGCGGATCATCGGATGCTGACTACCATTTTCTTCGATACACGGCCGCATCGATGACCGACCACAGGTGGATGATCCACCCAAACGTTCCGAATGTGATCAACCATACGCCGCCCGCAAGGACGAACATGAAGGCGGCTTTGAGCAGTCGTCCCTGGAGTAGCTGCCCAAGGCCCGGTATGAAGAAGCTCGCTAGAGCGGCTATGACGTTTCCGGCGGATCCCTGTCCTGACATCTCGAACTCCCGATTGAGTGACTGGCTTCGTTGGGATCCGTACGAGATCTGGGCTCTTCAAGTTGCGTTGCGGGTTTCAGGCGCCGCTGCACTTCACTCGTCGATACGGGATCGTGAAGGCGGGCTCCGTGTCTGTAGCTTGTCCGAACACGGCGGCATTGATCAGGTCGTTGCCGGGCCGGCTATAGACGATCTTCTGTGGAAAATCGTGTGCTGTGTTAATGAATTCTAGTCGGCCGTCTTCGACGGAGCGGGCCGGAAAGTCGGTGGGAGACTGACCGGATGGCTCTGCGTGATAGACCAGCCGGCCATCGTCTCCGACGTGGATTGTCAGTGGTTCATAGCCGCGTGCCACGTCATCTCGGACGGTCCTCGACATTCCGACCATCATCCCTCCACGTGGAGCCATCCATTGCTCCTCGAAGCTGGTCAGGCCATCGGGCAGCGTGGCCTCCCAACAACCGGCCAGACAGCCGGCGGATTCCACACTGGATGCCGCTACTGAATCCGCTTGTGCCATGGCAACGTTCGGTGCCAGGGCCAGGTTGGCGCAGAGGCACAAGGCCCAACCCGGGTTGAAACCGCCGAAACCGCGACTCAGAGGACCGTAGACGCCGATCACTACCCCTTCCACCTCAAGTCCAGCTGCCGGCCCGCACGGCCCTCGTCAAGCCGACGGAGCGGGACATCGTGGGGAGCCGTGGTGACCAGCTCAGGGTCGGTTTCCGCTTCCTTGGCGATGGAAATCAGTGCGTTCGCGAAGCGCTCCAGTTCTTCCTTCGTCTCGGTTTCCGTTGGCTCAACCATCAGCGCTTCGGGAACATTGAGCGGAAAATAGATCGTCGGTGCGTGGAATCCGTAGTCGAGCAAGCGCTTGGCGATGTCCATCGTCTTTACCCCGGTAAGTTTTTTCATCTCGACTGGTGAGAACACCGATTCATGCATGCCCCGACCGTAGGGGAGCGGATACACGTCGCTCACGAGAGCCGACAGGTAGGCGTTGTTCAGGACGGCGGCTTCTGCCGTAGCGCGGATCCCCTCGCGGCCCAACATGCGCATGTAGACATAAGCCCGTACGAGCACGCCGAAATTACCGTAAAACCCGTGTACCTTCCCGATCGAGTTCGGGCGGTCCCAGTCGAGCGCGTATGAACTGTCGGCATGACGGACGACCTTCGGTACGGGAAGGTACTCGGCCAGGCTGGCCTTCACGGCGACCGGTCCGGCACCTGGACCGCCGCCACCGTGCGGAGTGCTGAACGTCTTGTGAAGGTTGAAGTGGACGATGTCGTAGCCCATGTCGCCGGGTCGCGTGATGCCCATCAGCGCGTTGAGATTGGCGCCGTCCATGTACATCAGACCACCTGCCTCGTGAACCAGCCGGCAGATTTCCTCGATGTCCGACTCGAATTTCCCGAGCGTGTTCGGGTTGGTGAGCATCATTCCGGCACAGTTCTCATCCAGCGCTGCCTTCAACGCCTCGAGATCTACACGACCATCGGACCCGGAAGCGAATTCCACCGCCTCGAACCCGGCCATCGCGGCGGTCGCGGGATTCGTCCCATGGGCGCTATCAGGAAACAAGATTTTTGTCCGCTGCGTGTCGCCCCGTGCGTGGTGATAGGCTCGCATCAGCAGTACGCCGGTCATTTCGCCCTGGGCGCCTGCGGCGGGCTGGAGTGTGACCTCGTCCATCCCGGCGACTTGCTTGAGCATCTCCGCCAGCTCGTACATCAACTCGAGCGCACCCTGTGCGTGCGACTGCGGCGTAAAAGGATGAAGCCCGGCGAATCCCGGCAGTCGGGCAGCCGCCTCATTCACCTTCGGGTTGTACTTCATCGTGCAGGAGCCGAGGGGGTACATCGCCCGGTCGACGTGATGGTTCTTGAGCGACAGCTCCGTGTAGTGCCGCACGACTTCGTTCTCCGGCACCTCGGGAAGTCCCGGCGCTTCCGAGCTGGAGCGCAGATGTCGTACCGGAATCAGCTCCTCGAGCGGTTGTGTATCGACGTCAGGCATGGGAACGCGCATGCCGCGGCGGCCGGCCACCGACTTCTCGAAGATCGTGGGTGTCGTGTCGTCTTTTAAGGGAAACTGGGCCATCGCCCGTTACTCCTTACTGAAATTCGTGTGCCTCGCCCGGAGCCATCACCAACACATCGGAACGAGGTTCGACCAGACCGCGAAAATGTTCAGGGTCCTGCTCGATTACAGGCCACGAGTTGTAGTGGCACGGGATCACCGTCCTGGGCTTGATCATCTCGGCGGCGCGGGCGGCATCCTCGGGCCCCATCGTAAAGTTGTCACCGATCGGCAGTACCGCGATGTCCACCTGGTTTTCCAGCAACTGCATGTCGAGCGTCAGTGCCGTATCGCCCGCGATGTACAGCCGGGTCTCGCCGAGATGCAGGAGAAACCCACCCGGCGTACACGTGTACCCCTCGCCCCCCTCCGCATCGAGACGCCCACCGTGCGGCGCGACCGTCATCTTCACCCGGCCAAACGGGAAGTCGTGGCTTCCACCGATGCTCATTCCGTGTGTCGGTTCGTGTCCGAGAACCGTTCCCGCATAGTTACAGATTTCGACACTGCTGATCAGCGTCGCCCCGGTCTTCTCGAGCAGGCTCCACGCATCCTCGACATGATCGAAGTGTCCGTGGGTCAGCAGCATGTAATCGAGCCGGTCGTGAAAGTGGTCGGGTCCGACAGTGGCCTGTGGGTTGCTGGTCAGGAATGGGTCAACAACCAGCCGTGTCCCGTCCTCCATCACGATTTCGAACGTCGCATGGCCAAGAAATATCAGTTTGTTCATGGTGTTCTCCCTATCCGGCCAGCAAGTCAACAAGCCGGTCGATCTCGTCCCGGGATCGTTTCTCCGTGAACGCCAGGAGAAGGCCGTCCCCGACCTCGAGACTCATGAACCTGGACAGGCTGACGCCGGCGAGGATGCCTGCCTGGGCTCCGCGATCAAGTACGACCTGCGAATCGTCTTTGGTCCGTACGGCGAACTCGCGTCCTACCGGCGCGTCCGGAAACATCAGTTCGACTCCAGTATCGATCAGGCGCCGCCGGGCGTAGTGAGCATTCTGGATCGACGTCTCCGCCACCTGCCGCAGGCCGGACTTTCCGACCAGACTGAGATAAACCGTGGTCGCAAGCGCCATCAGGCCCTGATTCGTGCAGATGTTGCTCGTGGCTTTTTCGCGCCGGATCTGCTGTTCGCGCGTCTGGAGGGTCAGCACGTACCCCCGACGTCCTTCCATGTCCACGGTTCCGCCGACGATCCGGCCGGGCATCTTTCGCACGAGTTTTTGAGTCGCCGCGAACAAGCCGACAACCGGACCACCGAAGCTCGGCCCGTTCCCTAATGGTTGACCCTCGGCGACAACGATGTCTGCCCCGCACGCACCGGGCGACTTGAGCACGGCCAGCATCACGGGATCGGCCGCGACGACGAGTAGCGCGCCTGCGGCATGGACAACTTCGGCGATAGGCTCGAGATCCTCAATTCCGCCGAAGAAGTTCGGATACCCGACGATGACGGCTGCCGTGTCATTATCGAGCGAGGACTCCAGCGCATCCATGTCGAGCCGTCCGTCCGACCCATAGGAAATCAAATCGAGCTCGGCACCGATCCCACCCAGGTACGTATTCGTCACCTTACGGCTGTGTGGGTGAAGCGATCGCGCCGCCAGCACACGACCACGGCGAGTGACCGCTCGAGCCATCACGGCGGCCTCGGCCGTTGCCGTGGGTCCGTCATACATGGAGGCGTTCGCGACATCCATCCCGGTGAGCTCACAGATCATCGTCTGGAATTCATAGATCACCTGTAACGTGCCCTGGGCTACTTCCGGCTGGTAGGGCGTGTAGGCGGTGTAAAACTCGCTCCGACGGATGATGTGATCCACAGCTGCGGGCACGTAATGGTCGTACATCCCGCCGCCGGCAAAGCAGATCAGGTCCGTATTACGCCCGGCAAGTTCCGTGACGCGCCGCATCGCCTCCCATTCCGACAGCGCTTCTGGCACATCCAGGTCGTGATCAAGCAAGAGCCCGGCGGGAATGTCGGCGAACAGTTCCCGTACGTCCGAGACTCCGACCGTCGCGAGCATTTCACGCTGGTCGGCGTCGCTGTGTGGAACGAACGACATGTGTGGTCAGCCTGTCAGGAGTCGATGTGGTTCGCGTAATCAGAAGCCGACATGAGAGAATCGAGCTCCGATGGATCCGCGGCCCGAACTCTGACCATCCAACCGGCGCTGTACGGGTCGTTGTTTACGAGAGCGGGATCGCTTTCAAGATCTGAGTTGATCTCCACGATCTCCCCGCTGATCGGTGCATACAAATCTGAAACCGCTTTGACGGCTTCGATCGTCCCGAACACATCCATCCGGGCGAAGTTATCGCCAGACTGCGGGAGTTCGACGAACACTACGTCCCCTAGCTCACCCTGGGCGTAGTCGGTAATCCCGATGATAAACTCGTTGTCGACATCGGTCTGGCGAATGTACTCGTGCTCTGCCGTGTAGCGGAGCGAGTCGGGAATGTCGGACATTCGGTCCTCCAGAGATCATCGAATCAGTGCGGCCACGGCCGCCGGGGCGAAGATCATACCGGCCCCCGGCGCGGGACGTCAAGAAATTGAAACTACTTGCCGAGACGTTTCAACCGTCGGCTTTTTTTAACCTCGCGGCGGCGGCGGCGGGCATCTCGATTGGTCTCGCCCGGCAACATCATTTTCACTTCGACGCTACCCATTAACGCAAGGCCACGAATCCTGAGCACAGGCGCCGACGGGTCGTCCGACACGATGGTCTGACTGTAGCTGTCAAATCCACCGAGCAGCCCGAATCCCGTGGTCTCGACGGTCAATCCGGGTGGCACGATGACGTCTACACCGCCGCTGACGACCAGTATCGTCACCTCGGTTACTCCCGGGCCGAATCTTGCCTCACGAAAGTCGAGTTCCGCACCACCCATCACCGCGATGGTGGTGAGTTTTTGCGGCACAACCCAAGAACCGGTTCTGTCGGACCAGCTAAGGACGGCAATCTGAAACCCGTGTTCGCGTACAGCCCCTGCCGAAGCAACGAGTGGCGCGGAATCCGTCACCGCAATGGCGGAGTGCTCAGCCTCAGACAACGCGGGAAGACGTGCGAGAAGTTGGTCGAGCTCGGCGGGCGCCGTCGCGGCCCAGGCAACGTCGACCATCGCTTCGTACTCGTCCACGTCAATGTCATCACGGACATAGTGTGCCCGAAGCCGAACTACGGCCTGCTCTTTCGCCCGGTTCATGGCGACGGGTGGCTGCAAACTACGGTCTTGATCACTCATCGTGGAGGGGAATGTGTCCCCGAACGAGGTGCGGCGCGAGCAAGAGCCTCTCGTTAGGTTTACCCGCATGGTTCGATTCTCCAAATACACCGGGGCGGGAAATGATTTCGTCATCGCAGTGCCCGGTCCACACCTCGACCAGAACGGGGCGGCGGCGGCGCGGCGGTACTGCTCACGGCGGCAGGGAGTTGGGGTCGACGGATTGATTCTGGTGTATCCCGGTGGTCACCCGAATACCGTCCGGGTGCGGTTCTTCAATCCCGATGGCTCGGAGTTTTCAACTTGCGGAAACGGGTCGCGGTGCGCGGCCAGATTTGCCGTGCAGCAGGGGCTGGTGGGCCCCGGAGCATTCACGCTCATCACCTCGGCAGGCCCCATCGAAGCCATGGTGGATGAGGATCGTGTTTCGCTCGAATATCGGTTGCCGGCCTGTCGACGTGGACCGATCAGCGTGACGGGGCCGAACGGACCCGCGGATGGGTGGTTGATTGACTTCGGAGTTCCACACTTCGTACTCCCACTTGATCAGATTCCCGAAGGGTCGATCAAGGCTGTGTGTAGCGCGATCCGCAACGATCCGCAGCTCGGTCCTGGGGGGGCCAATGTAGACCTGATCGAGATGCGCTCCCGGAATTCTGGCGTCATCCGTACGTATGAGCGTGGCGTGGAAGGTGAAACACAGGCATGTGGCAGCGGATCGATGGCGACGGTAATCGCCGTGTGGGCCGCTGGTGACGCCGATCGATGCGTGAATCTCAACGTACGGGGCGGTGAGACGTTGTGCATCGAACTCGTGGACGAACCCGTGTTTGACGGCACGCCGTTCCGGGTCCGGCTGGCGGGGCCCGCCGTCTACTTATTCGAGGGTGACTTCCCCGACACCGATGCCCCCGAATGACGGGCGGCGCTACCCCGCACACGGCCGCTGATCTCCTCGCCTGGTTCGACTCTCGCACCCGCGACGTCCCCTCGCGCTCCGAGACGGATTCGTATCGGATCTGGGTTTGCGAGGTCATGGCCCAGCAGACTCGCGTTCAGACGGTCCGGGAGCGCCTGCCTGGTTTCCTGGCCGCCTTCCCTACCCTCGAATCTCTCGCGGAATCGGACCAGGACGACTTGCTCCGTGCCTGGGAAGGTTTGGGTTACTACGCCCGCGCCCGCAATCTGCGCCGTGCAGCCAGGCAGATAGTCGAAAGCGGTGAGACCCGACTTCCGGACGAGGCAAGTGCTTTGAGACTGCTACCGGGGATCGGTCCCTATACGGCCGGAGCCCTGGCAAGCATCGCGTTTGGCCGGCCCGAACCGGCCGTCGACGGTAACGCACGACGTGTTCTGTCGCGGCTGTTCGATATCGAGCGCCCGACCATGGCCAGACTCGAAACACGGGCGAGGGAGTTGATCGCGGAGGCGGACGTGGAGCTTTCCGCGGACAGTCCTTCACGAGCAGGTCTGCTGAACCAGGCGCTGATGGATCTCGGTGGAGAGATCTGCACTCCTCGCTCACCGGGCTGCGATAGTTGTCCGATCAATGCTCATTGTCTAGCCCTGAAACGGGGCACGGTGCTCGAGAGGCCGCCCCGCAAGAAACGTAAACCGGTTCCGCACCATGACATCGCCGTCGCAATTATCTGGCGCAATGGGCGGTTGTTCATCCAACGCAGACCGGATGATGGTCTATTGGGCGGCCTGTGGGAGTTTCCCGGTGGAAAGGTGGAGCCGGGAGAGTCACCCGAGCAAGCCGCCGTGAGAGAAGTCGCGGAGGAGACTGGTATGCGGATTCGGCTTCAAGAATCCCTCGGCACGGTAGACCATGCCTACAGTCACTTCCGGATCACGTTACATGCGTTCCATGCACAGATCGAAGTACCGAGCAAGGCATCCCCGGTTGACGGTGCCGAATCATCAAACCGTGGGCGACGCTGGGTGTTGCCGGAAGAACTCGACGCGTACGCTTTTCCGACAGCGAACAGAAAGTTGCTCATTCGACTGGCGGACCGGAACAGATCCGTCTCAGCCAAAGCGTAACTCGCTGTCGTCTGACATCCACCACACGAGCAGGACGCCTGCGGCTACTAACAGGGCCCCGCGAGGAATCCGAGCCTCGGTCCGAAGGCGCCACCCCCCCCCGGCTTCTATGGGCCCAAGCACCCGCGACGCTCAATCTTGTTCAGTTGTTGCTCCATACGCGCCGAAGGCTGGAACGTCGTGGCCGTTGTCTGCCAGGGCGGCGAGATGCGCGGCGATTGAGGCTTCCGCAGCCCACTCGAGTCCTGCAGGCAACGGATCATATACCGCAGCTCGGAGATCCGTCACGCTCCAAGCGCCAGCCTCGAGAGCGCGCAGAATCTGCTGCTCCCGCTCGAGACGGTGTGCCCGGTACTCCGTAAGTCGACCCGCCGCATCATCCACCGGCGGCCCGTGCCCCGGGAACAATCGTGTCGGCCTCAGGGCGTGCAGCCTGGACAGGCTCGCCATGCAGGCGCTGATGTCTCCATCAGGATACAGGATGGCGCTGGATCCGACACCGAGAACCAGGTCTCCGGTAAACAACCAGCGCTCCGTCTCCAGAAGGTAGGTCACGTGATCAGCCGAGTGACCGGGAGTACACAAAGCCACGAGTTCGGCGTCGGCACCTGGTGAAGCGTGTTGCCCGTCGACGAGCGCGCACCCATTCAGACCTGTCCGTTCCAGTGTGTCCGCTGATGCCAGGATCTGTGAGCCGAACTCCCGCGCAGCCTCCCTCGCCAGGCCTGAATGGTCGGCGTGCGCATGGGTGAGCAGAATCACTACGACCGGGCGATCGGCGGCGGCTCTGACCAACCGCGACAGGTGCTCGGCATCATTCGGTCCAGGGTCGATGAGCACGAGCCGGGAGCTTCCCACCAGGTAACTGCACGTCCCGTCCAGCGTCATCGGCCCGGCGTTGTCAGCCCTGACGATCATCAGGCCGGGACCATCCTGCACGACGCCTGGCTCAGCCCTCCGCATCGTCGTACTCGGGATCGCCCGGAAGTACCGGCCGAATCGAATTCTCGCGGATCAGCAGGCGTGGCGTCAGAGGCTCTATGTGCCTCGACCGGTACGCTGCCACCATTTCCTCGACGGATCTGAACTCCGCCAACCCCTGGAGTGTGACACGTGTCGGAAACAACATTGGCAGCCGCCCACCACGAAACAATTCAATGGCGCGGGCGGGCGTGAGCCAGACGAAGTCGTCTATTTCGTCCGTCAGGGTCGGTTCGAAACTGGAGTGCTCGGCCGGAAGAGACGTCAGGAAGAATCGTGTGTCGTAACGTCGTGCGAACTGGGTTGGTGTTATCCAGCGGGCGAAATAGCACACCTCCAGCGATGCGAAAGAGAGGTTGTGTTGTTCCAGGATCTCGCCGAAGGACAGGTTTCCTTCCAAAAGTTCCTGCCGGACACGAATTTCTTCGTCCACACCGGGGTGTTCATTGGTAAGCAGAAGCCCGGTTTCTTCAAACAACTCACGCAGCGCAGCGAATACGGCCGCCGACTCAGCGTCAGGCCCTGAATCTGGCAGACGAGTTGATAGTCGCGGTTCAGCATCGCCAGGATCGATCGTACCACCTGGAAAGACAAATGCGCCTGCGGCAAACCGTGACGTGGTTGGACGCTTGAGCAGCAACACCTCGAATGCGGTATCCGGAAATTCGCGCGCCAAGACGATCGTCGATGCGGGGCGCGGTTCAACGACTACCTCATCTGGGCCGGCTTGTGTGCGCGCAAACTCTTCCCGCTCTACCCGTTCGGTAACCGCGCGTTGCGCCCGTTCCTCTGCCCCGCTATCGCTCACACCGTCCCGCCGATGACCATTCTGAGGAACACACCTAACAACACGAAGATCATCGTCAGGACTACGATAAGCACGAACGGTGGAACGATGACCGCTGCGAACGCGCGGCCGAAGGTCGTACGGTGTGTCCTTTGAATCCCGATGATGGCCAGCGTGACCATCCACAGGGACGATACGCCCCATCCGATTATCGGTACGATTGCCAGGACCCATGGTGCCGCAACGTAACACAACGTCCGGGTCGTAACGCCGATCGGTTGTCCGCCTGGCACGAACATCCGCACACCGACGTGCACCATGCCTACATGGAAGAGCAATGTGATGAGCGCCAGGAACGGTGAGAAAAAAAAGTTCGTCCACAGGTACGCATTGACGGGGAATCCTTCCATCCCCGGCACCATGAAAACTTCTCGATAGCTGTCTCCGAATATCGCCAGCCAGGAAAGTGTGGATGCCGCGCTGCCAAACACGGAGAACACGAGATAGAAGATCAGCGGTCGTGCCAGCGAGATGTCGGGATCGAGCGACCGGAAGAACTCTCTCGGTCGAGCCATGGCCTGCATCCAACTGCGGAACATGTCTGCCGGAAACGATCCGTCCCGCCGTTCCCACGGAGTCCGGCTCGTCTCGTCGCTTTCCTCGGGCGTCCGGTTAAGTCCGAAGGCGTCCTCATCCATCAGTCGAGTAGCCGCAACGGCATGATCAAACAGAGATAATCCGGTGCTCCCGATGCCGGCATGAAGGTCGCTGCCCGCTCTGGAGCCTTGAACTGTAGGAGGACGTCTTCGTCCGGCATGTGCTTGAGAACTTCCAACAGATAGTTGGCGTTGAAACCAATCTCCAGGGGCTCTCCCTGATAATCGATAACCATCTCTTCCTCGGCTTCTCCGAGATCGGGCGTCTGCACGCGAAAGGAAAGTTTGTTCTTCGAGAAACTCATCCGGACCCTGTGGGTCTGATCGCTGGCGACCACCGCCATGCGACGGATAGCCGAACTGAGGTTGTCGCGATTCGCCGTCGCCACCCGGTCGTTGTCGGTCGGGATGACTTGTTGATAGTTCGGATAGGGACCCTCGATCAACCTCGTATATACCAGTCTATCGGCCGATCTGAACGCAAGGTGGTTTTTCGAATGTGCCAGCTCGATTTCCCCGGTCGCGTTAAACAGCCGCTGAACTTGCTGCAGAGCCTTCGGGGGCACGATGAGATCCGCTTCCGGCGCTCCACCACCCGTCAATTCGATCGTCATCTTGGCCAATCGATGACCGTTTGTGGCGACCATGGAGGCGCTGTCCGGGCGGAGCTGCCAGAGAACGCCGTTCAGAATCGGGCGACTCTCTTCCGTCGAGACGGCAAACGATGTGCGAGCTATCAATTCACGCAACTGTGCCGCATCCATCTTCCAGCTATCGGAAAAATCTACTTCGGGGGCACTGGGAAATTCCTCCGGTGCCAGACCAAACAGTTTGAATCTGCTGCTAGCGCTTTCTATCCGAATCTCTACCCCATCTGTTTCTATGTGGACCGGGGCTGCAGGTAACTCCCTCGCTATTTCTGCAAACTTCCGCGCTGGGATAGTTACGGTACCTGGCTCCG
>SMVB01271667.1_pt1 | contig 34732 bp, 30 predicted proteins | sample 2456461 | NCBI WGS metagenome assembly SMVB01 (sample SAMN11095934, study PRJNA526329) | marine sediment metagenome | biome: Marine sediment; feature: Surficial sediment; material: Deep marine sediment; isolation source: Hadal surficial sediment | place: Pacific Ocean | collected 2014-05 | depth... | reverse complement strand
TTCGAGGTTCCAAATCGCTCAGCAAACCTTGGCGATAAAGCGCTGCCGACGATCATCCCCAACGCAACAGGCGCAGTCCGTATCCCCGCCTCGAGAGCGGTGTAGCCAAGAACGAATTGGAGGTATTGGGTCAACAAAAAGATCACCCCGAACAGTGCGAAGAAGGCAATGCTGATGGCAGCGGCACCGGCTGAAAACCTCGGATTTCGAAAGTAGTCGAGGTTGAGCATCGGATGTTCAACGGTCCGCTCGATCCACACGAACACCCCTCCGAAGATTGCTGCCACGACGAAGGCTGAAATCACCACCGGCGATCCCCATCCGCTCGCCGGCCCCTCGATGATTCCGAACACGAGAGCGATGATCGCAACCAGGGACGTGAACGCCCCCCCAAGATCGAGTGGCGTCGCCTCGGGGTCGCGGCTGGCGGGGACAAGGAAGTATCCGGCAATAAGGGCAGTGATAACTATGGGGATGTTGACGAGAAACACCGATCCCCAGAAGAAGTTCTCGAGAAGAAGGCCACCAACGATCGGACCCAGGCCGATCCCGAGGCCGGCAACGGCCGCCCAAATCCCGATGGCCCGGCCGCGCTCCTCTCTCGGGAACACGTCAGTGATGATCGAAAGAGTCGCCGGCATGATCATCGCGCCACCGACGCCCATCAACGCACGAGCTCCGATCAGCTGCGTCGCACTCTCGGTGAAAGCAGCGAAAATGCTCGCCAGCCCGAAGACAACCAGCCCTCCAGACAAGATTCGGGCCCGCCCGAAACGATCTCCGAGTGCTCCCATCGTGAGGAGAAGACCGGCAAACACCAGGACATACGAGGCGACGATCCACTGCAACTCCGATGCCGACGCCGACAGTTCCGTCTGCAGGGTCGGGATGGCGACATTGAGGATGGTGTTGTCCAGCCCGATGATGACCAGGCTCAGGCTGAGAACCCCAAGGGTCCACCACCGCCGCTGGTACTTCTGCTCTGCTGTTATCCGGGCCACTTCAACTCCTCAGATCTCTATCGGACATTTGTGTTGCACTATAGAACACAGGTGTAGTGTAGCGCAACAGCCGTGTACGGTTTAGACTGGAGGGAGAATGACCAAGACCAAAGAAATCGATCCGCGCATTGAGCGCACTCGCCGTGTGGTATTGGATGCCGCCGCAGAGCTGGTCGGCGAATGTGGATTCGGTCGAGCCTCGATCGAGGCGATCTCGGAGCGATCTGGGGTCGCTCGCTCGACGATCTATCGCCATTGGCCCGAGCGTTCCGATCTCCTTGTGGAAGCAGTGGGAAAACGAGTCGGGCCCGTCACTGCAGTAGACAGTGGGGATTTACGGACTGATCTGCTCCAGGTCTTCAGCCATCTCGGCAACCTACTGAGCAGCGAGCCGACAAAAAGCGTGGCCGCATCCTTCATTGCAGAGGCTATACGTGACCCCGAACTCGCCGCGCTTCACGCCAAGTTCACCGAAAAGAGAAGGGCTACTTCGATCACACTCATCGAGAGAGCAATCTCCCGAGGCGATCTTCCGAAGACCACGGACCCTTCCGCCATGGCGGACGACCTCGCCGCTCCGGTGTTCTTCAGGGCGCTGATCCTGCACCAGCCAATCGAAACAACCTGGATCGAGTCCCACGTGGATCGTTGGATCGAGATCTACCAATCCACCTGAGACGGACACATCGAGTGGCTGAATTCCTATTTCGAGGGCTCTGCGCCGCGGACCAGCGGCCCGACTTTGTTGCCGAGCAATTCGGTTGAGTTCAGCGCCTCCAGAACCGCCCTCGTCTTTTCTGCTTCTTGTCCGGTGACGAAGAGGGGACTCGGCTCTGAATGTCTTCGAGCTCCACTGCTCGAGCCTCGGTGGCCAATAAGAGTTCGTCGAACCGAGCGAGTTCCAAGTCACCCAGAAAACTCGAGTCGATTCTGCGAAGAAGACCTTTGGCCAACGAGATGTCGAGTCCATCGAGGGCGGTATTGACGGCGTCAAGCTTGTCCCGGACTTTCTCGTTCTGCTGATCGCGCCAAATGCGCGCCCCACGCAGATGCAATTCGGCGTCACGAGAGGCTGTCTCAGGAAGAAGGTCGAGCAGCATCGCCGTATCTGGGTCGGCGTCAATCGCCAGCAGCCCCCTGTGATCGTGGGCCCGGGCATCTCGCATGATCCGATCCACCAGCTGCCGTGCCCGCTGCTCTGTACTTTCATACGCCACGTGTAGAGAATATCGGTACTTGTCAGGTAGAGACCCCACGAGGACGATCAGAAACAGTTGCGGCTGTTGGCCATGGCGATAACAACGCAAGACCCCAGGTCGGGCCGACCACCGCCCCAGGTGCCTATCGAATCTCTTCCCCCACCATCACGGCTCCGTCCGGAGGATTGGGTGACTTGGCGACATCGCTGTCCTTCGGCGCCTTCGGAAGCGTCAGTTGGAATGTCGCGGGCCCGAGATCGGATCGGAGTGTTAGATCACCGTCCATCAGACGCGCCAACTGACGTGAGACTGCTAGGCCGAGACCTATGGACTGAGGTTCGGCGGTGCCCGATTCCCCCCGGTGGTAGGGCTCAAAGATTCGTTGGCGATACTCGTTCGGAATCCCCTCGCCGTTGTCTGAGAAAACAAGTGTGACATCAGGTCCGTCCCGATGAGTTGTGATCGTGATCTCATCGCCGCCATAGCGCAGAGCGTTGGTCACGAGATTGCGGATGATCTGACGAACCCGGATGGGATCGGCAAGAGCGGTGTGAGTCGGGCCTGCGGCCACGAAAATGTCCTTTTCGTCGGTGGCGAGCCGGGCGGTGAGAACGCTCTCGATCTCTTCTCCAAGGTTAACCGGCTCTTTGGCAACAGTCACCGCGTCGATCTCAGCGCGAGCCGACACCAGCAGATCCTCAACCATGTCGGATACCTCCAGCGACTGACGCAGAATGAGTTCGACCAGTTCGCTGCCTTCTTCTGAGAAGAGCCGGTCGGGATCGTTTCTGAGTACGGAAGCGAAGCCGACCACAGAAGTGAGAGGCGTCCGAATCTCGTGACTGACGCTGGCGAGGAAGCGGTCCTTCGACTGGACCAATTGCTCGAGTCGTGCATAGGCCTGCTCCCGCTCCAGGAACGCACCTATCATCGCGGCAATGGTTTTCAGCGCATGAAGATCGGGGTCAGGAGTTGATCCGTCTGAGGTGTCATGTGCGACTCCTAGGAATCCCGCCCACTCGCCGCCAACTGAGAAGGGCACGGCCAGCGCGAACACTGTGTCCGGGTCCCGGCCGAGAACGATCCCAAGAGTCTCGTCGAGTCTGACGGCTTGGCCTTTGGCCAGCGCGGCTGCCGGTTCACGATGCTGCAGATAGGGAATTGTCCAACGAATCAAGGTGGACTTCGAAATCGAGTCCTGGTCTTCCGACACCTGTCTCACAAACGCAGCCGGACCGGTCTGCCAATCGCTACTGTTCTCCGCAACAAAGGCAGTGTCGGCACCAGTTGCTTCTCTTATCGCTTCGAGAGCTTTCGTCAACGCGTCATCGTCGCCCTGGGAGAGCAGCTGCCGTCCAGCGACCGCTACGGCGACTTCGCCCTTCAAACGTCGCTCTGCCGCCTTCTGGCTGCGCCGAAGTGATCGCGCGAGGACCGCGATCAGGGAAAGCAACAGACCGGTGAAGATTGCGTAAGCGATGGCCGCAACCACCGACTGGTTCACCTCTGGCGGAATCGGGAAGAGTGATATCGGTGACAAGGCGAGCACCGTCCAGACAGTTCCGTATGCCATGACCCCAACAGCACGACTCAGGGGCAACAGCAGAAGTGGCACAGCCATCATGTAGACAAAGGCCGCTCCGACACCTGCCGGTCCCAGATCGGCGAGGAGTATGGCCACACCGATCAGCGTCATATCGAGCAGTACCGACTTCGCCAGGCTCTCCGTACCACGTCGGCGACGTGAAGTGGCGTCAACGAGGGCGACGGCGGCGAGAGCGGCGAGCGCGAATCCACCAAACCAGCCCCACCAGAAACCCAGGACAACGCAGATCACCAGAGTGGCGAAAGCGCCCCGAACCCGGAAGCCAGACCATGCTGTCGACACCTGGGGAGTGTGCAATATGCTGTGGACCCCCGCCCTGTTGGGTAGCCTCCGGTCGTCTGGTGTCTCCGCGGAAACCCCTGGATCCATCTCGGTTTTATGATGCATATTCTCGGACCAACCTCAGTCGGTGAACTCAGCCCTACCAGTTGGCGATGCCTGAGTTCGACCATGCCGTAAAGGGTCAGGGTTCAGAAGTTGATATCGGCATTCTGCGTGGCCGTCTTGACCAAAGGCTGACCCTTCTTGCCCGGGAGACCCCACCAGCGAACACGTCCGACATCGTCGAATCCGATGGCCTCATAGAAGGAGATGGCGTCGGAGCGGGCGTCCTCGGTAATGACACGCGCCATTCGCATCCCGGCTTCCTTCATCATGCGAAGTCCGTGGTGCATCAGGGCGGTGCCAATTCGCTGGCGCTGAAAGTCCGGGTGGGTGCCGAAGGGCTCGATCTGGGCAACCCCCGACTGGTCGGGCCACCAGACCATGAACGACGCGATCCGCCCGTCGGGGGATAACGCAACCAAGTCCCGATCAGGCGCATAGACCGATGACCGCATGAAGGTGAGATACCGCTCCAGGTGCATATCGGGTCCCATCGTCGACTTGAAGGCGCCATGTGAAGCCTTGCGTCGATTGTCGGCTTCATGCTCGCCTTCGACATGACGCAGCGTCCACCCATCCGGCAACTGCGGGGCTGGCACCTCGACTTTGGTCAGGTCCCAGCGGTATGACCGGTCGGTCTCCGCAGGCGCATATCCGTTCGATTCAAGATATGAAACAAGCTCGTCGTCGTCGTCCGACACCCAGCCCACGTCACCTCTGCCGCCAAGACGACGTTGCGCCCACTCGATCAGAGGTGTCACCGGCTCACCGGGCACGCTGAATGCATTGATCTCGGGAGTCCTGGAGTCGATGACGAGAACTCCACGATGGCCCTGGAGCCAGAAGGTGAGACGGTCGGGGTAGCGGGGATCAGCATGGAACATCCACCAGGCAAGATCGCCGGGGTGGACTGAGTAGCGATCTCCGTCGTTGGCCAGGGCGGACGCCAGAACCTCCTGCATCAATGGGACATCGCCGCATGTCGCCGGACGAATGTCTTCGGCCACGGGATCCTTTTCCGGAACAACCGCCAGGTAGTCCGTCACGTACTCATCCGGCAACCCGTGGTGATGAGCCCCCATCAACACCATCGAGAGATACCAGTCATAGGGGGCCCGAGAGACGGGAGCATCCGCCCATCGATAGGTCAGCGCGTCTGACGATTCACCCGACGTCCGGGTCACGTTGACGACCACAGGCTGGTAGCCGGGCTCGGCCCCATCCAAAGAAGAGCGCTCCACTTCGTCGATCTCATACAGAGCGCCGTGGACCTCGACGTCTTCCCTCTCCTCGATGCTCAGCTTCGCCGAACCGTCCACCGAGGGTTTTGAGTAGACCGGTGCCCACCCCTCGAGAACGGCAGAGCCGACCTGCCGTGCCGTGGAGCATCTGCTTCGAAGCTGCGGCGGCCAGAGGTTGGAGCCATAGGCGAAGTAGAGAAAGGTCACCTGGTTGTGAACATCTCTGCGAGAAGAACGGGGTCGACGCTCCCTCCACTCACCACGCAGACCGAAGACCCTCTTTGTGAAATGGGCACCTTCAAAGCCGCAGCGAGGCCGGCCGCTCCGGCTCCTTCGGTCACGAGTTTGTCGTTCAGCGCCAGTCGCCGCATCGCCGCCTTGACCTCGCTCTCAGAGACCAGAACCACTTCGTCGATCAGTTTCCGAAGCATCGGGTACATGTTGTGCGTTATCACCGGAGTTGAGGCTCCCTCGACGAGAGTGTCGTGCCATTCGATCCACACGGGGCCACCGGCATCAAACGCGGCGGAAAGAGCGGAATTCACTTCGGCTTGAACCGCGTAGACCCGAACAGAGGGCTTGAGGGCCTTGAGTGCCGCGGCCACACCAGAGAGAAGGGCACCCCCGCCCACCGGTACAAACACCGAGTCGATGTCGGGCAGATCCTGGTGAATCTCGAGGCCAATCGTCCCGTGCCCGGAGATCATCAGGGGCTCACCCCAAGGATTGAGGTAGCAGTAGGGCTCCTGTCGCCAGCCTTCATCGAACATATAGATCATCAGATCGGTCATGGACACGCTGACGAGTTCGGTGCCATAAGCCTCGATCGCCCGCCGTTTTCCGTCGTGAAGTGTCTCCGGGACCAGCGAGCGTGAAGGCACACCCAGCTCTCGGGCCATGAAGCCGACGGCCTGGGCCGTATTGCCGGCGCTGGTCGTCGAAAGCCCCTTGGCCGCGGCAGCTTCTGAAAGACTCAGAGCCCAGTTGCCGACGCCTCGCACTTTGAAGGAGCCGACCGGCTGAAGAGTCTCCGGTTTCAGGTAGATGCCGGTGTTGCCCTCGTGGCTCACCAATGGCAGAAGAGGCGTCCTGACAATCGTACCCTCGAGACAGCGGGCCGCCGCCTCGATCGCCTCGATGGTCGGCGGTTCGACGGGGTCGCCGGGCCACCCGGTCGGTCTCTGTTCGCTCACCTGGCCCCCCGGCTCAAGTCTCTAGCCTCATGGTCCGGACAGTATCGATGAGGAGGCCAAACCGTGGAGAAGATCGTCGTCGACGGGCTCGCCCGTCTTCCTTCGTTCAGTCATGCAGTCGTCGCCGGAGACACCATCTATGTATCCGGCTCGCTGGGCACGCTTCCCGACTCGATGGAGTTGATCCCGGGTGGCACCGGCCCGGAGACGACGCAGACACTCAGCAACATCGAGGCCATTCTTCATGCCAGTGGTGCGTCGCTGGAAGATGTCGTGAAGGTAAACGTCTACGTCTCCGACATGACAACGTTCAATGAGATGAACAACGCCTACCTCGACGTGTTTGGCGCTTCTCCACCGGCCCGGATCACTGTGGGTGGCGTCGATCTCGCCCTCGGGGCAGCGGTGGAGATCGACTGCATCGCCCACAAACCGACCGGCTAATCCTCAGGGATCCAGTCCTCCAACGGGATACCGAGACCGTCGGCGATCCGGTTGGCATAGGCGTAGTACCCGGTGACCTCGGCGATGTGAAGGATGTCGGTGTCGCTGAAGCCAACCTGACGCATCGACCCTACATCCGTCTCCGCCACGGATCCCGGATCCTTCGTCAACTTCGCGGCATACCGCAGCATGACGAGGCGCTTGTCTGAGATGCCGGCGGATTCGAAGTCGGTCTCGATGCGCTGCGCCAGATCGTCGTCCCGGAGCAGTCGGCGCAGACCACGCCGATGATGGGTCACTCAGTAGTGACACCCGTTGATCTTGGACACGACGAGGGCGACCATCTCCCGCTCGACCTTGCGCAAGGTCGCGGTGCCCTTCATCGCCTGTCGGTAGAGAACATAGTGGGCGTTCATGCTTCCAGCGTCGAGAGCATGGATGCGCATGATCCAATCCACCCGCTGGAAGGTCCGGTCTGTGACTTCGGATCTCAGGTCATCGAGGCTGACGTCCCAGTCGTCCTCATGTGGTGCATCGATCCAGGGCATGGGACGAACCTAGATCATCGGGTCCGAGAAACCGTCGAGGGGTCCGAGATTGGTGGGATCAGGGGGCCCCCGAGGACATGTGATGCGAGCGGAGCCGGAGAGAGAGAGAGAACACAAACCACACCCCAAGTGTTCCATGATCTGGCCGCTTACCCCTCGATGGGCCTTCCACATGGCCAAATGATCAAACATGACGCGTGGTGCACTCGAGACGCGAATTAGCTGGAGAAGCTGACGCTGAAGGCCGGGGCCCAGCGGGTGACCACCTTGCCGTAGTTCTCGCCGGCACGGAGCATGTCACCGGAGGCCAGGGCCTCAACCGACTCCTGGATCAACTCGCACGATTCGTCGAACACCAACTCCTGTGGGTCAAATAGGTCCGAGACGTCTCCGTAGTCGAGTTCCACCATCGAGCCATCCGCAAACGGCTCGAGCCAGCCGGCAAGCTGCCCAAGTTCCTCGGCGGGACCCCGGAACACTCCGATCTTCTCGAGGACCTCATGAGCATGAGCCACCCGGTTTCGTGCATCATCGATATCGGCGCGGTAACGAAGACGTGGCCCATCGGGCGCCTCGTACAACTGCTTCTCTGACGGTTCGAAGGCGGTGAACCATCGCACGGGCACGTGCCATGGTGAGGTGAGCACGTGAGAACGGTGCGACGGATTCTCGGTGTGATAGACACGGAGCTCACGGTCGGCCGCCCTGGCCGCATCCTCAGGAATCAGCCCCACTCCTAGACCACTGAAGGCGTTGGCGAAGGCGACGGTCGACTCCAGTACCCGCAGCCGGAGGTTCCGAGGACAGACCAGATGTCGGCCTTCCCACTCGACGGTCCAGTTATTGTCCCCTTCGGCCTCGGAGAGCATCCCGTAGGAACGAACGAAACCGGGCACCGGATCTCGCGAGTAACTCGCCTCCGGTGAATAGACCCTCAGGTATGCCGCCTTGGTCATTCGCCCATCCTTGCATACCGTCGGGCCGGCGGCTCTCAGGAGCGCAAGGTTCGGGGCAGCGGTAGGATGAAAACAGGTTGCATCACGAGTTTCAGGAGGTCCGAGCCTTGTTCGTTTTCGATGAAGTAGCCAAAGAGGGTCACGAGCAGATCCTCTATGGATACGACAAGGTATCCGGTCTCAAGACGATTATTGCCATACACAGCACGGCTCTCGGTCCCGCTTTAGGCGGGACTCGCTTTTTTCCATACGAATCCGAGAACGACGCCCTCGAGGACGTCCTGCGACTCTCCAAGGGGATGACCTACAAGGCAGCAGCCGCAGGACTCGACCTCGGCGGCGGAAAGGCCGTCATCATCGGCGACCCGCGCACCGACAAGAGCGAGCGCCTTTTCAGAGCCTACGGGCGAATCGTCGACTCACTGAGAGGTCGTTACATCACTGCCGAAGACGTCGGCACCACCCCCGCGGACCTGGACATGGTTCGGCGTGAGACCCGCTGGGCCCTGGGGAACTCGGTGGCCCTCGGCGGGTCGGGTGACCCGTCGCCGGTGACCGCTCGGGGCTTGTATGCCGCCACCCGGGCAGTCGCCCAGAAGCTGTGGGGTGACCGGGACATCGCAGGACGCCGGTTTGCCGTCCAGGGAGTAGGCAAGGTGGGCTCGGCTTACCTCCAACTGCTCGTAGAAGCCCGAGCCGAGGTGATCGTCACCGATGCCTACGAACCTGCCATCCGGGCTGCCGTCGACAACTACGACGTGAAGGCGGTCGACCCCAGCGAGATTCACAAGGTTGATTGCGACTTCTTCTCGCCATGCGCCCTGGGTGCCGGTCTCAACGAGACGACCGTTCCCGAACTCAACTGTGCCGCAATTGTGGGCAGTGCAAACAACCAACTCGCCGCCGATAAGGACGCTGAGCGGCTGGCCGATCGGGGAATCCTCTATGCCCCCGATTTCGTCGTAAACGCCGGAGGGCTCATCAATGTCTACGACGAGCTGAACGGCTTCTCGAAGACTCGGGCTCTTCACCGTGTGGACTCGATTTTCGACGCCACCATGAAGATCCTCGATACCGCCGAAGAGCGCGGCATCAACCCCAACGATGCGGCGATGAAGGTCGCCGAAGACCGAATCCAGGACATCGGCGACCTCCGGCGGTTCCGACGGAGCGGGGACGACCGCAACTGACTGTGCACATCGTGAAGGACAACCTGGATCACCGAGGCCTCGGCCTCACCGACGATCAGCTAGTCGAGATGTACCGGCTCATGCTCATGACCCGACGTGTCGACGACCGAATGTGGGCACTGCAGCGACAGGGGCGGGCAGCCTTCGTGCTGGGCTCCTCCGGACACGAGGCGATACAGGTGGCCTCTGTATTCGCGTTGGACAGAGCAAAGGATTGGATTCTCCCCTACTACCGCGACATGGGCGTGGGCCTCGCTTGGGGTTTTTCTCCCAAGGACATCTTTCTCGGAGTGTTCGCCAAGAAGGACGACCCAATGTCGGGTGGCCGTCAACTGCCCAGCCACTGGTCTGACCCGGAGAAGCGAGTCCTCACCCAGTCATCGGTGATCGGTACGCAGTTTCCTCACGCGGCCGGCATCGCTCATGGGGTCAAGACACGAGGCTCGGACGCCGTGGTCGTTGTTTACGGGGGTGAGGGGGCGACGTCCGAAGGCGACTGGCACGAAGCCATGAACTGGGCCGGAATTCACAAGCTCCCGTTGATATTCGTCATCGAAAACAACCACTACGCCATCTCGGTGCCATCAGAGGAAGAGGTCGCCGGGCAGGTCGTCGACCGTGCCGCAGGTTACGGATTCCCCGGTCACGCCATCGACGGCAACGCTCCCCTCGAGGTCCTCGCCACGATGCAACGTGCGGTGGCGAGGGCTAGGGCCGGGGAAGGACCGACCCTCATCGAGGCCGACACCTATCGGTATTACGCACACACCTCAGACGACAACGACAGCCTCTACCGATCGCGTGATGAGGTGGAGACGTGGCGCAAAAAGGACCCTGTTGCCCGCCTCCAGCAGTACCTGATCGAGAATCGGATGCTCACCGAAGTCGAGGAAGCCGAACTCGACTCGAGCGTTGTCGACGAACTTGCCAAGGCCGTCGAACAGGCAGAGAGCTCGCCCGACCCCGATGAGCCCACCTCCCGGGTCTACGCGAAGGTCATCGAGCCGGGTCCCGCTGTGACCGAGCCGGAGGTCATTCCCGACGGCGAGCGCATCAACCTGATCACAGCGGTGAACCGAACCCTCCACGAGGTCTTCGAAGCCCACCCGGACACCATCGTGTTTGGCGAGGATGTCGCTCGCGAAAAGGGTGGTGTGTTCAAGGCCACCCAGGGACTCACCGAGCGTTTTGGGCCAGAACGCTGTTTCAACACTCCGATCGCGGAGTCATCCATCATCGGCTGCGCGATCGGGATGGCGGTGGTCGGCTACAAGGTGATCCCCGAGATCCAGTTCGCTGACTACATCCACCCGGCTTTCAACCAGATCGTGTCGGAGGCGGCAAAGATCAGCTTCCGCTCTGATGGACGGTGGACCGTCCCGATCGTGATCCGAACTCCCTACGGGGCTGGGATCCACGGTGCCCTCTATCACTCGCAATCGATCGAATCCTTCTATTGCCACGTTCCCGGGTTGAAGGTCGTGGTTCCATCTACTCCCGCCGACGTCAAGGGCCTACTCCACACGGCGGTTGAAGACCCCGACCCGGTGATGTTCCTCGAGCCGAAGAAGCTTTACAGGTTGGCGAAGGGCCCCTTCCCGGAAGGGGAGTACAAGATCCCTCTTGGAAAAGCGGCTATCCGACACGTGGGATCTGACCTGACGATCATTGCGTATGGCGCGATGGCCCACTTTGCTATGGAAGCCGTCCCGGTGCTCGAAGGATTGGGCATCAGTCCCGAGGTCATCGACCTTCGCAGTCTCAAGCCTCTCGACTGGGCGACAATCGAAGCTTCGATCCAGAAGACGTCCCGTGCCCTGATCGTTCACGAGGACAACGAGTTCGCTGGTTTTGGGGCCGAGATCGCTGCCCAGATCGCCGACAAGACGTTCGAATGGCTCGACGCTCCCGTAAAGCGCTACGCCCTCCCTGACGTTCCAATCATGCCCTACGCCGGATCGATGGAGCACAGCCTTTATCCGACTCCCGAAGGCATCGTGGAAAAGGCCCAGGAGTTGGCCAAGTACTGACTCCCACACCGCGGGTTGCCCCAGCCCCGAATGGGCGTTTGCCAACCGCAAATCATCCCTCCCAGCCGGTTATGCGTCAGGTTCGGACGCTCACAAGTGCATCGCTGATCGCCTGGATTGCCATATCGACGTCAGCTTCTGTCGTGGACCAGTTGGACACCGAAATCCGGATGAGCCTTTCCCCATGCCATGTGGTGGTCCCGATCCATGCGACTCCGCCGGTTTGCACAACCTCTGCTACCCGATCCGTAGTTTCGGAGTCACCGATTCGCACAAGGACTTGGTTGAGAACAACGTCATTGACCACCTCCACGCCGTCAATGGCGTCGAGTCCAGCCGCGAATCGACGGGCCAACCCGCAGCATCGGTCGACTAGATGCTCCACACCGGTCCGGCCGAGCGACCGCAGCGCTGCCCACGTAGCGAACCCGCGGGCACGTCGCGACGATTCGGGCACGAAGTCGCCGCCACCGAATTGGCGATCCAACTCCTGACCCGTCAAGTACTCGGCGGTGTAGCCCATTGCAATGGCGTGAACCTCGGGTCGAGCGCAGAACACGTATCCGGAGTCGTAGGGCACGTTCAACCACTTGTGGCCGTCGCATCCCCAAGAGTCCGCAAGTTCTATGCCGTCGACAAGATGACGTGTGTGAGAGCTGGCTCCGGCCCAAAGTCCGAACGCGCCGTCGACGTGCAACCATGCGCCGTGCGATTTCGAGAGCTCGGCGATCCGGCGCAAATCGTCGAACGCGCCGGTGTTCACATTCCCGGCCTGCGCGCATACGATCAAAGGACCAGACCTGCTGGCTCGCATTACGCCGTCGAGTGCTTCGGCATCCATCGCTCCATCCTCCCGAGCAGGAACCACTTCGATGACGTGTTCGCCGAGACCGAGAAACCGGAGTGACCTATCAATCGTCGCGTGCCGTTCGGCACCTACGATCACTGTTACCTTCGGTGCCCCGTGAAGCCCGTCTTTCCCAACATCCCAGCCATGGTCCTGGAGCACCTGCCACCGGGCCGCAGCCAACCCGACAGTGTTTGCGGCCTGAGCACCCGTAACGAAACCTGTAGATGCAGACGCGGGGATCCCCAGAATCTGCTTGAGCCACGATCCTGCGACATCTTCGAAGGCGAGCGCGGCCGGTGAGCTGACTTCGTTGAACGCCATCTGGTCCCAGCCAACCGCGACAACGTCAGCCATGAGTGCAGCGTCAGTTGATCCGCCGACAACGAATCCGAAGTAGCGAGGTCCGGCAGATGCCACCAAACCTGGTTCAGCCACAGCCACTAGTTCCTTCAGCACCACATCCAATGCCGCAGGGCCATCGGGCAGCGATGTCGGGAGGGCGTCGACCACTTCGCCACGAGTCGCTAAGGAACCGACCACAGCATCCGGGAGCGACTCACGATATTGCACAATTACGTCGACCGCAGCTTCCAGACCCTCACGAAGATGGCGCATGCGTTGCACGCTATCCCAATTGTGGAAGCTCACACGCGCGCGAAGTCGAATCCGTGCCGGACTATCCAAGCCCGCCCGGAAAGATACGAGTCCGGTCCTAATCTCCAACCGCGATGTCGCTGCAGTCTCATCTCTCCGATCTGACCGGAAAGGCCTTCGCCGATATCGGGCTGTCGTCCGACTACGGGAAGGTTGTTCCGGCGCAGCGACCCGAGTTGGCCCAGTTCCAATGCAACGGTGCGATGGTGGCTGCGAAAAAGATCGGCAAGCCACCAAGAGAAATAGCCCTGGCCGTGGCCGACCATCTGGCGCAGGCACCCGAGGTCGCCACAGCGGATATCGCGGGGCCGGGTTTCATCAACATCCGCCTCACCGACGAGACCCTCGTCGAGTGGGCCAACATGAGCGCCAACGACGATCACCTCGGTTACGACATTGCGAGTGAGCCCATGATCGTGGTCGTCGATTACGGCGGTCCCAACGTCGCCAAGGCGATGCACGTCGGACATCTTCGAGCCACCATCATCGGCGATTCCCTCGCACGCTTGTTCTCATTCGCAGGCCACGAAGTCATCCGCGACCCCCACTTCGGCGACTGGGGATTCCAGATGGGTCTTCTCATCGCCTCGATCGAGGACGCGGATCCCGGCCTGCCCTATTTCGACAAGGAGACAACTCAGTACCCGGCCGAGTCGCCGGTGACTCTCGAAGACCTGCAGCGCATCTACCCGGAGGCTTCGGCGAGGGCGCGAGACGACGAGGCGTTTGCCGACCGCGCCCGTCATGCCACCGTTCGTCTTCAGCAAGGCGACGGCGGGTATCGCGCTCTCTGGCGTCACATGAAGTCCGTCTCCGAAGCATCGCAACGGGACGACTTTGCAGCGCTGGGTGTGAATTTCGACCTCTGGTACGGCGAATCAGATGTTCACGAGCGGATCGCCCCCATGGTGTCGTCGTTGAGAGAATCCGGTATCGCTGAGGAGTCGGATGGCGCTCTAGTCGTCAGGGTGGAGCAACCCGATGACAATCGGGAGTGGCCACCGCTGATCCTCCAGTCATCCGCCGGTGGATTTCTCTATTCCACCACCGACCTGGCAACTGTGGAGATGAGAGTGAAGGACCTCGGCGCCAACCTCGTGCTCTACGTGGTCGACCGGCGCCAAGCAGACCACTTCACCCAGGTTTTCCGTGCCGCGCGCAGGGGAAACATTGCCCCCGACTCGGTCGGACTCGAACACATCGAGTTCGGAACCATGAACGGTCCGGACGGCAAGCCCTTCAAGACCCGCGAGGGAGGGGTCGTCAGACTCGGCGACGTCATCAAGATGGTCCAGGGCGCCGCCCTCGATCGACTGAACGAGGCTCACCTCGCCGAGGAGTATCCAGAACAGGAGCGCGAGGCCATCGCAGCCACAGTCGGAGTCGCTGCTCTCAAATTCGGTGACCTGATCAACAACCGGAGCTCGGACTACGTGCTCGACCTCGAGAGGTTCAGCTCGTTCGAAGGCAAGACGGGGCCCTATCTCCAATACGCCGCTGTCCGCATCAACTCCATCCTTCGAAAGGCGGCAGAGCAAGATCTGTCACCCGGAGCGATCATCGGACCTTCCGTCGATGTCGAGCGTGACCTGGTCCTCGAGTTGCTCAACCTTCCCGAAGTGATCGATCGGAGCATCGACCTGCGAGCGCCCAACCACCTCGCCGAGTACGCCCATACTCTGGCTGGCCGGTTCAACCGCTTTTATGACGTCTGTCACATTTTGTCCGAGTCCGACCCGCGGCAACAGGCATCGTGGCTGCGACTGTCCACGTGGACTCTCGCCGCACTGGAGCGTCTCCTCGACATGCTCGGCATCGAGATTCCGGACCGGATGTAGGTATGTCGTTCACGGTGAGGATGGCTCGCCCGGAAGACGTGGAACACATTGTCCCGTGGACAACCGACACCTTTGATTGGGGGGACTATGTGCCGGACCGTCTCCCCGCTTGGATCGAGGATCCCAGCTCGGCCGTGGTCGTTTGCCTAGATGAATCCGAGATACCGGTAGCTCTGGCTCATGCCCTGCTGCTCTCCAAAACAGAAGCATGGTTGGAGGCAGCTCGGGTCCACCCCGACTACAAACGCTCCGGCATGGGATCAGCGATGAACCACGCGGGAGTGGCCTGGGCAAGAGAACGGGGCGCCAAGGTGGTCAGACTCGCAACCGAGGCTGACAATGAAGCGGCGAGACGCCAGGTCGAGGCTCTCGACTACCGACAAACATCGAACTGGGTCCACGCTCGGTACGAGATCGGACCAGGCTCCGCCAAACCGGGAAAGCCTGGTCTCAGACCCGCCCCACCATCAGACGTGGATGCCGCCTGGATGTTCTGGTCGACGAGCAACCTTGCTCACGACAGTCGCGGACTGATCGCCCACGGATGGCGATGGCGCAAGGCAACCCCGGGGGACCTGGCGACTGCAGCGGGGGAAGGAAACTTCTATCAGTCTCCCGCCGGGTGGGTCGTGGCGGACGCACCAGAGGAGGATCGGATACGGACGCTCTGGCTTGCCACAACACCCGAGGAAGCTCCCTGGCTGCTGGCAGATCTCATAGACCTGGCCAGCCAGAAGGAGGCCACCGAATTGACGATCATGATGCCGAACATCCCGTGGGTAGCGGAGGCTCTGTCGAGATCGGGCGCCGAATCGAAGGAAGTCGTTGTCTATTCGCTCGCGCTGTGAGGACCTAGGTGAGGATCCTCATCGAAGCCACGGCCCAGACGATGAACATCACAGGCACATCCGACCGATGAACCCAATCGGCGTCAATTGGTAGACCACGGGCAACAAGAGAAAGTGGGACGCCGACGAGGGGCATGGCGGTCATGCCGGCAACCCCGACGGCTCGCAGACCCTCGGTCCCTTGGAGCAGGGGTTCCGGGAGACCCTCGAGAAGCCCGCCCACAACTCCGTAGAGGAGCAGGGTACCAACACCGATGCCAAAAACAGCGAGCGTCCGGCCGATTCCCACCTCCCAAAGGCTGAACCCGACCAGACGCCGACCACGTCCCAACGGACCCTCCGAAGCGACCCCAAGACAGAACAAACCGGTTACAGCGAGCACGACTGCCGAAACGAGAGTGGTCCCCGTTGACAAGTCGCCCGCTACGTCGACGATGTCGAACCCAGCGAGCAAGACTGCCACCGAAAGCCCGACAAGGAGACTGCCCAGCACCATCAGGCCAACATCCAACATCGTGCCAAACGCGCCGTACGCAAGGATGGCGTAGCGCTTCAGCGTCGAAAACATAGACGGTTTGGGGACAGTCGTCTCTGTCATTCGTTGGTTATCCCTCCTCCGATTCCTCAACAAGGGCAGCCAGGTACCACTCGACCGGATGTGCAATCTCATAGTTGTCTTCGAGATAGCTGCGGAGTTGCATTTCACACCCCGGATTGGCGGAGGCGACCCTGGTTACACCAGTAGAACGTATCTGGTCGGCTTTTTGGTTTCCCAACTGGGCCGCTGCTTCGGGCTGCAGGGTTGTGTAGAGCCCGGCGGCACCGCAACAGAAGGCCATTTCATCGATCTCCACGACCTGGTATCCGGAAGCTTCGAGAATCTGCCTCGGCTCCCGGGTCACCCCCTGAGCATGACGAAGATGACATGGGTCCTGAATCGCCATTTCACCACGGGGCGTGTCGAGTGCTGGAAGCCGACCGTCCTCGATGGCTCTCGCAACTGCCACGGTGATATCAACACTCACTTCACCGATGCTTTCTCCTTCGTCATCCCAATGCCCGTAGCCGGCCAGGTGGGCCGAGCAGCCGGCGCCGGTGGCAACCACCATGTCGTAGCCCTGAAAGGCCCCAACGTTGGTAGCAGCCATTCGATGAGCCTCGGCGGCTCTTCCATCGTGAGCGGCGAGGGCACCACAGCAGGTTTGGGCGTTTGGCACCTCAACTCGATGGCCCGCCATCTCGAGAAGCTGGATCGCAGCCTGGTTCACCGGTCTAAACCACTGGTCCTGAATGCAACCACTCAGCAAGCCAACGGTTCCGGCCTCACCTGTGCCACCGACGTGCCCGATCGAGGGCCGGGGACGGCCACGAAGACGACGCGCTCCTCCGATGATCCGCTGGTACCTCTTCGGAGCAAGACCGGTCATACCGAGCGACTGGGCGAGCGATAGAAATCCAGCGCCTGCCCTCATCACGCTTCGCGAGGGGATCGCCGAGCCGTGGAGCCACTTACGCCGGCGCTGTCGACCGGGCACTTGCGAAACGATCTCTGCTCGGACTCCCTCCAACATCCGTCCATAGGGCACCAGCCCCGGGCACACCGGCTCACAGGCCCTACACCCGAGACAAAAATCGATGATGCCGGCGAAGGTGTCGTCGACCGTGAAGATCCCGCTATCGACGGCCGACATGGCTTGGAGACGGCCTCGCGGCGAGGCCGTCTCCCGTCCCGTGAGCTTGAAAGTGGGACACACCGGCAGACAGAGACCGCACTGCACGCAGGCATCCAATTCCTCCGATGTGGGGCGGTCAACCGTGACCCATGTCATCAAATACCCCCAGGGAGTCGACCCGGGTTGATGATCCGGGCCGGATCAAATTCAGCGATCAGCCTCCGCTGAAGATCCAACCCCGCAGGAGGGGAGCCCCACGGGTCGAACCCGTCGAGAGAGTCGGTCGGCGCTTTCACAACAACGAGATGCCCCCCAACGGACTCGGCCCATGCCCGCAGGTCGGAGACTCCCTCACCATCATCTGATGCTGCCCTGATGTCACCGACCCCATGAATCGCCAGATAACGCCAGCCGTTAGGCAGCTGCCCGATGGCTTGGCTGGTAAGTGCCGGGGGAACTCGAACGGACCACAGATATGGACCAGACGGGTCCGCCGGCCAGTCCAAGCCATCTGCGGAGTCGCCGCCAAGTCGACCAGACATGGCCGAGACATCCTCATCAGTACCCCACAGAAACACTCGCGTGGAATCGTTTTCCTCCAAGATGGCCAGCGGTCGGGCAACGGATGAAGCCTGATCGGGACCATCTACGGTCACAGTCGCTCCCGCCGGGGGCAATGGCCAGAGTTTCAAGCACACCGACACAACCACACCGAGGGAACCGAATGCTCCTGCACTGAGCTTTGGCAGGTCGTAACCGGTGACGTTCTTGACCACACGGCCGCCGCTGCGAACGATCCGACCGTCACCGGTGACAATGGTTGTCTCCAGGATTCGCTCTCGAGTTCCGTACAGTCGCCCGCGGCGAAGAGCCGACGCACCCGCCGATATCGCCCCTCCGACGGTTGACCGTCCGGGCACTTCGGGAAGAACCGCTGTCTGGTTCTCACCCACAAGCTTCGACTCGATGTCGGCAATACGAGCCCCCGCCCCTACAACGAGAGTCAGGTCGCCAGGCACCCAAGACTCGATCTCACCAAGGCGCTCCATCGACATCACAATGTCCGGAGGAGGCGGTGATCCGTACCCGGAGCGGGTGCCACCACCCCAGACCTGGACTTTCAGACCCTTCTCGGTGGCGTGATGAAGAACCGAGGCCACATCGCGAGGACTTTTCGGTGCGACCGTTAGCTCAGCATCCGGGGCGCCTTCCGATTCGGCCGCCAGTCTGGTGATGTGCGGCGGGTGGTAGGTCAAATCCAGGCGCCCTCCGGAACTTCACGACGCACTCCACCAAAGTCAAAGCAACGAGAACCGTCGGGAAGGACCTTCCTCGGGTTGAACAAACCCGTCGGATCGAAGACCTCCTTGAGACGGGCCTGGGCATCGAGGTCGATCTCGGTGAAGGCCATCCTCATCAGGTCTCGCTTCTCGAGGCCGATCCCATGTTCACCAGAGAGGGCTCCTCCTACCTTGAGGCAAGCGGCCACGATCTCCTCGCCGGCCTTGTGGACCCGATCAGCGACACCGGGCTCACTTGCGTCAAAGGCGATGAGCGGGTGCAGGTTCCCGTCACCGGCATGGAACACATTGAGCAGCGTGAGCTCGTAACGGTCGGCGATCTCGTAGATCGTCCTCATAATCTCGACGAGCTTGGTCCGTGGCACCACTGCGTCGTGGAGGTAGTAGTCGGGCGCCAACTGAGCCATTGCTCCGAAGGCCGACTTGCGACCCTTCCAGAGAAGGGCACGATGCTCCTCCGTTTTGGCGATCTGAACATCACCGGCACCGTTGGCCCGTCCGATTTCGCCAATCTGGCTTGCCTGGGAGTCCACACCCTCTCGCTCGCCAACCACCTCCGCGAGGAGCACCGCAGCCGCGTCGACGGGCAGCCCGGCATGCAGCCAGTTTTCGACCGCGATAGTCATGCGCTGGTCCATGAGCTCCAGAGCGGCAGGGATCATCCCGGCCGCGATTATCTCGGACACGGTGGTGACCGCAGCCTCCACCGTTGGGAAGTCCAACAACAATGTTCTCACATCCGGTTCGATGGGCAAGAGGCGAACCAGGGCACGGGTGACGATGCCCAGCGTCCCCTCAGAGCCGACAACCAGTCCCTTCACATCGAGACCCGGTGCATCCGGGGCCTGACCTCCCAGGACGACGATCTCGCCATCAGCGAAAACCACCTCGAGACCGAGTACGTGACTGGTGGTGCTGCCCTCGGAGAGAGTGTGAGCGCCTCCGGAGTTGTTGGCCACATTTCCTCCGATGGTGCAGGCGGACTGCGACGACGGATCGGGGGCAAAGTGCAGGCCGAACGGCGCGGCTGTCTTGCTGAGGTCGAGATTGATGACACCGGCGCCAACCCACGCCGTTCGGTTGTCCGAATCGATCTCTATCGAATTCAGGGCGGTGGTGGCCAACACGATGCCGCCCTCGGTCGGGCTGGCTCCCGCGGTCAGTCCCGTGCCTGCGCCCCTAGCCACGATGGGCATGCCATGCCGCCCGGCGATCTGAACAACCGCCGCTACATGCTCGGCCGACTGGGGGAAGACGACAAAGGTCGCCTCACCTCTCATCAACGAGGCGTCCTTGGAGTAGATATAGAGCTCCAGCGGCTCCTCTAGAACGTTCTCATTCCCGAGGGTCTGCCGAAGATCGGAGAGCAACGTCATGCTGTGAGGCTACCGCTCGCGCCCCGGTGGCGACCCGTCTGGACCTTTTATGAAAGTCTGACCGACCTGTCTCCCCCTAGATCTTCACAAACGGCTATTGGGTCCCGCCCCAGCCGCCGCCTCCTGGTGTCAGTACGACGAGTCTTTCGCCTGGCTCCACTTCGACCGTGACCTTGCTGGGGAGACGCTCCCTCTCACCGTTGCGATGGATCAGCCAGTCCTCGCCAACCTCGCCGGGCTGACCCCCGGCCAACCCCCATGGCGCGTTGCGTCGACGTTCCCCCATCAATGACAGCGTTGCCGGCACTTCGAAGCGGATCTCTCGGTGAATGCCCTCGCCGCCTCGATAGCGGCCCTGGCCACCGCTCCCCCTCCGCAGTGTGTAAGCAGTCACCCGGAATGGATAGTGGGTGTGCAAAGCCTCGATCGGCGTGTTCTGGGTGTTGGTCATCCCAGTCTGGATACCCGACTGGCCGTCCCGGTAGGGGCGGGCGCCCTGGCCTCCCGCCACCGTCTCGTAGTAGGCGAACTCGTCGTTGCCGATAAGGACATTGTTCATCGTTCCCTGGGACGCCGCAGGAATTCGGTCTGGTACCGCTTGGGCGAGAGCGCCAAGCAGGACATCCGCTATTCGCTGACTTGTCTCAACGTTGCCCGCCGCCACCGCCGCGGGGGCTAACGCATTTACGATCGAACCCTCCGGCGCCAGCAACAAAAGGGGCCGATAACACCCACCGTTGGCAGGAATCGTCGGATCAGTGGCGACCCTTACCGCGTAGTAGAGACAAGAGCGGGTCACTGCCTCCACGGCGTTGAAGTTGGCCTCCACTTGGAGGTCCGACCCAGAGAAGTCGGCAGTCAGCGAGCCACCGTCGATGGTCACCTTCACACGAATGGCCACATCGCTGGCTCCATGTTCCATGAAATCCTCGAACTCGTAGGATCCGTCCGGCAAGGCCTCGAGAGCAGAAGTCATTCGACGCTCGCCATAGCCGAGCAAGGCCTGAGCAACGGCATCGTGCTGGTCAAGGCCCTCCGTCTCCACCAATTCGACCAGACGTCTCACCGCCACCGCGTTGGCGCCCATCTGAGCATCGAGATCCCCTCGCCTCTCCCACGGTGTCCGAGACGCCGAGACGAATGGGCCAACGAATTCCTCCACCCAGACCCCATCTCGAACGGCGACGGTGGGCGGAACACGATGTCCTTCCTGATCTACCGTCACCGCATGGGCAGGCATCGAGCCTGGGGCCTCCCCACCCACGTCCGCATGGTGCGCCCGATTGGCCACCCAGGCGACGTGGTGTCCGGCGGCAAACACGGGAGCAACGATCGTCAGATCGTTGAGGTGGGTACCTCCGTGGAACGGATCGTTCACGGCGTACTGGATACCGGGCTCCGGATCGAAGCGCCTGATACAGGCTGCAACCGACTCCGGCATCGAGCCGAGATGCACCGGGATATGTTCGGCCTGGGCCAGCATCTCTCCGCTGGGTGTGAAGACGGCCGCTGAACAGTCAGCCCGCTCTTTGATATTTGGAGACAATGAGGTGCGTCGAAGGACACCACCCATCTCCTCCGCGATGGCCGAGAACCGGTGACGGGCGACCTCGAGAGTGATCGGATCGATCATCGATCCACCAGATGGCCGATGTGCTTGGTGGCTTCGCGGAACGACAACCCCGACAGTTCTTCCCTGTGGTCATTGACGAAACCTGCAACCAGGTCGGCGTCGGTCTTGGCGTACTCGCGAAGTGCCCACCCGATCGCCTTCCTGATGAAGAACTCCTCCTCAAATGCCCGCTGTTGGCAAAACCGGAGCAATCGCTCGGGGTCCGTGTGCTCTTTTGCGCCGACCTGACAGATGATGGCCGACCTCCGCAACCACATGTCGTCGTCATCGACCCAATTGTCCACAGTCGGCCACGTCTCGTCGCCATGGTTCACGATCAGGTACTGCACCATGCGGGTGGCGGTCTCATCGACGAAGTCCCACCAGGCCCCTTCGGTGATCATCCGGCGAAAGAGGGGAAGAGAATCCGGGACCATGTATTGCTCGTAACTAACGGCCAAACCCTGAGCTAGATACTTCTCCTCGCGATGCGGCAGCGCCCATAGGGCCAGAACGAGGTTCTCGTAATGATCACGATCCTCCGGGGCGAACTCGCTGACCAGTCTTCGAAGTATCGGTGTCCTCCCCGGCTTCTGCACCCCATAGAAAGGCATGTCGGTCTTCATGTATGTCTGCATCCCGACGGCTTTCTCCGGGTTGGCGGCCGCGGCGAGGGCCTCGGAGACGTAGACGCAGGCCTCAGTGATCGAAAAACTCATTAGAGGTGCGTCGCACAAATAGTCACCACAAGGAAATCTCCAGCGTCCCGTCACCGAGAACCTCGAGACGGTCCCCAACTTGGATCAGAACGGCCGAGTTCGTCTCGGTGATGATCGCCGGGCCCTCGATGACGAAGCCAGGAGGCAGAGTCCGACGGTCCCATACGCCATTCTCAACCACGGGCTGGAGATCGGCGCTGGGTCCGGGAACGTCTTCCCAGGACAATGGGGGTACGCCGTTGGCGGTGACCCGCAGATTGACAAGCTCGACTACCTCACCAGATCTGGCGAAGCCAAACATCTGAAGATGTGTGGACTCGAAACGATCTCTCACGATTTGCCACGACTCGTCCGCCTCGACCTCCAACTCATGGGATTGGCCGACATACCGCACATCAGAGGTGACGTGCGTCGACAATTGCTCGAAGCCGAATACGGCGGTGAACCGAGCCGACGCCTCTGTACTCAGCTGGCGGATCTCGGCCGCAAGCCGCTCGTCTCCTTCTTGCATCATCACCGTACGGGCGGCGTCGGCCCTTGGCGCCGCCAGTAGCAGTCCCAAAGCGGAGAAGACACCGGACAGCGGCGGAACAGCAACCTTCCCTATGCCGAGCCTCCGCGCCAGCCGCGCGGCATGGAGGCCGCCGGCACCACCAAACGCCACCAGCACCGCCTCACGTGGATCAGCACCTTCCTCAACTGACACGGCGCGAAGGGCGTGCTCCATATGGCTGTCCACGACCTCGAGCATCCCGGAAGCCGTGGCATCCACCGAAAGACCCAGCGTGCTCCCCAATCGCTCAATGGCCTCACCAGCCGCATCAGCATCAAGAGCGACCGATCCACCCATCGCCAGGTCGGCGGGGATATTTCCCATGACGATGTTGGCGTCCGTGACAGTCGGTTCCGACCCACCCTGACCGTAAGCGGCTGGGCCTGGAATGGCCCCTGCCGAGCGGGGGCCGACACGCAGGGCGCCACCGGCATCCGCCCACCCGATGCTTCCCCCACCGGCACCGATAGTCCGTATCGGGACAGATGGCACTCGATTGACCCGCCCCGCCACCTGATGGCCGGACCCAACTGCGAGCACTCCATTGGTGATCCGACAGACATCGGTGGATGTCCCACCCATATCGAAGGACAAGACGGTCTCATGCCCGTGATAACGGCCAAGGGCAGCCGCCGCTACCGCTCCGCCAGCAGGGCCAGACAGGATCAGACGGCCCGCAGACTCCGGCCCCTGCGCGAACGGGAGGAGCCCACCCGACGATGTCATCACCAGGCGGGTGTTCATCGTGAGTCGGGAGTCGAGCGACTGGAGGTAGTCGGCCACTGATGGCGTCAGGTATGCCGACAGAACCGTCGTGCTGAGTCTCTCGTATTCACGGAACTCGGGCGACACCAGCGACGAAGCGAGGACCGGGATCGACAACGCTTCCTGCAACTCGGTCGCCAGTGTGCGCTCATCCGAAGGATCCGAGTAAGACTCGATGAGTCCCACGGCGACCACCTCGGGAGACGACTCGATGACCCTCTTCAGCAGTGCTCGCCGGTCACCGTCGAACCCATGTCTTCGCAACCGATCCACCAGCGGGCTGGGACGGTCGACGCTGCTGTCATAGAGCGAAGGCCGATCCTGGCGGCCAATCTCGATGATGTCCTCGTATCCAGCATCGGTGACCAGGTCAACCCGCGCTCCCCTCTCCTCGAGGAGTGCGTTGGTGGCGGCAGTCGTGCCGTGAAGAAACACGTCGTTTGGCCCACCTGACACGGCCCGGAGCACGCCTTCTGACTGATCGAGGCTCGTTGGCACCTTCTCTCCCGTGATCCCGGCGCCGCTGAAAACGACGACATCGGTGAAGGTTCCGCCCACGTCCACGCCGATGATCTGGGTCATAGGACTACGCTCGCCGCTCGATGCCAGTCAGATCAGACCCGACTCCCAACCCCAACGCAAGGAAGTTCAGCGTCGGGTCGCCTGTCGGAGGGCCGGGAACATATGTCAGGGGCTCCGAGCCTGAGGAAGCCTTCGTGGCCGAGTTGCTTGGTATCGACGAGGTGACAAGTGTCTTTCTGACTGCAGACTTCGTGACCATCTCCAAGACTCCGACCGGTTCGTGGGACACAATCGCCCCATCAGCGACAGCGATCCTAGAGAGCCACTTCGAGGTCTGAGCTCACGGAACAGTGATAATGGTGGGACGGCGCACCCCGTCGATGCCTTCGACCATCGCAACCACACGCCAACGCCCGTCCTCCAGCTGTTCCCCGCCCACCACCAACCCGTATGCGGACTCGACCTGCTCCTGGAGTGTCACCGGAAGAGGGGTCAGCGTCATTGTCATCGGAGACAATGCTGTTGGTGTCGTGATTGCCGGCGGTCGGGCAACTCTGGGGAGCCCGTCGTCACCAATGACCACCCCAATCGTGGCAACGCGGGTGGGCTGGCGAACGAAGTCACCGTCACCCTGCGCCATCAGTGATCGCACCAGGACTTCTATGTCGTAAGCAAGGGGCGCTGTCTCCGTCACGCTCTGGACCCCCACCCAGTCGACAAACACCTGAGTGCCGGCTGGAGCCTCAGGAAGAGGGACTCCTGACGGCATGAGTGACCCGAGAGTCGCTTGGGATTGGTCAGACCCGTCTACAGCGAAATACTCAACGGCAAACCACTCGGCGAGCGCCTTCGCCTGATCGATGATGCGCTCAGGGTCGATGGCATATAGATCAGCCTCGGCCATTACCAGTGGTGTCTGCAACGTCGTCACCGGAGCAATAGCCATCGTAACTGGGGGATCAGTCACCGCCGCTGCGACAGGGTTGGGCACCGATGCCGGGGCTGGTTGGCTCTTCGTAAAGGAGTAGGCGAGAGCGCCGACGGCGACCGCCCCAGCCACGGCGACCACCAGCCATTGTCGATCTCCACCCTGTTTCTCCAGGGTCTCCCACGGAATGCGCTCGTAGACCTCTTGTCGTTCCTCATCCATGTCTCGAACGTATGGGTTGGCCAGCGCCGGTTCAAGGGGGTTGAACTCCGGGTTTCTTCCAACCAGGGAACTAAAGCACTCGCAGCTATCGTCATTTGACAGTCATGGCAGTCAACCCCGATCCGAAGCCAGGCCGTTGGATCCTCCCCCTGGTCATTCTGGGGATGATCGCGTTTACCTTTTTCTTCGTACGCGAGCTCCCGGAGGCGTCGCCAGACACGACACTCGCGGGACAACCGACGACGACCACGGTCCCCGACAGCCCCGTCACGACTGTCGATGGCGGCGGTGAGGAGCTCGACCCCGAGACACAGGCCTATCTCGACGAGCTCGACGTGATCAACGCTGCGCTCCAACTGTTGACCACCGAAATGGTGACCGTCAACGACGGGTTCGACGCCGATCCGCGCGAGATCGAGTACGAAGATGCCGAGCCACGGCTCGAGGTGGTGGTGGAGGACACAACCGACCTCTCAGACCAGGTCACCAACATGGACATCCCCGCCGGTCTGGAGGTCAACCACGATGTTTTGAAGACGGCGGTCCAGTTTGCCTCCCTTGCCGCCGGGGACGCCCTTGATGGGTTGCGCTCGAGTGACACTGGCGAGCGGCGCCAGGTGGCAGTCGAGGCCTACGTCCAGGCCACCGAAGACTTCAATACCGAAGTCACCAACGCCCACAACGCGGCTGAAAACACCACCTAGCCCCACAAAACGGCGAACCTCAGGTTGTACAGCCCGTATCCGGGCCGTACAGCATCAGGCTCACACGAAAGGGGACCGAGCTACCGCTCAGCGTCTTTGGTGACCGCTGCCGCGACCGGACTCAGACGTCGTAGTACAGATGGAACTCGTAAGGGTGTGGCCGCATTCTCACCGGATCCCCCTCATGCGCGATCTTGTAGGAAATCCACGTGTCGATCAGATCCTGAGTGAACACACCTCCCTGAAGTAAGAAGTCATGGTCCTCCTGGAGAGCGGCCAGCGCCTCGTCGAGACTCCCGGGTACCGACGGAAGGCCGGCAAGCTCCGCCGGCGGCAAGTCGTAGATGTCCTTGTCCACCGGATCATGGGGTTCGATCTGGTTCTGAACACCGTCGAGGCCAGCCATGAGCATGGCAGCGAAGGCCAGGTACGGGTTAGCCGACGGATCGGGGCACCGAAACTCGAGCCGCTTCGCCGCCGGGTCCTGCGAATACTGCGGGATGCGAATGGCCGCCGACCGGTTCCGACTCGAGTACACCAGATTGACCGGAGCCTCATACCCCGGCACCAGCCGACGATAGGAATTGGTGGTCGGGGCAGCGAAAGCTAGAACAGCGGGTGTGTGCTGAAGAAGCCCTCCGATGTACCAGCGGGCCATTTCGGAAATACCGGCATAACCACCCTCATCGAAGAAAAGCGGTTCGCCATCTCTCCAAAGGGACTGGTGCACATGCATACCCGAACCGTTGTCTTCGAAGATAGGCTTGGGCATGAAGGTCACGGTCTTGCCAGCCTCCCAGGCCGTGTTCTTCACGATGTACTTGTAGAGAGTGACGTTGTCTGCCGTCCTCAACAGCGTGTCGTAGCGCATGTCGATCTCGGCCTGCCCGGCAGTCCCAACCTCATGGTGCTGGACCTCGACCTGGATGCCCACCTCCTCGAGTTTGGCCGTCATTTCCGAGCGAAGGTCCTGGAAGTGGTCGGTGGGCGGGACCGGAAAGTAGCCCTCCTTGTATCGGGGCTTGTAACCAAGGTTCCCGCCCTCTTCGAACTCTCCAGAGTTCCACGCGCCCTCGATGGAATCGATGAAGTAGTACCCGGAGTTCTGATTCTGACCGAAGCGGATATCGTCAAAGATGTAAAACTCGGCCTCGGGCCCCCAGAACGACGTATCAGCAAGACCCGTGCTAACCAGATAGTCCTCGGCCTTCTTGGCCACATATCGGGGGTCTTTGTCGTAGGGCGCTCCGGTGATTGGGTCGTTGACGAAGCAATAGATGATCAGCGTCTTCCGCGATCGGAACTGATCATCGATCGCCGTGGAAGGGTCCGGGATCAGGATCATGTCCGACTCCTGAATGTCTTGGAAACCACGGATGGAGGAGCCATCGAAGCCAAAGCCAGCCTCGAAAGAGTCCTCTGTCAGTTCCCTGGCGGGAACGGTGAAGTGCTGAACCTGACCGGGCAGATCACAGAATCGAAGGTCGACGAACTCATACCCTTCATCAGATACAAGGGATAGGACGTCGGCAGCCGTCTCAGTCACAAATTTCTCCTCTCGGGGTCGATCAACGATCGTGGACCACGACTTTCTATATGGAGGGTTGCCGGTCGGTTGCTGAAGTGTGAACACTCTGTTTCCGAGCATGACTACCGTCGCGCGGCGTCATGCCAGCCACCATCGTCTTGGGCGCTCAGTGGGGTGACGAGGGCAAGGGCCGGGTCGTTGACTACTTCTCCGAAAAGGCCGACTACGTCGTCCGCTTTCAAGGTGGAAACAACGCCGGGCACACCATCGTTGTCGGAGAGCAAAGGCTCGCCCTTTCCCTGATTCCCTCCGGAATCCTCTATCCGACCTGCATACCGGTCATCGCCTCCGGCACGGTGATCGACCCAAAGGTGCTGCTCAACGAGATGGAAATGGTGGCAGGTAGGGGGCTTGACCCGTCACGCCTGCGGCTGTCGTCGAACGCTCATCTGATCATGCCCTATCACCGCAAACTCGACGCTGCCATCGAGCGCTACCTCGGTGAGAATCAGATCGGAACCACCAAAAAGGGCATCGGCCCCGCCTACACAGACAAGTACTCCCGGGTGGGGATCAGGGTCCAGGACTTGTTCGATCCAAAGATCTTCACCGAAAAGGTGAAGGCTGCCCTCGAGGACAAGAACAAGATTCTCCCTCGGGTCTACAACACCCTCCCGATGGATGCCGACGAGATCGTCGACGAGTACCTCGGGTACGCCCAACGCCTGCGACCACATGTCACGGATACCTCGCTCCTTCTCTGGAACGCCATCAACGACGGCAGTGCAGTCTTGTTCGAGGGTGCGCAGGGGACGTTGCTCGACGTCGACCATGGCACCTACCCGTTCGTCACATCCTCGAACCCCACCGCCGGAGGAGCGATAGTCGGTTCGGGTGTTGGGCCGAAGGTGATCGATGAGATCGTGGGAGTGGCCAAGGCCTACATCTCCCGAGTGGGAACGGGACCTTTCCCGACTGAACTCCACGACGAGGTCGGCGAGATGATGATCGAACTCGGAGGCGAATACGGAACGGTCACCGGGCGTCGGCGACGCTGCGGATGGCTCGACCTTCTCGCTCTGCGGTACGCGGCACGGGTCAACAGCCTCACCAAACTTTTCCTCACCAAGATGGACATTCTGTCGGCGTTCGACACGCTCAAGGTCGCCAACGGATACCGGTCCGGCGGGGAACGCTACGACGAGTTCCCTGCCCAACAGTCCGTGCTCTATCACTGCGAGCCGGAATACGACGAGATGGCGGGATGGAAAGAGGACATCACCGGCGTCCGTGAATACGGCGACCTGCCCAAGGAGGCGCGGGCCTACGTCGAATACATAGAAGAGGTAGTAGGGGTGCCTGTTGGCTGGGTCTCCGTTGGCCCGGAACGGTCCCAGCTGATCGAGATCTCATGAGGGTCCTTCTGGTCGGCAGTGGTGGCCGGGAGCACTCGATCGGCTGGAAGCTGGCTCAGTCTTCCCGTGTCGACGAGTTGATCTCCCTCCCCGGCAATCCTGGCCTTGCCGAGTTGGGTCCGACGGTCGAGGGTATCGACGTCACCGACGTGGGAGCCATCGCCGCCATGGCTCGGATCCACCGCGTCGACCTCGTAATCGTCGGACCGGAAGCGCCCTTGGCCGCCGGGGTCGCCGATTCAGCCAGTTCACTCGGGATTCCCGTGTTCGGACCCACCCGATCGGCCGCGCGACTTGAGTCTTCCAAATCGTTTGCCAAGGATGTGATGAACCGGGCTGGTATTCCCACCGGAGCATCGAAGACATTCACAGATCATCAGAGTGCCATGGATCACCTGTCCCGGACCGAGGGTCCCTATGTGATCAAGGCAGATGGTCTGGCGGCAGGCAAAGGGGTGTTGGTGACAGAGTCCCGCACCGATGCCGAATCCTGGGTCGGCTACTGCCTGGAGGGTGGATTTGGCGACGCCGGCGCCTCGGTGATGATCGATGAGTACCTCGATGGGCCGGAGGTGAGTGTTTTTGCGGTGTGTACCGAAAGTGGCGCCGTCCCCCTGGAACCGGCGCGGGATTACAAGCGTCTATTCGATGATGACGAGGGACCGAACACGGGTGGGATGGGCTCCTACTCCCCGGTCGACGACCTTCCCAGGGATCTCGTCACCAATGTGATGACCGATGTCATCGATCCGGTGATTGAACAGATGAGGGTTGACGGCAACCCCTTTACCGGCTTCCTCTACGCCGGGTTGGTACTGACCGACACCGGTCCCAAGGTGCTCGAGTTCAACGTGAGGCTGGGCGATCCGGAATGCCAGGCAATTCTGCCTCGCATGACGAGTGATCTCGTAGATGTGCTGGAGGGTGCTTCGCCTGAGTGGTCGGCCATGGCCACAGTAAACGTTGTGCTCGCCTCCGTGGGCTACCCGACTGCCCCGGAGAAAGGGGCTGTCATCAAGGGCCTTGATCGCGTTCCCGACGATGTGATCGTGTTTCACGCCGGGACGAAACGAGATGGCAGAAAACTGCTGGTGAGCGGTGGACGGGTACTCAACCTGGTCGGCACCGGGGCGACGGTGGGAGAGGCGAGGGCGAAGGCATACGCCGCGGCCGAGACGGTCGCCTGGCCTGGAGCGCAGTACCGAACCGACATCGCCGACGGTTACCGTCTCCCGCTATGAGTCACAAGGTCGCCATCGTGATCGGCTCGGGATCGGACCGTCCGGTCATGGAGAAGGCCGGCGAAATGCTGGAGGAGTTCGGCATTGACCACCACACCCAGGTTCTATCGGCTCACAAGACACCTGATGAGGCAATCCATTTCGCCACGACCGCCGCCGAGCAAGGCTTTGAGGTGATCATCGCCGGAGCAGGAAAGGCGGCTCACCTCGCCGGTGTCATGGCTGCCAAGTCGCTGCTTCCGGTCATCGGCGTTCCCATCAGCGCCACCCTCGACGGGATGGACGCACTGCTGGCAACCGTGCAGATGCCAACGGGGATACCTGTGGCCACTGTTGCGATCGATGGAGCAAACAACGCGGCACTTCTCGCCGTGGCCATCCTCGCCATCAGTGATGAAGAGTTGACCGGAAAGCTGATCCAATACCGGAAGGACCTGGCCGCCAAGACGTTGGCTGGCTGATCGGCGGTGTTGCCCGATACCATCGGCGTCAAATGAGCGAGATCTCCTTCGACAAGCCCGACCCACACGACTTCCTCGACATCGACTCACTCCTGTCCGACGAGGAGATCCTCCTGCGTGACACCGTGCGCGACTACGTCGAGAAGGAGATCACCCCCAACGTCGGGGACTGGTGGGACGAAGGAGTCATCCCCCACGCCGATCTCGCAAAGGCGTTTGGGGAGCTCGGCATGTTCGGCATGCATCTCGAGGGCTACGGGTGCGCCGGCACTTCGGCCACCGCATATGGGCTCGCTTCTCTCGAGTTGGAGGCCGGCGACTCCGGTATCCGATCGTTCGTATCAGTCCAGGGCTCCCTGGCCATGTACCCCATCTGGAAGTTCGGATCAGAGGAGCAGAAGCAAACCTGGCTACCGCAGATGGCGAGAGGAGAGGTGATTGGGTGCTTTGGCCTCACCGAGGCAGATTCGGGATCCGATCCATCCTCGATGCGCACCAACGCTCGTCGCGACGGGTCGGACTGGATCATCAACGGTTCCAAGATGTGGATCACCAACGGGTCGATTGCCCATATCGCCATCATTTGGGCTCGAACCGACGACGGGGTTCGAGGGTTCATCGTCCCCACCGACAGTCCCGGCTTTTCGGCCCCGGAGATCAAGAAGAAGGCATCCCTCCGCGCCTCCGTCACATCGGAACTGATCCTTGACGAAATTCGGGTGCCCGACGAGTTCGTCCTCCCCGGTGTTGCTTCGATGCGGGGACCGCTCTCATGTCTCAACGAGGCCCGCTTCGGCATCGTTTTCGGAGCGATGGGCGCTGCGAGGTCTTGCTACGAGACGGCCCTTGCTTACTCCAAGGAGCGCGTGCAGTTCGATGTGCCGATCGCCTCGTTCCAGCTGACGCAGCGAAAGCTCGTCGAGATGATGGTGGCGGTGCAGCGGGGCACCCTGATCGCCCTTCACCTGGGTCGTCGCAAGGACGAGGGCAAGCTCTCGCCGGAGCAGGTGTCGTTTGGCAAGTTCGACAATGTGCGCAACGCCCTCGACGTCGCCAGGATCGGACGATCGATTCTCGGCGCCAACGGAATCACCCTCGAGTACCCCATCTTCCGACATATGGCCAACTTGGAGACGGTCTTCACCTACGAAGGCACCAACGAAATCCACACTTTGGTGATGGGTCAGGCCATTACCGGTCACAACGCCTTCACCTGACCGTTTTGTGTCGGAAAACCCGGTTCTAAGCCTTGTTTCCCGACACAGAAACGATGGCGGACATCGATTTGGGAAGGTTGAGGTGGCGGTATACCTGCTCGGACGTTCACAAAAAGGGTGCAAGGTCTCCGTTTTTGGCCACTTCCACGTCGCCCATGCCCAGCCAGGTGGCAACCAGCTCCAGTTCCTGACGGAGAGCCTTGCCCACGTGCACCCTGTCGGCCCCGGGCTCAGCAAAGGCCCCCCTGACCCGAAGACGGTCTGCCTTGCGGTCAGTCTTCAGGTCCACCCTTGCTACGAGGTCCCCGTCGAGGAGAAACGGAAGGACGTAGTAGCCATAGACCCGCTTCGGCTCTGGCACATAGATCTCTATCCGGTAGTGGAAGTCCCAGAGCCGCTCCACCCGTGGGCGGTACCAGATGAGGTTGTCGAAAGGCGAAAGCAGAGACGTTCCCCTGGCCGCACGAGGAAGGGTCGCCTCGGGATGGAGATAACCGGGCTTCTCCCATCCTTCGACCTCGACCTCGACCAACTCCTCACGGTCCACCAGGTCTTGGAGCAGCGGCCGTGCCTGAGGCATCGGAATCCGGTAGTAGTCGCCCAGGTCGTCGGCGGTGGCGACGCCCATGAGCCGAGCCGCCCGTACCAAAAGCGCCGATTGCCCCTCATCCCGGGAAAGCCCCGGTGCGTCCAGGTGTGTCTTTGCGATGACCCGGCTGGGCATGTCGTAAATTCGGTTGAAATTAGGTCTGTCGGCCGTCGCCACCTCACCACGGGCGAACAAGGCTTCGAGAGCAACCTTGCCGTTTGACCAGCCCCACATCGAGTCGACGTGCCGTTGGCCCGGCTCGGTCAGGTCCCGGGTTTGAAGGGGTCCTCTTTCGCTCACCTGTTTCAGTACGTCCTCGATGTACTCGGGATGATCCTTCTCCAGATCGGTGAGCCGTTTCCAACTCAATCCCTGATCCATCCGCCATCGAAATAGCCGGTGCTGATCGACAGGGATCAAAGATGCTTCGTGGCCCCAATACTCGAACATTTCTCCCGATCGCCAGAGCCACGCGTCGAGAGCGTCCCGGTCGTAGAGCCCAAGCCGGGAGAAGAAGGGCATGAAATGAGCCCGACTGAACACATTCACCGAGTCGAGCTGAATTAGCCCGACACGACCCACCACCTTGCGAAAATGACGGACATCAACACGGCCGCTGGGCCGTCCATCGATCAAACCCTGGGCGGCGAGGGCATATCGCCTGGCCTGACTGCTGCTGATCTGTCGCATGAAACGGCGACGCTAACCAGCGTGCCATCATCAGAGCCATGATCGAGCGCTACACGCTCCCAGAGATGGGAGCGATTTGGTCGGAACAGAGCAAGCTCGAGACGTGGAAGGAGGTCGAGGTCCTCGCCCTCGAGTCATGGGAGCAACTGGGCAAGGTGCCGGCTGGAGTTGCCGCGTCCACGCGCTCTGCCAAGTGCCCGACGCCGGATGAAGTGGCCAACCGCGAAGCAGTGACCAACCACGATCTTGCTGCGTTTGTGGACTTGCTTGGTGGCGAAGCCGGACCGGAGGCAGCCAACTGGGTCCACTACGGACTCACATCCTCCGACGTCCTCGACACAGCCGGAGGCGTCCTACTCAGAGATGCTGCCGACCTGCTCATCGACTCTCTGTCAGGCTTGTTCGATGTGGTGAAGGCCAATGCCGAGGAACATCGCCATACCTACATGATCGGTCGGACCCACGGCATCTGGGCAGAGCCCATCACCTTCGGTCTCAAGTTGGCCGGCTGGGCCTTTGAACTGAGCCGAGACCACAGAAGACTCCGAGCCGCGAGAGATGCGATTGCAGTTGGGAAGATCTCAGGCGCTGTTGGCACCTATGCCCACGTGCACCCCGCGGTCGAAGGACATGTGTGTGGCGCGCTCGGACTCACATCCGAGCCGGCCTCGACTCAAGTAACCGCCCGGGACCGTCACGCCGAGTACCTGACGACCTTGGCTGTAATCGGGGCGTCGATAGAGCGGATGGCGACTGAGATCCGCCATCTGCAGCGGTCCGAGGTGTCGGAGGTCCTCGAGAGCTTCGGTGAGGGACAGAAGGGCTCATCTGCCATGCCTCACAAACGCAACCCGATTCTGTCCGAGCGGATGACAGGTATGGCCCGTCTTCTCCGGGGATACGCCCAGGTTGGCCTTGAGAACGTCGCCCTCTGGCACGAGCGCGATATCTCCCACTCGTCCGCCGAACGAGTGGTACTCCCCGACGCATCGATCACTCTCCACTACATGCTGGTGAAGTTCACCGGCCTGGTGGACAGCCTCGTGGTCGACAAAGAGCGCATGTCAGCCAACTTGGAGGCCACCAGGGGCCTGATCTTCAGCCAGGCGGTGCTCCTGTCTCTGATCGAGTCAGGCCTCACTCGGGATGTCGCCTATCGCACGGTCCAACGTCATGCCATGGATGCGTGGGACGGCAAGGGTCATCTGAGGGATCTTCTGGCCGACGACCCCGA
>SMVB01211161.1_pt1 | contig 34743 bp, 32 predicted proteins | sample 2456461 | NCBI WGS metagenome assembly SMVB01 (sample SAMN11095934, study PRJNA526329) | marine sediment metagenome | biome: Marine sediment; feature: Surficial sediment; material: Deep marine sediment; isolation source: Hadal surficial sediment | place: Pacific Ocean | collected 2014-05 | depth... | reverse complement strand
TAACCGTCTACCACGTCGACCCGATCCTCGGACCGCCAGAGCCGCTGTGCAAGATTCAGCGCCCCCTCGAAGTCGCCGCCCAGCGCCCAACCTCGCACGAGAGGACCGGCGCCGACGCCTCGCGCGCTCGGGTCGAGAGAGGTCTGGAGGTAATCGACCGCCTCGAGCCAGGCGCCGCTGGCCGCCCACTCACGCATCGTGATCTTGACACCCAGCTCCCGTCTGGAACGGATCGGCCAGCTTTCTACCTCTTGCATCGCCGCGCGCGGATCGAGATTGACCCATGCCGTCAGGAAGAGCTGCAGATCGATCGGATCCCAACGACCCGCACGACTCGATACGGCCCGAGAGGCGCCCTCGACGTTCTCGGCGTTCAGTCCCTCGAAGAGCCTCACCAGCGTGACGGTTCGGGCGAAGGCGCGCGGCATCCGGAGCGCCGCATCAACCGCGAACTCCATCTCCGCCGCGCTGCGAATCTCACCCCGATCGGGAAACTCGAGTGGTGGCGGCCCGATAGTCCGGCCCAGGAAATAGCCGGCCACCAGGAGCCCGACGCCCATCAATCCAATCCCGATTCGTCCCATCCGATCCCCCCGAGTCCATCCGATTCGCACCGATGATCAATCTCAATCGATCGGGCCGCGCTCGCGCTTGAGCCTTGTCCATCGCCCGACCCTGTATCACCGGCCTCGCTGCGATTGTGGAGGCCGCAGGCCGGGCCGAACGAGACCCGCATCGTGACCGCGATCGGGGAGACGTGCGGGCCGCATGCTCCTCAACTGCCCTCAGCCGAGATGCGCCGAGAGGGCGTGAAACGAATCGGCAGCGTCGCCAATCCCGCCACGTTGCCCGCGTGCACGACGCTCACGCCCGCTTCGTCGACCTGATAGTCGGGCAACCGCTTGTGGATCTCCTCCATCGCGACCCGCGCCTCGAGCCTCGCGAGTCGAGCTCCGAGACAAAAATGCACGCCGAAGCCGAAAGCCAAGTGCTGCACGATCCGGCGATCCGTGTCAAAGCGACCGGGATCGTCGAAACGGCGCGGATCGTGATTCGCCGCGCCGATGAGCATCACGACGCGCTCGCCGGGCGGAATGATTCGACCGTGTCGCTCGACATCCGTCGTCGTCGCCCGAACCATGTACTGGGTGGGGCTGCGGAAGCGAAGGGACTCCTCGATCGCATCCGGAATCAAGCTCGGGTCGGCGACGATCCGCGCGCGCTGGTCGGGGTGACGCGAGAGCTGATGAATCGTATTCGCGATGAGCTTCTCCGTCGTCTCGTTTCCGCCCGAGATCAACAGGAAGCAGAAGCCCAGGATCTCCCGGTCGGTCAGCCGACGCCCCTCGAGCTCCGCCTGGACGAGCGCCGAAACCAGGTCATCCGCCGGCTTCTTGCGCTTTTCCTTGATCAAGCCGGCGAAGTACTCGATCAGGTTCTTCGAAGCCGTGTTCGCCGCCTCGGGAATCGCCGAGACGCCATCCTCGCGGTGCATCAAGGTTTCGGTCCAGACCCGCAGAGACGCATGGGCTTCGGACGGCGCGCCGAGCAGCGTCGAGATCACGTCCGAAGGCAGCAGCGCGGCGAAGCGCGCGATCAGATCGCATTCGCCTTGCTCGACGATCTCGTCGAGGAAGGCCGTCGTCAGCGCGCGCACCCGGCGTTCGAGCGCGCCCACACGCTTCGGGTTGAAAGCCCGCACGACGAGCTTGCGGAGTTTCGTCTGAATGGGCGGATCCATTCCGATCATGGACGGCGCACTCGCCGTGCCGACCTCTTCGAGGGCCACGCCGCGGGTCGATGTGAAGTTCTCCCAGTCGCGATAACCCTCGAGCACGTCGTCGAAACGCGACAACACCCAGAAGCCCATCTCCTCGTTGTGATAGCAGGGCTGCTCTTCGCGCAGACGTTCGTAGGTCGGGTACGGGTCCTCGTGTATTTCGTAGTCGAAGGGATTGAACGAGAGCGGCTCGGACATGCGGGACTCCGGGAGGGCTTCGAGGTTGCGAACGCCGCGGAGTGTAGTGTTTCAGGCGGGGCGAATGCTCCTCTGCCCGTCGATCAACCGTCTTCGATTCCAACGCATGGGCCGAGCCAAGCCAAACCAGGCCGATTCGATGTGGCGATCCGCTGAGATTTTGTGAAGATGAACGAGGCGTGGCAGGGCATGCGAGCCGGACGAGGGGGATCTGATGAGTCGACTATCCGAGAACGTCGCGATCGTAACGGGCGCGGCCCGCGGAACCGGAGAAGCCATCGCACGACGTCTGGTCGAAGACGGCGCACGCGTCCTGCTCGTCGATCTGCGGGACGAGCTCGGCCAGGCGGTGGCACGAGAACTCGGCGACGCCGCCCGTTATCTGCACGCGGACATCAGCGAAGAAGACGACTGGAGCGAGGCCATTCGGCGGGTGGAGTCCGAATTCGGGTCCCTCACGACCCTCGTCAACAACGCTGCGATCCTGCATATCGCACCGATCGAATTTACGTCCGTCGACGACTATATGCGGGTCGTCCGCGTGAACGAGTTGGGAACCTTCCTCGGCATCCGCTCGGCGATCGAACCCATGCGCCGAAACGGGGGCGGCTCGATCATCAACATCTCCTCCATCGACGGCCACCACGCCGCACCCGGAACCTCCGCCTACTCCGCCAGTAAATTCGGCGTGCGCGGGCTCACGAAAGTCGCGGCGCTCGAACTCGGCCGATACGGCATCCGTATCAATTCGGTCAATCCCGCGGCGGGAAGCGACGAGATGGTGCAACCGCTGATGCCCGGGGTCGATATCAAGGCCATGCGTGAGGCCCAGGCAAAGCATGATCCACCGCCGGTCGGACGCCGTGGCCGTGTCGAGGACGTCGCCGCAACCGTCGCCTTCCTGGCCTCGCCGGATAGCGGCTTCTACACCGGAGCCGACTTCGACCTCGACGGCGGGATGACGGCGGGAATGAAAATTTCGGGCGAGATCCCGGGCACGCCCCGACGCGACTGATTCCTCAGTTTTCCTCGGGCGCCCCCGGAGCCCTCGGGTTCTTCCGGCGCCTCGGACACGACCGCGACAAGAACGAATCCAAGGAGAGAGCCATGGCCCGTGCGATGATGTTGGTCGCTTCGAGTTCGACCGATGCAGACCGAATCGACGACTTCAACGACTGGTACGCCCGACATGTTCAGGAACTGCTCGAAGTCGAGGGGATCGTCTCCGCCACACGCTGGCAGACATCGCCCCATCAGCTCCTACCGGGTGTGGATGGAATCGACGGACGCCGTTTTCTCGTCCTCTACGAGATCGAATGCGACGATATCGAAGCCGTTCGCAACCGGATCCGTGACACTTCGAATGATCGAACCCATAGCGATCTGCTCGAACTCGATCCGCTCCCGATCACGCTGCTCTTCGAACACCTCGGAGAGTGGAACGCGAGCTAGGGCACCCGCGCCCCCCCTGTAGCCGCGATGTCACGCCGCGTATAATTGAGCCCCATGAAGAATCGCCCGAATCTTCCCGTGCTCGCACTCCTCTCCCCTCTTCTCTTCCTCTTTGCTTGTGACGAGGCCAGCCAGCTCCCGGGCGCGGACACGAACGGGGAAGAGCTGGCAGAATCAGGGGATCCCGGCCGCGATGCCTGGGTCCTGCCGGACGAGATGGGCGGTATCTACACGGCCGAATGCGCGGTCTGTCACGGCCCGAACCAGGAGGGCTCCGCCCTGGGCCCGACGCTCCTCGGCGACCCGCTCGTCCACGGGGACTCGGTCGACGAACTCGTCGCGAGCATCGTCGATGGTTTTCCCGACAAGGGCATGCCTGCGTGGCAGGGAAGGATCGACGCCGGTGATATCCGTGGCCTCGTGATCTTTCTGCTCGAGAAGCGGGCCGGGGAGCCGGGGGACGCAAGACGGGGCGTGGGCGAAGCGCCGGTGATCCCGACCGAGGTGATCTCGAGCGAACTCCACGATTTCAGGATCGAGCGAATTTTCGGCGGACTCTCCGAACCCTATTCCATCGCCCCGCTCCCAGACGGACGCGTCCTCGTCACCGAGAAGATGCGCGGGGTGAGCATCGTCGAAGCCGACGGCTCCGGCGCAACGCTCGTCACGGGGACACCCCGATTCTTCGACGACAGCGTGTTGCGCGGCACCACCTATACCGGATCGGGTTGGGCCCACGAGGTCGCCCTTCACCCGAACTACGAAGACAATGGCTGGATCTATCTGTCCTTCGGCGATCGCTGCTCGGACTGCAACCGGATCAGCCGCGAGACCGGCCAGCCCGTCGTGATGCTCAAGCTCGTACGCGGTCGGCTCGACGGCTCGAAATGGGTCGACCAGGAGACGATCTGGGAAGCGCCGCGCGAGGCCTATCAAGCGGGTGCCGAAAACGGGGCCTCCGCTCGAATCGCCTTCGACGATGCGGGTTATGTCTACATGACGATCGGCATGTTCGTCGACTATCGGGGTATCCAGGATCTCGACAAGCCCTACGGCAAGATCATCCGCATGCACGACGACGGTCGAACACCCGAGGACAACCCCTTTGTCGACGTGCCGGGCGCACTCCCCTCGATCTGGACCCTCGGCCATCGGAACGCCCAGGGGATCGACTTCGACCCCCATTCGGGCCAGCTCTGGTCGAGCGAGCACGGTCCACGCGGCGGCGACGAAGGCAACCTGATCCTACCGGGCCGAAACTACGGCTGGCCGCTGGTGAGCCTCGGTGTCGACTACGACGGACACCCGATTCACTACGCCCAGGAATACGGAATCGAATTCGACGCGGCAGATCTCACGCCAGCGAAGATCGATTGGACGCCCTCCCCCGGCGTCTCGAGCATCGTGTTCTATCGGGGCGACCAATTCCCGAAATGGCAGAATCACATGATCGTGGCGACGCTCGGCCGCAACGATCTTTGGCGCTACGTCGTCGACGAAAATGGCGCCACGGAGCACGAGACCCTGATCCGCGGCCTCGGACGCTTCCGTGACGTCGAGGTCGGCCCGAGCGGGGAACTGATCGTGCTCCTCGAACATCGATCTGGAAGTCAAATCCTGCGAATCGTGCCGGCCGATTCCTAACCCACAATCTAGCCAGATCGACATCCACAGGAGACCCGAATGTCCCGAAACTTGATCTTGCTTGCGATCTTCGCAGGCCTGCTTGCTACACCCGCTCTTGCCGGTGATCTCGAGATCGCAAACGGCTGGGTGAGCCAGCCGATCTACGATGAAGATCCCCCGGGCTATTTCGTAATCCAGAATCGCGGCAAGAAAGTGCGCACGATCGTCGGCGCGACGAGCCCTCGATGTGAACGCATCTCGATTCGACGCGCGGTGGTTCGCGACGGCCAGATGGTCTCGGAAGAGATGGACGAGATGCAGGTGCCTGCCGGAGGGGCCGTCGCTTTCGCTCCTCGCGGCCTCTTCCTGCGGCTCATGTCGCCCGAGAAATTGGAGGTCGACGAGATCGTCCCGATCGAACTCGAATTCGCCGATGGCGAGAAGGTCGCGTTCGACGCGAAGGTTCGAGACGACTAACCCGCGCGAGCCTCAGCCCCCACGTTCGAAACTGACGCTCTTGACCAGCGCGAATACCGCGCTGCCGACTTCGAGGCCGAGGTCCTCTACGGCCGCCAGGGTCAACCGCGCCCGGATCCGATCCTCGCGCAATTGAATGAACGCTTCGACGGATCCGCTTTGCGCAACATGGACGAGATCGGTGATCCGGCCCGGCAAGACGTTGCGGATGCTCAGTCCCTCCGGCCGCTGGGTCGCGACCGCGACATCGCGCGCGCGAATCCGCAGCCGCACCGGATCTCCGGGCGACAATCGATCCATGAGCGGCATCGTGAACTCATCCCCATGCAGATCGACATAGGTCAAATGCAGACGAGCGTCGTGGCGGGCAACCCGCCCCTCGATCAATACGCCGGCCTCGAAGCGCCCGGTCAGGGGCTGCAGGTCGAGGCGCTCGACGATCGCGGCCGTCGTCCCCGATGTCTGGAGACGACCCGCCGCGAAGACCCAGACCCGATCGGCCAGCCGCGCCACCTCGTCGATATCATGGCTCACGAAGAGCGTCGGAATTCGAAAACGCCGCGTGACATCCTCCAGATAGGGAAGAATCTCTGCCTTTCGCTCGCGATCGAGACCCGAGAGCGGCTCGTCGAGCAGAAGCAGATCCGGGCTCGAGAGCAACGTCCGGGCCAGGGCCACGCGCTGGCGCTCCCCACCCGAAAGAGAATCGGTTCGACGGCCTAGCAATCCCTCGAGGTCGAGCGCGACGACGACATCTTCGCCGGAGAACCGACCCCCTTCACTCACTCGCCCGCGCCGCCTCTCGCCAAAGGCCAGATTCCCCGCAACGTCGAGATGGTCGAAGAGTCGGGCATCCTGAAAGAGCATCCCGATCGGTCGGCGATGGGGGGCCACGTCGACACGCTTCTCCGAATCGAACCAGACCTCCTCTCCCAATGCGATTCGGCCGGAAACTGGCCGCTCGAATCCCGCGATCGCACGCAGCAGGGTGCTCTTGCCGCTCCCGCTCGCCCCGAAGATCGCGGTCACACCTTCGAATTCGATCGCGTCGTCGATCTCGAGCTCGAATCCCCGATACACGACGCGCAGACGGATCGAAAGCTCGCGTGAAGAGCCTCTTGCCGATGAAGAGCCTTCAGCTGGTGAAGAGCCCTCAGCCGATAAAGAGTCTTCAGTGCACATGAAGCCTCGACTTTCGATCGAGGGTGTACACGGCCCAGAGAACGACGAATGAAAACACCATCAAGCCCGCCGCCAAAGTGTGCGCTTCGGCATAACGCAAGCTTTCGACGTGGTCGTAGATCGCGATCGACAGGACGCGCGTCTTTCCCGGAATATTCCCCCCGACCATCAAGACGACGCCGAATTCACCCAGTGTGTGCGTGAAGGTGAGGACCCCCGCCGTCAAGAAACCTCGCGCGGAAAGCGGAAGGGCCACGTGCACGAACGCGTCGAAGGGCGACGCGCCCAGACTCGCTGCGGCCTCGATTGGCCCCCGACCAACCGCCTCGAACGCGGAGGCGAGGGGCTGGACCATGAAGGGCAACGAGTAGATCGTCGACGCGATGACGAGGCCGGTGAACGAGAAAGTCAGCGTGTCACCGGTCAGATCGACCCAGAAACGGCCGATCGGTGCATTGGGGCTCAGGATCACGAGCAGGTAGAAGCCGAGAACCGTCGGCGGCAACACGAGTGGAAGCGCGGTCACCGCTTCGACCGCGGGCCTGAATCTCGATCGCGTCCGCGCGAGCCACCACGCGAGCGGTGTCCCGAGCAGGAAGAGCACGAGGGTCGTGAGTCCGGCGAGCCGCAACGTCAGCCAAACGGGAGAGAGCGGAAGCCAATGCGAGGAGAAATCCAGCACGCCTAATCCACTTCATACCCGAAGGATCGGATCAATTCCTTCGTGCTCGGGCTCGCGAGATAGTCGAGAAAGGCGCGCGCGCCCGCGTTGTCCGAACCTCGAAGAAGCAGGACGGCGTCCTGCCGGATGGGGGCATGAAGATCGCTGGGAACCAGCCATCGACTCCCACTTTGCAGCACCCCCGGTTCCGATCCGGGGTTGGGCCGCTGTGACGCCGCGATCAATCCGAGCTCGGCGTTGCCCGTCGCCACGAGCGCATAGGTCTGTCCGATGTTCTCACCCATCACGAGACGATCCGCGAGCACTCCGTCGAGCCCGAGGCGGACCAGAACCTCCCGAGCGGCGACTCCGTAGGGCGCGAGGTCCGGATTCGCGAGAGCCAACCTTCGAAAATCTGCCTCTCGCAGGGTCTTCCGCCCATCGCGGGCGACCCGTTCCGGGTCCGGGCTCCAGAGCACGAGCCGGCCGACCGCATAGGTCCGGCGAGAGCTGGCCACCGCCAGCCCCTCCGACACGAGCCGGGCCGGACGTCGCCGATCCGCTGCGAGCAGGACTTCGAAGGGGGCGCCGTTCACGATCTGCGCGTAGAGCTTGCCCGTCGAACCCGAGATCAGTTTCAAATCGTGACCGGTCGACGTCTCGAAATCGACCTCGAGCTGCTCGATCACCGGAGCAAAATTCGTCGCCACGGCAACCAGGACATCATCGCTTCGTGCCACCGCCACGGGTACCATCCCTGCGAAGCACGCCACGGCGACCACGCTGAGGAAACCACGACTCGACATGCGGTGAAGCTAGCAGGAATCGAATGCGGCCTCAGGTCTGGGATAGGGCCAAGCGGTAGATCGAGGACAAATCTTCACGGCCGGTGATGCTGGTATTCGTATCCCTGAGAAGGCCGTCCCGGATACTGTAGATCCAACCGTGAACGGACAAATCCCGCCCCTGCGCCCACGCATCCTGCACGATCGTGGTGTGACAGACGTTGTAGACCTGTTCGACCACGTTCAGCTCGCAGAGTTTCTCGAATCGCGCAGTCTCGTCCTCGATCGCGTCGAGAACGGCCTCGTGTTTCTGCCGAACATCCCGGATGTGTCGCAGCCAGTTGTCGATCAACCCGAGCTTGTGATCCTTCAACGCCGCCGCGACGCCCCCGCAGCCCAGGTGACCGCAGACGATCACGTGCTTCACCTCGAGGACCTGGACCGCGTACTCGATCACCGACAAACAGTTGAAATCGCTGTGAACGACGATATTCGCGATATTGCGATGAACGAAGACCTCACCGGGGGCGAGGCCTGTGATCTGATTGGCGGAAACACGACTGTCGGAGCACCCGATCCAGAGATATTCCGGATTTTGCTGGGAGGCGAGATGATCGAAGAATTTCGCATCGACGGCCTTGGCGCTTTCCGCCCAGTTGCGGTTGTTGTCGAGAAGCATCTGAAGCCTGTGCACTGATTCCCCCTTGGACGGTTCCCATCCTGACCTTCACGCACGTCACTATAGGGAACCCCGTTTCGGTTGATCTGATCTGGGATGCCGACGGACCGTCGCGAGAGCCTGCGTGGAGAGCGGCGCGCGTTTATGCGAATCTGTCCCGTTCCGTAGACTCCTGCCCCGAGGCCTGTCGCTCTTGCCGCTCAGCCCGATCCAACTCGAAGCGCTTCGCGAGGCCCTCGAATCTCTCGTCGAGGAGCTCTGCTGCGCCCTCGCCGGAACCGCCGAGGCCGCACGCCCCATCGAGCTCGATCAGCCCGCGATCGGACGGGTTTCGCGAATCGATGCGATCCAGCAGCAGAAGATGACCGAGGCCAATCGACAGGCCCAACGGTCGAGACTCAGCCTCGCTCGCTCGGCGCTACGCCGGTTCGAGGCAGACGAATACGGGGATTGCATGGCATGCGGCGACGAGATCGGATCCGCCCGGCTCGCGGCCCGCCCGGAGTCCCTCTTCTGCATCGGCTGCCAACAGGCACGCGAACGCACTTGACTTCGAGCGCGACCGAACCATAGGCCCGGCTTAGGCGGATAGGCGGTCAAGCAGCTTCGAAATCGTGCCCGATCAGCCGCCTTCGTCCGCGAGCAGCTTTGCACGAATCGCACTCGCGGTGTGACTCGTGTCCCCCGGCCGCCAACCCGGCGGTCGGAACAAATCGCCAAAGATGTCGGATAAACGCTCCGCCGAACGCAAATCGAGAAAGAGCTCCAGGAATTCGCCGAAATGGACGTCCCAATAACTCCCGTCATCGACTTCACGTGTGATTCCGTATGCAACGTGCTCATCGTCGCGGAGCGGCTCGAGTGTCCCAAGCAACCAATCCCAGAGCAATGTGATCGAGTTGTAGTTGCGATCCATATAGCGTGTATTCGTCGCATGGTGAACGCGGTGATGAGCGGGCGTCTGCATGAAGCGCCCCAGCCAGCCATAGCGACCCTCGTGAACGATTTCGCTGCTCAGGTGGTATTGCTTCCCCAGACGGTGTCGAGAATATTCAAGGCGACCGCGATCATCGGATCGACACCGAAGAGTGCTGTCATGAACCCGAAGAAGAAAGGAAAATAGACGAGCCCTTCCAGAAAGTGGTGATTCGCGCCGATCGCCATGTGAATTCCACCCGGCGCGTGATGCGGCGAATGGATACACCAGAGCAACCGGACCTTGTGGCCAAGCCAATGCTGCAGCCAATAAAAGAACTCGTAGACGACGAAGCCGTAGATCCAGCCGAACCCTTGAGAACCCGCTTGAAAGAAGCTGAGCCGCTCGCCCACGAGCGCGGCCATCCCCACCGTGAAGGGCCCCAGTAGCCGGGTCACGACCGGCGAAGCGAGGCCACTACCCAGGAATCCCAGAAACGTCATTCGAACGATTCGCAAGTCGAGTTCCCGCTTCCAGAATCGAAGCAGGAGCAATTCGAGGATCAGGTAGCCGAAAACGAACACGATCCCGAGGCCCGCGAGCGTGTTGATCATCCCATCGAACGGGGTCAAATCATCCATTCGACCTGCCTCATCGTTACAGCCATCCCGAGCAACCTCGCCCGGCGACCGCGCCGGGTGACCGCGCCGGGACGTGAGAATTTGCCCTCACGATTGTCCGTGGAGTCGGTTCTTCGTTCGAGCGTCGAAGTCCGCAGGTAGAGTCATCCCACCCCGAATCTCCGATCCAGGGGCAGACCGCGCTCAGCTGAATCGCTGTCGCTCGAGTCAACTATTGCCGATCGCCGAGCCGAGTGCACTTGATTCGACTCCGACTTCGCGCATCCCAATCCGGTTGAATGGTATGCTGCGGACCATGACGCAAGCGTTCGTACTCGAAGAAGCGGGCCTCGCACGGCTCTCGCACATCTCGCTCGAGGTGGCCGATCTCGATCGCGCCCTCGGCTTCTACCGCGACAATTTCGGGTTGCAGGTCGTCTTCGAGCGGAATCTCGAGGGACCCGAGTTCGAAGCCGTGACCGCGACTCCCGGGGCGCGGTCCAAATTGATTCGCGGGCTGGTCGCGGGCAACGCCGTCGTCCAGCTCTTCTGGCACAGCTGGCGGGAGCCCCAGGCCGAGAAACGGACGCTGATGTCCTTCGAAGTCCGAGACGCACACGCCGCCCACAAGCTGCTCGTGGCCGGCGGTGTGAGCTGTCAGAGCGAACCCGTCGCCTTCGACAATTCGCTTGCCTTCGTGATTCACGATCCCGATGGCCACCCGATCGAGATCATCGAGTGGACCGCAGACGCGACGCCCTACCGGGCCCCGGGCGCCGATCGATGAAGGTCGGCGTACTCCAGTTCTTCGGTTGGCGGGACCGCAGCATTTCCCTCGAGACCATCTACGAGCGTGCGCTGGAACGGATCGAGGTGATGGACCAGACGGGTTACGACGCCGTCTGGCTCGCGGAACATCATTTCAGCGGATATAGCGTCTGTCCGTCGGTCCACCTGATGGCGATGCACGTCGCCTCGCGCACGAGTCGGCTTCGAATCGGGACCGCGATCACCCTCGCCGCCTTCTATCATCCGCTCCGGATCGCCGAAGAGGTGGCGCTGCTCGACATCCTCTCCGGCGGACGCGTCAATTGGGGCGCCGGCCGAGGTTTCGATCCGGTCGAATTCAAGAATTTCGGCGTGCCCGCAAACGAGAGCGCCGACCGGTTCCGAGAGGCCGTCGAGATCGTTCTCGCCGCCTGGGAAAATGAACGTCTGACCCATCAGGGAAAATTTCACGCCTTCCAGGACGTCGAAGTCCTCCCGAAGCCGAAACAGCGCCCCCATCCCCCTACCTGGGTCGCTGCCAGCTCCGAGGGCGCAATCGATTGGGCAGCGGATCAGGGCCTGGCAATCCTGATGGACCCACATTCGGCGCACGACGAAATTGCACGCAAGCAGAACTACTATGATACGCGCTATGCAAAATCTGGCTCCGCCGCGCCGCGCACCCCCGAAGCGGATCGACCGATCGCGAGGCTCGTCGCGATGGCGGAAACCGATGCCCAGGCAAAGCAGGTAGCGGAACGCGGGGCTGCCTTCTCCGCGCGCTATCTCCCGAAGGAGGCCGTGGCGGGCTTTCGCGCGGACAAGCGGATCGTCGACCCGGTCGACCACTACATGGATGACGTCATCATCCACGGTTCTCCCGAACGCGTCATTGACGAGCTCCAGCGTCTCGAATCGGAGATGCCGCTGGACTACCTGCTTCTTTCCCCGCTCAGCGAGAAGAGCTTCGACCTGTTCACCGAGCGGGTTCTCCCGAACCTTATCGACTAGCGGTCACCAGCTCCCGAACCGACTGCTCGACAACGGTCCCCTCGAAAAAGTCGGGATTGGTATCCGTATAGAAGCGCGTTGCGTTCACAAAGACGAAATCACGAAAATCCTCGGGTGACATGATGCCCTTGTCCAGCGGCTTGATCGCTTCCGCCAGGACCTCACGCATATCCGGAACGTCGAAGTGGCCGATGTCCGAGCCATAGATCGCCGACAGCTTCGCTCCGAAGGGCAGGAGCTTCGGCATGAAGGCCACGGCATTCAGGGGGTCATCCGCTTCGCAACCAAAAAAGAAGCTCGGCACGAAGAGATCCTTGATCTCCTCCGCGCGTTCGATCCCGATCGCAGCGAATTCATCGAGTTCCGCGTCGGAGGGGCGATGATGACCCTGGCCCGGCGTCGTGAGTAGCGCGCCCTCGATCATGCCCTGGGTCGCCGGACCGACTGCGCCATATTGCTCGGCGAGTCGGGCGAATTCGGCCTGATCGAGCAGCGCCGGATCGAGGTTCTCCCGGATGGCCGAAAGATTTCGCTTCTCCCAATGTCCGACGAGATCGGCATACAGGCTCGCCGCCCAACCCACTCCGCCTTCGAGAAGCGCCACTCTCAATTCGGGGAACCGCTTCGTCACGCCGCCCAGGAAGAGCGATTTGCAGAGCGCCTCGCCGGACGCAGCGAAATGACCGATGTGGTTGTAGACCCAGTTCGAAGTCGACCGTCGACTACCCCAGCCATTGCCCTGGGAATGGGTTCCGAGCGAGACGCCCAACTCGATCGCCCGTCGCCAGAATGGATCGTAGTCGTAGGGCGAATCGATCCCATACGTGTCCAGCCAGAAGGCCCAGCGGCGAAGATCGGGATCCTTCCCTTCGAGACCGACCGGGATGCGCAGATTATAGGTCGGGATCACGACCGCCTTGAAGCCGAGCTCGAGCACGGCGTAGTCGAGTTCCTCGATCGCCTCCTCGGGCGTATGTGTTGGAATCGCGGCGACGGGGATGAGTCGGTCGGTACATCCATCGAACGCGTCGCGGTGGTAGCGGTTGAGCGCACGACAACCCCCGCGCCGGAGTTCGTCCTCCTGAATCTGGAAGAACGCGAGACCGGTACTCGGATACACGATCGAGATATCACACCCGAGTTCGTCCATGCGACTTCGCAGATACCGGGGAAAGGAGGCGGCCGCACGATCCGAGGCATTTCTCATCGGCCGGGTCCACCACGGTGGCTTCGTCATGTGTTTATCGACCCGCTGCCGAGGCGTGTGTTCGTACCAGTCTGCCACCGCCCCCAGCACACCCTTGAAGAGCTTATCGAATTCCGTGCTGATCCCGACCTCGCGCAGATACTCCGCCAGCGCTGGGACGAACTCGGTCGTATGTCCGTCCGCGTCGATCACGGGGTGATCGAGGCGATTGCGAATATCCGAGGCACTCGGTCGATCACTCATCCAACGATTCCTTCTTTCTTCAGGGTCGCGACTTCGCCCGGACCAAGGCCTAACCAGTCCTCGAGAACACGCTTGGTCTGGCCACCGAGTCTCGGCCATCGCGGCGGTCCGCTCGTCTCCTCGACATCCGCCTCCGCCCGGCTGGCACTCGAAAAATAGAGCGGACTCCCCACCACGTCGACGGTCGCCTCGCGACCCTCGACCTCGAAACGATGCACGAGACCCCTTTCGAGGACATGCGGGTCCCGCATGATATCCCTCGCCGTGTTGACCGGTCCGGCCGCGACCCCATGACGGGCGAGCTCCGCCGCCGCCTCGTCTTTCGTCCGCCCCCGCGCCCAAGCTTCGACGCCGGGCCGGATCAGCGTCTCGAGATGCTCGGCCCAGCCCCCCCGAGTCGCCAACCGCGAATCGTCCTGCCACTCCGGATGACCCACCGCTTCACAGAAATGCGGAAAATTCGCCTCGCGCACGACCTCGACCGTGAACCAACCATCGTCGGCACGAAAGCTGTCGAGGATTCCGATTCCCCGCGTTGCTCGACTCGGATCGACTCCGACACTCGCGAGATGGACGACGTCCGCGATGGCGATCATCGAGTCGTACATCGCAACGTCCACATGACACCCCTGCCCCGTTCGCGCCCGCTCGTTGAGCGCGGCGAGCAGACCGATCACGGCATACAGCGCCGGCCCCGTATCCCCGAGCGCGCCGGCACTCGCCAGACGAGGCGCTGCATCGCCTTCACGCGCGTACTCGTAAAGCCCCGCCATCGCTTCGACGACGGGGGCGTAAGCCGCTCGATCGCGGTAGGGACTCGGTGGATCCAACCGATTCCCGAAGCCCGAAATCGACAGATAGATCGCCGCAGGGTTTCGTTTGTGAACCGCTTCGAAGCCGATGCCGAGCTTGTCTGCCGTCCCCGGCCGAAAATTCTCGGCGACGAAATCGACATGGCACGCGAGATCGAGAAAGAGGTCGCGGCCGCGAACGGTCTTCAAATTGATCGAGATCGTCGACTTGCCGAGATTATTCCGTACGAAGGTCGAACCGGTCTCTACCCCGTCCTCATCCGCGATCGTGGGCCTTCCATGTCGTCCCGACTCCCCCGAGAGCGGTTCGACCTTGAGCACCTCGGCGCCGAGCAAAGAGAGAAGCTGGGTCGCGTGGGGTAGCGAGATCATCTGTTCCGCGGATAGAACACGAAGCCCCGCGAGCGGCTGAGCACTCATGGTTTCGCCTCCAGAGTGCCGCGCGCGCGAAGCGCCGCGATTCGGGCCTCGTCATAGCCGAGCACCCGACGAAGCACCGCATCCGTATCCGCGCCATGGGCCGGGGATCCCGTTGCAGCCACGGCTCGCACGCCGTCGATTCGAAGCGGTGAGCCCGGGACTCTCATGCCATGCACCGACTCATCGGTCCACAGTTCTCGCGCCTCGAAATGGGGATCGCGGAAGGTCTCCCCAGCCTCGTACACGGGCGAACCCGGGACATCGTATTCGATGAAGAGCGCGACCCACTCCGCACGGGTGCGCGTCGCAAAGATTCGAGCCAGCTCCCCGCGCAGGACGTCGTTTCCGTAGTCGTGGTCCGCGTGGGGTTTGCCCGGCCAGCGCTCGAAGAGTTCCCTGCGATCGACCGCCCGACAGAAATTCTCCCAGAAGCGCGTCTCCGTCGCCATCAAGAGCACGAGACCGTCCTTCGCCGCATAATACTGGTATCGTACGTCGTGGATCGGGCTGTTGATTTGATCCGGCTCGTTCTCGTCCGCGCGATCGCCTTCGAATTCCGCCGCCGCCGCATGCCCCTCGATTCGTTCGAGTTGACGGCGACGCGCTTCGGGATCGCTCTCGATCGGCTCGTTCCGGACCGCCTCGTACGCGATTCGCCAGCCATTCCAGACGGCGCCGGCATCCGCCTGGCTGACTTCGATGCGCGAGGGACGCCCGCTGACTCGCGCCTGGAGAATCCCCGAGACGACTGCGAGCGCACCGTAGAGAGGCGCCGCTTCGATTCCCTGCCAGACATGGCCCGCCGGACGCGTCGGCCGGATCGAATCGGGTCGCGCGGGCGCCAGACCCGCATAGGCGTCGAATGCGAGTCCATGGGAGCCGAGGTCCCGGTAGGGCCCATCCTCACCCCAGCCCGAAACGCTGACGAAGACGAGACGTGGATTGATCTCGAGCAACGCGTCGTACCCGAGCCCCCGCCGCTCGAGCGATCCCGGGCGCATCCCTTCGATCACCGCGTCGGCCTTCGCCACGAGCGCTCGAAACACGTCGGCGCCCGCTGGTTTGCGAAGATCGAGGGCCAGACTCTGCTTGCCGCGATTCCAGCGGCGAGTCGCGGGCGCCTCCCCGTCGATCGGCTTGCCCAGGAGGCGGGCCGGATCGCCGATCCCGGGCGCCTCGACCTTGATGACCTCGGCACCGAGGTCGGCGAGATGCATCCCCACCCCATTGGGGGCAAACATCGAGACTTCGATGACCCGCGTTCCGACCAAAGGTGCATTCATACGCGCGCGGAAGCCCGGTGAAAGAGCAGCGGCAGGGATGCCGGGCCGTAGAACATCGGCGTTCGAAGCGGCTCGAAGGGGCCTTCGCCGACTCGTTCGATTCGCTCGTAGCGGTCGAACAGCGCATTGAAGGCGATCCTCGTTTCGAGCCGGACGAGAAACGCGCCCGGACAGACATGCGGACCCGCACCAAACGCGAGATGATCGCTCGCATTCAGTCGGTAGAGATCGAAACGCGATGGATCTGACCAATGCGCCTCGTCACGATTGGCCGACGCCAGCCCGATATACACGCTCTCGCCTTCGGCGATCGGATGTCCGTCCAACTCGGTCGCCTTCACACAACGGCGGACCATGAACTGTGTCGGAGAGCAGAGTCGAAGTGCCTCGACGATCGCCCTCGAGAGCAATGACCGATCCGACCGCACGCGCGCGTAGAGATCGGGATCGGAGGCAAGCTCGTAGAGCAGGAGCCCCATCATGTCGCGACTGGTCTCCGAGCCCGCTCCCAACAAGAAGAGAAGTTGCGTTTTCACCGCCGTCGGTGAGAGGCGTTCACCCTCGACCTCCGTCGAGAGCAATCGGGCCATCCCATCGTCGGGCCACTCCGAGGCTTCCAGAGCGACGCGCGCGGAGACTCGAGCCTCGACGTAGTCTCCAAAGGCGGGAACCATCTCGGCGATCGTCCCCGAGTTGCCCGGCTTCATGTCCATGGCCTTCTCGCAGACTTCGACGGTCCAGCGATAGAGTCGGATCGCATCCTCCGGGTCCCACCCGGTCAGCCAACAAATCGCGCTCGAGGGGACGTGGTCGATGTACTCGGCCATCGCGTCGACCGGAACACCCCCGGACGAATCGATCAGATCGAGTCGCTGCGAGCAGAGCGTTTCCAGGAAGGGCCTGACCTCGGCCGCCTTGTGCGGCGAAATCATACCGTTCACGATCCGGCGGATGCGCCCGTGTCTCGGCTCGGTGATCCCGTTGATCGCCTGCAGATCCGGGTGGACATCCGCCGCTCCAACACCGCCGCCAAAGCAATCGATTCGAGGAAGCGCCTCTGCGACCGCCGCTCGACTCGCCAGGTAGACCGGGCCACCCGATCCACCGATGCGATGGACCGGATCGTTCCGCCGGAGCTCCGCCATGGCCGCGAAGCGACGCGATGGGTCCGTCGGATTCAGGAGGTCGGCATCCAAGTCCATGCCATCAAGGCTAGCCAAGGATCGCCACGGATTGCACGGCGGTTCCGGCAGCCAGAGCGGCCCGTCATGCGCGGAGCGTCCGACCTCTCCGCTCGTTAGAATTGGGTGAGGCACGCGTGTCGCCGAAGCATTTCGGTCGACACGCGTCCGCGAACGGCACGCCTACAAGCGGCCCAGGAGTCTGCCCGATGTCCGATTCCCTCGACCGAAACGCGCCCGCCCTCGGCGGACTTGCTGACGCTCAGCGGCTCCAGATAGAAGGAGCTCGAAGCGCTCAACACAGCTCTCTGGAAGACGCCAGGCGCCTGCTCTCGGGCGAGGCCTGGAGTGATTTCTGCCATGCCCTCGAAGCGGCGGGGCGCACGATCCTCGACGCCCCGGGGCGCGAGGACCCGGACGTTCGAGCCGAGGGTTTCCGATATCTACTCGGCATCACGAAGGCCGGAATCTCCCAGGCAGCGGAACTCGAACCCGAACAGCCCCGGTTCATCCGGATCGTCGACAGCTTCTGCGGTGGCGGCGCCGAGAACGCCGACAACAGCTACGCCCAGGCGCATATCCGCAGCGACCTCAGCTATCGCGTCTGGGGAAACCGCGGCAGCGTCGATACCTTCCTCGTCGAGATCAAGGAAGGCTTCATGCAGCTCGGCCAGGTTCGAAACTTTGCGACCCTCGAAGCACCGGATCTCCATGTCGAACCCGACGGTAGCTTCGAGTTCTTCCTCGGCGGCGAAAGCCGGGAGCAGAATTGGCTGCCCCTCGACCCCGACGCCAAACAAATTCTCGTCCGCCAGTATTTCTGTGATTGGGATCGCGAAATTCCCGCCACCTTCGACATCGAATGCCTCGGGCGCGAGGGCCTACCGCCGACAAAGCTCGATGCCGCCCGCGCCGCCCGCATCCTCGACGATGCGGGCCAGAACATCGCGGGCACGGTCTCCTTCTGGCAGGAATGGGTCGAAGATCTGAAGCAGCGCTACGACCGCGACAAGATCAAGCCCGCGGAGATCTATGTCGGCGGCGCGGACGACATCGCCTACGGAAACGACTACTACGAGCTCCCCGACGGCGAAGCGATGATCCTCGAGTTCGAACCGCCACAGGCCAAGTACTGGGCGTTCCAGCTCATCGATCTCTGGTTCAAGACGCCCGACTGGGCGAACCAGAAGGTGAGCATCAACCACAAGCAGGCCCACATCGATTCGGACGGTCGCTGCCGCATCGTCGTCGCCCACGAGGATCCGGGGATCGAGAACTGGCTCGATACCGGCGGTGAGCGAGAGGGCGTCCTGCAATATCGTTGGATCTGGACCGAGAACAACCCGCTTCCCAGCCTGCGCCGGGTTCCGATCCGCGAGGTTTTAGGGGCACTTCCGGCCGGTACCCCCAGCATCACGCCGGAGCAGCGACGGGACGAGATCCATCGCCGACAGCTTCACCGTCTGCGACGCGAACGGATCTAGCGGATTGCGAGGCAGGCGGGCTCAGCTGTCGAGCGCCGCCAGGGCGTATTCCACGTCGAAGGCGATCGGGAGCGATCCGATCGGGCGAAGCCAGATGCTCGCCCAGCGAAGTGCCTCACCGTCGATCGAATAGTCGGGCATCGCCGCGAGCAACTCATCGAACGCGACGCGCCCTTCGAGCCGCGCCAGGTTTGCGCCGATGCAGAAATGCAATCCGTGCCCGAATCCCATGTGCCGACCGAGCTTGCGCGTGATGTCGAAGCGACCCGGATCCGAATAGCGCCGCTCGTCGTGATTCGCGGCCATCCAGATGAGAACGACGGGCTCGCCCTTCGGAATCCGACGGCCGTGGATCTCGACCTCACGCGTCGTGATCCGCGGCGGTGATTGAACGGTCGGCGAGTCGAAACGCGTCATCTCTTCGACGGCATTCGCCAGTAGCGATCGGTCGCCGAGCAAGAGTCGGCGCTGATCGGGATTCTCCGCCAGCCGCAGCGTCCCATTCGAAATCATCGCGGCCGTCGTATCGTTGCCTGCGATCATGAGCTGGTAGCCCATATTCAAGACCTGTTCGTCATCGAGCGTTTCGCCCTCGACATCCGCTGCGATGAGCGCGCTCAACAAATCGTCCTGCGGTCGCGCGCGACGCTCTCGGACGAGTTCGCCCATGTACTCGCGGATGGCATCGACCGTTTGCGCCTGTTCCTTCTCGGCGACTTCCACCGGGATCGACGGATCCCGCTGTTCGATCTTCTCCGCCCACAGCCGAAACTGCCAGCGATCCTCCCTCGGAACACCCAGCAGCGCGCCGATGACCTGGGTCGCGAGCGGAGCTGCGAAATCGTGGACGACCTCGAAGCTCCCCTGCTCCGCGACCTTCCGCAACAGATCCCGCGCCAACTCGCGCACGACCGGTTCGAGCGCCGCCGTTCGCGTGGGCGTGAAGGCCTTCGAGACGAGGGCGCGCAATCGGTCATGGCGCGGCGGATCCATGTAGAACAGACCGAAATCCATCATCCAGCGGGGCATCAGTTCGGTCGGCTCCGCCTCGGACTCGGGGTAGAGCGAAACGCGATTGCCGAAGAGTTCCCAGTCCGAGGCCGCGGCCAGGACATCGTCATACCGCGACAGCGCCCAGAAACGCAGCCGTTCGTTGTAGTAGGCGGGATGCTCGTCACGCAGCGTCTGGAAGAGCGGAAGAGGATCGACTTGAAAGTCGGGCACTGTGGGGTCGTACTCGAACTCGGCCATGTTGCCTCCGTAGGCGTCCGCCGCCCGACGCCGTGATCCACCCGGATGATTCAAGCGTTCTCGCTGGCCTGTCCGATGGATGGCCGCGTGCGGGAGAGCCAGGCACCCGCATCCGCGAGAATGAACTGCCCCGTGATGCAGCGCGCCAGGTCCGAGGCCAGGAATACGGCCAGGCGCCCGAGTTCCTCGGGTTCGGTCATTCGCCGAAGGGGTAGGGACTCGATCACCCGCTCGACATGTTCGTCGCTGAAGACGGGCCGCACGGTCTGGGTCAACGTCGTCCCGGGCGCGATCGCGAGCACCCGGATCCCATCCGGTCCGAGTTCCGTCGCCATCGTCTGCGTCAAATGGTTGATTCCGGCCTTGGCGGCACCGTAGGCCGCGAGCCTGAGAGCGGGTCGCGTCGACTCCCCAGAACTCACGTTGAGGATCACGCCCCCGTCGCCCTGCTCCTGAAGCGCCTTCGCCTCGGCGACACAGCACAGAATCGTCGCCACCAGATTGCGGTCGACGACCGAGCGAACGTCCTCGGCTGCGAGATCGGCGAAGGCCGACTGCGGCGCGTCACCCATCAATCCGACATTATTCACCGCGACATCGAGCCGCCCGAGCCCGGCGATCGTCGCAGCGACCATCGACTCGACCGCGGCGGCGTCTCGCACATCGGCCGCGACGGCCAATCCACGTCGCCCCTCACCCTCGACCGCCTCGACCCCGGGTGCCGCGCGCTCCTCGTCGAGGTCGATGACCGCCACATCACATCCCGCGCGCGCAAGCCAGCGCGCGATCTCGCGGCCGATCCCCGCCCCCGCACCCGTCACGAGGGCGACCTTTCCCGTCAGATTGATCAACTGCTCTGCCACGACCCGCCCTTCCGAGATCCGCCCAGAAACTCGACGAGGGCTTCGGCGACTTCCACCGGCCGCTCGCAAGTCAACATATGTCCCGCGTGAGCGACCTCTACGCGTTCTGCCCGATCGATTCGCTTCACCCAATGCTCCGCATAGATCGGCGGGATCAGCGCGTCCTCGGAGCCCCAGACGACCAGGGTCTGCGCCGTCAGCCGATAGAGCCGCTTCGACAGCCGCCGATTGGGAATCGGGAAGAGCACCTTGCCGGCTGTCCCCATGCGACGCGCATTGGCGACCATGAAGTTCGTGAGGGCCTCGTCATTCGTGAAGTCGAATCCCGCGGTCAGGATTTTCTGGCCGGCTTCGGGTTCCGAGAAGAAGAGCCCGGGCAGATCGAGTGGAACCGTCGCAAAGGCGTCCGCAATCGGGTCTTCATCGACCCAGAGTCCGAAGGGCGCGAGCAATCCGAGCCGATCGATCCTCGTGTTCTGCAGACAAGCCATCTCCGCCGCGATCATGCCTCCCAGGGAATGGCCGACGAGATGCGTCCGCTCGAGTTCGAGCGCATCGAGGATATCCAGCCCGTGGAGTGAGAAGTCGAGCATATCCTCGATTCTCTCCTCCCCCTCCTCCTCACCGAATCCCGGCCAGGTTGGAGCGAACACATGATAGTGTTCCGCGAGCGCATCCAGCAGGCGTTCCTCTTCGAGAAGTCCCGTCAGTCCGTGCAGGAAGACGAGCGGTGTCCCGCCGCCCGCTTCACGCACATCGAATGCGATCCCACGTCGGGTATGGAGCATTCGACTCGAGTACGAAGCCATCAGGAGTTCTCCGCTGGAACCCGGTGGGATCGGGCATCGTTGTCACCGCCCGGCATGCTGTCTTCAGCCCGCACCCGGTTCTCGTAGGGTTGAATCCACCAGCGATTGTCACCCTTCCACTCGGGCCAGACATCCCGCAGCTTCGGCATGACCTTTTCCGCAAAGAGCCTGGATGATTTGCGCACCTTCCAATCCGGCATATTCCCGATATGGAATAGCCCAAAAATGTGGCCCACATGCAGCGACTTGATCATTTCCTCGCAGCGCTCCCGAACCGTATCGGGACTCCCCGCGATCACGAAGCCGTTGTCGACGAGCGTCTTCCAATCGAGGCTCTGGTAGACCTGCTGGGCGTCGGCGCGCAGTTGATCGAGCTTGCCCGCTTTGATCGTCTTGACGGTTCGATAACCCGGCGGATCCGAAAATTGGGGGGCGACGTGGAGACAGCGATTAAAGAAGTACAGGCAATGTTCGGCGTAGAGCGTTTCCGCTTCTTCATCGCTGTCGGCGACACAGATGATCTGGGCGAAGGCTCCACGGTAGGGCGAATCGTCCTTGCCGAGTGCCGCGACGCGCTCCCAATAGCCGTCCATCATCGCCTTGCCGGCAATATATCCGCCGAACGAAAGATAGGAGTAGTTGTAGTCGTTCTCGGCACACCAGTCCCAGGTCTCGATCGAACCCCCGCCCGGAATATAGATCGGCGGATGGGGTTTCTGAATGGGCCGCGGCCAGCAGTTCACATAACGGAGCTGGTTGTACTTGCCATCGAAGGCGAAGGGTTCCTTCTCCTGCCACGCGCGCATGATCAGTTCATGCGCCTCGTAGTACTTGTCGCGAAGAAGCGCGGGAATCTGGCCATAGCAGAAATTCGTGTCCATCGGCGAACCGACCGGAAAGCCCGCGACGAGCCGTCCGCCGGAAATCACGTCGAGCATGGCGAATTCCTCCGCGACCCGAATCGGCGGGTTGTAGAGGGCGATCGAGTTTCCGATCACACAGATCGCGGCCTTCGATGTACGACGCGCCAGGCTGGCGGCCATGAGGTTGGGCGAAGGCATCAACCCATAGCCGTTCTGATGATGTTCGTTGACGCCGATTCCGTCGAAGCCGAGCGCGTCCGCGTACTCGAGCTGATCCAGATAGGTGTTGTAGACGTGGTTGCCCTCTTCGGGATCGAAGAGATCACTCGGGATATCGACCCAGACCGACCGGTGCTCCTCCCTGAAATTCTCCGGCAGATTTGGCCAGGGACAGAGATTGAACCAGGTGAACTTCATTGCCGCGCTCCCCGCCCCTTCCGGCATCTCGCGCGAAATGGGCCGCTCGCACCAGTATCGAACAGCGGCGGCCGGGCTGCGACCTGAAATTCAGGGTGTAGTACCCGAGACTTTTGGGCCCGCGGAAGGGCCCGTCCCAGCACGAGGACGAATGAAGGCGAGACAAACGCCGGCGAACAGGGTCAGGGAATCGTCAGTCCGAACACGGCGGCGTAGGTTTCGGTCGACTGATAGATCGCACCGGCGAGGGGGACCATGAGGAGCTGAAAGGGCACCCCCACGGTCTGCACGAAACCGATCATGCAGGCGCCGGCGAGCATCACGTGCTGGATCGAAAGCCCCGCCCTTCCCCGAGTCGCCAAGAAGCGCCCAATCAGCGGCGACAGGATTCCGCTCACCAGCATGAAGAGCGTTGGTGCCCAGGCACAATCCTCCCTCCGCCGACTCGCGACGGGGTTCATGAGTCATGCGGGCAAGGCGGATGCGGTACGATCGGATCACGCTCGAAGGTCATTCGTCGGCCTCAACCTCTACAGTGTTGAGTTTCGGCAATCTGCACCAAGGGGTCCGGAACTGATGCGCGACACCCAGGACAGCCCCGTCGCCCCGAGCCTCCCCGTGCGCCTGGGTATCCTTTGGGCCAATCCCCAGGTTCGCTACCCACTTCTCGTGCTCGTCTACCTGCTGGTGATCGGCTCTGCCTTCAACGCCGTGCTTCAGGATCTGCGCGGCCCGCTCGAGCAGCTCGAAGAGCTGACGGCGGCCAGTGTCCACCACTTCGTGCGAATCTTCACGCAACTCACGACCCAACGAGGCAACCTCGTCACCCTCGACGGCTTCGCCGTGTCGATCATCATCGAATGCGTCGGCCTGCTCGAGATGCTGATCTACTCGGCGTGCGTTCTCGCCTTTCCGGCACCGATCCGCACTCGCGCCGTCGGCGTATTTCTGGGCTGCCTCGCGATCTTCCTCTTCAACATCCTGCGAATCGCGACCCTGCTCCTCGTCGGTCGACATTGGAGCGACTACTTCGATTTCTTTCACGTCTATTTCTGGCAGGCCACCCTGATTGCGATGATCGTCAGCGTGCTCTATGGCTGGATCAAACTCTTCGTGCATCGATGAGAGCCTTCAGCCCGCGAAGAGCCTTCAGCCCGTAAAAAGAGCCTTCAGCCCATAAGGAGCCTTCAGCCCATGAAGCGCACCCTTCTCGTCGTCGGCGGCTTCGTCCTCGTGACCCTCCTTCTCACCTGGTTCTGGACCGAGTGGGGGCGCGGACATTACGGACATTTTCTCAAGCTCGTCGCGCCACCGATCTACGACGCGATTGGATTCGGGGACGCGAGAGTCGGCGCCTATCGTCAGCGCTACATCAACTTCGTGCCCTTCGTAGGCCTCGTACTCGTCACCCCGGGAATCGTGCTGCGCCGTCGACTGATCGGTCTCTTCGGCGGAATCACAGCCCTCTTCGTCGGACACCTCGCGCTCAACCTGACCGAGGGCGCACACAGAGGCGCCCACCTCCCCTTCGTCCCCTCTCTGGTCTCCGATGCCCTGCCCTTCGTACTCTGGATCATCGTCGCCTATCCCGTTGTCAGCCAGTGGTTCACCTCCGCCCTGGCACCCCCCCCGACCGATCTGCCGGAGGATCCTCCGAGCGAGGAGCCTGCGCGGTCCGTTCCGGGTCAGCACGCTTGATCCTGACAACGTCGAAGCAAGGACCTGGTCGGCGGGATTTTGACCGAAGCGTTCATCGCGAAACCAGCCTCTTCGACTGCGATCGTCTAAGATCGAACGATGATCGGCTGGCTCGAAACTCTGGCGAATCGCGACGAAGACCAGGGGGCCCTCGGGCGCCACAGTCTCCTGCTCGGCTCGCTCGTAGTCCTTCTCGTCGCCCTGCCCGTCGGCCAGGCGCTCGTGGGAGTCACTCAACGCTTCTCGATTCTGTTGACGCTCGTGCTGCTGGCCGCAGTGCTCGTCAACAGCCAGCAGCGATGGATCTTCATCGTCGCCATGACAGCGGGGGTCGGAGCGATCCTCGGAGTCGCCGCCGGCGAGTTCACCGGTGCTTTGTGGCTTCGCGTCGCGGGCCATCTACTCAGCCTGACACTTCTCACCTTCACGACACTGGTCATGCTGAACAGTCTGATCCAGGCCGAAGAGGTCTCCGGGGATACGATCGTGGGTGGGATCTGCGTCTATCTCCTTTTCGGCCTCTGCTTCGCCATGGTCTTCATCGTCACGTCCGAATTGCAGCCCGGAGCCTTCCTCTCCGGTAGCGAGGCCATCATTCGATCGCCCTCGGATACCAGTGCCCACGCGACCGAACTCCTCTATTTCAGTTTCGTAACGCTCACGACGCTGGGCTTCGGCGATATCACGCCGGTCGGCGACATCCCCCGCATGTTCGCCGTCAGCGAAGCCATCGTCGGACAGCTCTACCTCACGATCTTCGTCGCCCGGCTCGTGGGGATGTACGTCGGGCGTGCCCGCAAGAGCTAATCGCGCTCGAGCCATCGGGCCGGCGGAATCGTTAGACTCTTTCTCGGGAGGGCCGAAGATGGATCACGTGACACTCGAATCGCTGGCCAGCGAGGTCGACGCCCTGCGGCGGCGAGTTCAGGAACTCGAAGATCGGGAAGAGATCCATCGGCTCACGCGCGAATACATGCAGGCGATGCACGATGCTCGCTGGGACGATGCCGTCGCCTGTTTCGCGGAGTCGGCGAGTTATGACCACGGCATCCTCGGAGAGCTCCGCACGAAGCAGGACATCGAAGAGTTCTATCTCGAGTTCATGCCGGGATTCGAGGGCGCGGGGGGCTGGGCTTTCGACATGCTCAGCAACCCGACGGTCACCGTCGACGGCGACGACGCCTACGGCCGCTGGTTCCTGCTGACCCTGCTCATCGACCCCGACAGCCAGAAGCCCGCCTGGAGCATCGCTACCCTCGACTACGAATACAAACGCGAGAAGGGACGCTGGAAGTTCTACAAGAACCACTGCATCCACGAGCATATGCTCTCACCCTATGACAAGGGGTGGGGTGCCGAGGGGGGATCCAAGGTTTCCGAGGCCACGGATGCTGCCCCGCAGATCCACTTCGAACGGATCAGGAAACAAGGTGGAAAGCAGCGGCCAGGGCGTCGAACCCGATCCATCCGAGGCTGGACGGTGCCCACCCTCGAGCCCGAATAACCTACCAGGCCAGAGTAGACGGTCGCGAATCGGCGTCGCCGATGCGTCAACGCATCTCGAAGATCTCGGGGTAGGTCATCGTCATCGCCTCCGAATCGAAATAGCCCTTGGCCACCGCCTGGACCCCGTTCAGCCACTCGAGGCCCGGAGCACCCGTTCGAAAACGGGGGCAGGCGTAGGCGTAGCCCGTCTCGAGGTTGGAGCGACCGGTATACTCGACGAAAATGATCCCGCCCTCGGAGGTCTCGAGCGTCAAGCGGACGTCGACCGTGGCCGTGCCGTCCGGAGCGACATTCAACCAATCCGCGGCGGCCTGACCGCGCTGGTGCGCCGTGAAGCGTTCTCCCTCCCAGGTCGAATCCGCGATCTCACCCACCATCAGCGTGCCGGTCGGTGTGTTCTCGACGAGCACGGCCTCTCGGATATGGATGATGGCCTTGCAAAGGGGGACCAGTTTGAGGGGTTCCATCCGATTTCCTCTCTCAGCCTCAAAGCAGAGCCTCTCGATATTCGAGAGCCTGCGTGAGAGACGGTAACGGAACCGCCCACTCGAGCGCCGGCGCGGCCGCGGCCCCGAATCAGTCGAGAAAGCCCGTCAAGTAATCTCGCAGTCCGGCCGCGTCGTCGATCATGATCGCGTGCCCTGCGCCCGGCAACGTCTCGAGCCGCCCAAACCGCAATCGCTCGAAGACCATCTCCTCGGCCACCTTCTCGGAGAGAATCGATGACAACCCTCCGCGAACCACCAGGACGGGACAAACGAGCGAACTCAAGGCGCTCCACAGATCGCGTTCGACGGCGTTCAGGTCGACAGGCGCTGTGCCCACCCCAAGCACCCCCGGATCGAGCGACAATTCGAAATGGCCATCGATCCGCTGCACCAGCAACGTCGGCGCCAGTCGATCGAGAAACGCGGCGTCCGCGAGGGGGTGGATGAGCGAGAGCTGGGCGCGAAACTCTGCGACCGAGGCATAACTTCGCAGCGCCTCTCCGATCTCGCCCACGATATGCGCTGAAGCCGCCACGACGAGTGACGGACCGGTATCCACGAGGGTCAGCGACCGAACGCGTCTCGGGTAATCCGCGGCGAAGAACGTACAGACATTGCCCCCGAGCGAATGGCCGACCACATGGGCCTCTCGAACGCCGATCGAATCGAGGAAGACGGAAAGGTCCGCCGCATAATCCGTCAATCCATATTCGCCAGCAGGCGACCAATCCGACTCGCCGTGTCCCCGCAGATCGACCGAGATGGGACGCCAGCGCTCGGGAAGCTGCGTGATCACATCGTCCCAGACGAAGCGATTGTGCGAGAAGCCGTGAACGAAGAGAATCGGCTCCCCCCGCTCACGCGGATCGGAACAGGCCAGCCGGATCGCATCAACGCGGGTTGCGGCCGTCGCGGTCATCGCGCGCCCTCTCCCGTTAGCACATAGCGCTCCGCGAGGGTCGCACCGATCTCCGCGAGCGTCGGAATCGACTCGAACCAGTCGGGCGTGATCTCGAGTTCGAAGCAACGGCCGAGGCCCATGAAGAGTTCCAGGCTCATCAGGGAGTCGAGGCCGAGCGAATCGAGTCGCCTGCCCGGCTCGAGCGCCTCGTGTTGCGCTTGTGATAGACCGAGTACCGACGCGAGCTCCGCCAGGACGCAACGCTGCATCTCGACTCGCCGCTCGGGCGGCGAAAGCTTTCCGAAGTCGGAACGCGTCATGCGTACCGCCCCGGCCGTCTGCCGCTCGAGTTCGAGGTCTTCGAAGATCGGACTGGGGCGATCGGCCAGCCGCTGGGCCAGTTCCTTTGCCTCGAGCAGAACGACTCTGGATCCGGCTTCACGGTGCCCGGCGAAGGGTGCGAAGGGCTCCCCCAACGCGCGCACCAGGGCGAGGTCCAACACTCGCAGCAGGCTTTCGCGGGCTATTCCGTCACCGATCGATAGATCGAGATCGATCTCGTGGCTTTCGGTTCCGGAAGTCACGAGTCGGTCCACCCAGAGCCGGGTCTCCCACGCGCGGTCCCTTGCGGGCTTGCCCTCGACGGGCTGACGAATGGACGCGAAGATTCGCAAGTCCGCAGGGGCCGCGAGCATCTGCCCACGAATCTCCGCTCGCGTCTCCACTTGACCGGGAGCGAGCCGATCGGAAGCGATATGCACCCACGCCGCCATCGGCACCGCTTCGCCGGCCACATCCTCGAAGTCGCGTCGGGGATCCGCGCTCGTCGACTCGACGATCGCATCAGCTCCTCGGTCCATGAGCCAGCCAACGACCCTCTCGCGCACGGGCCCCTGGGTGCCACTCACGAGACAGGGACCGCGTCCCGTGAGACCGACCTCCACGCTCGCACTCGGCGCGATGGTGAGATCCGATGCGGCCGCGAGATCGAGACAAACTCGACCCCGATGACGATTCTGCGCCATGTATCGAAGGGCCCGGCTCGCCCCCGCCACGGGGAAGACCGTGATCGGCATCGAAAACGAAACCCCTCGCGTCAGTTCGTCGATCATCTTTTCGAGTAGCGCCGAGACCAGGGCGGGCTCGCTCCGAATGAGTTCATGGGTATCGATCGCGGTGACGGAGCGGTTCGCGCCCAATCGCAGAGCACCCATCTCGGGGCGTTCGTACTCGAAACGAGGACACAGATCGAGGTAGCGCCCGCCGGAGGCCAGTCGCGAAACCATCGCGTGCATAGCGGGGCCCGACGCCGCCCCGACGATCACATCGAATTCCTCCGCCGCAGCCGGGCCATCCCCCGCGAGTTCCGACGGATCGATCGTGTCGACTCCGAGGCGCTCGAACTCCAACCGGCGATTCGGATCGCCGGAAGTCACCCAGACATCGGCCCCGATCGACTTCGCCACACCCACCATCGCATGACCCACTCCGCCCGACGCGGAGACCACGAGCAGGCGTTCGCCCGCCCGAAGTCGTCCGACCACCTCGAGCGCGTAGCGAGCGACGACAGACGCATAGGGCAGACTGGACGCCTCGTTGAAATTGAGGAAATCGGGTTTGCGCGCGATGAAGGCACGATCGACAAGCAACCGGCGCGCGAGTGCGCCCTCATGGATGCCCATCACGGCGTCCCCGATCGAGAGATCCGAAACCGATTCTCCGACCGCGGTCACGACCCCCGCGAAGTCACGGGCGAAGGCATTGGCGGCGCTAGACGACCGATGCGCCAGCCCCAGATCGGCAAGCACGTCCAACTGCGACAACGCAACGGAGCGAATCTCGACGACGACCGACGACGCTTCGAGACCAGGCTCGGGTTGCTCCTCGAAGACCAGCCCACCGGCCCCGTTCTTTTCCGCTCGATTCTCCGCTCTGAAATTTCGACGCCCGGCAAGCACGGGCGCGGGGGGGCTCCCGGGCCGGGTCGCCTCGTCGTCCGCGATTTCGACCAGCCGAGGAACGAAGACTTGCCCTCGGCGCGACAGGAATTGTCGTTCCTCGCTCTGCACGCCCAGAAGCTCCGCCAGATGAACCCGCTCGATCGGCTCGAGATCAGCGCTCGCGTCGAAGAGACGGCAGAGGTGCATCTCGACACAATCGGTGAACGTCTCGATTTCCCGAGCCACGTGACGGCCGATCTCTCCGGCGGGGAGATCCTCGGCTGGGCCTCGCTGAAGACCGCGCGTCGCGATCCAGACCTGCCGCGCGTCGAGCGCGTGGTTGCGAATTGCGTCCGCCCAGCTGCCAACACGATAGGCGCGATGGCCCGTAGGCTCCCCGGCGACTTCGCTCGGCACGCTTCCCCAGGCCAGCAGCACGAGCCCCCACGGCCGCGTGTCTTCGGCATTCATCAGCCGCGCGAGGGATTCGAGATCCTCGACCTTTTCACAGAAGCGACAGTCCGCACCCAGCTTCTGCAGCTCCGTCGCCAGTAGCCCGGCCTCGGTCGAGTCGTCGGAAATCAGGATCCAACGCCCGACTTCCTTCGCTGCGCGCGAGTCGATCGGCCCGACATTTCGCCACTCGATCCGGTGCAGCGGCGACGCGACGTGCTCGATTCGTTCCCGCACTGCGGGAAGCGGTCGAACCCGAACCTCATCGAGGCGCGCGACCGGCTTTCCAGAACGATCGAAGAAGGCGTAGTCGATGATGAATGAGTCCGGCCCAGCCGGATCGACACCCGACACAGGGCGACGCGTCGCCCTGCACCAGCAATCGCTGCCCAGTCCGCCATCGACCCGAAAGGCACCGATGGACTCGACTCGAATGGCCCGCCCCGGCTCGGACAGGACACTCGCGAGTTGCAAGGCGCCCTCGAGCAGCGCGGGATGGGCGTGAAAGGCATGCCACTCCGCTTCGATCAACCGCGGCAGCATCAGCCTTCCGACGACCACCCCTCCGGATTCTTTCGTCGCTGCAGCCATCTCGAGTTCGCGGAGAGTCGTGCTACGCGGTCCGAATTGCAGACCCACCCGCTCGAACGCCTGCTCGTAACCCTCGTTCCCAAGCGATTCGTTCCCGCCACGCTCGAGGACGGCCATCGACCCCACGTCTTTCCCGACGCTCTCGCCGCCCTCCGACCCGAGTTCACAACTCGCATGCAGCAGCCAGGAACCGGACTCGTCCTCCCGACTGGAGATACGAAGCGCGTGCAGAGTGCCTTGCTCGACGCGGAGTACCAATTGGACCTGCCGTCGAGGGGTCGTGCCGAATTCGATCGGACGATGGAGTTCGAGGTTCAGGACCGTGGTGGGTACGCCGGGCCAGATCGCCTCCGAGACCGCGCACGCGAGTTCGAGAAAGAGTCCCGATTGCGCGATCGGCTCTCCGCAGAGGCGCGTCTCACCGACGAAGCCGGCCGAATCCGCGTCCAACATGAAATCCCACGACCGCAGTCGGGGGTCGATCGAGGAATCCGACCGCGCACCCAGCAGGGGATGGGTCGGTCTGAAATGATCCAGACGAGTTCGATCGCTGAACCAGAAGCGCTCGCGCTGGTAGGCGTAGAGGGGCGCCCGAATGACTCGACCCGAGGGACCGAAGGCCTCGAAATCAACGCCGGCCCCGCGCGCGAAGAGCACACCCAGATTGCGAGCCAGCGCTTCCTGCTCGTCTTCATGGCGCACGAGCGACGACACGTAGACGCAGGTCTTGCCGAGTGATTGGCCGATCTCGTCGATCGCCCGCGGCAGCGTCGGATGCGGCGACACTTCGAGGAAGATCTCCCCCCCGGCTTCGATCGAATTCGTCAGCCCACGATCGAAGGCGACCGCCTCACGCAGATTGCGAACCCAATAGTCGGGACCGAGATCCAGTCCCGACTTCAGGGTCCCATCGACCGTCGAATCGAAGGGAATTCGCGCTTCCCGCGGCTCGATCGCCGCGATCCCGACGCGAAAATCATCGAGCAGCGGATCCATGTGAAAACAATGCGAGGCGAAATCGACCTGGAGCCGCCGCGCGAAGACCCCCTCGCCCTCGAGTGATTCGACCCATTTCGCAACCGCCTCCCGATCACCGGAGACGATCGTCGTGGTCGGGGAGTTGACCCCGGCGACCTCCACGCGACCTTCGAGGATCGCGAGCCGAACTTCGACGTCTTCGCGACACATCGAGACGACGGCCATCCCACCGGCGCCGGTCGCGCGCGCGACGATTCGACCGCGATGGCAGGCGAGCCTTGCGACATCCTCGAGCCCCAGGGCGCCCGCGACAAACGCCGCCGCGATCTCCCCCAGGCTCTGTCCGACGACACGGCTCGGCCGGATCCCCCAACTCGCCCAGAGTTCCGCCAAGGCGATCTCGAAGGCAACCAGCAGGGGCTGGAGTACATCGAGACGCCCGGTCCAGTCGAGTCCCGTGCTGCCAACCAACGCCTCACGCAGCGACCAATCGACATGTACGGCGTACGCCGCATCGATCCGATCGATCGATTCCGCAAAGGCGGGCTCATTCGCGATCAGATCGCGCCCCATGCCGAGCCATTGCGAACCCTGCCCGGGAAACACCATGACGAGATTCGGTCGCCGATCGAGCCGAGCGCTCGCGAGCTGGATGCCCGGCGAGCTCTCCCCCGCCAGATAGGCGTCGAGTTCCTGTCGAAGCGCTTCGACCGAACGTCCGACGACACTCATGCGAACGCTTCGATGACTCCGGCGACGTGCAAAGGTGTAGGCGAGATCTTCGAGATCGCGAGGCGTGCAATCGTCGAGCCACCGGCGCGTGGACTCGGCCATTTCGTGCAGCGCGTTCGGATCGTGCGCCGTGATCGGAAGCAGGATTGGACGGCGATCGGGGCGCCGGCTCTCGCGGCGCGACGCGAATTCGGGCGGGCTCTCGAGGACGACGTGGGCGTTCGTTCCGCTGATCCCGAAGGAGTTCACCCCGACGAGCGCGGGCCCGGGAACGGGCCACGCCATTGCCTCCGCGACGACGCGAACTGGAATCTCATCCCATGGAATGACGGGATTCGGCGTCTCGAAATGGAGCTGTGCCGGCAACTCGCGGTGGCGGATCGCAAGACAAGCCTTGATCAACCCCGCGACGCCCGACGCCGACTCGGTATGACCCAGATTTCCCTTCACCGAGGCGACGAGCAGTGGCTGATCCGGATCTCTGCCCGGGCCCATCACGTCCGCGAGCGCGCCGATCTCGACGGGATCCCCGATCATCGTCCCGGTGCCGTGGGTCTCGACGTATTGGACCTTCGCGGGATCGACGCCGGCTTGCGCGTAGGCGTCCCGCATGGCCTGGGCCTGCCCCTTGCGACCGGGCGCCATCATATGGCCACCATCCCGACCATCGGTGCTGATTCCGCTCCCGCGGATCACGGCGTAGATTGGATCTTCATCCGCGACGGCGTCGGCCAGCCGCTTCAAGACCACGATGCCCGCACCCTCGGCGCGCACGAATCCGTCCGCGCTCGCATCGAAGGCTTTGCACGCACCACTCATCGACAACATGCCGGAGCGCGACAGGGCGATATTGCCTTCCGGCGACAGGAAGAGGTTCACGCCCCCTGCGAGGGCGAGGTTCGACTCGCCGCGGCGCAGGCTCTGGCATGCCAGATGCGTCGCGATCAGGGACGAGGAACAGGCCGTGTCGAGGGTGAAACTCGGACCCATCACGCCGAGCAGATACGCGATCCGCCCGGACAGGACGGCGTGGGACATGCCGCCCACGGTAAAGACATCGTGGCCGCGGTAGACGGCCGCCTCACCCAGGACGCCCGCCCGTTCGCGCGAATAGTCCTCGGCCATATAACCGAGGATGACCGCCACTCTCTCCCCGGCGATCTCCTCGGGAACGATGCCCGCATCCTCGAGCGCGTCCCAGGTCACCTCGACCATCATCCGCTGCTGCGGCTCCATGGTCAGCGCGTCGCGCGGCGCGATCCCGAACGCCGCGGGATCGAAGAGCTCCGGATGTTCGAGAAAACCACCCTTCTTCGACGAGATCTTGCCCGGAATCTTCGGTCTCGGGTCGTAGAAGTGGTCGATGTCGTAGCCGAGTTCGATCCGATGCTCCGGCGCATCGCGAACCGTGTTCCGACCCGAACGCACGATCTCCCAGAATTCCTCGGGACCCCGAGCGTCGGCAAAACGACACCCGATGCCGATGACGGCGATCGAATCCTCTTCCCGACTCGTTCCCAGCTCGGTCAAATCATTTCCTCGCCGCTCACGCGGGCCAGAGAATTCAGTTGGGACGCGGATCTCACGTGGGACCCACCGCTCGGCTCGTTCACTCAGGGAAAACGGCCGAGCTGACGCGAGTCCAGACGAGACGGCCAACCGGCGCGTCACGACCGACCGAAAGCGCCTGCGTCAACAGCTCGAGGCGGTCGCCGTCGATCTTGAACCAGCGCTCCTGGAAGGTTCCCGTCCAGACCTCGAGCGAGCTGACTTCGACGAAATGGCGAATCCTGTCGCCAGTGATTTCGAAGGGGCCCGTATACGCCATGAACTGATCGTAGGTGCTCGCCTTGGCTGCTTCCGAGAGTTCGCCATCCGGAATACGGCCCCGCTCGGCGTTCATGAACGCCGCGGACATGAAGCCCTGCTCGTTATAGAAGAGGTAACCCACCAGATCTTCGCCATAGGGATGACTGATGGAACCGTCGGTGGCCTCGAGCTCGAACGCATCGAGCTTCCAGGACCCGATCAGGGCGTGTCCGGAATACATGATTCCCCCATCTCGCTGCTCGCGACGCAACGTATGAAGGAATCAGGGTGCGTTCAAAGGTACCCATCCGACGCAGGCGCCCAGAAAGTCCGAGATCGGACTGCCGAGTCGGATGCGTCCAACAAGAAGTCAGACGCACGCCTATCCTTGTACCCATCGATGATGATCACCGGCCTGACGCGCTCACGCTTCCGCCTGCTGCTTCTTCTCATCATGTGTGCGCTCGTGCCGATGCATGCGAGCTGTTGGCCTCATTCAGCCCCGTCCGAGCGCTCGAAAGACCGAATCCAAAGTAGCCCCGAAGCCCAGATCGGCAGCCAGGCCGACTGTGTCCCCCGATTTCCCGACGCCGCTGGCTGGTTCGGAGGCGACGCCGCGTACTCCGTCCCGCTAGCTAACGAGAAATCGGGCCGGGGTG
>SMVB01251477.1_pt1 | contig 34744 bp, 24 predicted proteins | sample 2456461 | NCBI WGS metagenome assembly SMVB01 (sample SAMN11095934, study PRJNA526329) | marine sediment metagenome | biome: Marine sediment; feature: Surficial sediment; material: Deep marine sediment; isolation source: Hadal surficial sediment | place: Pacific Ocean | collected 2014-05 | depth... | reverse complement strand
CCCACGGGTCGGTCCCCTACACCATGTCCTCCGGATCCGTCGTCGCCGAAACCCGGGCGAAACGAGACGAGTTCAATCCCTTCCTCTCGATGGCGAAGGGGTTCGAGACCGCGGCCGACCACCTGGGCCTCGAAGGCGGCCTGCGCGAAGTCCTCCGACAACCCGATCGTGAGCTGACTGTCGCGCTCCCCATCATGATGGACGACAAGTCCATCCACGTCTTCACGGGCTTCCGCGTCCAGCACAATTTCCTGCGCGGCCCCTGTAAGGGCGGTATCCGGTTCTCGCCCGACGTCAACCTCGACGAAATGCGCGCGCTGGCGGCCTGGATGACGTGGAAGTGCTCGGTCGTCGACATCCCTTTCGGCGGCGCCAAGGGCGGCGTGATCTGCGACCCGCGCCAGATGTCGAACAGCGAGCTCGAGCGTCTCACGCGCCGTTACACAGCGGCGATCATGGACATTCTCGGCCCCGACCGCGACGTCCCCGCGCCGGACATGGGGACGAACGAGCAGACGATGGCCTGGATCATGGACACCTACTCCATGCACGTCCGGCAAACGACGACCGCGATCGTGACAGGCAAGCCGCTCTCCCTCGGTGGAAGCCGTGGGCGGGTCGAGGCGACCGGACGCGGGGTCATGCTCACCTGCAACGAGGCCCTGAAGTCGATGGGGCAGAGACCCGAGGACTCGCGCGTCGTCGTTCAGGGCGCGGGCAATGTCGGCGGCATCGCTGCGCTCCTCCTGCACCGCGAGGGGTACAAGGTCATCAGCATTTCCGACATGTACGGCACGATCCTGAACACGGACGGGCTCGACGTGCCGACTGTGCTCGCTCACATCCGCGCGACCGGGCGACTCACGGGATATGCGGAGGCGGACCACCTCCCGAACGAGGGCCAGCTCGAGCTCGACTGCGACGTGCTCGTGCCGGCCGCGACCGAGAATCAGATCACGACGGACAATGTCGACCGCATCAAGGCGCGCCTCATCGTCGAGGGGGCGAACGGCCCCACGACGGCGCTCGCCTCCGACATCCTGGACGAGCGCGGGGTGCTCGTGGTCCCCGACATCCTGGCGAACGCCGGTGGTGTCACCGTCTCCTACTTCGAATGGGTCCAGGACCGGATGGGCTACTTCTGGACGGAGGAGATCGTGAACTCGCGCCTCGAGCAGATCATCGTCAAGGCCTTCAATGAGGTGGCCGGGACGGCGGAGAAGTACGGGGTGGGAATGCGCACCGCCGCCTACATCGTCGCCATCGGCCGTGTGGCCTCCGTCTACCGCCTGCGCGGCCTCTTCGCCTGATGACTGAGCCTGAAGAGCCCGACGCGAACGGCGAGGAGAAGGTCCTCCCCAGCACGCCACCGCTCGACGAGGAGAGCCCGTTCCAGCACATGATGGCGAGCTTCGACGCCGCGGCGGCGCTCATCGGCGTCGAGGACAGCGAGTACGAGATCCTGCGTCGACCCGACCGTGAGATCGCCGTCTCGATCCCCGTCGAGCTCGACGACGGCTCGTTCGCGGTCTACGACGGGTACCGCATCCAGCACAACGCGGGGCTCGGTCCTTTTCTGGGCCCTCTGCGCCTCGAGCCGGATCTCCGGATCGATGACCTGCGCGCGCTCGCGGGTTGGATGACGTGGAAGTGCGCGATCCTTCACGTGCCCTTCGGTGGATCGTCGGGGGGCATCCGGATCGATCCGAAGGAACGCAGCAGCGCCGAGCTCGAGCGCGCTGTGCGGCGCTACACGGCAAACCTGCTCTCCGACGTCGGGCCGAACCGCGACGTGTTCTCCCCGGACGTCGGCGCCGACGAGCAGACCATGGCCTGGGTCATGGACACGCTCTCCACCCACTCGCGGTTCACCCAGAACTCCGCCGTCACCGGCAAGCCGCTCTCGCTCGCGGGATCACTCGGCAGCGCCGACGCGGTGGCCCAGGGTCTGCGCGCGATCCTCCGCCTCGCGGTGCCCCATTTCGGCCTCCCGCGCGGCCCACTGAAGGTGATCATTCAGGGCGCAGGCAACGTCGGCGGCAACCTGGCGCGCATCCTCCACGAGGAAGGCAAACGGGTGATCGGCCTCTCGGACGTCCACGGGGCGCTCTTCGACGAGAAAGGGCTCGACATCCCCGCCATCCTCCAATGGCGCAAGGTGCACAAGAGCCTGCGCGGGTTCGACGGCCGAGCCGAGAACATCTCGAACGCCGAGCTGCTCACACGACCGTGCGACGTGCTGATGCCATGCGCGATCCCGAATGCCGTGCACTCCCGGAACGCGCACCGGGTGCAGGCCCGGGTCGTCATCGAGGGCGCTCACGGTCCCGTCTCCGCGCGCGCCGACCGCATCCTGGAGGATCGGGGGATCCCCATCGTGCCGGACATCCTCGCGAACGGCGGCGGCGTCGTGATCGCCTACTTCGAGTGGGCCCAGAACCGGCACGGGTTCGCGTGGATCGGCGACGTCGTTCGCAAGCGCCTGAACCGCTTCATGCGCGAAGCCTGGCTCGCCGTGCGGGCCGAGCAGGACGAGTACGACATCACCCTGCGCAAGGCGGCGAACGTGCTCGCGGTCAAGCGCGTGACGGCCGCCGACGAGCTGCGGGGCATCTACGCGTGACCCCCCCCCCTCCCTTTCCGTTTCAGGAACGGTCAGGGTCGGACGGCGCGCCGCGGCGGGTCTTCGTCCAGTCCCACCCGAACCGGAAAGCCGTGAAGCACAAGGCCACCCCGAGGAGCGTCCGCCCCAGCTCAGGCGCCCCGGGGAGGTGTACGAGCTCCACGCCGAGGACCGCGCCGAAGAGCGCTCCTCCCGCGAACCACTCCGCCGAGCGCCAGTCGACGAGTCCGTCGCGTCCGTACATCCATACGGAACGCGAGGCCGTGACGGTCGCCACGGCGAGACTCGTCGCCCTCGCGCCCAGGTAGCCGATTTCGGGGAGGCCGAAGAGCAATGCGGGTACGACCACGAGCCCCCCGCCCACTCCGAGGAGCGGCACCGCGATCCCCGCGAATACGCCGGTGACCGCGGCCACGAGGTAGGCGCTGGTGTCGAGGGTGAAGCCGGCGATCACCGCGCCGTTCACCGCGCTCGAGGCGAGAATGAGCTTCAAGCCCACGACGCCGAGCACGAGGCAGAACACGAGTTTGAGCGTGCGGGTCGCGAGCCGATGCGCGATCCACATTCCGACCTGCGTTCCGAGCAGCGCGGTGCTGAGCACCACCGCCACGAGCGACCACCGCAGCGCATTCTCGGGGTGGAAGGACTCGATGATCGTCGCGGAGAGCGCCGACGCGGACACGAGGCAGAGCGAAGTCGCCACGGCCGACTTGAGGGAGCGCTTGAAGACGTAGTGGAGGATCGGAACTGCGAAGAGTCCGCCGCCGATGCCACACACCGCCCCGTAGGCTGCGATGAGGAACCCCGCCAGGAGCAGCGCGACGCCCGTGGCCTTGGAGCGCACCGCCCCCGGGCTCACTCGAGCGCCCCGGACCGCAGTCGACTCAGCACCGACGTGGATGAGTGATCCTTGGGATCGCCGCAGATCGCCACTTCGATTCCCAGCTCACGGTCGATCGCGGCCTCCGGCACGGTCTCCACGGTGTAGTCCGTGCCCTTGGCGTGAACGTCGGGGCGGAGGATCCGGAGCGTCGCCTCCAGCGTCGGCTCGTCGAACGGAACGACGAGATCGACGCACGCGAGCGCCGCGACGATCTCCGCGCGTTCCGCGAACGGCACGAACGGCCGGCCGTCGCCCTTGATCCGGGCGACAGAGGCGTCGGTGTTCAAGGCCACGACGAGCAGGTCCCCGCGCCCGCTCGCATCCGCGAGGTACCGCACGTGGCCGACGTGCAGGAGATCGAAACACCCGTTCGCGAGCACGACGCGTTCGGCCGCGCCAGCGCCGCGCAGGGCGGCGAGCCGCTCCGCCGCCGCCTCCCGCGTCGAGACCTCAGCTCCGCTCACCGCCGGCCTCGCGCGCGTTCTCCTCCGAGCCGCGACACGTGCGGCGCGTCCACGAGCGCGAGCGCGAGCTGGGAAGGGGTGCAGACCGCCGCGCCGTGGGCCATGACGACCACGCCCGAGGCCGCGTTCGCGTACCGCATGGCATCGGTGGGTAGGGCCCCGGAGGCGAGCGCGAGCCCGAACACCGCCGCCGCCGTGTCCCCCGCACCGCACACATCCGTGATCTCCCCCGTGCCCGAGGCGGGCACCGCGACGCCGGCCGGATCGAGGTCTTCGCCGAAGAGGGCCATGCCCCCGTTTCCGCGCGTGACGAGCAGCCAACGCGTCTTCACCTCGCGCAGCAGCGCGCGCGCGCAGTCACGTAGACACTCGATGTCGTCCAGGGCATCGACCGTCACGCGGGCGTACCCCGCGAGATCTTCCATGTTCGGGGTCATCGCGGTCACACCGGTGAACGACTCGAACTCACGCCGCGGGTCGAGCACGACGATCGTCCCACGCTCCGCGAGCGATCGCGCGACCCCTGCCAGCGCGCTGCCGGCGATCCCGTACTCGTAGTCGGACACGATGACCGCGTCGACGTCCTCACCGATCGCGCCGACGCGCGCCGCAACCTCGGCCTGAACCCGTTCGTGGACGAGCTGGGCGGGTTCACGATCGATGCGCAGGATCTGCTGCAGGCTCCGGCGCGACTCAGCGGCGAGGATTCGGGTCTTCGTCGGCGTGATCCAGCCGTCGACGCGTAGGAGGCCGCCTACGTCGATGCCGTCCTGCTCGAGCTCGCGCTCGAGCTCGCGACCGCTCTCGTCCTCCCCCACGATGCCGAATACGCGCACCGACGCGCCGAGCGCGCGCAGGTTGCGCGCAACGTTGGCGGCGCCCCCGGCGCTCACCGCTTCCCGTTCGTGCGTGACGACCAGGACGGGCGCCTCACGCGACAAGCGCCGCGGGCGCGTGAACAGGTAGTGGTCGACGACGAGATCACCGGCCACGGCGACGCGCAGCGCTCCGAAGTCGGGGACGTGCTCGGAGCGCTCGACCGCCGCCGGTCCCTCCATCGGACTCGCGGCATCGGGCACTAGCACGTCTCCGAAGCCGCAGCCGCGAGCGCCAGGTCCATGAGTCGCTCGCCAACGGGTTTTGCCGCGGCCGTGGCCCACTCGATTCCGACCTCCTCCGCCAGGTAGTAGTCGGAGCGCACGCCCATGAACGCGTTGTAGCGGATCGCGTAGTGAAGCTCGCCGGCCCGGACGCACACCGCGGACAGCTCCGCGTCGAGCTCGCGCACCCCCGGCTTGAACGCGACCCACTCGTCCGCGTCCATCGCGAGCACATCCTTGACGGGCGCGTGATAGCGCGCCGCGGCCGGCGCTGCACCGAAGCGGTCGAGGCGGCTGTTCACGAACCACGGCATCACCGTGCCCAGCTTGTCGATGAACAGGTTTTCCTCCGGGCCGAAGTCGAGGATGCTCCCATCCGTGAAGTCCGACACCTCGGATTGCAGGTCGCGCGAGACGTAGCCACCGCTCACCGCGAAGTCGTAACCCTCGGTCCCGGGGAACGGGTAGAAGAACGATGTCCGGAACCGGCCGACGCGCGCGCGGGCGAGGAGGTCGACGGTCTCCCAGCGCTCGTCGCGGGTCTCGGTCGGAAGCCCGACCATGAGGAACGCCGAGGTATGCAGGCGGCAGCTATCGGCCGACGCGACGGTCTCGAGGATATCGCGCTGGCTCATGTGCCGCTTCAGCACTTCGGTTCGCACGCGCGGCGAACCGGACTCGATGCCGAGCTTCAAGATCCGGCAGCCGGCGCGCGCCAGCGCCTCGGCGACGCGTGGGTCGAGGCGCTTGACGTGCGAGTTCACGACGAAGGGAACGTCGATGCCCGCGGCGGCGTAGGCGTCGCAGAACGCGATCGCATGCTCGGGGTTCATCGTGAACAGGTCGTCGTCCAGGATGAAGGTGCCGACCTCGTAGCGCTCGAGCACCCCCTGGATCTCGGCGATCATCTTGTCGGCCGGGCGGTAGCGGAGGAACCCGAGCCCCGCGACGCTGCGCCCGAGGTCCGCCTTGTACAGGTCCATCACCCGATGGTTCAGGCAGTACGTGCAGCGGTAGGGGCAGCCGCGGCTCGTCATCAGCCCGAACCAGCCGTGCTTCTGCGCGGTGATCCGGGCCGTGTCGAAGAGCTCGTAGTCCGGCTCGGGCATGTCGTCCAGCGCCGGGAACTCGCCGACCGCGTTGCGCACCCACTCCTCGTCGGTCACCGCGCCGTCGGCGGCCCCGCTCGGCCGTTCGCCGCCACGCCAAGAGATGAAGTTCGGCACGTCGTCGGGCGACTCGCCGCGCTCGATGCGCGTCACGAGCTCGAGCAGCGCGTTCTCGCACTCGCCGATGCCCACGTGGTCCCACACGCCGTCGCGCATCACGAGCTCGGGCACCATCGTCGGGTGGATCCCGCCCACGGCGAAGGGCGGCAGGTGGAAGCCCTCGTCCCGCGCTCGGGACCGCAGGTGGCGCGCCATCTCCAGGGCGCCGGGGTACTGCATCGTGAGGCACGAGAATGCGACGAGCCCGGGCTGCCACTCGCGCACGAGCGCCACGACGTCGTCCGCCGTCGGCACGGGCGGTAGGTTCTCGTTCAGGTTGACGAGCCGGGTCTCGTGCCCGGCCGCGCGCAGGACCGCGGACAGGGACGCGAGTCCGTGGTTGAACCCCATCTGGGTGTAGAGGTTCGGGTAGATGAAGAGTACGCGCATGATTCTCAGCTCCGCTCCGGGACGCCAGCGCCGCCGCGGGCGCGCTCTAGAATACTCGTCGTCGAGCGCCCCGGCACGAGCGGCGCGAGCACGACCCGACCGCCGTGCATCTCCACCCATTCGCGTCCGACGACCCCCTTGTCCTTCCAATCCTCGCCCTTCACGAGCACGTCGGGCGTGACGCGCTCGACGATCTCCTTCGGGGTGTCCTCGCCGAACGCGATGACCGCGTCGACCATCTCGAGCGCGGCGAGGACCGTCAACCGGTCCGCGAGCGGATTGAGCGGGCGCGATTCGCCCTTGAGCCGGCGCACGCTGTCGTCGTCGTTCACGCCGACGAGCAGAACGTCGCCATGCGAAGCGGCGAAGCGGAGGTAGTCGATGTGGCCCGCGTGAAGGATGTCGAAACACCCATTCGTGAAGACGACGCGCCGCCGATCGCGCTGCCACGATTCGAGCGCGCCGTCGAGGGCCGCGTCGTCGAGCACCTTGCCGATGTTCGGCAGCTCGTCCTGGAGCCGGGCCGTGAGCTCACCGCGCGTCACCGTCTGGGTACCGATGCGCCCGACCACGATGCCCGCCGCGATGTTGGCGAGTGCGATGGCGCTCGCCATGTCGACCCCGGCGGCGATGTACGTTGCAAGGTGCGCCACGACCGTGTCCCCGGCGCCCGTCACGTCGAACACGTCGCGGGCACGCGCCGGCACACGACCCTCCGCTCCATCCCGAGAGCGGTAGTAGATGCCGTCGGGCCCCAGCGTGATGACGATCGATGCCAGGGCCGCTTGCGCGATGAGCTCGTCAGCCGCCGCCGGCAGCTCCGCGAGCGATCGAATCGTCCGCCCGAGGGCGCGCTGCGCCTCCTTCTTGTTCGGCGTGATGAGCGTCGCCCCCTCGTACAGGCTGAAATCCGCGTCCTTCGGGTCGACGAGGACGGGGATCTCCGCTTCGCGGGCGGTGGCGATGAGACACTGCACGACCTCGGGGACGAGCACGCCCTTCCCGTAGTCGGAGATCACGACGGCCTGCGCCGCCGACACGGCAGGACGGAGGGCAGTGAGGATCGCATCGATCGTATCCCGACCGATGGGGCTCGGATCTTCCCAGTCGACGCGCAGCATCTGGTGCACGCCCGAGATCATCCGGGTCTTCTCGATCGTCGGGCGCGTCGGGTCGACGACCAGAGCGCTGGCGTCACAGCCCTGCTCGTCCAGCATCGTCCGCATGGCGCGCCCGTGGGCATCGTCGCCCACGACGCCGATCACCTGGACGTCCGCTTCCATGGCGCGCAGGTTGGCCGCCACGTTGCCCGCGCCGCCGAGGCGCAGCTCCGACGTCTTCGCGAGGAGCACGGGGATCGGCGCTTCGGGGGAGATGCGAGCCACCTCGCCGGTGACGTAGCGGTCCATGATGAAGTCGCCCACGATGAGCACGCGCGGACGCTCCAAGTGCTCGAGCAGCTTCAGGAGGGCCCAGGACTCCGTCATACCTCACCCCCCTCGAAGCCCGCCGACGCGAGCTTGGCGAGCACGGCCTGGCGCAGGAGCGGCAGGAGCAACTCGTGCTGGCCGAGGATCGAGATGCCGCGTCCCGGCGGCCGCCGCACGACGTTCGTCTCCGCGCGATACTGACGGATCATGTCGAGGTTCGCGGTCGTCATGGAGGAGAGGTCCGACCCGAGGTTGATCGCCACGCTGACCGCCTTGAGGAAGACCTCCGGCAGGACGACTGCGCAACCGATGTTGATCCATACGCCGCCGTCGAGCTCGCTGACGAGCTTGCAGACGTGCCGGAAGTCAGCCATCGAGGCCGCGCCGATGTCCGCCCCGTCCGCGCGCGGGTGCATGTGCACGATGTCAGCGCCGATGCAAGCGTGCACCGTGAGGCCGATCCCCAGCCGGGCCGCCTCGGCGCTCACAGAGAGCGCTTTGTAAGGCGCGTCGCGCTCGAGGAGGATCCGCCCCAGGCCCCGGCCGAATCCCGGTTCCTCGCCTTCGTGCGGGTGCGCGCCGCGCGCGGCGGCATCGGCGAGCCCCGCGCCCGTCTCTTCGGCGAACCCGAAGCGCCCCTGGGGGAGCTGCTCGTCCACGTCCTCGGACGTGCGCCCCACCGTCGCGATCTCGAAGTCGTGGATCGCTCCAGCCGAGTTCATCGCCACGTCCGTGATGACGCCGCGACGCATGAGATCGATCACGAGCGGGGCGAGCCCGACCTTCAAGACGTGCGCCCCGAGCGCGACGGCCACGGGACGCCCGCCCATGCGGGCAGCGACGATGCGCCCGACGAGGTCTTTGAACGCCGTCCCCGCGTAGATGTCCGGCAGAGAATCGACGAAGGCCCCGAAGCCGGGCAAGGGCTCGGGCACCTCGCAGAAGTCCTCGATCGACACCAGGCTCCGGCGACCGGCCAGCGGATAGGTCGTGACCTCGCGCATCTCCTCGAAGGGGTGCGCGCTCATGTTCGTGGAATCCATGCTGAGGCTGGAGGCTACAGGGCCCGGGCGGCCGGCGGGCGTCGCCCGCTACTCTATGCGGGCTCCACCACTTCGTTGGAAACGGATTCCGGAGAACTCGCCGTTTCCGGGCCATCTTCCGGTGTCCGAGCGGGCACGTCCCGGTACCTGTCGTGGAGCCAGAAGTACTGATCGGGCTGCGCGAGGATCAAGCGCTCCAGCCCTTCGTTGATCCGGGTCGCGATGCCCGCGGGCCGCTTGCCCGCGAGGTCCTCGGGCATGAGCACTTCGTCCAGCACGAGGCGGTACCGAAAGGGCCCGCCAGCACAGTAGCAGGCGTAGAACACGATGGGCGCCGCGAGCCGCCGGAGCAGGACGCTTGCCGTCCGGTCGCAGCGCGCGCGGTGCCCGAAGAACGGCACGATGACCGGCTTCTTGCGCGCTCGTTGGTCGAGCAGCAGGCCGACGCGCCCACCGGCGGCGATGATCTGCGGGATGGCCTTCATGGCGCCGCGTCGCGGGAGCACCCGGATGCCCGCCAGCTCTCGCATAGCCTGCATGCGCCGCGACAGCGGGCCGTTGCGCGGCGGCTTGCCCACGGCGTACACCGGTCGGGTGCTGAGCGCGGACATCGCGAAGCACGAAGCCTCCCAGTTGCCGATGTGAGCCGTGACGAACAACAAGCCGCGATCCGACGCGACGAGCTCCGCGGCCTGGGGCGAGATTCGGAGCTCGAAGTGATCGCCGAACCGGCGTCCGGCGAGGCGCACCCCGAGCCCTTCCGATTCCACCGCGACGTGGAGCATGTGCCGCCACGCTCCGAGCACGGTGCGCTCGACGTCCGCGGCGCTGAGGTGCGGCAGCGCCGTGCGCACGAAACGGCGCGCCGCATTCGAGTGCCTGCGGTCGACCAGCTTGCAGGCGCGCGCGAGAGCACCGACTAGCCCGGAGGACACGGGGCGCGGCGCGAGGAACAGCCCGCGCAGCACGCCGCGCAGCGCGAGATACTCCGCCCAGGCGCGGACACTGTCGTCCGGATAGGACGCGTCGGCGGGGGCGACGGGCCACTCGTGTTCCCTCGACGAGCCGATGATCCTGTCGGCGAAGCGATCTTCGACGGAAGTCCCGTCAGCCATGGAGTCCCTCGTGCAACGCGCGCCGCTCGAGGAGGCGCGGGGATTCGGGCAGCGCCTCGAGCAGAGCGTGCAGCACACTCTCGCCGGAGACGAACTCGAGCTCGACGTCGAGCACGTACAGCGGGCCCGCGAAGCACTCGAGCTTGACCGCGTCCTTGGCGGTCGTGACGACCGGGCGCTCTCCGTAGCCGGCCAGGTCTTCCGGGCCGTAATCGTGGTGGTCGGGGAACACCCGGTGCTCGCGCACCGTGGCGCCGAGGGCGCGGACGGTCGCCTCGAAAGCCTCCGGATTGCCGACTCCGCTCACGAGGTCGACCGCGCGGCCCCCGAGGAACCCGAGCCCGGCGTCGGTGCCGTCCGCGGCGCGCAGGGCGACGGGCGCGTGGCGGGCCAGGGCGATCGGCCGACCCGGGGCGAACGCCTCGATACGGCCGGAAAGCCGCGCCAGCTCCGCCTCGGACGCGGCGTCGGCCCGCGTGATCACGATCACGTCGGCGCGTGCGAGCGCGGGCGGAGGCTCGCGCAGCAGGCCGCGCGGCAGAAACGCGCGCACGGGCTCGCCCCCTTCCGGCGGCGCGGCGAGCCCCCACGGCCGCGTCACGTCGACGAGCACGACGTCGAGGTCGCGGTGCAGGCGGCGATGCTGGAATCCGTCGTCGACGACGATCGCGTCGACGCCCTGTCGGGCGAGCAGCCACGCACCGCGCACGCGGTGCTTGTCCTGCACGTGGGGGACATCGGGCAGAAGGCGCGCGAGCAGCCGGCCCTCGTCGTTCAGGTTGCGCGTCAGCCCCTCCGCACGCGAGCGAACACGCGAAGGTCCGTAGCCCGAAGGTCCGTAGCCGCGCGACAGGATTCCAGCACGCCATCCGCGACCCGCGAGAGCACGCACGATCCAGGCCACCATCGGCGTCTTGCCCGTGCCGCCCGCAGTGAGGTTGCCGACGCTCACGACGGGTACGTCGAGCTCCGTCACGGGCAGGAGCCGCCGGTCGTAGAGCGCGGAGCGCGCGCGCGCCGCCACTCCGAAGAGTGCGGCCGGGAGGCGCAGGAACTCGACACGTCCGCCGCGCCGCGCGAGCCGTCGCTCGAGCCTCTCACTCATCGGGAAGTGATCCGCGGGTCTCGCGGCGCCCTGCTTCAAGAGCATGCGGCGGCCGGGCCGCTGCGCGGTCAGAGGTTCGGATTCGGAGGAACGCCGGAGTGCTCCTCATCGGGGATCAGCTCGATGAGCCCGCGCTCCATCTCGAGGAAGGCGATCTTGATCGGGTTCACATCGCGCGTCTCGATGAGCGGCGCGGCGCCGCGGATCAGCTCGCGGACGCGCTTCTGCAAGAGCGCCGTTTTGTGAAACGATCCTTGAACGGACTGCTGGAGACGTTGCGGAAGCGTCAGCTCCATGAGGGCTCTTCCTGAGGCGGAAAAAGGCGGAACGGCCGGAGACGGGGCCTGCCTGGGACGGGCGGCGGGCTTCGATCCAATCTCCAACCCGTGGAGTGGGATCCACCATCTTGGGGGCGCGGGCCCCCTAATTCAAGCGGGACCCAGGGCGTTCTGGGCGGAGAGGACCAGGTCGACGCCCTCTGGGACGGGGGACAGGGCCTCGAACGCGGCCTGAGCGGGCAGCTCGTGGGTGCGGCCCCCCCCGGGCTGCCCCGGCCCGTGGGGTCGCGCCGCCCGCCCCGCGATGCGCCGCACGAGAGTCTCGCGGGGCACGTCGAGGTACAGCACGCGATCGATCCGCGGTCGCAGGCGGGGGTGCGCGAGGCAGGGGCCCTCGAGCACGAGGGTCGCGCCGGCTGGGATGTGGACCCTCGCCCGGCGCGTCCCGGACCCCTGCCGCTCCCCCGCCGCACGCTCGAGCTCGACGGCCTCGCCGCGCGCATGCGGCGCGAGGACGTCCGCTTCGAGCGCATCGATGTCGAAGGCCCGGCCGAGGGGGCACTCCGGCCCGCCGGGACCCTCCGACGCATCCGGCCCGTCCGCCTCGCGCTCCGCGAGAGGGCGCAGAAAGTCGTCGAGGGCGCACAGCGCGGCGGGCCGCCCCGCGGCCACGAGCGACCGGACGAGGTCGCGCGCGAAGAGGCTCTTCCCCGATCCCGTCCGGCCCGTGATGCCGATCGATCGCGCTTCCGCCGCGGGATCGAGGCGCGCGAGCGCTCCGCGAATCCAGTCCGCGCGCCCGAGGAGGCGGGGGACGAGCTCGTCCATGCCCTCGATCGTCGCTTCGCACTCGATTCTCTCGCCTGTGCCGGCGTACCCGCGCGCGAGGTGCACGTGGGGCAGACCGTTGGCCCAGGCCGCGTCCCGGTCACCGCGCCGGTCACCCACCATGACGGCGCTGCGCGTGCCGAACGTGAGGAGGAGGTCCGCCAGCATGCCCGCCTTGTCCAGGGCACCCGGCGAGTCGAGGCATCGCCCCTCCTCGAACCACCGGTCGAGGCCGAGCTCGTGCATCATCGTGTCGAGGTAGGACTGCCCGCAGTTGCTCGCGATGCCGAGGCGCACGCCCCGCGCCCGGAGGTCCGTCAGCGCGTCCCGCACGCCGGGCAGCGTGGCGGCGCGACCCGCGCGGAGCGCGCTATCCTCCTCTGCCAGGCAACACGCCATCACGCGCGCGCGATCCGCACGGGAGAGGTCCGGAAACACGTTCGCGAAGCCGTCTTCGATCGCGTACCCGACCATGCTCATCCACTCGTCACGCGTGGGCAGGGCGCGCTCGAGCCCGAGCTCGGCGAACGCGCGCTTCGCCCCGATGCGAGCCGCCTCCGGCCAGAACCGGTCGGTGGCGACGAGCGTGCCGTCGAGGTCGAACAGGACGGCGTCGAACGGGAAGTCGGGAGGCGGCATCATGCGGTCGCAGGGTAATCGGGCACCCGACCCGATTCGAGGAGTTCGGTCCGCGGTCGCCCACCTCCCTCTGCTTTCCTTTACTCTTCGTCCCAGCCGCCCTGCCGCCCTGCCTCCCCGCCCCCTGCGATGCACCGATTCTCCCCGTTCCCAGCGGCTCCGCGCCTCGCCGCCGCCGTGCTCCTGCTCGCCCCGCTCGTCCCGCCCGTCCAGGCGGCGCCGCAGGACGTCGCGGGTCCGCCCGCGCGCGCCCTGCTCCTCGAGCTGACCGAGGAGGCGCGGCTCGCGGGGACCACCGGCTCGCTGCGTGCGGCCAGGATGGTCGCGCGGCACCTCGTGGCGGCTGGGTTCGAGGTCGAGCTCGACGAGCGCGCGGTGCTGCTCTCGCTGCCGCGCCGGGTGGTCGTCGGGTTGTACTCCGACTCGATCGCCACCGCCCCGTTCTCGGAGCGCAGGGAGCGCTTCGATCCCGATGCGATCCCGCCTGGCGACATCCCGCCATTCAATGCGTGGTCCGCGAGCGGTGACGTGCGTGGCGCCGTCGTCGACTGTGGCTACGGGACGCGCGCGGACTTCGAACGCCTCGCGGCGGCGCGCGTCGACCTGGCGGGCAAGATCGCACTCTGCCGCTACGGGCAGGGCTACCGCGGCATCAAGGTCGAGCTCGCCACCGAGTTCGGATGCACGGGTGTATTGCTCTTCAGCGATCCGAGTGACGACGGCGCGGAGCGGGGCGCGACCTGGCCCGCCGGTCCTTGGAAGCCGGACTGGGCGGTGCAACGGGGCTCGATCGCGCCGATGGGCCGCGCGCCGGGCGATCCCTCGACACCCGGCTTTCCTTCCCCGGCGCCGGGCGGCGAGTCCGCGCGGCCGCGGCTCTCGAGCGAGGAGCTCTACGCGCTCCTGCCACGGATCCCCTGCACGCCGATCCCCGCGCGCGAGGCGGCGGCGATCCGCGCGCGCCTCGCGACGAAACGCATCGCGCAGGCGGATGGGACGAAGATGAGCGTCCAGGTCGGACCCGGTCCGGTCGAGGTGCGGATCATCGTCGACGCGCCGCGCGAGGTGCGCACCATTCGCAACGTGATCGGCCGGCTGCGCGGCGTGTCCGAGGACGTCGTGATCGCAGGCAACCACCGCGACGCGTGGGTGCGCGGCGCGAACGACGCAGGCGGGGGGACGGTCGCGCTGTTGCGCGCCGCACAGCGGCTCGGTGAACGCGTGAAGGCGGGCTGGAAGCCGCGCTACTCGATCGCGATCGCGTTCTGGGACGCCGAGGAGCAAGGCCTCATCGGCAGCACGGAGTGGGGCGAGGCGAACGCCGGGTGGCTGCGCGAGCACGCGCTCGTCTACGTGAACGCGGATGTGGCCGTGAGCGGGACGCGCTTCGGAGCCTCGGGTACACCGGGCCTCCTCGGCGTCCTCGCGCACTCGCTCGCAAGGGTGCCCGCCCCTGACCCGGCGAACGGCGACGCAGCCCGGACCTTGTGGCAGCAATGGCTGGAATCGACCGAGGGCGCGCCGCAACTCGGCCTGCCCGGCTCGGGCTCGGACTTCGCGGTCTTCCTGCACCACCTGTCGCTGCCCGTCGTCGACATCTCGTTCCGCGGCAATCGGGGCGGCCAGTACCACACGGCGTTCGATGACTTCCTCCAAGTGGAGCGAACCCTCGACCCGGGCTTCATCGGGCACGAGCTCGCCGGCCGGTTCCTGGCGGTGCTGCTCGAGGACCTCGCCACGCTCGGGCGCCTTGCGTTCGACGACTCGGAAGCGGCGACCGAGATGGCGCGCCATGCGCGCGCCTCGGAGAGTTGGCTCGGCGCCGAGCGGGCCGAAGCGTTGAGTGCGGCGTTCGACCGCCTGGCGACGGCCGCCGCGGTGCCCGAACGCGAGCGGCTCCTCGCGCTCGATGCTCTGATCGCTCCCGGCGCGCCCGCCGGTGTGATCGCGATCGCGACCTCGGCGGAGATCGAGCGAGAGCTCGCGCAGCGCCCCATCGCTACCTTCTACAGTGCGCTCGAGCTACGGGAAGGGCTCGCGGATCGGCCGTGGTTCAAGAACCGGCTCTGGGCGCCGGGGCTCGAGACAGGGTACGGAGCGGAGACCTTCCCCACCCTGCGCGCGGCCGTCGCGCTCGGCTCCGAGGCGCTCGACGCCGAACACGCACTCCTCCTCGACGCCGTCCACGCCCTCCGCACCGAGTGGGAGCAGGCCGACGAACGGTAGCAGCCCGTGGTGAAACACACGACCCGCCCAGAAGCCACCGGATCCGCGCCGGCTGCCTCGCACCCTCTCCGAGTACTCACGGAACACGCGTCGCCTGTGCGCCTCGCCGGCGCGAACCCCGCCACTTCCGGACACGCCGCGCGCTCCAGCACGGGCTGCTAGGCTGAAGGCGTGCGGCTCCTCTGGCAGTTCTTCCAGCGCTTCCTGCGCTTCAAGCGGCCCCTGACCCTCGGGATCCTCTGCATCCCCCTGGCGCAGCTCGCCGACATCGGCGTGACGCTCACGATCGGGAGCGCGATCGATGGGCTCGAGGGCGCGACCGACCGCGGCTTCCTCGTCGGCCTGCTCGCGCTCCTCGCGATCCTCGCGCTCGTCCACAGTGTGTTCCGGTACTTTCAGCGCTGGTTGATCGTCGTCGTCTCACGGCGGTTCGAGGTCGAGCTCAAGCAGGACCTCTTCGACAAGCTCACGTCGCTCTCGTTCGACTTCCACAACAAGAGCCGCTCGGGCGACATCGTCAGCCGACTGACTTCCGATGTCGAGAACCTGCGCATGTTCCTCGGTCCCGGACTCATGTACTCGCTGGGCGCGGTCGTGATCGTCCCGATCAGCATCGGGCTGCTCTTCACGATGGAGCCCGCGCTCGCCCTGACGATGGTGCTGCCCATGGTGCTGATGGGCCTCGCCATGAAGGCTTTCTCGCCGCAGCTCCACCGGTACTCCGTCGCCGTGCAGGAGAGCCTCGCGGACATCAGCCACCGGGCGCAGGAGAACTTCGCCGGCATCCGCGTGGTCAAGGGCTACAACCGCGAGGACCAACAAGCGCGACTCTTCGGGGAGACGAGCGAGACGAACCGCGTGAACCAGATCCGCCTCGCGAGCGTGCGCGGCAAGACACACGCCGCGATCCACCTCGCGAACAACCTGACGTTCGTCGCGATCCTCGTGATCGGCGGCATGGGTCTCGTCGACCGGAACCTGACGAACGGGGACCTGCTGATCTTCATCGACCTCACGTTCAAGGTGTTCTGGCCGCTCATCGCCCTCGGCTGGATCGCGGGCATGGCTCCGCGCGCCCTCGCCAGCGCGCAGCGCGTGGACGAGCTCCTCCGCACCGAGTCGGATATCCAGGAGCCCCGAGTGCCCGACCCGCGCGACACGTTCGAGGGCGCGCTCGAGCTCGAAGGTGTGGGCTACACGTACGCGGGTGCGGAGCGCCCGGCGCTCTCCGGCGTCGACCTCACGATTCCCGCCGGGAGCACGGTCGGTATCGTCGGCCCGACCGGCTCGGGCAAGTCGACGTTGCTCAACCTGATCGGCCGCCTCTTCGATGCCGAGGGCGAGATCCGGCTCGACGGCGTGCCCATCCGCAACCTGCGCCTTCCGGCCTTGCGCGGCGCGCTCGGTTACGTGCCGCAGGACAGCTTCCTCTTCTCGGAGACGTACGCGGACAACATTCGCTTCGGCGCTGACGAAGACCTTGACGAGCCGGAGCTCCGACGGCTGATCGACCGCGCGTGCATGACGGAGGAGGTCGCGGAGTTCCCGCAGGACATCGAGACGCTCATCGGCGAACGCGGCGTATCCCTGTCGGGCGGCCAGCGCCAGCGCACGTGCATCGCCCGCGCCCTCGCCCGCGATCCGCGGATCCTGGTGCTCGACGACTGCCTCTCCGCGGTGGACACCGAGACGGAACGGCGCCTCATCGCGCACCTTCGAGAAGAAGGCGAGAGTCGGACGGTGATCCTCGCGGCCCACCGGCTCAACACGGTGAGGGATTCGGACCAGATCCTGGTCCTCGACGAGAACGGCGCGGTGGAAGACCTGGGCACCCACGACGAGCTGGTCCAGAAGGACGGCTGGTACGGTCGCACCTGGGCCCAGCAGCAGCGTCAGGAGGAGCTCTCCGAGCTATGAGCCCCTACTCCTCCGACGAAGTCGTGGCCACCAGGGTGTGGGACCACAGCCTCTTCCTGCGCCTCCTGGCGTTCGTCAAACCGCACAAGAAGCTGTTCATCCAGAGCTTCCTCATCCTCGCGGCGCTGCTCGCGCTCGAGCTCACGGGCCCGTGGGTGTGGCGGCGCGCCCTCGACGGACCGATCGCGGCCAGCAAGGCGGCCGGGGTCGTCGACACCGCCCCGTTCGTGCAGTCGCTCCTCGGCTGGGTCGCCGTCTACCTCGTCGTGATCTTCATCGAGATCGGCTTCCGGTACCTCGAGGTGGCGCAGATCGCGCGCACGGGCCAGGCGGTGATCCACGACTTGCGCCGGCAACTGTTCCTGCACATGCAGCGCCTCGATCTCACGTTCTTCGACAAGCAACCGACGGGATCGCTCGTCACGCGCGTGACGAGTGACGTCGAGTACCTGAACGAGATGTTCACGTCCGGCGTGGTCGTCCTGTTCTTCGACATGCTGAAGGTGGTCGTCATCATCGGGATCCTGTTCCTCCTGCAGTGGAAGCTCGCGCTGACGGTCACGCTCACGACGCCCCTGCTCATCGGGATCTCGATCGCCTTTCGGGGCGGCGCGCGGCGCGCCCACCGGGTCGTGCGCTCGCGGCTCGCGGCGCTCAACGGCTACCTCCAGGAGATCCTCTCGGGCATCCGCGTCGTGCAGGTCTTCCGCCGCGAGCAGCGCACGTCAGAGCGCTTCCACGAGTATCTCGACGGGTACTTCGACGCGAACCGGCGCACGATCTTTCTCTTCGCCCTCTTCTATCCGTCGATGTCCCTCGCGGTGTACGTCATCCAGGGCGCCGCGTTGTGGATCGCCGTCGGCCTGTCGCTCACCGGCGAAGTGACGTTCGGCCTCTTCCTGCAGTTCTGGTTCTACCTCGCCCTCCTCGTCCGGCCCATCCGCGAGCTCGGCGAGCGCTACAACGTGCTGCAGTCCGCCTTCGCGTCAGCGGAGCGGATCTTCCAGGTGCTCGATACGCAGCCGACGGTGCGCTCGCCGGAGACGCCGCGCGTGATCGCCCGGGGCTCGGGGACGCCGGGTCACGTCCGCTTCGAGCACGTCTCCTTCGCCTACGTCGAGGGCAAGCCCGTGCTCGAGGATGTCTCGTTCGAGATTCCGCCCGGCACGACCGTCGCCCTCGTCGGCGCGACGGGCGCGGGCAAGTCAACGCTCGTCAACCTCCTCCTGCGCTTCTACGACCCGACGTCGGGGAGCATCTCCATCGACGGCGTCGACATCCGCGAGCTCGAGACGGGCGAGTTGCGGCGCCGGTTCGGGCTCGTCCTCCAGGAGGACTACCTCTTCGCGGGGACCGTGCGCGACAACCTCGTGATGGATCGGCCGGAGGTCGACGCCGATTCGCTCGAGGAGGCGCTCGAGACGAGTCGCGCGAACGTGCTCATCGAGCGACTTCAAGGCGGGCTCGAGTCCGAGGTGGCGGAGCGCGGCGCGACTTTCTCGACGGGCGAGCGCCAGCTCCTCGCCATGGCTCGCGCGCTCGCCGGCAGACCGGACATCATCGTCCTCGACGAGGCCACCGCGAGCGTCGATTCGGCCACCGAGGCGCGGATCGAGCAGGCGACGAGATCGCTCCTCGCCGGCCGCAGCGGGCTCGTCGTCGCGCACCGCCTGTCGACGATCCGCCGCGCGAACCAGATTCTCGTCATGCACAAGGGCCGCCTGCGCGAGCGAGGCACGCACTCCGAGCTCCTCGCCGAGGGTGGCCTGTACGCGCGGCTCTACGCCATGCAGTTCGAGGTGCAGGACGGCGCCGCCGAAGCGGTCTGACGGCGCCCGCGCCATCGATCGCGGCCTGCCGCCCTACATTCCTGCGCTCTGCGCCCTCCCCATCCTCGACTCCGCCACGTCCACATGCACAGCCGATCGCTCCTCCTCACCGTGCTCTCGGCCCTCCCCTTCGTCGCGCCGGTCGCGGCCGGTGCTGCGCAGGACGACGCGGCGCCCGCGATCGTCATCGACGGCGTCGGGATCCCGTGGCGTACGTTCGCCGCGTGGCTCGTGGAGCTCCGGGGCGAGGCCCGGGTCGACAGCTTCGTGACCGTCCACATGATCGAGCGCACGGCGCGCGAGGTCGGCGTCACGGTCTCGGACGAGGACGTCCTGCGGCACGTGCGCGAACAAGTGGACGTGCGGGTCGAGCGCGCCTTCCGCGGAGACCGCTCGCGGTGGCTCGCGGAGCTCGAGCATCTCGGTTCGACCGAGCGGGAATACGAGCTCCGGCAGGCGCTCGAGACGCGGCCGGGTCTCCTCGCCGACGGGATCCTTGCCGCCGAGCGGGTCGTCACCGAAGAGGATGTCCGCACGCTCTTCGAGCGCCGGTACGGTCGTGACGGGCGCCGACTCGTCGTGCGCGCGCTCCGCCTACGGCTCGTCGTCCCGACGCCCGAGGGCGAGGTGTCGACCGGGCAGCGACAACAGTTGACCCGCGAGACGAAGGCGCGTCTCGTGGCGCGCCTGCGCGTGCTGCGTGACCGGGCGGCAGCCGGCGAGAGCTTCACGGATCTCATCGCGAAGTACAGCGAGGACGAGGCGTCGCGCAGGCAGGACGGCGTGCTCGAGCAACAGGTCGACCGCGGCGGCTGGCCCGCGGAGGCGCTCGACGTCGTGTACGCCCTCGCCCCGGAGGAGATCTCCGCTCCAGTGTACGGACGAGGGCACTACAACCTGTTCCAGCTCGTCCGGGAAGAGCGCGTCGCACTGGAGAACGTGGCGGACGCCCTGCGCGAGGAGCTCCACGCGCGTCCGGCGGACGCTGGGGAGATGCAAGATCTCAGGGCGCGCCTCCGCGACGGATGTGTCGTCGAGGTCCGGCCCGCCATGACCTCGGGCGGCGACGCGCCGGATGATGTCGTGCTCGCGATCTCTGGCCAGGAGATCTCGCGCGGCACTTACGCGGCCTGGCTGGGCGTCAGTCGGGGCTCCACTCTCGCGCGCTCGTTCGTCGAAGGCTGGCTCATCGAGCGCGAGGCACGCGCAGCCGGAATCACCGTCACCGCGCAGGAAGTCCAGGCCCGCGTCGACATGGAGATCCAGGGCCTCATCGATCGGTTCTTCGACGGGGACAAGCAGAAGTGGCTGCTCGACATCGCGCGGAAGGGCAGCACGGAGGAGCGCAATCGTCGCGAGCGCACCGTGCGCGCGCGAGTCGACCTGACCGTGGAGCAGTTGATGGCGGCAGCGCGCGTGATCGGGCCCGAGGAGGTGCGCGCGCACTGGGAAGCGACGTACGGACCCGGCGGCCGCCTGCTCGACGTGCGCATGATCAGGCAGGCGATCGTGCTGCCTACGGACATCGCCGGCATCCCCCGCGAGGAGCTGAACGCGATCGCGGAGGCCGCGATCGGGAAGACCATGGGCGAGCTCGCGGAGCTCCGGAGCCGAGCGCTCGCGGGCGAGGACTTCGGCGTGCTCGCCGAGCGACACTCCGACGATCCGACGCGCGCGAACGGCGGCCGCGCCCCGGAGCGTTTCCCCTTCACGAACTTCCCCGACACGGTCCGATCAGCGCTCTTCGCCCTGAAGCCGGGCGAGCTGACCGAGCCGGTGCAGATCGGGCCCGCGTGCTGGCTGTTCGAGCTCGCGGGCGAGGAGATCATCCCACTGGAGCGCGTGGCGAACGCGGTGCGCGCCGAGCTGGAGGCGGAGCTACCCGGCGCCACGGAGCGCGCCGGTTACATGAACACCGCGCTCCAACGCAGCGACTGGCGGGTCTTCCTGGAAAACTTCCGCTGACGCCCCTCCGCTCCGTCTTCGCGCCAGGAACCCTGGCCGCCCAGGGCCATGTGGGCGCGACGTCACTTGCGGACCGCTTCGTAGAGCTCGCGCAGCTCGGCTGACTCCTCCTCCGCGAGGAGTTGCATGAGGATCGCCTCCGCTTCCGCGCGCTCCGGTGCGCTCGCACCCGTGCCGGAACGCCACAGCGCGGTCGCGAGCAGGCCGCGCGCCGCGCGATTCCGCTCGTCGATCCGGAGCGCCGCGCGCAGGTGGTTCTGCGCGGCTGTCCAGTTGCCGAGCAGCGGGTCGAGCTGGAACTCCGCGGCGAGGAGGCGCGCCTCCACGGCGCGTTCGGGCGGACAGTCGTCCGCGGCCGTGACGGCCTCGAGCTCCGCCAGCGCCGCCCCCACCCGCTCCCGTGCCGCCGCGCGCTCGTCCTCGGCGGCGTCGTCGTCGCGCAGAGCACGGCGCGCCAGGGCGAAGTCCGTTCGGGCCAGCCCGATCCGGAGCGCCGGATCCTCGGGGTCGAAGGTGAGAGCGCGCCGCAGCGTGACCGCCGCAGCCTGCCAGTGCCGGCGGGCGATGGCGATCCGCGCGGCCATCACGTTCGCCCGGAACCGTTCCCGCACGGGGAGCTCCTCGAGCTCGAGCAGCGGCGCGATGCGGGCCCACGCCCCGTCCGCCAGGGCCGCGGCGTCGGTCTCCTGGCCGCGGGCGGCGAGCGCTCGCGCCTCCTCGAAGTCGCAGCCCGACAGGAGCGTGAGCACGCGCGACGACCGACCTCCGTAGCGCTCGTCGAGCGCGCGCGCGAGCCGGCGCGCGCCAGCGATGTCGCCGCGGCCGAGATAGGCCGCCGCGAGGTTGAAGTCGCGCTCGTCGAGATCCCCCGCACGCGCCTCCGGCCCGAAGACGGGGGTGTGGACGATCAGCGCGGCGAGCGCCAGGCTCCCGGCGAGTGCGGACGCGAGCCTGGCCCGACCGCGGGGGCTGCGCCGGAGTCGCCACCCCGTGTGGAGCCAGAACCCCGCGAAGGGCAGGAGGAGCGGCACGAGCGCGAGCCGGATGCGCATGCTCGTGACGGTCAGGACGATCGTCGCGACGTACAGGGCTGCGAGCGCGAGGAGCTCGAGCGCCGCCGCGCGGTCCACGCCTGCCCCCCGCCCACGGAGGAGGGCGAAGAGCAGCGCACCGGCGAGCCCGAGCATCCCCCAGACGCCGAACCCGCCCACGGGCAGGCGCAGGAGCGGGAGGTAGCGCGCGTCCCACTCGAGGTGATGGTTGTCCGGCACTTCGTACGCTCCGAGAGTCAGCCGCAGCTTGCGCGCGAGGATCGAGAGGTGGAGCAGGGGCTCGCGCTGGATGGAGTCGAGTACCTGGGACAGCCAGTACGAGCTGACCTCGCCGGGATCGAGCGCCCGTCCCAGCCGGCGCTCGGCCTCGCGCCGCCAGTCGCCCGCCTCGTGCTCGGGAATGCCGCGCACCCAGTCGAGCTCGGTCGCGATGCCGTGGGGATTCGCGGCGTTGTTGCCGCCGTACACGTTCGTGCCCGCGCCGCTCGTCGTGAGCGCGAAGATGCCGCCCACGTAGTGATTGCGCGCCGCGACGGGCAGCAGGACGAGCAGGGCGCCGGCCAGGACGAGCGCCGCTCGCAGCAGAGCGCCGCGAATCGGCGCGCGCACCGCCATGGCGCGCGCGAGGGGCCACAGGACGAAGCACGGCAGGAGCAGGAGCACGTTTCCGCGCAGCAGCGCCCCGAGCCCCGCCAGCACGCCGAGGGCGAACGCGGTGCGCGCCCGCCCCTGGCGCGAGGCGAGCAACACCAGCGCGATCATGGCGAGGATCGGCAGGAACAGGCTCGGCTTCAGGAGGAGCGATGGGAACAGCCACCCCGGGCGATAGAGCGCGGCGATCGCTCCCGCCAGGATCCCCGCGGCACGACCGAAGGTCCGGGCGCCGAGCACGGCGACGAGCACGGCAGTGAGCGCCCCCAAGCCGCACTGCAGCAGGCGCGCCGCCCTGCGGTCGTGGCCGAAGACCGCGTACACGACGCCGAGCGTGTACGGGTAGAGCGGCTCCTGGAAGAAGACCTCGTCGCCGAGCCACTCGCCCTCCGCGATGCGCGCGCCCCACGCGTCGTAGGACGCCTCGTCGATCGTCGGATCCTCGGCGAACGGATGCGCAGCGCCGTATTGCAGGGCGACCCCGACGCGCGGCAGGAGCGCGGCGAGGAACAGGAGCAGCGCCCATCCGGGCCCGATGCGCCGGCCGATCGCATGCCCGGGCTCACGTCCGAGATCACGCTCGACCGCGCGCTCGCCTCCGTTCATCGGCGCGCCATCTCCCAGCGTTCCGCGACCGGCGTCTCGCGCTCGAGGCGCCCGGCGCGGCGGATGAGGGCCAGGAGCCTGCATAGCCTCCGCCCGGGGGGCAGGACGAAGCCGAGCGCGACGAGCGCTCCCAGCGAGCCCGCGGGGCCCGGCGCGACGAGGGCGAGCGAGAGCAGCCCGCCCACGATCGCGAGCGGCAGGAGCCAGGGAGCGGCCAGGGGCAAGCGCCGGTACGCGAGCCACTGGAGTCTCGACGCGCCCCCCCCGTGCGGGTGGCGTTCCGCGCGCGCGATCTGGACATAGGCGCGAGCGCGCCGGAGCGCCTGCTCGTCGGCGAGCGGCCCGGGCGCCGGTTTCGCCTCGTAGAAGGTCGCCTCGGGGACGAGGCGGACGGCGCTCGGCGCGCAGCCGCGCGACCGCACCTGGAGCATGAGGTCGAGGTCGTCCGCGGCGATTCCGAACGAGGGCCGGAGCCCCAGGGCGGCGCGCCAGGCGAGCAGTTGGCCGTGCACGCTGAAGAGCGCGCCGAAGCGTGACTCCACGCCGCGCACGCACGCCGTGATCCGGTCGTAGGGAGAAGCCGTGCTCTCCGCGTTCGCGCCCCGCGGCCGGGTCCCGTCCGCGGGCACGGCGACGACGTGGCGCGGCGCCCCGCAGGCCATCGCGAGGCGTGGGTCGGCGCGGAAGGCACGCTCGAGCTCATAGAGCGCGTCCTCTCCGAGGACGACGTCCGCGTCGGTCAGCACGATGAGGTCGACCCCCGCGAGCGCCGCGAGGCCTTGCCGGACCGCCCCGGGCTTGCCCGGCCGCACTTCGTTCGCCACGACGCGCGCTTCGACGTTCGGGGAGCCCGCGAACAAGCGCTCGCAGAGCTCTTCGGCCTGCTCCCGCGTCCCGTCGTCCGAGTGGTCGTCCACCACGACGATCCGGTGGGACGTCGCATCGGTCCCGGGCCAGATCGTGCGCGCGAGGTTGGCGAGTTTGCGCCCGATCACCGCAGCCTCGTTGCGACACGGGACGAGGATCCCAACGGTGAGCGGCGCGCCGCCCCGTTCGGGCTCCCCGCCGGTCACGGGAGGAGCGTCTTCAGCGCGAGCCGCGGCCACTGCCTCGGGTTGAAGAGGACGTTGTCAGCCTGCGCGCACTCCCACGTACACTTGCACCGGGTGTCGCGGATGCGCTCGCGCAACGCCTTCGCCGCCGCGCCCCGCCAGAGCTCCGCGAGGTCCCAGTCCGTGTCGCGCAGGTTCCCGAGCGGTGTGCCGAGGATCTCGCACGGGTGGACCGAGCCGTCCTCGAAGATGACGGCTGAGAGCGTGCCGGCCGTGCAGGGCAGGTGCCTGCGCCCGAGGTCCGTGCCGTTCGAGCGCGCGACGCGCGCCACGTGTTCGTACATGATCCGATCGCGGGCGACGGCGACCTTGGCGAACGGGAAGTCGAAGTACGGCAGGGCGCCGGAGGCGCGGAGGCGCTCCTTCGCCGCGACGACCTCCTCGTACCGGGCCACGTCGACCTCGAGCAGGCTCTCGTCGAGCGCCGTGCCCCGCGCCAGATTGATCGTGACGTTGTCCGGGCGCAACTCGGCGACGAGCTCGCCCAGGTGCGCGGCGAGCGAGTCCTGGTTCTCGCTCGTGACCGTCACGATGATGCCGACGCCGAGGCGCGGATTCTCCCGCGCCTGACGCTTGAGGTCGCGCACGGCATCCATCGAGCGCGCGTGCCCGCCGGGCACCTGCCGGATGGCGTCGTGCACGTCGGGCGGCCCGTCGAACGACACGGCGACGGACAGGAAGGTGTCGGGACAGGCCGCGAGGATCTTCTCCGTGAGCTCGTGCTGGCGGAGAGCGAGCCCGTTGGTCGGGATCGCCAGATGCCGGAGGCCATGGCGCCCGAAGGCGGCCGCCGCCTCGGCGAGATCGGACCGCAGGAACGGCTCACCGCCGCCGAAGCTCACCCAGAGCAGCGGCCCCATGCCCGCCGCGGAGTCCGCGAGCCTCCGGATCTCGTCGAGCGTCGGCCCCACGAGCCCTTCCGCGACCTCGGCGAAGTGGAAGCAGTGCCGGCAACGCAGGTTGCAACGCCCGGTGACGAAGAGCGTGAGGTGCAGCGGCGGTCCGTCCTGCTCGAGACCGCGCTTCAGGAACGGGAGGTAGCGCGTCGCCTTCATGCGTGGAAGAGGGACCATTGTACGGCAGGACGTCGCCCGGGTCTGCAATACGGTACCGCGACAAATTCTTCACAACTGAGTCCCTGCCCACACCAACAGCAACCCCGTTGGGGGTTGCTGTTGGTGTGGGCAGGGACTCAGTTGTGAAGAATTTGTCGCGGTACCGTATTGCAGGGCGGAGCGAGGCCTCGAGGGCGGACCCCCGAGGCCGCTCTGAATCACTGGAAGGTGACCGTCAGACCGTTGGAGAGGTCGAAGTTCGCGCCACCGGCCGCGGGATCGCGGAACCACGTCGAGAAGTGCCACGTGGATCCGGCGGTGATCTGTCCGGAGGGCGACGGCGGGCTCGTGAAGTCGACCGCGTGGCTGATCACGTTGCCGACGGCCATCTCGACGTCCAGGCGCTGCTGCACGCCGCCCGCGCAGAGCGTGCCGTTCCCGAACGGGAGATTCACCTGCGTAGCACTGTAGTAGAAGATGCCGAACTGGTTCGGGACCGGCGTGGTGGTGAGCACGAAGTTGTTGTCCGCCACGACGCAATTCCCGTTCGAGGAGATGACAGCCGCCCCACCCGTCGAGTTCGGAGTCGACGTGCAGTAGTTGCTCTGCGAGCATCCGCCGCCGTCCGCGTCGTAGCACTTCTGGCCCGACACGCCCTGGTTGCCGTACTCGTCCTCGGAGAAGAACCGGTAGCAGACGTGCCCGGTGAGTCCGCCGGGAAGCTCGGCGCGGAAGATCTGGCCCGCCGAGCTCATGGCCGGAACGGTCAGCGCCGAGCCGCCGTCCACGGTGTACTCGACCCAGGTCTCGTTGTACCAGGTGATGTAGTACGGCGCATTGTCGTACACGTGCGCCCGAATGACGGTCGGGTCCGGACCGGGCGCCCGGTCGGGGGCCTGCTCGACGTTCGGGATGTAGGGCGCGTGCGTGTCCGGCGTCTGCGTGATGTTCTTGGCGTAGTAGTTCGCCGCGTTCCCGTCGTTCGCGATGAAGAGGTCGTAGTCGCCGTCACCATCGACGTCGCACGCGTCGGCGTCGAGCGCGATGCGGTTGAAGGACGGGAGCTCGCTGGCCGTGACGTCCGTGAAGCTGAAGTTGCCGCCCCCGCCCGGCGTCCCGTTCCAGTTGTTGCGGTACAGGCGGTCCTGCCCGGAGAAGTTCGCGACGTACAGGTCCAGGTCACCGTCGTTGTCGTAGTCGAGGAAGTCCCCTTCATTGTCGTCGGAACCCGAGTTGGGGAGGTTCGTCAAGTTGTCGTAGGTCCCGTCGCCCGTGTTGCGCAGGGTCACGTCCGTGAAGCTGAACCCACCCGCGTTCCAGTTGAGGCCGTAGATGTCGAGATCGCCGTCGCCGTCGAGGTCGCCCATCTCCTGCTCGTAGTGACCGTCGCCCGAGGACCAGCCGCCGGGGAAGACCATGTTCGTCACGTCCCGGAAGCCGAGCTGTCCGCCGCCCATCGCCGGCGCGAGGCTCGAGCCATCGAGGCGGTTGACGAACATCCGCGGTTGCTCCTGCCGGGCGCCGTGCAGAATGTCGAGGTCGAAGTCGCCGTCGATGTCGCCCAGGTCGATGTCGAGCGCGCTCGAAGCCACGTCGGCGAACGTACCGTTCGTATTGGTCGTATTCGACTGGTGCGTGCCCTCGCACCAGAGGGCGGGGTTGCCGTTGGCAATGTTGGCGCCGGTGAGCTTGAAGCCGCTCGGGTTGAACTCCTCGAAGAAGCCCAGGCCGTCGTTGAGGAAGATCCGCGTCGGCGTGTCGCCGCCGAACACACCGCCGTACGAGGAGTGGACGAGGTCGAGGTCACCGTCGTTGTCCAGGTCACCGAAGTCGCAGTCGCACGACCAGTCGATGAAGCCGCCCGAGCCCAGCAGCGCGGAGTTCGGGATCGAGGATGTCGGGCTGTCCAGGCCGACCCAGCGCGCGGCGGTCTCGTCCACGTAGAAGCCGGCCGTGCCCCCCTGGAGGTTGCCCAGGTTCGTCCACCAGCGGTTGGTCTGGTTGATGAGGGCCGAGGTGTTCGAGATATAGATGTCGAGGTCGGTGTCGTTGTCGAAGTCGACGAACTCGATGTCCCGGCTCTGATCCGTGATGGCGGGCAACTGGGCGACCGTCATGTCGACGAAGACACCGAGCGTGCCGCCTTGCGCGAAGCCCTGGTTCACCCAGATCCGGTTGCGGTCCTGGGCGGCGTCGCCCCCGTCAGCGAAGACCGCGTCCCAGTCTCCGTCCTGATCGACGTCGCCGAAGTCGACGTTCTCGCTCCTCGAGCTGTTGGCGGCACCGCCCGTCGGGATGTCGGAGAGGTTGTTCTGGAAGGACTGGGCTTGTGCGGAGCCCGCGAGCAAGACTGCGCCCGCCGGTGCGAGCAGCCAGATCCTGGTCTGTGATTGAGCCATGAGATCGGTGGTGGAGGGAATCGCGCCGATGGCAGCGGTAGGACATGGGGACGTGGGAGAAGTCCCCTTAATAGAGGGGTGCGCTGGGTGGGTTTCGGAGAGAACCCGCCGTGCGGAAAGTCCAGAGGATGCGCCTGGGTGGCCGCGACGGGGATCGTGAGGGGTCCATCGAGCCGGGGACACCCGCTACCAGTGTAGCCCACCGCGGCTCAGGTGGGAACTCAGGGCCTGCCCGCGGTCCGCTCGAGCAGCCATCCGGCCAGGAACAGGCTCCCGCCGACCATCAGGCCCTGAAACTCCATCTTCATCGAGGAGAGCCCCTCGTCCTGGAACCCGAGGCTCATGCTCATGAAGACTCCCACGAGGATGACCACGAGGCCGATGCCCTGGAGCATCTTCGCGACGGTGTAGGTCCACTTGGTAGGCATGGGAGGGGCACCCTCGGACTGGCGGGGCCGCATGGCATTCTGGCCGGCGGGCGGCGGCGCACATGGTAATGGATGAGGGCCGACCGCACGCCGTGTGTCGAACCCGCCCGCGCCGCGACTTCGCCACGGATCCGACCTGGCGCGCCCTCAGGGACGCGCCTGCGCGAGCTGGCGCAGGACCGCCTCGGAGAGCAGCGCGGGGGTGATCGTGGAGTTGTCCGCGTCCGGCCGGTAGGAGCAGTAGTCGGAGGCCGTGCTGAGCACTTTCTCCCCCAGGCCGTAGAGCTCGATCTCCGCCGCCGAGGTCGGGGCGAAGAAGGCCACCACGGGGATGCGCCGGGATACGCCGATGTGCAGGGCGAGGCTGTCGGACGTCACGAGGACGTCGCAGAGGTCTACGAGCGCGGCGAACTCGGCGAGCGAGTTGCGCGTGCCCGCGTCGACGGCGCGCACGGCGGGATCGAGGCTCTGTAGCCCGCGGAGGATCCGCTCGTTGCGCTCGGCCTCGGGCTCGCCACCGAGCACGAGGAACGTGCCGGCACCGTCGAGGCCGGCGGCGATACGGGCCGCGAGCTCGACGGTACGCTCGACCGGGAGCGCCTTCGTGAGCCAGCGCCCGCCGGCGCCCGTGTTGAGGCCGATCACGGGCGCGCTCGTGCTCAGCCGCTCGCGTTCGGCGAACCGCGCCCCGAAGCTCGCCGCCGATTCCGGCAGCACGAGCTCCGGCCGGCCCATCGGGACGTCGAGCATGGCGGCGAAGATCGCAGCGTGGGAACGCTGGTTCTCGAGCTTCAAGCGGTCGGCCGCGAGCTTGCCATGGGTCGAGAGCAGACCCATGTCGAACCACGGCGCGACGTCCGCCGTGTAGGCGCGTGCGCCCGCCGCCGTGAGGTAGGCGCCGGAGAGCCGGTCCGTGTCCATCGCGGTCGCGAGCCGACAGAGCGGCTCCTCATCGTCGAAGGAGAGCACGCGCGCCCAACGCCGCCGACCGAGCTCGCGTTCGAGCGCAGCCGTGGCGGCGGCGTCGCCGGGATCGAGCGCCAGGGTCCGACTGACGAGCGGGTGCCGCTCGACGAGCTCGACCGCCGCGGGCGCGGTCAGCCAGGTCACGCGCGCATCGGCGTCGCGCGACTTCAGCCCCGGCAGGATGGAGGTGGTCCGCAGGACGTCGCCGAGTGCGGCGGTTTTCAGGATGAGGATGTCGCCCATGGGCGTGTTCTCATCACCCCCCCGACACCGCGACCACGAGGTCCAGGCAGTCGCCGGTCCGGACCTCTTCGGCCGGAGCCAGGCGGCTCCCCGCGCGATAGACTGCGGGGACCGGCCGACCGTCGCGTACGAGTCCAGCGGCGGCCTCCGGGTGGGTCCGGGCGACCGCGTGCAGGACCTCGGCGACCGAGCACGGGAGCGCGAGCTCGACCTCGGTCTCGTTTCCGAGCATCCGTGCGAGCGGCCCCGAGCACGCGAGCGTCACGCGTCCCGGCCGGCGGCCGACCGTCGCGACTGCAGCTGCCGGCGCCACGACCGCGGCGGGTGCGGCCGGCCCCTCGTCCAGCCCGAGCTCGAGCAGCGCGACCGTGCCGAGCCGCGCCCGGGCCTCATCCGTGGGAGCGCCATCGCGGTCCAGGCCCCGGAAGCGGCGGTACTCGTCGAGCATGCCGGGGCGCTCGAGGTCGCTGCGGGCCCACGCCGGCGGTTCGTCCCGGGCCCCATCGCGCGCGCGATTGGCCGCGTGGTGCAGGAGCGCGAGCGTCGCGCCCGCCGCGAGCAGTCGTGCACCGGGAGTCGCGTCCGCGCCGCCCGGCATGTCGGCGAGCGCCGCGGGTGCGATCCACTCCGCGAGCTGGTCGAGCGTGGTGACGCCGTCGGCGAGGAGGCCGGCGGCCGAGAACGCGCAGAAGCCGGCGGCGTCGATGGCGAGCACGAGGTTCTCGTGCCAGACGACGAGCCGCCCCTTGCCCGCGGGGTCGAGCGGGTCCTCGGCCCCGGGCGGCAGCTCGAGCGGGGCCACGAGCGCCACGAGCCGCGCCCGCTCCACCCCGTCGGTGGGGAGGAACGGGAAAGTGCGCATGGGCTCCGGGCCCCGCGCGCCGGCGCATTGGCCGAGGACCGAAGCGAGGTTCGACTCCCGGCGCGCGGCCTCGCGGTGGACGTCGGCCGCGTCGCCGGTGAGGCCGCGACTCCGCGCGTACGCCGCCGCGCCCGCCGCGAGTCGCCCGCCGTCCCCACGCCCAAGGGCCAGGTCCTCGAGGGTGCGCTCGAGCGCCACCCGGTCGCCCCACAGGCGCGCGCCGCCCAGCGCTCCGTGCTCGCGCTCCCGCGCGAGGAGCGCGAGGCATGCCCCGGCCTCCTTCGCGTCCAGCCCGAACCGGTCGCACACCGCGAGCAGCGCCAGGGCGTCGTCGAAACCCTCGAGCCCGAGGTTCGTGCCGAGCGCGTAGACGGCGCTGAAGTGCGCGCCCTGCCGGGCGCCGCTCGTGCGCTCGAACACCCAGCCGCACGGCGTCGGGCAGCCCTTGCACCCCTTGCGCTCGCGCCCGGCGTCCTCGGCTTCACGCGCGAGGCGCACACCGACTTCGCGCGGCAAGGGCTCGCTGTAGCCACGCGCGCGCAGGTCGCCGCGCACGCCGAAGGCCTGCATCAGCTCCATCGTGCCGCCGGCGCCGCGCGCGACGAGCCGCGGTGAGCGCGTGAGCGCTTCGACCAGCTCGCCATGCTCCACGCCTGGGACGGGCTGCGCGGTGAGCACGACGGCCTTCAAGCCGAGGCGGCCGAGCGCGGCCCCCAGTCCGCCGCGCCCCACGAAGCTCGGTGGGTCATCGCCCGCGGCGAGGTTGGCGAACGCGACGCCGCGCTCCCCCGCGGCCCCGACGCGCAGGCTCGCGCACGGCCCGAACCGCTCGCGCAGAGCACGGTGCGTCGCGACCGGGTCCGCACCCACGATCTCGGGCAGTGCGCGCAGCTCCGCGCGCGCCCCGTCGCCGAGCACGAGCACCGCGCCGGGGAGATGGGTCCGGCCGCGGATGACGAGCACATCGGCGACGGACGCGAGCCGCCGCCCGAGGTCGCTGCCCACCTGCCCCTCGGCGAGGCGCCCCGAGAGTGGCGAACGCCCCATGACCGTCGTGCGCGCCGCCGTCGGCAGCCCGCGCCGCACGCACTCGCCGACGGCGAGCGCGAACGCGTCCTCTTCGGGCTGCGCGAGGAGGCGGGCGAGCGCGAGCGCCGGTCCCGACCAGGACCCGACACGCTCGAGCAGCGGATCCGAGCATTCCCAGCCACGCGGCTCCAGCGCGCGTTCACCCTCCCGGCGCCACGTATCGAGGTCGACCTCGAGCAGGCGCGGCCGCGAATCAACCTCAGGCCCTCGCATGAATCCTCTCCGAGCGTAGCCCAAGGGGTGCATTGGCTCACCCCCCTCGGCCGCGATCCTCCCGATTCTGCTCGAAGGAACCCACGTCCGCACCGTATTCGGGCCGACGGCCCCGCAGCCATCCCTTATAAGGTCCCTGTCGTCGCCACCCCCCCCCACCCTACCTTGAACGGCTCCCTCTACCTCGGCCGCATCTTCGGCATCCACATCCGGGTCCCCGTCCTGTTCCTGATGATGATGGCTGCGATCGTCCTGTTCATGGGGGCGAACATGGCGCTCACCATGATGATGCTGTTCGGCCTCGTGCTCCTGCACGAGCTCGGCCACAGCCTCGTGGCGCAGCACTTCGGGATCCGGGTGCTCGACATCACCTTCTGGCCGCTCGGGGGCATGGCGCGCATGTCGGAGATCCCCGAGGACTCGCGCGTCGAAGGCTGGATCGCGATCGCGGGCCCGCTCGTGAACTTCGCCCTCGCGGCCCTGGCCCTACCCTTCTTCCTGCTGGGGAACGGATCGGGCACGGAGCGACTCCTGGGCACGGGCGGCATCGGAGCGGGCTACCTCGGCCAGTTCCTGGTGCTGAATCTCATGCTGGGCACCTTCAACCTCCTGCCGGCCTTCCCGATGGACGGCGGACGCGTCTTGCGCGCAATCCTGGGTCGCAACGGCGACTGGGTCGGGGCCACTGAGAAGGCCGTGAAGGTCAGTCGATACATGGCGCTGCTCATGGTGTTCGCGGGCATCGCCACCTTCAATTGCTTCCTGCCCCTCATCGCGTTCTTCGTCTGGTCGGTCGGCGCGCGCGAGCTGTTCGCGGTCCGCATGCGCCACGGCCTGTCGCCCTTCGGGAAAGTGTCGGTCGCGTTCGGGCAGGGCGGCCCGTTCGCATCGATCTTCGGCCCCATGCACGCCGCCGGACAGTCGCACTACCGCGACGAGCGCCTGTTCGACGGCGCGCATCCAGCCGCCGCCCCCCGGCGCCCGGCCGAACCGGACGCCCCCCCGAGCGACGGACACGGCATCAGCGACGAGGAGATCGAGCGCATGGAGCGCTTCCGCGGCTCCCTGCGCGGGTTCGGCGAGGACTAGTGTCCTGCACCAGAAGTTCGTGCACATTGCCCGCACCTCCCAGCGCCCATGCCTGCGTTGCGCCTGCTCCGAGTATCACAGCGCATACGAATCAAAGCGCCTTGCCCTGGACACTGGGCGTCACGGCCAATGCACACGAACTCCTGGCGCAGAACACTAGCTTCCGGCAGACGGTTGCTGGAGCACTCCTCGTTGTTCCCTCAGGAACAGGTACAGCTCCTTCAGCACCGTGCGCGGATCCGCCGCCTGCTCGAGCCCGAGCCGGTCGAGGTAGTGCTTCGCCACGCGCCGCAGCAGGGGCCTGCGCTTGAACTCCTCGATCCCCCGGCGTGTGATCACCTCGCGCAGGAAGGCGAGATCTTCCCCGTCGAGCTGCTCGAGCACGGCGGGGCCGAGGGCGAGATGCCGCTGCACGAGCCCCGTCCACGACTCCCGCGGCCACGGCTCCGACGCCACGCCCAGCGGCGCCTCGCGCGCGACGAGCGTGCCCGCCACGATGTCGCCGAGCCGCTGGCGCTTCTCCGTCACCGCGATGAGGAGCACGCCGATGGAAATGGGCACGAGCACGAGCACGTCCACGATCCACAGGAGCCCGCGGACGAGCATCTGCATCCGCGTCGCGGGATGACCCTCGGCGCTCACGATGCGCAACCCCATGACCCTCTTCCCCGGCGTCTGCCCGTCCCAAACGATGGGGAATACGACGTTGTACGCGACCAGGAACAGGATGTTGCCCATCCCGACGAGCCCGAGCACGAAGTTCGAGAAGCCGGTGACGTCGACGCCCCCGAGAAGGATCGCCAGGACGAGGAAGCCGAGGGTGATGGTCAGGATCAGCATCCCGTCGATCAGGCCCGCGGCGAACCGACTCCCCGCCCCCGCCAGGTCGAGCTCCAGCGTGACCCCTTCCGCGGTCTGCATGGCGAGCTTCGGCATCGCGCCATGATGACCGGGCACGGAGCGGCACGGAAGGGCGGAGCGGCCTGTTTGGATGGGGAACGGTTGCGCAGAATGTCCCCATGAGCTTCTCCGAGGAGGACCAGCGACACGTCCGGCGGCTGACCGCGATCGTCTCCATCGCGGGCCGGTCCGGGGTGCGCCGGCTCACCGCCGAGCAGCTCGCGGACCTGCCGCGCCTCTACCGGCACGCCTCGTCGCTCCTCGCCCGGCTCGAGACCGGCGAGGACGACCCGGAATCGCTCGCCCGGATCCGACCCGTCCTGTTGCGAGCACACAGCATCCTGTACAGCGACATCGATCGCCCGGCGAGCAGGCTGCTGTCGCGCTCGATGCACTTCTTCCTGGCGGAAGCTCCGCGCACGATCCGGGCCGAGTGGAAGCTCGTCCTGGCGACCTTCGTCGTCTTCTACGGTCTCGCCCTGGGCAGCTTCGTGCTCGTCGCGGACAACCTGCAGCTCGCCTACACCCTGTTCGACCCGGCGGCGGTGGACGCGGAGATCGCCCAACTGCGCGCCACGGAGGCGGGCGAGCCGTTCCGCGGCAACTTCACTTTCGGCTTCGGCGAGTCACCCGGCGCCGCCGGCGCGATCATGGGCAACAACATGAAGGTCGCGGTCGTGTTCTTCGCCCTCGGTCTCATCCCGCCCCTGTACCTGATGGCGGTCGGCTCGAACGGGTTGATGCTGGGCACCTACACGGCCGTCGCCACGCACTGGGGTCAGGCGGGCTCGATCTCGTCGATCCTCTGGTGCCACGGTGTGCTCGAGCTCCAGGCGTTCGTGCTCGCGGGCACGGCCGGGCTCCTGCTCATGCGGGCCTGGGTCGCGCCCGGATCCTGGAGCCGCCGGCACGCCATACGGCTGGAGAGCCAGCGCGCCTGGCGTCTGCTCGCGCCGGCCTTCCCGATCTTGTTCCT
>SMVB01122858.1_pt1 | contig 34834 bp, 33 predicted proteins | sample 2456461 | NCBI WGS metagenome assembly SMVB01 (sample SAMN11095934, study PRJNA526329) | marine sediment metagenome | biome: Marine sediment; feature: Surficial sediment; material: Deep marine sediment; isolation source: Hadal surficial sediment | place: Pacific Ocean | collected 2014-05 | depth... | reverse complement strand
CGCCTCCCACGTGCTGGGGACGGCAATGGAGCGCAAGGCGACAGGGTTCGTCGATGGCTACATCATCGAGTACCCGACCGCAGGCGGTCACAACGCACCACCGAGGGGCAAGGTACAGCTCACTCCTGACGGTGAGCCGATATACACAGACCGTGACATCCCCGACCTCGGGGTCTTCCGCGACATCGGCAAGCCCTTTTGGCTGGCCGGTGGTTACGGCGAGCCACAGCAGGTCAAAGCCGCCCTGGAACTCGGCGCAACCGGGGTTCAGGTCGGCACCGCCTTTGCCTACTGCGAGGAGTCCGGGTTCGACGCCGACATCAAACGTCGGGTGCTCGAGCTCTCCCGTAGCGGCGAGGCCAAGATCTACACCGACGCGATAGCGTCACCGACCGGGTTCCCCTTCAAGGTCGTCGAGCTGGAAGATACGCTGTCGGACCCTGTCGTCTTCGAGAAGCGCACCAGGGTGTGCGACCTTGGCTACCTCCGCACCGCCTACAAGAAGGACAACGGCAGGGTCGGCTACCGATGCTCGGCGGAGCCGGTCCAGGACTACGTCGACAAGGGCGGTACCGAAGAGGGCGCCGTGGGTCGAAAGTGCTTGTGCAACGCCCTGCTGGCCAACATCGGCCTCAACCAGATCAAGGACGACGGCGAAGTCGAGGGCATCCTGGTCACCTCAGGCGACGACGTGAAGAACGTGGCCCGTTTCGTCGAGCCTGGTAGCGACACCTACTACGCGGCGGACGTCATCAGGTATCTGCTCCCAGCGTGATTCTCGCCGCCCATCGCGGCACGCTGGTTCCCGCTCCGGCCACGGCTCCGGATCGCGCCTCGCCGCGTACCCAGGGCTCACACCGGCGTATACGGGGTTGTCAGCCCTGGGTTCGCGTACTGCCGCGTCGCGATCGAAGAACACTCACCGCCAACTAGCCTTTCTCCGCATGGCAGTCCGTGTTCTCATCGCCAAACCCGGCCTCGACGGCCACGATCGCGGCGCCAAGGTGGTGGCGCGAGCCCTACGCGACGCCGGGTGTGAGGTCGTGTACTCCGGGCTCCACCAGACACCAGACCAGATTGCACGCACCGCCGTGGATGAGGATGTGGACGGAGTCGGCTTGTCGACCCTGTCTGGGGCACACCTGACCCTTTTCCCCAGGGTGGTGGAGGCGCTCGCCGCCCACGGTGCGTCGGACATCGTGGTGTTCGGCGGCGGCATCATCCCGGACGAGGACATCGAGCCGTTGCGAAAAGCAGGCATTGCCGCCGTGTTCACGCCGGGCACTCCGCTGGGAGAGATCGAGCAGTGGGTGGCAGATAACCTCGGCGGTGGGAGCGGGCCCGAGTGAACATCCACGAGTATCAGGCAAAGGAGCTCTTCGCCGCCCGTGGCATCGCGGTGCCGTTGGGGCGGGTGGCAACCACCGTCGACGAGGCGGTAGCGGCGGTCCGCCCGCTGATCGAGGAGAGCGAAAACCCGGTCGTCGTGGTCAAGTCACAGATCCACGCCGGGGGGCGGGGCAAGGGCCGCTTCAAGGAGCATCCGGATGTCAGCGGCGTCAACGTCGTCACCGACGGGATCGACGGCGGCATCGAGGCCGCCGAGGCGCGGGTCGGGGAGTTGGCCGAGCAGATGCTGGGTTCGACGCTGGTGACGATCCAGACTGGCGCAGACGGCAAGCAGGTCAATCGTCTCTACATCGAGCAGGGCATAGACATCGACCGCGAGCTCTACCTGTCGGTGCTCCTCGACCGGGCCACGTCGCGCAACATCGTGATGGCCTCCACCGAGGGTGGCACCGAGATCGAAGAAGTTGCGGCCAACACTCCGGAGAAGATCATCACCGAGGAGATCGACCCCGGGTTTGGCCTGCTGCCGTTCCAGGCACGGTCGATCGCTTACGGCCTGGGGTTCGAAGGCGATACCTTGAAGAGCGGTGTCAAGTTCCTCCAGGGCCTCGCCCGGGCGGCAGTTGAGCTTGATACCGACCTCGTCGAGATCAACCCGCTCGTGGTCACCATCGATGGGGAGGTGATGGCACTCGACGGGAAGGTCGCGTTCGACGCCAACGCCCTGTACCGGCACCCTTCGATCGCGGCGCTTCGAGATGTCACCGAGGAGGATCCCGCCGAGCTCGAGGCCAAGGAGCATGGGCTGTCGTTCGTCAAGCTGGACGGAGATATCGGGTGCATGGTCAACGGGGCCGGGCTGGCCATGGCCACGATGGACATCATCAAGACCGTCGGCGGTGAGCCCGCCAACTTCCTCGACGTCGGTGGTGGTGCGGACAAGGGCCAGATCGCCGCCGCTTTCAAGATCATCACCGCCGATCCCAACGTGAAGGGCATCTTCGTCAACATCTTCGGCGGGATCATGCGTTGCGACACCATCGCCGAGGGGGTGGTTGCCGCCGTCGAAGAGGTCGGGCTCGAGGTGCCGCTGGTGGTGCGGCTGGAGGGAACCAACGTGGAGCTTGGCAAGCAAATCCTCGATGAGTCAGGCCTGGACCTGGTGAGCGCCACCGACATGAAAGACGGCGCCGAGAAGATCCTGGAGCTGACATGAGCGTTCTGGTCGGTAAGGACACCAAGGTGCTGATCCAGGGGATGGGCAAGACGGGCAGATTCCACACCGACACCGCGATCGCCTACGGGACCAACATGGTGGGGGCGGTACACCCGAGCCGGGCCGGCGAGACCGAGGTCTTCGAAGGAGAGACCGACCACTCCGGCGTTCCAGGGCGCGATGACACCTATCGGGTCGAGCTCCCCATCTTCCGCACCGTCGCCGCCGCGGTCGAAGCGACCGGCGCCGACGCCTCTGTCGTGTACGTCCCGCCGCCGTTCGCCGCCGACGCCATCATGGAAGCTGCCGATGCCGAGGTGCCGTTGGTGGTGACGATCACTGAGGGGATCCCGGTTGCCGACATGGTGCGGGCGAAGCGATATCTGGAGGGCAAGCCCACCCGCCTGGTGGGACCGAATTGCCCCGGCGTGATCACTCCAGAGGAATGCAAAATCGGGATCATGCCCGGTTACATCCATACCCCCGGGCGGATCGGCGTGGTGAGCAGGTCGGGGACCCTCACCTACGAGGCGGTGTACCAGTTGACGCTCAACGGGCTTGGGCAGACGACCGCGGTCGGAATCGGCGGAGATCCGGTGAACGGCACCGACTTCGTCGACAGCCTCGCCATGTTCAACACCGACCCCGCCACCGATGGGGTGCTGATGATCGGCGAGATCGGCGGCACCGCCGAGGAAGAGGCGGCGGCGTGGATCGAGGCCAACATGACCAAGCCGGTAGCCGGGTTCATCGCAGGGACATCGGCTCCACCGGGGAAGCGCATGGGCCACGCCGGGGCCATCATCTCCGCCGGGATGGGCACAGCGGATGCAAAGATCACCGCGCTGGAGAGTGCCGGGGTCGTCATCGCCCCCACCCCGACCGACATGGGCGCCGCGATGCTGGAGGCGCTTGGCCCGTCGTAGCGTCGCACCTGCATACAGACCGCCCTGAACCCGTGTACGCACGAGCGACGGATAGATGTTGGTGCGTGCTTTGAGAGCGCGCACCGATCGGTGACCGGTCGTCTCGACAGAAGTGGAGCTATTTTCCCGCTCTTGCCGCGGCGGGCCGCTCGGGCCACGGCGCCGCAAATGGCCGTGCCGACAGAGACCGGATCGCGCCTCATTTGTGGAGCCTGTAATGCGTCGTTGGTGAACAGGCCGCTACATACGGCGTGCAGGCACCACGGTTGAGTGCTGGGGAGGTGAGGCGAGGGGACCCCGATCATCCCCCTCGTCCGTAGGCCTTGCGGTACGTGTCGCATTGGCGGGGAGGGGTGGTGTCGCCGGCCGGTAGATTCGCGCGATCGCCATCTGGCAGGCGGCTCGAGGGAGTCTCGGGCTACAAATCGTTCGGCACCGCGGGGAAACGGGACCGGCGACGTAACATCCCGGTCGGATGTCCACCTCGCGTTACCCCATCGCCGTCCTCGTTTCCGGAAGCGGGAGCAACCTGCAGGCCATCATCGACGCCGCTGAGGACCCGGGCTACGGCGCCAGGGTGGCGGTGGTGATCTCCGATCGGCCCGACGTCAAGGCCCTGGACCGCGCCGCCACCGCGGGTATCCCGGCCGAGGTCGTGGATTGGAGTGACTACGAGTCACGGGATCAGTTCAGCCTCGCCATTTGCGATGTCGCAGACCGCCACAAAGCCAAAGCGCTCATCCTGGCCGGGTTCATGCGCGTGCTGGCGCCGGTCGCCATCGATCGCTTCCCCAACCGGATCATCAACATCCACCCCGCCTTGCTGCCATCGTTCCCTGGCGCCCACGCCGTTCGGGAAAGTCTCGCCCACGGCGTCGTCATTACCGGCGTCACCGTGCATTTTGTCGACGAACGGGTCGATCACGGCCCGATCATCTATCAGGAACCGGTCCCGGTCCTTGCCGACGACGACGAGGGAACGCTGCACGCCCGCATCCGGGAGATCGAGCATCGCGTGTACCCGCGGGTGGTCGACGCCCTGTCCCGTGGGGAGTTGGTCGTCGAAGGCCGACGCGTGGTCTGGGAGGGTCAATGACGACCGTTCCGGTCAACCGCGCACTCATCTCGGTATCCGACAAGACCGGCCTCGTCGACTTCGCCGAGCGTTTGAGCGCCGCCGGTGTTGAGATTGTCTCCTCAGGAGGCACGGCGCGCCATCTCAGCGAGGCCGGCATTTCGGTGACAAGTGTTGCCGACGTCACCGCCGCTCCCGAGATGCTCGGCGGGCGGGTCAAGACGCTCCATCCCAACATCCACGGTGGGATCCTTGCCGATCTCGGTGATGAACAGCACCTTGGTGATCTCGAGGCCCGAGGTATCGATCCCTTCCAGCTCGTCGTGGTCAACCTGTATCCGTTCGAGGAGAGCGTCGCCGGCGAGGCAAGCGATGCCGAAGCGATTGAGCAGATCGACATCGGCGGTCCCACCATGATCCGCGCCGCGGCCAAGAACCACCGCTGGGTCGGGGTGGTCGTTGCGCCCGATCGGTACGACGAAGTCGCCGAAGCCGTCGAAACCGGCGGGCTCTCGGCGGAACTGCGCCGGGCCCTCGCCGACGCTGCCTTTGCCACCACGGCGGCGTATGACGCCGCCATTGCCTCTTGGTTCGAGGGTGACAAGGCCTTTGGGGATGTATCGAGCGTTCTCGATCACGCGGCGACGTTGCGCTACGGCGAGAACCCGCATCAATTCGCCGCTCTGTATGCCGAGCGAGAAAGCGAAGGGTGGTGGCTCCGCGCCGACCAGCTCCAGGGCAAGGCGATGTCGTTCAACAATTACGCCGACACCGAGGCGGCGTGGCGGCTGGTGGCCGACCTGGCTCGGCCGGGGGCGGTCGTGATCAAACACGCCAACCCGTGCGGCGCCGCCGAGTCGGACACGGCGGCGGACGCGTTCCTGGCGGCGTGGGAATGTGACCCGTTGTCGTCGTTCGGAGGTGTGATCGCGCTCAATGCAGAACTAGACGCCGCAACGGCAGCCCGGATCGCTGAATACTTCGTCGAGGTGGTCATCGGTCCTTCGGTGACGCAGGAAGCGGCGGAGATCCTTGCCAAGCGCAAGAACCTTCGGGTGCTGGAGGCGCCGTTTGCCGGTACCCGGGATCTGGATGTGCGGCGGATCGACGGTGGCTACCTCGTCCAGGAACGCGACCGGGTACAGCTCGGCGGCGACGGTTTTCCAGAGGGCTGGAGGGTTGCGGGGGAGCGCCCTCCGACGAGCGACGAGGTCGTCGATCTCAGATTTGCGTGGACGGTCGCCGCTCACACGAAGTCGAACGCGATCGTCGTCGCCAAGGACCGCGTCGCTGTCGGCGTCGGTGCCGGGGATCAGAGCCGGATCGGGGCCGCCGAGCGAGCCCTTTCCAGAGCCGGGGACCGGTCCGACGGCGCAGTCGCCGCCAGCGATGGGTTCTTTCCCTTTCCCGATGGCGTCGAGCTACTCACCACGGCCGGTGTCACCGCGGTGGTTGAGCCAGGCGGATCGATCAGGGACGATGAGGTCATCGCGGCCGCCAACGCTCACCAGATGGCGATCGTGTTCACCGGTAGAAGGCACTTCCTCCATTGAGCGCCACCATTCTCTCCGGGACCGAAACTGCCGCCGTGGTCAGGAGCGAGGTCGCCGATCGGGTGGCGACGCTCGGCAAGGCAGGCAAGCAGGTCGGCCTCGCCACAATCCTGGTTGGTGATGATCCGCCGTCACAGATCTATGTGCGCAACAAACACAGGGCGGCACAGAAAGCAGGGATGATTTCGATCGACCGCCATCTCCCGCGGACCGCTTCACAGACAGATGTCGAGAGGGTGATTGCCGAGCTCAACGCCGACGACCAGGTGGATGGGATGATCCTCCAGCTCCCACTGCCCGACGGGCTCGACGCAGAGGGAGCCGTCGAGACCATCCAACCGACAAAGGACGCCGACGGCTTGCACCCGTTCAACCTCGGGCTGCTCGTCATGGGCCGCCCCGGGCCAGTGCCGGCCACCCCGGGAGGGATCATGCGCATCCTCGGCCACTACGACATCGCAACGACGGGGCGGACCGCGGTGGTGGTTGGGCGGTCGTTCCTCGTCGGCCGCCCGATGGGGCTGCTGCTTGGTCAGAAAGGGGTAGACGCCACCGTCATCCAGGCCCACTCCAGAACCCGCGAGCTCGCCGAGGTGTGCCGACAGGCCGACATCCTGGTGGCCGCGGTGGGGCGGTCGCAGATGATCGATTCGGACTACGTCAAGCCTGGTGCAACCGTGATCGATGTCGGCATCAACCGTGACGGTGAGGGGCTCGTGGGCGACGTCGACTTCGATGCGGTGGTGGAGATCGCAGGCGCCATCACCCCGGTGCCGGGGGGCGTCGGTCCCATGACGATCGCTTCGCTGCTGGCCAATACGGTGGCCCTGGCCGAGGCACGGGCGTAGCGGCTCTGCGAACCCTGGGCTGGCAGGGCGATATATCTACCTGGGAACCCTGGGTTGGGGGGTACCTGGGAACCCTGGGTTGGGAGGGCTATATATCGCCCTGGGAACCCTGGGCTGGGAGGTATCTGGGAACCCTGGGTTGGGAGGGCTATATATCGCCCTGGGAACCCTGGGTTGGGAGTGCGACCGGATGCCGGACCACAGAATGGATGTGGTGCCCGAGGCTCAGAGGTTCGGCCGGTGGGAAGGGGCCCACTTCTGGGATAATCAGCGCTCCCCATCGCAGAGGAGCACCGCCCATGGCCGACGTCATCACCTTGGGAGCCGACGGACTCGAGGTGCCGGACCACCCGATCATCCCTTTCATCGAGGGTGACGGCATCGGCCCTGATATCTGGGCCGCAGCGCAGCGCGTGTTCGACGCCTCCGTCGGCAAGGCGTACGGCGGAGATCGCACGCTCGAGTGGAAGGAAGTCCTCGCCGGAGAGAAGGCGTTCAACGAAACCGGCGAGTGGCTCCCCGAGGAAACGGTCGAGGCGTTCCGCCAACACCTGGTTGGGATCAAAGGCCCATTGACCACCCCGATCGGGGGAGGGATCCGCAGCCTCAACGTTGCCCTCCGCCAGATGCTCGACCTCTACGTCTGTCTTCGGCCCGTCCGCTGGTACGAGGGTGTCCCATCCCCGATGAAACACCCCGAGTTGATCGACATGGTGATCTATCGGGAGAACACCGAGGATGTCTACGCCGGCAAGGAGCTCGAGGCCAATACCGAGGGGGCAAAGCGCCTGCTGACATTCCTCGAAGAGGAGTATGGATGGGACATTCGGCCCGACAGCGGGATCGGGATAAAGCCGATCTCAGAGACCGGCACGAAACGTCTGGTCAGGGCCGCCATCCAGCACGCGGTCGACAACGACCGGGATTCGGTCACGCTCGTCCACAAGGGCAACATCATGAAGTTCACCGAGGGAGCCTTCAGGGAATGGGGGTACGAGGTGGTTCGGGACGAGTTCTCGGATGTGGCAGTGTCGTGGGAGGACAGCGGCGGCGACCCGGGAGACAAGATCCTGGTCAAAGACGTCATCGCCGACGCTTTTCTCCAGCAGATCGTCACCAGGCCCGCCGAGTACGACGTGATCGCCACCATGAACCTCAACGGTGACTATATCTCCGATGCGCTCGCCGCCCAGGTAGGTGGGATCGGGATAGCTCCCGGCGGCAACATCAATTACGACACCGGCCACGCCATCTTCGAGGCAACACACGGCACTGCGCCAAAGTACGCGGGAATGGACAAGGTGAATCCCGGCTCGGTCATCCTGTCCGGAGAGATGATGCTCCGGTACATGGGTTGGAACGAGGCTGCGGACCTCATCGTCAAGGGCATGGAGGCGGCGATCGAGGACAAGATCGTCACCTACGACTTCGCCAGGTTGATGGACGACCCCACCGAGGTGAAGACCAGCGAGTTCGCCGATGCGGTGATTGAAAGGATGTAACACCAGCCAGAGGCTGGTGTTACATGTGACCAGTTCCCAGTTCGCTCGCTGCGCTCGCTTCCAGTTCCCAGTTCGAGGGGGCTGGGAACTGGGAACTGGGTCTCCGGCTATCGGGCCACCGGCTAAACCGGGTTCTGGCAACTCGGAACTGGGAACTGGTATCTCAATTACCCTTTCCAGGTCCGCAACCCCGAGGAGCTCCAGATGTCAAGGGTCACCGTTGTTGGTGCAGGAAAGTACGGATCGACGACCGTACAGCGTGTTGCCGAGGCCGACATCGTCGATGAGGTGGTGATGATCGACATTGTCGAGGGGCTCCCCCAGGGACTGGCCCTCGACATGAACCAGTCGCGCTCCATCGTCCGCTACCGCACGATGGTCACCGGCACCAACGACTATGCGGACACCGCAGCCAGCGACGTCGTTGTGATCACCGCCGGGCTCCCCAGAAAGCCCGGTATGAGCCGAATGGATCTGCTCGAGGTCAACGCCAGGATCGTCAAAGACGTCACCGAGCGCATTGTGGAGCACTCCCCGGATACGGTGATCATCGTGGTGACCAACCCTCTCGACCAGATGACCACGCTCGTCGCCGAGGTCTCAGGGTTCCCCAAGGATCGGGTGATCGGCCAGGCCGGGATGCTCGACTCGGCCCGGCTCGCCCACTTTATCGCCGAAGAAACGGGTGCCGACATCCTGTCGGTCAAAGCGGTCACCCTTGGAAGCCACGGCGACACCATGGTGCCGGTGACTTCTCTGTGCGGGATCGACGGGAAGCCGCTCGCCGATGTTCTCGACTCGGCCGCGATTGCCCGACTGGTGGAGCGCACCCGCAAGGGCGGCGCCGAGATCGTTGGCCTGCTCAAGACCGGAAGCGCCTACTACGCCCCTTCAGCCGCGGCGGCGGCCATGGTCGAGGCTGTTGTCAATGACACCGGTGCCGAAATGCCGATCTGTGCCTGGCTCACAGGCGAATACGGGATCGAGGACGTCTATCTCGGTGTTCTCGGCAAGATGGGTGCTGGTGGTGTTACCGAGATCCGAGAGGTCACGCTGGCCGAGGATGAGCTCGCCGAGTTGATCGCAGCCGGTGAGGCGGTGAAGGCCAAGGTCGCCGATCTGGATCAGATCGACTACTGAGGCGAGGCGAAGCCGAGCCGGGGCCCGGGCGGCCCGCCGCGAAGCGGCGAGGGCGAGAAATACGGCATCACCTTGGTCGAGGGGGATGGTCACCGCCCGCGCCGAACTGTGACGTGAGGCGAAGCCGAGCCGGGGCCCGGGCGGCCCGCCGCGAAGCGGCGAGGGCGAGAAATACGGCATCACCTTGGTCGAGGGGGATGGTTACTACCGCGTCGCGCTGTGAGGCGAGGCGAAGCCGAGCCGGGGCCCGAGCGGCCCGAAGCCGAGGGCGGGAAACACGGCACAACCATGGTCGTGGGGATGGGTCACCACCGCGTCGCAGCAGCACAGAACGCGAAAGCAAGATTCCGTACTGTGCAAGGGTTCTTGCCAAACGATGACGGCGACGTTTAGGGTTACACCGCTGTCATTCACCTCAGCGACCAAGGAGGTTCACTGTGAACAAGGGTGAGTTGATCGAGGCGGTGGCCCGCAATACGGGTGAATCGAAAGCGTTGACGGCCAAGATGATCGACGAAACGCTCGATGTCATCATGGGTGGCGTCGTCACCCAGGGCAAGGTCCAGATCACCGGCTTCGGCACCTTCGAAGGACGCGACCGCAAGGCGCGTACGGCCAGGAATCCGCAAACAGGTGCGCCGGTATATGTGCCGGCGACCAGGGTTCCGGCATTCAAAGCCGGGCAGAACTTCAAGGATCGCGTAAAGCCGGGCTAGAGAAGACAGAACCGAAAACGAGAAGGGGCGCCCCTCGGGGCGCTCTTTCCCTTGGGGCTGGTCTCCGGCCTCCGGTCCCCGATCTCCAGCCGGCAGAAGGCCGGTGGCCGGTGGCTGGTGGCCGGTGACCGTCTAGTAGTCCAGATCGAGCCCGCTGGAGACTCTGGCGAACTCGTTGATGAGACCCTGGTGCATCATCACCTTGGCCATATTGCCGCCGACCTTGATCTTGCCGGTCATGAAAGCCATCTGGATGTTGAGATCACCTTGTGAGATGGCAGACGCAGACTCGTAATCGCTGGCAACGGATGCATCGAAATCCGGCAGCTCACCGAGTTCCAATTTGGCGGTGCCGTCGGAGATCTGGAGGTAGTAGGCGGCATCACCGTCGGGACCACCGCTCACGGTGAATTGGAGCCCAAGGTCTACGTTCGCCATTGCCTCCTGGAAGGCAGCGTCGCTGTTCAGCGCCTCGGTACCCGCCTCCATGTGCTCCACGGTGAGGAATTTGGCCAATGAGATCCTTTCGTCGATTCAGCAGATGGTAGCGCTCAACCATCCTGGCGATTCGGGGACGTATTACGTACAACGCATTACGAAGGAGCGCGCGACTTGTGACTTGTGACTCTTCTAGGCCTGTCCTGCCTTCAGTAGGTTCTTCCACTGAGCCGCCACGAAGTCGCGGTTCATCCAGGCGATCACGTCGATCGAGATGTTCTTGGGACATGCGGTCTCGCACTCGCCGAAGTTGGTACACGAGCCGAAGTACTCCTCCATGGTCTCCACCATCGCCACCGTGCGCAGATAGCGCTCGGGCTGGCCCTGCGGGAGCAGGTTGAGGTGCGTGATCTTCGCTGCGGTGAACAGGTTGGCTGCGCTGTTTGGGCAGGCGGCGACGCAGGCGCCGCACCCGATGCAGGCGGCCGCATCCATGGCTGATTCCGCTGCGGTATGCGGAACCGGTACCGCGTTTGCGTCTGGAGCGCTGCCGATGTTCGCCGATATGAACCCGCCCGACTCGATGATTTCGTCGAATATGCTCCGATCGACGACGAGGTCCTTGATCACGGGGAAAGCCGCAGCTCTCCATGGCTCGATGGTGATTAGCTGGCCATCCGTGAACTTGCGCATGTGTACCTGGCAGGTGGCGGTTCCCTGCTGGGGTCCATGCGGGCTGCCGTTGATCATCAGCCCGCAGGCACCGCAGATCCCCTCGCGGCAGTCGCTGTCGAAGGCAATCGGGTCCTCGCCGGCGTGGTTGAGCCCTTCGTTCACTTGATCGAGCATCTCGAAGAACGACGCCTCAGGGCTGACGTCGTTCGCCTCATAGTCGATGAATTCGCCGGTGACGTCCCCCTTTGGCTGCCGCCAGACGCGGAGCCTGAGATCCATTACTTGTAGCTCCTCTGGGTCAGCTCAACGTTTTCGAAGGTGAGCGGCTCCTTGCGGCGGATAGGCGCCACCCCCTCACCTTCCCACTCCCACGCAGAGACGAAGGCAAAGTGCTCGTCATCGCGCAGCGCTTCGCCGTCCTCGGTCTGGTGTTCAACCCGGAAGTGGCCCCCGCAGGATTCTTCACGATCGAGCGCATCGCGCACCATCAGATCGGCGAGCTCGAGGAAGTCGGCAACCCGGCCGGCACGTTCCAGTGACTGGTTCATCGACTCGTTGTCGCCGAGCACCTTGAGATCACGCCAGAACTCCTCGGTCAACGCCGCGATCTCATCCAGCGCTTTCTCCAGCCCCTCCTTGCTTCGGGACATACCGCAGTAGTCGATCATGATGTGGCCGAGGCGGCGATGGAAATGATCGACGGAACGGGTTCCACCGATATCCAGCAACCGCCTGATCTTGGCGGTGACTGCGGCCTCTGCCTCTACGAATACCGGATCGTCAGTCGGCACCGGGTCAACGTTGAGCCAGTCGCTCAGGTAGTGCGAGATCGTCGCCGGTAGGACGAAATACCCGTCGGCGACACCCTGCATCAGCGCCGAAGCACCCAGGCGGTTGGCGCCGTGGTCGGAGAAGTTGGCCTCTCCGGCGGCGAACAGGCCGGGGACGGTGGTCTGCAGGTTGTAGTCGACCCACAAGCCACCCATCGTGTAATGCGGCGCCGGGTAGATCCGCATCGGGACCGTGTATGGGTCCTCGTCGGTGATCCGCTGGTACATCTCGAAGAGATTCCCGTAGCGTTCCTCGATGGTCTCCCGACCGAGGCGATCGATGGCGTCGGCAAAGTCGAGGTACACCCCGTTCTTGAGCGGTCCGATGCCCCGGTTCTCCTCGATCATGCGCATCGCGGCCCGGGAGGCGACATCACGGGGGACGAGGTTCCCGAATGTCGGATATTGCCGTTCCAGGTAGTAGTCGCGATCGGCTCCGGGAATCTCATTGGGTGGGCGTGGATCGTCCGGATTCGCCGGCACCCAGATGCGGCCGTCGTTGCGCAGGGATTCGGACATCAGGGTCAGCTTCGACTGGAACTCGTCGCTCACCGGGATGCACGTCGGGTGGATCTGGGTGAAGCACGGGTTGGCAAACAGCGCACCCTTGCGATACGCACGCCACGCCGCGGTGGCGTTGCAGTTCATGGCGTTCGTTGACAAGAAATAGACGTTTGAGTAACCGCCGGTCGCCAGCACCACGGCGTGGGCGGAGTGGCTCGAGATCTCTCCGGTCACCAGATCACGCACGACGACCCCGGCTGCCCTGCCGTCTTTGGTTACCACGTCCAGCATCTCAGTCCTGGTGAACACCTGGACCCTGCCCAGTCCGACCTGTCTGGCGAGCGCCTGATAGGAGGCCAGCAGGAGCTGCTGACCGGTTTGCCCGCGGGCGTAGAAGGTGCGCGCAACCTGGGCCCCACCGAAAGATCGGTTGTCGAGGAGCCCGCCGTATTCCCTCGCGTAGGGTGCGCCTTGGGCGACGGTCTGGTCGATGATGGCGTTGGAGACCTGCGCCAGCCGATAGACGTTGGCCTCCCTGGACCGGTAGTCGCCGCCTTTCACGGTGTCGTAGAAGAGGCGGAAGATGCTGTCGTTGTCGTTTGGGTAGTTCTTGGCTGCGTTGATCCCTCCTTGGGCGGCGATGCTGTGGGCACGGCGGGCAGAGTCGTTGTAGGTGAAGGCCTTCACGTTGTAGCCGAGCTCGCCGAGGGCGGCGGCGGCTCCGGCGCCGGCCAGCCCGGTGCCAATCACGATGATGTCGTACTTGCGCCGGTTCGCTGGGTTGACCAGGTTGGTGTCGAAGCGGTGCTTGTCCCACTTCGCCCAGATCGGGCCATCGGGGACGTGGGCATCGAGTATCGGCGAGGTTGGTGCGGTCACCTGGAGGCCTTTCTCATAGTGTCAAATACCCGACCTGGACGGCCAGCACCATCGACGTGCTCCCGACCAGGATGACCACGGCGAACGCCACCGCAAACCAACGTCTCCAGTCATTGAAGCGCGGGTTGGCCAAGCCGAGGCTCTGGAACATGCTCCACGCCCCGTGGTAGATGTGCAGCGCCAGGACCACTTGGGCGACGATGTAGATCACGGCGACGGGGGTACGCTCGAAGCTGGTGATCATGTTGTTATAGACGTCGCCGGGGACGAACTCCGGGTTGGCGTAGCCAAACGTCAGATCGGCTAGGTGAAAGATCAAGAACAGCAGGATGATGACACCGCCCCACCGCATGGTGCGACTGGCGTAGTTGACTGCGTCGTACCGGCGCTTCGCCTGGTACTTGATGTCGCCGCGTGCCTTATGGCTGCGGTTCGTCAACACCCAGGCTGCCCAGATATGGAAGACGAACATGGCGGCGAGCCCGATCCGAAACATCCACAGGACCGACTGCTTGGGGACCAGCGGGTACAGCAGCTCGCGTAACGATTCGGCGTAGAGATTGATCTCTTCGGCACCGAAGAACACCTTGAGGTTGCCGACCATGTGGACCAGCACAAAGCCGAGAAGCCCGATGCCCGTCAGGGCCATCAGCCACTTGAGGCCGAGGTCGGAGGTGAAGAAGGGGCCGAGCCACTCCCCCCACCCTGAGCGACGGTTGACCTCGGCTCTCTTGTTGGTCGTGGGCAAGGGGCGCCTTATCTGCTGCTAGGTCTTGATCTTATTCGCTCATCACCCGTCCCCGGTCGCCGATCCCGGCCTCCGAGTGTCGGGTTGACGCCGATGAGCCGAGTTCGAGGCATCGGTGCGTGTCGGGCTGGAGGCTGGAGGCCGGACGCCCGCGATCGGGGACCGGCAACGTTCTCCCAAAGCCACTCTCCGAGTTGACATGACCGCGCAGGGTGTGCGAGAATTACAGAGATGTAATTACATCGGCGTAGGGAGAGATGATGCTCGTCGACCTTTTGGAAGTCCTGCAAACGGGTGGCCTGGACATGGCATGGCAGGATCTTGCCAACTGTCGAGGGGCTGATCCCGACCTGTTCTTCCCGGAGCGTGGGGCATCGACGCGTACGGCAAAGGGCATCTGCCGCGAATGCCAGGTCCGCGCGGAGTGTCTCGAGTTTGCCATCGTTTCCAGTGAGAAGTTCGGGATCTGGGGGATGATGTCCGAGCGAGAGCGCAGGAAGATCCGTAAGGAACGCCAGATCGCCGCCCACCGCCGCGAGGCGGGATAAGCGAGTCGCAAGTCGCGAGTCGCGAGTCGCGAGTCGCGAGTCGCAAGTCGCGAGTCGCAAGTCGCGAGTCGCAAGTCGCAAGTCCGCTCGCTGCGCTCGCTTCCAGTTCCCAGTTCGCTCGCTGCGCTCGCTTCTAGCGGCGCCACGCGCCTCCCCCACTTCGTGGGAAAGGCAAAGCGTGGGCTCCCAACTCCTCGTACAATTCGAGTCTCGAGCTAGGGAGGCCGCTTGACCGTCGTCATCTTCGTGATTGCCATCGCGGTGGTCATCGCCATTGGGGCGGCGATCGCGGCCGCGGTACGCGGCGCCTCGTCGGGAGATCTGGCGGCGCCCAATGAAGCCCAGCCCACCGAGCTCCGGCCCGCGATGGCCACCTTCCACGTGGAGGGGAATACGGCCACGGTTTCCTACGACGTTCCGCTGCCTCCCGGCGAGGTCGACGAATACCTCACCGGCTTGTTGCTTCATGATGCGGCGCGTGTGGTCAGGGAGAAGAGCGCAGCCGGCCTGCCCATCGACCAGGTCGAACGGGTTAGGGCCAATGGAAAGCGCGATGGCGAGTACGTCGAGGCAGGAGTTCTCGATTTGGTAGAGCCGGGCGTCATTCCGGAGCTCGCAGCCCCCGAGCTGGTGCCGCATGCCCCGACTACCGGCTACGACCCGCTCGCTCACCTCGGTGATCAGGAGTTCGATGTTCGGCCCGGCATCTCTTCGGCACGACCCGACGAGGGGCTCGATCCATTCGCCGACGATCTCGAGCTGTCCCGTGGCGTCGAAGTGTCACTCCGGGCGGCGGGGATCGATCCGGCCCGTGCCACCCTCGAGGATATGACGCTCGGCCTACTCGCTGTCGGCGGCTACACCGTTGCCCCCGTCCCCGCCAAGGACCGCGACCGCTTGCGATACATTGCCAGCCGAGCCGGCGCCGAGACCCTGATCGAGGTGCTTCCCCACACCGCGGGAGACCACCCGGAGCTGAGCGAACAGGCGGTCAACCAGTTCACCGTTGCTGTTGCGGAACGAAACCCGACCCGGGCCATGCTGATCACCGACAAGTACGGTCCGTACATGATCTACGAGAAGGAGCGGCGCAACCCGAACTTGCGGTTTATCACGCGCGAGCGGCTGCAACCCTTCGTCGACAGTTTTGCATTGCAGTAGGCGTCGCCTTCGGCTCGCCTACTGAGTTCTCAGTCTTCAGTCCTCAGTCTTCAGCAAGACAACAGGTCCCTTCCGGTTCGACTCTGACTGATGACTGTTGACTGTTGACTCACGGCCCTCCCCTTCCCCGAAACCTCTAGTTTCTTCTACACTGGGCCTCGCGACAAAGGAGATCAATTGCTGTTCGCGTTCATCAGGAACATTGGTGGTCCAGAGCTGCTCATCATCCTTCTGATCGTGGTCCTATTTTTTGGTGCGTCGCGTCTTCCCGGCCTGGCGAAATCCCTTGGCCAATCCGCCAGGGAATTGAAGAAAGGGCTCGAAGAGGATGCAGACGACGAAGAGACCGTCGAGGAGTCCGACGTCTCCTGATAACGATTTCTCTGATCGGGACAATGTCCAACTAGTAAGAGCCCGATCTAGCAGCCATCACTCGCAGGTGGACAGGGGAACCGAATTGGTGGGATCGACGTTCTTCCCCAGGGTGCGGGAAGTAGATGGCTGACGAATTCACGCCAAGTTGGGAAGATGTCGCGCAGCGGTACGGGCGGAAGATCTACAACTTTGCCTATCGCCTCACGGGGAACCCCGACGATGCTGCCGATCTGGTGCAGGAGGTGTTGCTGCGTGTCCGAAAAGGCCTCTCCGGATATAGGCCGGGGTCGTTTGAAGGGTGGCTGTGGCGCATCACACGCAACGCCTTCCTCGACGGTGTGCGCCGCAAGAGCAGGCGCCCCGAAACGACCTTGCCCGAGGGAGATCATCACGCACTCGGCTCCAGCCCGTCTCCCGATGAGGTGCTGGCTTCGGTGCGGCTGTCCGACGATGTCCAGGCAGCGTTGCTCAAGCTGCCATATGCATTCCGCGAGGCGGTGGTGCTGTGCGATGTGGTCGGCCTCACCTACGACGAGATCGCCGATGCCACCGATATTCCGGTCGGAACCGTCCGCAGTCGCATCCATCGCGGCCGCAAGATGCTCAGAGGGTTGTTGACATGGCCGGTGTGAACCCCCTGGGACGAGAGGAGCTGTTCTCAGCCTTCCTCGATGGTGAGTTGACCACCAAGGAGGCCGAGTTCGTCAACGAGATCCTGGGCGGCGACGAAGAGGCGATGGAGGAGTTCCGTGGCATCCAGCAGGTGCGCAAGGCCTTGCGTATGCTCCCCGACCTCGAGATCCCCGGCTGGCTGCTCCCCGACGGCCACCTCGGCGACCAGCTCTCCTCCTACCTCGATGGCGAGTTGTCCGCAGCCGAACAGCGCAGAGTCTCCGATCACGTCATCAGCTGCGCCGACTGCCGCGCCGAACTGCATGACCTCGATCGCGCTCGGATCGCGGTCCGGTCGCTGCCGGGCGTGGAGACCGGTCAGTTCGATCAAATCCCTGTTCTCCCGAAGTCGCGGCGTCGCCGTGCCGTCGCCGTCGGATCGATCGGAATCGCCGCCGCCGTCGCCGTGATCCTCGGCCTCGCATTCGGTGGTCAACAGCAACCGTCTATCTCGCTTGACGAACTGACGACTCAGCACATCGCCCGGGCGTCGGCCGAGCCAGGGTTCGCCGTCTTCCCGGCTGGATTCGAGATCTCTGCGCCATGACCGCACCACGTCTGGCGATCCTGGGCACGCTGGTCGTCGCGGCTATGACGCTGACCGTCTCGCCTGCCCTCGCCGACGGTCTCAATGAGTATCTGGAGGAGGCCGACGAGGCCGTGTATTCGGGGAGGCAATTCGTCTCCACGACCTGGGATGGGGTCGAGGCGATGGCTATGGTCGATGTGCGGCACTTCGGTGGGATGATGATGGTCGGCTCGGGGCCCGCGTACACCATGATCGGGCAGGGCAGGGTCAATACCGTCGGCTCGCCAGATTCGGCTTTGGCTTACGTCCCCAGAGCCCGAGCCCCGGTGAACCACGCCTACGACCTCGCAGGTGCCGAGCTGTCCACTCGCTTCGGGAGGACGGTCAAAACCATCGACATCATCGAAAACGGCTTGCTCCGGATGCGGATGGTCATCGACATCGCAACGAAGGCAGCGCTGCACACCGAGGTCTTCGACGGCGACGGCAACCGCTTTCGCTCCTCGACCATGTTCGAATTCTCGGACTCGGCGGCGGGTATGGAGGACTACGAGGACGACGGTGAGTACCAGATGATGCTCCCCCTGGCCGAGGCTGGGGTGCCGGATCGCGCAGGCCGCTATTACCTCATAGACGCCTACGGTGGTCCAGCCGAAGCCGAGCACGGCTTCTACACCGACGGGTTGTTCCGGTTTTCGCTGTTTGCCTTCGATGGCCGTCGTGACCTGACCAAGATTGAAAATGGTCACGCATGGGCGGTCGACGGCTTCGAGTATGTCACGCTGATCAAACCCGCCGAGGTGCGGGTGCTGTGGAACGCGCCCGACCAAACCTTCGTCCTGATCGGTGACCTCCCACCCGATCACCTCGAGGAGGTGGTGGCTGATCTGCCCCGGCCCGGTCAGCGCAACTGGTTTGTCAGAGCCTGGCACCGGATGTTTGGATGAGAGCCTTTAATCATCAGTCATCAGTCGTCAGCCAGAAGTCTGAAGGCGCACCGGAACGGACCTCTTGTCTTGTTGAAGGCTGAGGACTGGAGACTGCGGACTTTCTCGTCTTGCTGAGGACTGAAGGCTGAGGACTGACGACTCAGTCTTTCCCGATCTCTTTCCGGGCGATCACCATCTGGTGTACCTCATCCGGGCCGTCGGCGATTCGCAGCGTTCTGCCATGGGCCCACATCCTGGCGAGAGGGGTGTCGTCAGAGACGCCGGCGCCACCGTGAATCTGGATCGCCTTATCAAGAACCCACAGCATCATGCGTGGCGCCACCACCTTTATCGCTGATATCTCGCGGCGCGCTTCCCGATTCCCTACCGTGTCAAGGAGCCAGGCGGTGTACAGCACGAGGAGGCGGGCCTGGTCGATCCGCCACCGCGCCTCTGCGATCCAATCCTGGACCACCCCTTGCTCGGCAAGGGGGCCACCGAACGCGGTGCGTTGCTTGGCCCGCGCCACCATCAGATCGAATGCCCGCTCGGCCATTCCGATCGACCGCATGCTGTGGTGGATGCGGCCCGGACCGAGTCTTGCCTGGGCGATCATGTACCCGGCGCCTTCGCCTGCGATCAGATTCGAGGCCTCAACCCTGACCTGGTTGTAGCGGATCTCGGCATGGCCGCCACGGTCGTGGTACCCGAACACTGGGAGATCCCTGACCACCTCGACCCCCTCCGAGTCCATCGGGACCAAGATCATCGAGTACCGCTCCTTCGGTGGTGCTTCCGGCCTGGAGACACCCATCACGATCGCCACCTTGCAATCCGTCGATATGCCACCTGTCGACCACCATTTGGTTCCGTCGATCACGTATTCGTCACCATCGCCGATGATCGAGGTCTCCAGATTGCGTGGATCGGATGACGCCACATCGGGTTCCGTCATCGAGAAGCAGGATCGAATCTCGCCGTCGAGCAGAGGTGCCAGCCAACGCTCCTTCTGCTCGTCGGTACCGAATTCGTGAATGACCTCCATGTTGCCGGTGTCCGGGGCGGAGCAGTTGGTCGCTTCCGGCGCCAGCTCGATGCTCCGCCCCATCATTTCGGCGAGCGGTGCGTACTCGACGTAGGCCAGCCCCGGGCCGTATTCGGCATCGGGGAGGAATAGGTTCCACAGACCTTGATCCTTGGCCTCGCGCTTCAAGGTCTGCAATATCGGGGTCGCCTCAGTCCGGCCGCCCTGCTCGTCGGCCTGCTGAGCATGCACCGGCTCGGCCGGGTAGACGTGTCCCTCCATGAAGGCACCCAGCCGGTCCAGGTACTCCCGGGTCCGTTCGCTATGCGAGAAATCCATGGCGAGTAGCTAAGTAGCGAAGTAGCGCAGTAGCAAAGGCTGACACTGATCCACTGATCTACTGGCTACCGATCCTGTTTCGCCTCGTCGTAGTAATCGAGCCGGTCGACCGGCATCACCAACGAGGTCAGGAAGTTCATCACATGGGCGGTGATCCGCTTCAGGAATCGGAAGTACAGCGCGCGCGACACTGCATCAGAAGCGGTGCCCTCCCACCGGTATGCGGCCTTTACCTGTGCGTCGTAGTCATCGAGAAAGCCGTCGGCCTTGTTGATCAACCGCTGGGCGTGCTCGGCGTCCCTGGCCGCGAACGCCTCCGCCGCCTCTCCGATCAGATGCGACACCCGATCGCGATACGCGGACAGCTCCTTACGATCCGGGGCGTTCTCGAAATCGGCGCCATACCTGACCAGGTCGTAGACGTTCTTGGCGTAGTCGCCGATGCGCTCCGCGTCCTTCACCGTGCTCATGTAGGCGAGGACGAGCGGCAGGTCGACCGTGTCCTGCACCGAGGCGTGAATCATCAACTCCCGCCTGACGTCCTGCTGGGCAACGTTGATGTGACGATCGGTGCTTTGCAGCTCACGCTTCGTCTCTTTGGATTTGCCCCCACCGAACAGGGCGTCGGTGGCGGTGTCGAACACCTCACGGCCGTCGACGAGCATCTGAACCAGGGTGCTCTCCACTCCCTCGACTGCGGAGTAGCCGCCCTTGAAGAAATCGAATACCACGGCAACCTCCTAGAAGATGACAATAACGAGTAGCGGGACGCCAATAAAGACGATCGCCACGTAGACAATCGCGACCCACTTTCTGGTCATGGCGACCTGGGCAAGGCTGCCGGCCAGCCTGATCGGAATGTGTCGGATCGCTGGAATCGGATACAGGATCAGGATCCCGAGCAGGTTGAATCCGAGATGAACGAGCGCGATCGAAAGCCCGCCCACCGTTCCAGCAGCGAATGCGGCGAGCAGTGCCGTGATCGTGGTCCCGACGTTCGCTCCAAGTGTGATCGGATACGCATTGGTGACGACAAGCAACCCAGATGCGACCAGCGGGATGAGGATCGACGTCGTGATGCTCGACGACTGCACCGCAACGGTGATGATCACCCCGATGGTCATGCCGACCAGACCACTTCGTGCCAGCGCGACGTTGAGGGACCGCTCGATCCGCGCCGCGACCAGGATCTTCATGTTCCGCGTGATGTACAGGAGGCACAGAAAGATGATCAGGAGACCGATCACGAGTGACAGACCGCCGATCACCTGCGGGTTGGTTGTGACCAGGTCGAGCACGCGTACGATCTGGATCGCCCCCCATTGCACAGCTCCCTTGACGGGACTGTTGAACGAGCCTCCACCAACGGAGCCGGCGAAAGCCTCGGACAGCGCTACCGCAGGTTTGGACAGCACGCCGAAGGCAAGTTCGAGGGGGAGGATGATGGCTACCGCCAGCACGTTGAAGACGTCGTGCATGGTGGCGGCGGTGAACGCGAGCCGGAACTCCTCGGAACGCCGCGCATGACCAAGCGCGACCAGGGTGTTGGTCACGGTCGTCCCGATGTTGGCTCCCATGACCATCGGCACTGCGGTCTCGAAGGGAAGGCTGCCTGCGGCTACGAGCGCCACGATCGTGGATGTCGTGACCGAGGATGACTGGACCAGCACCGTTGCCAGAATGCCGACTGCCAGCGCTGTGATGGGATTGGTGATGCCCTCAAATAGGCTTGCCTCTGCCCCACCGGTGACGCCCTTGATGCCAAGCTCGAGAAGCTTGACCCCGACGAGGAACAGGTAGAGAAGGCCAAGCACCAGCATGGGTCGGGCCCATGCCGGCATCCGCGAGCGCCGTGCACTCTCGGCGAGCTCAGGCGCCGACTCGTTCTCGTGGTGTGCGGTCATTGCCGCAGCCGCCCTGACCCTGCTGACCTATGCAGAATACGGCCCGAAGCGAAAAGCAAGCGGAGTGTTCCTCGCCCTGGCTGGCATCGAGCCGGGAGAGTAGCCGCACCTCGTCTCCGACGCTCAGCTAAGACGCAGAGCAGTAGCGCGCAACACCGAACACCACGGCCCGGCTATGCGAGATCTTGGCACCACGTCGTTACCGACGGCGAAGCCCAGCTCTACCCCGGCGAAGCGGGCATCTGGCGGCGACCCAACCAGGTGCCGACGCCGATGACCAGGCCGATGCCGGCCACCGCTGCGGCCAGCACGAGGTACCCATCAGCCAACGCATCCCACACCACCCGGCGGGCTTCCCTAACGATGATGGTGTCGCCGCCTCCTACGAAAACCGTCCTCGTTCCTGCGAGCAGGGCTGCGCTCACCAACACCATGGTCGCGACGGAGAACCCGAAGACTTGTATTGATCGCGTCCGGTCCCAATCGACAACGACCGCAACAGCGAGCAGGACCAGCGCGATCAGCGGGAACAGCCAGAGCGAGGTGTTGAACACGTTGACGATAGCTCTCGGTCCAGCGAGCTGATCGGCCTGCAGGAGAACGATCTCACCGATGGTCAGATCAGAGAACAGCGTAATCCCAGACTCCTCGAGGCGGTTGACGATCACCTCGGCACCAATGCCCAGATCGAAGCTCACATCGTCGCTCCGTCCCCGGAGGGCGGCGGTGAGCGCACGGTGGGTCGCCTCGACGATCGCCGTCCAAACCGAGGTGAACACATCGGACTCGACGAGCGACTTTGTGAGATCGAAGACGAGCTCGGCGGCGAATTCGGTGAAGGTGGACGCCAGGAAGGTCAGCTCGTCGGGGAGCGCGTCCGCAACCTGAGCCTGTAGCGCCCCGTCCTGGCTGAGCGCCTGCACCGTGCTTGCCGCGATCGCGGTCGATACGGCGGGATTCTTTGGGAGTGGGGCTACGCGTTCGACGAAACCGTCGGAGTCGAAGATCGCCCTGTCCAGCCAGAATGCGTCGACAGCCATCGAGACGAATATCGAAGCGACGACCGCCAACGTGATAGCGATGGCGCCGCGAGTCGGGCTTCGTTTCGACGGGCTGGCCCCGGCGGTCATCAGCTCTCGATCGCCTCGAGCGCGGCGATGTAATCATCGAACTCTCGCGGTGTGCCTAGCGAGCCGCTGTCGATGACGTCGCGAATAACTCCGTCTTCGTCGAGGATGTAGGACACGCGATTCGCCGCGCCCACCTTCTCATTGAACGCGTGGTATGCCTTGGCAGTTTCTCCGTGGGGCCAGTAGTCAGAGAGAACCGGGAACTCGAACCCGTTGTCGCTAGACCACTTCTGATTAGTGAAATGCGTATCGACGGTGATGACGACCACGTTGGCCTCGAGCTCGTTGAGGGCAGCCAGCCGGTCGCGGATCGCGCACAGCTCGAACTCACAAATTGCTGAGAATGGGAATGGGATGAACACCACGACGCTTTTCTGACCCTTGAGGTCTTCGTTGGTGACCGGATTTCTTTCCTGATCGATGAGCTCGAACGGAGGCGCCGTCGTGCCGATTTCCAGAGTCATTGGGTCCCTTCGTGGTTGGGGCTAGATCTATAGAGCGAATCTAGCGAAGAGTGAGTTACCAGTTCCCAGTTCGCTCGCTGTGCTCGTTCTGAGTCCTCAGTCATCAGTCGTCAGTCTTCAGCAACGCAACTCTCGTAGATAACTTGGGACTTGGGACTTGCGACTTGCGACCTGCGACTCGCCTGGTTACTGAAGAAGGACGCGCGCTGCCCAACCGACGGGGTCGGTGAGCTCTTGCAGCGTCGGGAGGTGTTGCGGGTCTTCCCAGATTCGGTCGAGCGCGTCTTCGCCCCAGCGTTGTTCGAGCTCGCGGAAGAAGCCGGCGGCGTCGTCGGCCCGGCTCCGCTGCAACTCGAGCCCCACCACCTGTTGCAGGTACTGCTGTGCTTGGTCCGGCTCTCTACGGCGCAACGAGTTGGCAGCTTCGATCTCGCCGAGGCCCGGAAGTACTTCTTCCCCGGCCTTTCTGACCAAGTAGTCGCCGTAACCCTCGACGAGAGCCGTGAAAGCCTGAACCCCAGCGAGCCGTTCCGGGTCCGAGGTGCCCTTGAGCAACGCCGGTGTCTGGGCCCCATCCTCGCCGAGCAGTTCCTGCACCTGCGTCGGGTCCTCGAGGGCGGCGAGGTTTCCCATTAGGTCGGAGAAATCGAATTCGACCGTCTCGTAGAACGCCTCGACCAGCGAGACGAAGTGGCCACGAAGCCATTCGATCTCCATCAGACGCTGAAACACCATTTCGTGGAGCACGGCCCACAGCCTGACCTGTTTCGAATCGAGGTCACTGTCGACGGCAAAGGCTTCGACGTTCGGAACCACTATGTAGGGGCGATCCTGGTCCATCGCAGGGATGCCGGTATCGAACTGGCCGAGGGTGCGGTGCGCCAGAAACCCAACCATCGTGCCCGCCTGCATCCCGAGAATCGCCGGCCCCATTGGTGCCAGCATCGATCCGATCTGACCGAGCGACTCGGCGCCCGGGAGGTCTTCGAAGCCGCCGGTGAGCTTCCCGGAGAGTGGCTCGACGAGAACGCGGAAGGTCTGCTGGTTGTCCGCGGCCCAGGTCGAACGGTCGGTCGGATTCAGATCGCCCGGCGACGGCGCCGGCAACGACGACGCCGCTTCGATGCGGAGGTCGGCGGCGCGGGCGAGCTCGAGATACTCTTCGGCAAGGCCCGGATCGATCGGCTCCCGCTCACCGGCGAGGCTCTTGGTGATTTCGCGTGCCAGCTTCCAGTTCACCGGACCCGACGACTGAAAGAGCCGGAACAACTGCTCAAACAGGTCATCGCCTTCGCTCATGCTCATCCCCTATATATCGTCCGGTCGCTCGTCCAGCGTCACGGGGAGGGTCAGCAATTCATCTTCTCGGATCAGGGAGATGTCGATCGTGTCATCAACTCGATAGAAGCGAAGCTGGATAACGAGATCCTGCATCGTCTGGATCTCGACGGCTTCGATCGCCACGATCACATCCCCTTCGAGGAACCCTGCCTCCGCTGCCGCACCGTCGGCAGGTGTGACCTCGATCACTATGGCCCCGCTCGGGGCCAGGGCTCCGTCCTCGGCTTCTACGGTGAAATCCCCACCGGATATGCCGAGGAATGCGTGGCGCACCGCCCCCGTATCGATGATCTCAGCGGTAACTCGGCGAACCAGATCGATCGGGATGGCGTAGCCGATGCCTTCGGCCCCGCCTGCACCCAAGCCGATGGCAGTGGTGATGCCGATGAGACGGCCCTCCTCGTCGACGAGGGCGCCTCCGCTCGACCCCGACGTGATGGGTGCGTCCGTTTGCAGCATGCCGAACAGCGAGCTGTCGTCATCGAATCTGACCTGGCGCGACAGGGCGGAGAGCACCCCGACGGTCAGCGAGGCTCCGCCGACCTGACCGAGCGGGTTGCCGATGGCAATCGTGACTTGGCCGATCGCCAGATCGCTGGTCGTTCCGATCTCGACCGGCACCAGCGCCTCGGCGTCGACCGCCAATACGGCGAGGTCGGTATACGCATCACTTCCGACCAGGGTTGCTCGATAGATCCGTCCGTCTTGGAGCACGATCTGGGCAACCTCTGATCCTTCGATGACGTGATGGTTGGTGGCGACATAGCCCCCCTCGAGAGCGACTCCCGACCCGGAAGCGGTGACCACGATCTCATCATCTTCATTGAGGGTGCCAACTTCGACGGTCACGACCGACGGAAACACCTTCTTCCACACCCGCTCCGCCACCCCGACATCGGGACCGGTGGTGACGATTTCTCGCGGGGGAACAACTACCGGCGCCGGAGCGACGGTGGTGGTCGGAGCGACCTGCTCGACGGGCTCATCGGTGGAGAACAACCCGCCGATCGCGAGAATGCCCACGGTTGCCATGGCCCCGACGACCCCGGAGAGGAAGGCGACGATCCCGGTCGGAAGATGTGAAGACCGCTTCTGTGGAGAGTGAGAGTGTTCGGCAACCTCGGGGACATCGGCGAAGGTGGCCGGGTCAAGGGTGGGGAGCGGATCCGCCCACGGCGATACGCCGGAAACCCGGTTGTCCTCTGGCTCCGGGGACGGCGTCGACTCAGGCTCGTTACCGTGGGTAGGGTGCTCCACGGACTGATTGTATGCAACGCGACCGCCTATCCCCGCTGCCCGACTTCGTATCGGTGTCTTCCGATACGATCGACTCCAGCCGGCTGGTCGAGGCCGTCTCCACTCCCGCCAGCGGGGCCATCGTCGTGTTTCTCGGCACCGTTCGTGACCACTCTCCCGGTCGCGATGGCGTAACCCATCTCGAATACGAGGCGTATGCCGAGCACGTCGAGGCGAAGATCGCCGAGATCGTTGCCGAGGCCAGAGAGAAGTGGCCGCTCAACGCGGTTGCCGCGGTTCACCGTGTTGGGTCGCTGTCGATCGGAGAGACGTCGGTGGGTGTTGCGGTGTCGTCGGGCCACCGCGTCGACGCCTTCCCGGCCGCCCGGTATGTGATCGACGAGCTGAAGGCGCGCGCTCCGATCTGGAAGAAGGAGTATTGGTCGGAGGGAGCAGAGTGGGTCAGGGAAGACCTCGATCATCATTGAATCCAGAGAGCTGGTCGCTGTTTGCGTTGATCGGCGATCCTGAGCCCTTTTTGGCCCATGAAGACGCGGTGATCCGCCGGCTGGCGGTTTCGGTATCTGCGGTGGCGCCTGAGGATCACGTCGCCGAGCTACTGCGCCTGGCAAGCGAAGATTCGGATCCGTCGGTTCGTGCCGTCGCCGTGGAAGCACTTGGCGGGTGTACCGAGGACGATGTGTCGGAAACCTTGGCCTCGGCCCGCGAGGATGGTGACGCCCGAGTTCGCGAGGCGGCGGCCACAGCATATGGGGAGCTGGCCAATCCGAATGCTGTGGATTGGCTCATCGACCGGGCTCGGCACGACGACGACCGTTTGGTTCGCGAGGCCTCGGTCGCGGCCCTCGGAGCCATCGGTGATGACCGGGCGCTCCCGACGCTGCTCGGATTGGTCGAGGAGGGCCCGCCGCGGGTCCGCCGTCGAGCGGTGGTGGCGCTGACCGTATTCGATGACCCCGCGGTGGAGCCGGCGATCAGGGCGGCAGCGAATGACCGCAACCCGGGAGTCCGGGAGGCGGCAGAGATGGTGGTGGGAAGATCAGTAGATCAGTAGATCATGTCTGCCTGCGCTACTGAGCTACTTCTTCGCTACTGATCTACTTTCTCAAGCAGCATCGCGATCCCCTGGCCTACGCCGATGCACATCGTGGTCAGGCCGTACCTGGCGTCGCGGATCGCCATCTCCCGATGTGCCGTAGCGATCAACCGGGCTCCCGACATCCCGAGCGGATGTCCGAGGGCAATGGCGCCGCCGTTCGGGTTGACGTGCTCGGCGTCATCGGGGAGGCCGAGCAGCCGGAGCACAGCGAGAGACTGCGAGGCGAATGCTTCATTGAGTTCTACGACCTCGATATCGGTCAGGCCGACACCCGTCCGATCCAGCAGCTTTTGGGTCGCCGGGACAGGGCCGATTCCCATGATGCGAGGAGGGACGCCGGCGACGGCCATCGACACGATACGAGCCGCCGGTTCGAGACCGTAGCGGTCGATGGCGTCCTGGGAGGCGACGAGTACCGCCGCCGCCCCGTCGTTGATCCCAGAAGCGTTTCCGGCGGTGACCGTGCCCCCATCGGACAGTGGGGGCAGCTTCGCCAGCGCTTCCGCGGTGGTGCCCGGCCGCGGGTGCTCGTCGGTGTCGACGACGATCGGATCGCCCTTGCGTTGCGGCACCGTCACCGGTTCTATCTCTTTGGCGAGCCTGCCCGAAGCGATAGCGGAGGCGGCTCGCTGCTGGCTCATCAGGGCAAACGCATCCTGATCCTCCCGCGAGACGTCGAATTCGGTGGCGACGTTCTCTGCGGTCCCCGACATCTCGTCTACCCCGAATCGTTGGCGCATTCTCGGGTTGATGAAACGCCACCCGATCGTGGTGTCGTATGCCTGGATGGAGCGGTCGTAGGCCGACGTCGCCTTCGCCATCACCTTTGGTGCCCGGCTCATCGACTCCACCCCCCCGGCGATGACGACATCCGCCTCCCCGGATCGGATGGCCCTGGCCGCCAACCCGATGCTCTCCATCCCCGACCCGCATAGCCGGTTGATGGTGACGCCCGGGATCGAGTCGTTGAGCCCAGCGAGCAAAAGCGACATCCTGGCGACGTTGCGGTTGTCCTCGCCGGCCTGATTGGCACATCCGAGGATCACATCGTCGATCAGATCCCAGTCGATCTCCGGGTTTCTGGAGCGCAGCGCTTCGATGGCGTGAGCGGCGAGGTCATCGGGGCGCACCGGTGCCAGCGCCCCCCCGAAGCGGCCGATCGGAGTGCGAATCGAGTCGATGACAAAGGCATCTGACATGGACAGGAGGGTACTCAGACCAGCGATTCCCGATGACGGGCTGCCAGCTATTCGTTAGTTACCAGTTGCCAGTTCCCAGTAGGGACATGTTGGGAACTAGAAGCGAGCGCAGCGAGCGAATTGGCAACTGGGAACTGGAAGCGAGCGCAGCGAGCGAACTGGTAACTCGTGGCTCAGTTCTCGATCACCTCTACCGGCGCTTCGATGACGGCGTTCTCGGCCCCGGTGGCGACCACCCATGCCCGCAACGTGTAGGTGCCCGGATCGAGCACGAACAGGTCAGCGAGGGTCGCCCCGGAGGTTCTCCCCGCCTCGAATTCGACCTCGTTGATTTCCTGGGTGAAGACCTTGCCATCGGCCCAGCGGTACACCTCGGTGTCGCCGTCGCTCAGAGTCACCTCGGCAACCTGCCCGCTGGTGAAGGTGAGCTCGATCGGCTCGTCGAGGATGTTGGTGATATCGACCGCCCACCGGATCTCTTCACCAGATCGCAGCTGCCGCGGGAAGAAGGGCGATTGCGACCACACCAGCCGCATGCGTAGCCCATCACCAACCGCCGGGTAGACGCGGTTCGCAATCTCGACGTTGACCAGGATGCCGTTGTCGACCGTTCCGCTCACCGCTAACTCATACGACGTCCACGACAGCTCGCCGACTTCGGGGTCCGATGCTGAGTTCAGGGCGACAATGTCGTCGGGGCTGAGGTCACCAAGGATCGCCGACGGTCCTTCACACCGGGGAGGGGGCGAATCGGCGATTGCCCCGCACAGCCGTGTGTCTCCCGAGATGACCAGGATGCCCTGGGTGAGCACCTCGGTGCCATCGTCCAATGTGGCGACATCACCGGGTTCGATGATCTGCGTCGTCGTCTGATCGGGTTCGTCCGATGAACAGGCGGCTGCGACCAGGCCGATGACCAGGACCACAAGCAAGATCGCCTGCGACGGGCCAAGGGCTCTCCGCGTCCCGGCGCCCTTCGGCGAGGCGGACGGACGGCGCTTCATCGGCCCTCGAAGCGCGGCTCGCGCTTTTCCATGAAGGCGGCGACACCCTCCTTGTAGTCACGGCTCCGGCCAAGCTCCCGCTGCAGGTCGCGTTCCAAGTCGAGCTGCTCGGACAGGGTGTTTGCCTCAGCGGCCTCGATTGCCTGTTTGATCGCCGCGTACGCCAGCGTCGGGCCGGCGGCCAGCGATACGGCAAGATCACCGGCCTCGCCGAGCAGCGCGTCGTCGTCAATCACCCGCCAGATCATCCCGAGTTCCAACGCCTCCTCGGCGGTGAGCGAATCGGTGACCATGCTGAGGGCTCGTGCGCGAGCCGGACCGATTAGGCGGGGTAGCGCCCACGTGGCCCCGGAGTCCGGGATGAGACCGACCGCAGAGAACGCAGGGTGGAACTTGGCGGACCGAGCGGCGAGCACGATGTCCCCTGCCAGCGCCAGGCTCATCCCTGCGCCGGCAGCCGTGCCGTTGACGGCAACGACAACCGGTTTCCTGATGGTGCGCAGCTCACGGATCACCGGGTTCCATCGCTCCTCGAGCAGGGCGCCCAGATCGGGGTCGTCGCCGGAGACGGCGGGGTCGGACAGGTCCTGGCCCACGCAGAATGCCGGGCCCGCTCCGGTGATGAGCACCGCCCGCACATCGTCGTCGGCCGCTGCTTCGGTGATGGCATTGAGCAGGTATCGCAGCATCTCGGACGTCGCTGCGTTGTGCTTTTCCGGCCGGTTCAGCGTTATCAAACCGACCCGACCGTCGATTTCGTAACGAATTACCTCTGCACTCACCGTGTTCTCCATGGCGCGTCGCCCCAAGGTAACCGACGCAAGAAGGGGTCTGTACGCTTGGCATTCGAAGGAGGCCCATGAACGATCTCTACGACAAGCATCGCGACACCCTGGAGCAGGCGCTGGAGGCGATCAATAAGCGTAGCTACTGGAGCGCCTTCCCCGAGCACCCGAAGGCGTACGGCGAGGATGCACCTGCCGATGGGGAAGCCGCTTTCGAGGCGAGGCTGGGCAAGCCGTTTTCCCTCGATCAACCCCACGACGGCTATCTCGCCGTCGAAGAAACATCGCCATACGGGATCGAGCTCGACATCGACTACCCCAAATCCTCCATCGAGCAGCTCATCGATGGGGCACAAGACGCCTCGGTGCAGTGGGGGAAGACATCGCCCGAGGCTCGCGCGGGTGTCCTCATCGAAGTCCTCGACCGCCTCGCTGCCCAGAGTTTCGAGATGGGCCATGCCGTCATGGCCACGACCGGCCAATCGTTTCTGATGGCGTTCCAGGCCGGCGGTCCTCATGCCCTCGACCGCGCTCTGGAAGCGATCGCCTACACCTACGCCGAGCAGCACCGCCTTCCGGCTCCGATGACCTGGGAGAAGCCGCAGGGCAAACGTGAGCCGCTGGTCATCGACAAGGAGTGGGTCATCCGGCCGCGAGGTGTTGCCGTGACGATCGGGGTCTCGACCTTCCCCACCTGGAACGGCTATCCAGGGATCTTTGCCTCGTTGGCCGCAGGAAATCCGGTCATCGTCAAGCCGCATCCTGCGACCATCCTCCCCTTCGCAATCATGGTCGAGACCGCCCGCGCCGGGTTCCAGGATGCCGGCTTCGACCCGAACCTGGTGACGCTGCTCACCGACACGCCGGGTGTCCCGGTAGCCAAGGATCTGGTGATGCACCCAGCGGTTGCGATCGTCGACTACACGGGGGGCCCATCATTCGGGACGTGGCTCGAGGAGAACGTGCACCACGCCGCGGTGTACACCGAAAAAGCCGGCGTCAACTCGGTGATCCTCGACTCTGCCGACGACCTGGCGGACGTGTTTCGGAACCTCTCGGTGTCGATGACGATGTACTCGGGTCAAATGTGCACCACGCCGCAGAACCTGTACATCCCCCGCGGTGGGGTGCAGGTCGGAGGCGAGGTCGTGCCATTCGACGATGTCGCTGTCGGGTTTGCCGCGGCGATCGACGGTCTGCTCGGCGACGACGAACGAGCGGTCGGCCTCCTGGGCGCCATCAAGACGGACGAGATCTCAGCCCGAATCGACGAAGCGGCTACGTCCGCGAACGTGCTGCTCGAGTCGCGTCAGATCGAGCATCCCGCGTTTCCAAAGGCCACGGTTCGTACCCCGGTGGTGGTCAAGGTGGATGCTGCAGATCGCGACACCTATATGCGGGAAATGTTCGGGCCCATCATCTACGTCGTTGCCACCGAGTCGACAGACGAGTCTCTCCAGCTCGCCGCCCAGTCGGCAAGGGAAAAGGGTGCAATCACCTGGCTCGTCTACACGACCGACGATGCGGTGACCGATTCGGCGATCGATGCCGCGGTAGAGGGCGGCGTCTCGGTCGCCTTCAACCTCACCGGCGGGTTGTATGTCAACCAGTCGGCCGCGTTCTCCGACTTCCACGTCACCGGTCACAACCCGGCTGGCAATGCCTCGCTGACCGATCCGGCGTTCGTCGCCGGCCGATTCAAGGTGATCGGGGTGAGAAGAGAGTCGTGAGTCGCGAGTCGCGAGTCGTGAGTGTGTTTCCTCGCCTCTTGGGGGAGGTGGCAGCCGACCATCGGGAGGCTGACGGAGGGGGCTACAGGGCTTTGTGGGGTACAGAGGCGAAGCCCCCCTCCCCGCCCGTTTCCTCCCCTCTTGGGGGAGGTGGCAGCGGCGGAGCCGCTGACGGAGGGGGCTATAAGGCCGTGTGGTGAACAGAGGCCAAGCCCCCCTCCCCGCCTGCGGCGGTACTCCCCCCAAAAGGGGGAGAAACGGACAGGCCACACTTCGACGACACCCGGTGTCGCACAATCGCGAAACAGGACACCCAAGAGGGGGAGAAACAGGGTGAGAAACAGGGGGGAGCAATGGCTCCGCTGCACCAGCAGCGGAGAATCTCTATCGTGGGCCCATCTGCGGCGCAGTACGGAGGCACCATGACTTCGTGGACGATGGAACGGGTCGATTCGCCGGATCTCTCTGACGCCTATCCCACAATTGCCATGCGGGTGCGCCGGTGGGCACAGACAAACCCGGACCAGGTCGTGATGCGGGACAAAGACTTCGGCATCTGGCAGGAACGCACCTGGGCCCAGCTGTGGGAGCAGGTCCTGACCGCCGCCCACGGGCTACTCGCCCTTGGCGTTCGTAAGGGTGACATCGTGTCTATCCACTCGGAGGATCGGCCGGAGTGGGTCATTCTCGACCTGGCGACCGTGGCCATCAGGGGCATCTCGACCGGCCTATACCCAACAAACCCCACCGCTGAGGTCACCTACTTGCTCAACGACTCCGGAGCTTCCGTCCACTTCGCCGAGGACCAGGAGCAGGTGGACAAGGTGATCGAGGCCGGCCGTGATGCCTTGCCGGCCATCCGCACCATCATCTACGTCGAACCAAGGGGTCTGCGCACCTACGAGGACGAGCGCCTGATGTTCTGGGACGATTTCTTCGAGCTCGGCCGTCGTCACCGCGAGGAGAACCCGGGCAACGTGGAGCGGATCATGGCCGATGCCGAACCCGACGACATCATGACCATCGTGTACACGTCGGGTACTACCGGGCCACCAAAGGGGGCGATCCTTGCCAACTCCAACGCCTCGTTCTGTATGGAGAAGATCATCAATGCTCCGGGGCGAACCGCTGATGGCAAGCCGCCGGGCCCGGGCGACATGGTCCTTACCTACCTGCCACTCGGCCACGTCGCCGAGCGCATCTTCTCCACGTGGACGATGTGCTCGAACGGGGTGACGTTGAACTTTGCCGAATCGATCGAGACCGTCCAGGTCAATCTGGCCGAGATCCAGCCGACGCTGTTCTTCGCCGTGCCCCGGATCTGGGAGCGGATCCACGCCGGGATCATCATCAGGCTCAGCGACGCCTCCTCCTTCAAGCGGATGGTCAACAGCTTCACCATGCGGCTGGCCGCCTATATCGGCCGAACCAGAGTCGCCAACGGCGGCGACTTCACCTTCCTCAGCCGGCTCGCATACTGGATCGGAAACCCGCTCACGTTCCGCGCTCTCAAGGAGCACGCCGGCCTGCGCCGGTCCCGGTGGGCCGCCTCCGGTGCGGCGCCGATCGCACCCGAAGTCCTCGAGTTCTTCATGGGGCTTGGCATCCCGGTCTACGAGCTGTATGGGATGACCGAGAACGCAGCGGTGGCCACGTGCAACTTCGCGGGCAGGGTCAACGTGGGGACGGTGGGCGAGCCGTACGAAGGCATCGGTCTCCGTCTCGACGAGGAGACCGGCGAGGTTCAGACTCTGCACCCTGCCAACTTCGTCGCGTACTGGAACAAGCCGGAGGCAACGGCGGCTGCCTTCACCGAAGATGGTTGGCTGAAGACAGGCGACGTCGGTGAATGGGTCGACGGCACCCACCTGAAGATCATCGACCGGATTAGCGATGTCATCATCACTTCGGGTGGCAAGAACATTTCACCGTCCGAGATCGAGAACAGGCTCAAGACCTCCCCGTACGTCAAGGAGGCGATGGTGATCGGGGACCGGCGCAAGTACGTCACTGCGTTGATTGCCATCGAGTATGACGTTGTCGGGAACTGGGCGCTGGCCAAGTCGATCCCCTACACGACCTACCGGGACCTCTCCGAGAAGCCGGAGGTCATCGACCTGATCCAGAAGGTGGTCAACGACACCAACGAGAAGTTCTCGAGGGTCGAGCAGATCAAGAAGTTCCGGATGATGCCCAAGGAGCTCGACCACGAGGACGGCGAGCTGACCGCCACCCAGAAGCTCAAACGCAACGCCGTGGAAGACCTGTTCGGCGACCTCATTGCCGACATGTACAGGTGACGTACTTGGTACGTGTCACTCCGTACTCGGTACCCAGTAGATGATCGACAGCTTCATCATCGCCCAAGCGGCACAGGGCTCCGACAAACTGGTCAACACGCTGATCTCAGGGGTCTCTCTCGGTGCGATCTACGCCATCCTCGCCCTGGGGTTCGTCCTCATCTTCAAAGCCACCCAGGTGGTCAACTTCGCCCACGGCGCCATCGCCGCCTTCGGCGCCTACATGGTGGTGTATTTCGCCACGGTGTTGAACTTCCCCGGTCGCTTCCTCGAGTTTCTCCCCTACACGGCCCAGTGGACCCTGTCGGCGCTCCTGGCGGTTGCGGTGACCGCGTTGCTCGGCATCGTCATCGAACGGTTGGCGATCAGACCGATGATCGGCAAGGCGCTATTTGCGGTGGCCATCATCACCCTTGGCCTCGACCTGATCATCCGCACCGTCACCAACGACCTCATGGGCAACCGGTCGCGAGGCCTCGGTGACCCATGGGGCGCTGACGTCCTCCAATTTGGCGAGATCCGAGTGGCGGAGGCCCAGATCGTCACCGTGGTGGTCACGGTCGTCCTGGTGTTGCTGCTTGCCTGGTTCTTCCGCACCAAGACCGGGACCGCGATGCGCGCCACCGCCTTCGATCAGGAAGCGG
>SMVB01129641.1_pt1 | contig 34838 bp, 31 predicted proteins | sample 2456461 | NCBI WGS metagenome assembly SMVB01 (sample SAMN11095934, study PRJNA526329) | marine sediment metagenome | biome: Marine sediment; feature: Surficial sediment; material: Deep marine sediment; isolation source: Hadal surficial sediment | place: Pacific Ocean | collected 2014-05 | depth... | reverse complement strand
TGCAAATCTGCCACTTCACAATAACGCATCAAACCTTCCTGCCGACAATCCAGCCAATCGCGAAACCAATGCTGCCAGCCACCGCAGTATAAATAGGAAGAAATCTAAAGAGTTCCTTCGGATAGATCGCGTCGCTGTACATGCCATTCAAATCCGTCGCATATCCGTAGTGCAGGTATATCGACAATCCCAGCGCCGGAATCGCGAATCCAAAGGTCCCGAGCAGCCAGTGCCACCCGGAGCCCGTCCAGCGACCGGCACCGCGCCACACCGTGATCAGCGCCAGCAAGACTACGACAAGTATTGGACCAATGTTGCGAAATGCGTAGGCGTTGTCGCCCTCGACATGGAATACGTAGGCCATAGCCAGCGCCGCCAGCAAAACAACTGGCAGTAGCCTGATCAGATACCTGCTGCTGGTTGCCCCGCTGCTCGCTGCTTCGGGCACTAGTTTCCAACCAGGACAGGAAAGCGGATTTCTGTGCCTATGGATACTTTGGCGAGGTCGAGTGTGGGGTTGTATTGGCGAAACAGCCAGATCGGCACGCCGTAGCGGCGCAACGAGAGTATCCAGACAGATTCACCACTCCTTACTGTATGCTCCAGAACACCGGTAATTGTATTGTTGCGGAAAAAAGTATCTTGCTGCTGCTGGTGATAGGCAGAACGCAGTTTCTCGAACTCCGGCGCTGCGACTTTGCTCAAATCCAGCTTTATACGTTCCCCAACCGCTACCGGCGTCCTGAAAGCCAGTCCATTAATATCGCGCAGCCGCTGCGTTTTAATACCCAGCCAGTCGGCGTAATGCCCGAGCGTCTCCAGTGGATGCACCTCGATAGTCAGGTCGTCGGCAACGTCGTAGTCGCTTGGATCCGAAAGCAGGGCAGACTGCAAGGCTCCCATCAACGAATCGGCCAGCGAGCCGCCCAGGAATCCCTCAGCGCCTTCATCCACGAGAGCATCGGGCGGCACTGGCCCGGCAGCAGTAGCTGGTACGTCAGCGAGTACTTCCGGTGGTGGCAACTGTGCGGCCTCCTCTGCCTTCCGTGCAACGATTTCCGGTGCGGGTCCGGCTGCGGGCAAGCGCAATTGCTGACCCGCGCGAATCCGGTAGCGTCTGTCGAGGTTGTTCAACGCGGCCAGTGTCGAAATACTCGTTCCATATTCGTCCGCGATTTCGGACAAGGTGTCACCACGCGCAATCGTATGAAAAAGGTCTGGCAACTGTTTGGAAAATCGCTGTCCTGGTTCGATGTTCGCGAGTAACTCTTGCGCTGGGGCGGAAAGAAGATTGCGCGGAATACGAGCCTCGAAATCGCGTGGCACGTATTTGCTCCCCTGCCAGATAGTCGGCTGCATCGCCGGATTATACTTCGCCAGTTGGCGCTCACCGACACCCAGAGCCTCGGCGACTGCCTCCGCCGGCACATAATCGTCGAGCGTAAACAGCGCGTAATCAACCGGCTTGTCCGGGACAACTCCTGGAAAATACGTATCGGGGTCCTGGTCGATTTTCATTGCCGCGAGAAACGCGACGTAGAAATTTCTTGAAGCGAAACCGAATGTGCGACCTTTGTAGTTACGCATGATATCTGCATAAGCATTGTCGCCATGTTGACGCATTGCGCGACGCACGCCGGCGAGCCCATGGTTATAAGCAGTGATGGCCATCGGCCAGTTACCGACAATCGAATAGTTGTATGCGAGCAACTTGCCGGCCGCCTCGGTCGCCCTGAACGGGTCGTTACGCTCGTCAAGAACGTGATCGACCTGCATGAATCGACGACCGGTGCTGCGCGTAAACTGCCAGATACCCGATGCGCCAACGTGCGAACGAGCAGCAGGATTATAAGAGGACTCAACGTGCGGCAGGGCAGCAAGAGCCAAAGGTACACCCAGACCAGAAAAAGTCGCGTTGACATGTGCACGCCAGCGGCCGGCCCTCTCGAGACTTTCGGCGAAGCGGTCTGACAAGCCATGCTGGAATCGAATATTGCCGACAGCGGTCTTGAGTGTCGCGTTGCTGACATTCTCCGGCCACAGATCGAGCACTCTTCGTTCCTCTGCGGTGAGCTTGTCGCGCTTTCCACTGGCCAGTGACCCAAGGATCTGCTGATAGTGTTTTCGTCTTATTCCAACGCGGCGGTTGCGTTCGCGACGACCGACTGTGGCTGGCATATCCATGCGTTCATACACAATTGCCAGATTTCGATTGTCGTGCAATGCCCCTTCATCGGTACTGTATTCCGAAAAAATCGACATCCAGAATCGAACATCCCGGTCGAGTTCGCCCGGCTGGGGAAACAAAGTGCTGTCTGCAACCGCCACAAACGGAAGAAACAACGCAAAAAGGAAAATAATGTGTCGAAACGGGTTTGTCATATTGTCTGAATGTGGCCTCATTCGAGGAAATGGTTGTAAATATCTGAATAGTTCACAGAAGATTAGTCTCTTATAAGTTATTTTGGAGCCTGCTGGAAGGTCGACCCGGTTAAAAATCAATCTATGACTTCATCCATTCACTTATCTGTGTCCCTCATTATCGTCTCGGCACTGATTTCGCTGCGGCCTCTTGCCGCCGCGCAGTCGGACCAATCTGACGTCGTGCCAGTACTTGCGCCCACACAGGATCAGACCGAATCAATCAACCTGCGTTCCACTGCGCAAGTAGACCCACTGCCCGCCACGACTCCTGCCGAAGAGTTACTTCCCGCCGATGTAGCGCAGGCAGATATCCTTGATGATAAATCCGATGACGAAGCACAAGCTGTTGTGCCGCTCGCAAACGCGGTCACAGTAGCCAAAGGCAGCGCAGCACCGCTGGTACTTCTTGGCACGGCCGTTCCACCGGCGACGTATCAGCGACTGTCATGGACGGCAACCGAACTCTTTGAAGGAGTGCCGGTGGCGACGCCGGTGCTGGTTGTCAATGGCCGCTTCCCGGGGCCCACTTTGTGCCTGACAGCAGCAATTCATGGCGATGAACTCAATGGCATTGAAATGGTACGCCGCGTGATGCATGACATTAACCCGAAGAAATTATCAGGGGCGGTTATTGGAGTGCCAATCGTCAATCTGCAGGGGTTTCGTCGCGCCTCAAGATACTTGCCGGACAGGCGCGATCTGAATCGCTATTTCCCGGGAAACCCGAACGGCAGCGTCGCATCTCGTATTGCCTATTCTTTTTTCACGGAAATTGCACTGCACTGCGATGCGCTGGTTGATTTGCATACAGGATCATTTGAACGCTCGAATCTCCCGCAACTACGCGCGGATTTGCGCAATCCGGATGTCGTGACTTTGACTGAGGGCTTTGGCTCCACCGTCATTCTTCATAGCGAGCCTGCGCCCGGTACGTTGCGATACGCCGCAACGGCGGCAGGGATTCCGGCGGTTACTGTAGAAGCCGGTGGCCCTTCTGTGCTGGAACTTGCCGCAGTCAAACACGGCGTAAAGGGAATCCAAACGCTCCTGAACGCACTGGGCATGGTCAAGAAGGTTCGCCTGTGGGGTGACCCGGAGCCTGTTTATTATCGCTCCACATGGGTTCGCGCCGAGTCGGGGGGGATTCTTCTTGCTGATGTCAGTCTCGGCAGCACCGTACGGGAGGGAGACTTGCTGGGCACGATTACCGACCCGATGAATAACGCAAGTACCAAAATTTATGCTCCCTTCGCCGGACGCATCATCGGTATGGCTCGCAACCAGGTGGTGATGCCCGGATTCGCAGCGTTCCATATCGGCATACAGTCACCTGACCCGGCGGAAGCGGAAGCGACTGAATCGGACCCGGTGTCGCATGAGGAAGCGAAGACCGATCGGGACTATATCGACGGCATGTCAGAGTAAATTGCAGCACACGCCAGCAACTCCTACACTCTAAGGAACCTCTGATTTATTCTGGACGAAGTAGATTGGGAACCAGAACATTCAGATTCAAGACGCGGATCGCCCGCAATGGCCAGCCATTGCCAAGATTCGCAACGCCGAAGCTGGATATTGTGGGCCCAAGAGTCGAGTTCACGAATAGATCAGAGGTTCCCTAATAAGCTCTGTGTGATTCCGGTTCTCCTCTATGAAACCCAATGGGCGCAAGCCGCTTTATTATTTTTGGACACCCAATTACTGGCTGGTCTGGATGGGGCTGGGTTTGCTGCGCGCGAGCTGCTGGCTGCCTTTCAATACCCAGATCGGTATTGGCAAGTTTTTGGGTCGTCTGGCCCACCGGTTCGCGGCAAGACGCCGCGCAATAACGCGGCGGAATCTGGCGCTTGCTTTCCCCGAGCTTTCCGAGGACGAACGCAATGCCATGGCACTGGCGCATTTTGAATCACTTGGCGCATCGCTCATGGAGATGGGGCTCGGCCGTTGGGCATCGGATGACAAACTGGTTCGCATGACCCGAATCGAGGGTATCGAACATGTTGAGCAGGCTGTGCAAGATGGGCGGGGCATCATTTTGTTGAGCGCACATTTTACGTCGCTGGAAATCAGTGGCCGAGTGTTCAAGCTGCATTGCCCGCCCTACGACGCCGTTTATCGTCGCAATCGCAGCGAATTCATGACTGAAATTCTACGCACTGGGCGCGAAGTTTCAGCGCGTCGCACGATTGAGAAAAACGACATCAAGAGCATGATTAGAAGCCTGCGCGAGGGCACGCCTGTCTGGTACGCACCTGATCAGAGCTACAACCGCAAACAAAGCGCTGTACTGCCGTTTTTCGGCGTTCCAGCAATGACCAATACGGCCACCAGTACATTGGCAAGACTGGGAAAGGCGGTAGCGCTGCCGTTTTTTTCCAGACGCCTGCCTGAAGGCGGCTATGTGGTGACGATATTGCCGCCGATCGAAAATTTTCCGAGTGACGATCCGGTTGAGGACACCAGGAAGTACGTCGCCATTCTCGAGCAGCAAATTCGCCTCGCCCCTGAGCAATATTATTGGATTCATCGCAAGTACAAGGACCTCCCGGCACCGTTACCGAATTATTATGAGAACCTGGACGCCTGGAAATAACCTTCCGGAGCCTGTGCCGAATTATTGTGAGGATTTGGTGGCCTGGAAATAGCCTTCCAGAAATTGCTGCCAGTTGGCTTCGGTGTAATTCACTCGCGGGTCCAGTCTTGAGATTTTTTGCAGGGAACGATGCAGACGCGCAAGATTTTTTTGCTGCCACGGACCAGGCGTCCGCAGACTGCCGCGATCAAAATCGAGCAGCGTAAGATCGTCATTGGCTGCCACCTGAATGTTGTAAGCATTCAGATCAGCGTGATCCACTCCTGCCTCATGAAACCGGCGTATGCCCGCGCCAAGCGAAGTCCAGAATTCCTCATTGCCTGATCTTTGTGCCAATCGGATGGACAAAGAACGAATCCCGGGAACATAGCGAGTGATAATATCCGCGGTGTAGATTGTGCCCGTTCGGCAGTATCGCGCAACGGCAGGCCGTGGAACGGGCAATCCCATCTGCGTGAGCTTGTATAACAATCGCCATTCCATGAACGACCGGGTTTTTTCTTCGCTTAACCAGAAATACGAATCGCGTATGAGGCGGCCAATAAGCCCGCCACGCATGAAGTGACGTAATACATAGTCGTTTTTGCCGTCACTGATTATCAGGGTATGCCCACGGCCTCCGGAACGCAGTACATTGTCGACCGGCCGAACCGTCTTCCAGCCCGCGGCAGAGAATGTCTTCTCGGATACTTGGTCGATGATAGCTGTATCGTATAGGATGGCGCCGTTGCTGGTTTTCTCAACGGTTTCTTCAAACCAACTTGCTGAAGATTCGTACTCATTCATGCTAAAAAAGTCTCCGCCCGAAAGCATTTGTATCGTTCGCCTCTCGGCAATAGGCGATACTTGCCATGCTTTGGCCGTCATTCGTTCAATTCAGGACACCTGGCCCGAAACTCGCATCACCTGGATCATCGGCAAGACAGAAGCCACCTTGCTCAGCGATATTCCGGACATCGAGTTTATCATTTTCGACAAATCGAAAGGCAAAGACGCACGCGACCAGGTTCGCAAACAACTGGCAGCAAGAAAGTTTGACGTTGCACTTTGCATGCATGCCTCCATGCGGACAAACAGTATCGTCCGGGCGATCAGGACACCGCTGCGGCTGGGATACGATTTCGCTCGCGCCCGTGACTTCCAGTGGCTTTTCACGAACCGCCGGATTCCTGCAACAAAAAGTCAACACGTCCTGGACGCAATGATGCAATTCGCGCGGGAAATCGGCGTAACGGAGCACAAGCTGCGCTGGGATATTCCCCTGTCTGCCGCACATCGTGAATTCGCGGAGCGGTATCGAAACACCGGCCGCCCCCTCATGGTCATTAGTCCGTGCAGCAGCCAGCGCGCACGAAACTTTCGCAACTGGAGCGCGGAAAACTATGCCGCCACGGCGAAATACGCGCACAACAAATTCAACTGTGATGTCGTCCTGACGGGAGGAAATACCGCACTGGAAAGGCACTATGGTGAAACCATCGGCAAACTGTGCGGGTCGACGGTGATCAACCTGATGGGCAAGACGAGCCTGAAGGAGCTTTTAGCGGTGATCGCAGAGGCGGACATCGTGTTGTGTCCGGATTCCGGCCCCGCCCACATGGCCACTGCGGCCGACACGCCGGTCATTGGTCTGTACGCCACATCCAATCCGGATCGTACCGGGCCCTATAACAGCCGCAACCTGGTCGTTAACGTGTACGCAGACGCCTGCCGGAAATTTCTCGGCAAGTCAGTGGATAAACTGCGCTGGGGCCAGAGAATTCGCGACGCTGATGCGATGGGCCTGATACGCGTTGGCAGTGTCAATGAGCGTATACAGCAGGTATTGAGCGAAAATTACATAATCGGGTAATTTCGACGACTTTTATTACTTTTTAGCGATTTTCGAAAGGTTTTGTGTCTTATTGACTCTTTTCATGAGTTTTCGGCGCAAACACTTGCCGCAGCAAACCGGATTTTCGTGTTACGAGCGTCTCTGCAAAAATGAATTCAGTACATAAAATTCACGTTTGGCGAATATTAAGGATATTTTTCCTGTTTTCGCTGCTTTAAAGAACTTTTATCGATACACTTTATACTACAAAATATGCTATGCAATTTGAATAATTCTCTCGTATTTTGCGCGATTGTAGATTTTCGCCGTTTTTCTTTAATTAACAGTTAGTTTTATCGACATTATCGGAGACGATACTTTTCTCGACGACAGTGGGCGTGATGTCGCGCAGGCAGCGCAGGTGGCCTAGTGGACATTCGCGCTGAAAACAGGGACTGCACTCCAATTGCAGATAATGCAAGACCCGATTGTCGGTCAATGGCGGGGTAAATTCAGGCGAGGTTGATCCGTAGATTCCAATAACCTTTGCACCCACGGCAGCGGCAATATGCATCAGGCCCGAATCGTTACTAACGCACGCCTCACACGCCGCCGCCAAGTCCACGACATCAGCCAACTGGGTTTGGCCGCACAAGTTTTGCGCACCCGATGTTTGGCTGATTTCGGCGCCCGCTTTCTGGTCACTTGCAGATCCCAGCACCCAGACGGCGAAATCTTTTGCCACAAGTGCGGCGGCAAGTTCCGCAAAGTACTCAACAGGCCAGCACTTGGCTGGCCCGAATTCGGCGCCCGGCATCATCGCTATGACCCGTTTGTCGGTATGCAAGCCAAGCCTGTCCATAACCCGTTCTTGATTTTCGGATGACACAGACAAAGCGGGATTCGGGATTTCTGCCAGGGCTTCACCAGGATCCAGGCCCAGCGAACAAAAACGCTTTACGGTCTGGTTGAGTACCGCCTTGTCGAATGGGCGGACATCGTTGATAAGCAGATAGCGCATTTCGCCACGGTAGCCTGTACGTCGGGAAATACCTGCAAACCAGGGCACCAATGCGGCTTTCAGCGATCGTGGCAGAACAATGGCCTGCTGGTAGTCGTTGTCGCGCAATTGCCGTGCAACCCGGAAACGTTTCCCGATACCAATCTCGGCATGCCGCGTCGGCATCACGATGCCTTGTCGAACTTCGGGCATGCGCTCAATAATGGGCAAGGACCACTGCGGTGCCAGCATGTCGATAGGGGTGTCCGGGCGACGCGCGGCAAGCAGCTTTAGCAGTGACTGCGCCATCACCATGTCGCCCACCCAGGACGGACCAACCACGAGTATTCCAGGGCTCGTCACAGATATCAGCCCGACAATGTACTCAGATAGATTTTGACACCGCTTGCGACATCGCGAAAATCAACATCGCAGCCGGTTTCGCGCAGGTTGCCAAGATCTGCCCGGGTATAACTTTGATATGCGTTTTTCAGCCCTTTGGGGAACGGAATGTACCGAATACTGCCTTTGCCGTGCCAATCGATAACCGCATTTGCAACGTCATTGAAAGACTGCGGCTGGCCACTGCCGACGTTGAAGACACCGGACACCTGTGAGTGTTGCAACATCCAGATATTCACGGCACAAACGTCGTCGACGTATACAAAATCGCGCAACTGCTCACCATCGTCAAAGCCTGCCGAACCTTCAAACAGGCGCAGCTCGCCAGATTCGATCAATTGATTATTGAAATGAAAGGCGACACTGGCCATCGAGCCCTTGTGTTGTTCTCGCGGCCCGTAGACGTTGAAGTAACGCAATCCGACGACCTGTTGCTTGTCTGTCAGCTTGAGGCGCCGCACGTATTGATCAAACAGCAGCTTTGAATAGCCGTAGACATTCAGTGGCAGCTCATTGTCAGGAATTTCAGAAAAATCCTGTGAGGCTCCGTAAACAGCAGCCGATGAGGCGTAGATGAAAGGGATATCGCGCCTCAGGCAATAATGCAAAACCTCTTTCGAATAACTGAAGTTGTTGCGCATCATATAGCGACCGTCCCATTCGGTCGTGGCCGAGCAGGCACCCTGATGCAGAATCGATTGAATATTCGCGGCAAACGAAGAATCGGCTTTCAACAGGCCGAGAAAATCATCCTTGTCGATGTAATCGACGATGGTCAGGTCGGCGATGTTGCTGAATTTGTGGCCGTCACTCAAATCATCGACGATCAAGACATCGCTGCCATCGTGTTCAATCAACATGCGGGCAAGATTGCTGCCGATGAATCCGGCCCCGCCAGTTACGATATGCACGATCTCAGTCGCTGTCTGCGATCGAGTATTCGGCGCCGCAATACGGACATTTTGCCTGGCCGGTTTCTTCGATTGGAAGATAGACTTTCGGATGAGAATTCCACAAATACATCGCCGGCATGGGACACGACAGCGGCAGGTCTCTGGATTTCACCCTGTACTTGTGTTGTGCATTTGCCTGTATCAGATGCTGCTCGATTGTGCCTGACTTTGCTGCCACTAAATTCTTCCTTACTGCCCCAAGACAGCGCCGAGTATAACAACGCCGCAGCCTATCGGCTAAAAGAGCCTGTCATCAAGCATCTTCATTGAATGTCTGCGCCCATAGGTCCTGGACGAACTTTCGCGGTTCCCAAAACTCCGCTTGCCCAGCCAGCGGAGGCTGACCCTCCAGTGCCTGTCGGTGCAATCGAGCACGATAGTTCCTGTAGGCTTCCTGCAGAATCTGACCCGTCGTTTCTGGCAGGCATTTCGCTGCAATGAGCGTACCGAGCTGTCGAATATTGTCCGGATAGTGGATGACAGCCGGGTGCTTTGCCGCATTCGCCAACACCATGTACTGCACCAGAAATTCAATGTCACCGATACCGCCACTGCCCTGTTTGAGGTCAAATTGCTCGTCATTGCTCGTATCGAGTTTATCTCGCATCTTTTCGCGCATGGAAGATACGTCATCAAGCAGGGTATCGAGTCGAACTCTTTGTCTCAGGGTTTGCGATCGAATGCGCTCGAAACTGCGTGAAATTTTCGGGCTACCGGCAACCGGGCGACTCCTCAAAAGAGCCTGATGTTCCCAGGTCCAGGCGTTCTCTTCCTGGTAACGCTCGAAAGCTTCAACGCTTGTGACTAACAATCCGGATTGGCCGCTCGGCCGCAAGCGGGTGTCGATGTCATACAAAATGCCCGACCCGGTCTGCGTTGTCAGGAAATGCACGAGACGACGGGCAAGACGAGCAAAAAACACGCTGTTCTCCAGCGATTCATCGCCACTGGTCTGCTGCCTGTCACCGGTTGAATCATGCAGGAATACCAAATCGAGATCGGAACCGTAAGACAGCTCCATGCCCCCGAGTTTGCCATACGCGATTATGCCAAAACCGGCTGTGTGTCGACGTCCATCGATATCGCATTGGGGTTCTCCGTGTTTTGCGACCAGGTCCCGATACGCGATCTGCAACGCGCAACGCAAAACAATTTCAGCCAGGTCAGTCAATCGATCGCTGACCTTCATGATCGGAATTACACCGCTCAGATCAGAGACAGTAAGGCGGAACAATGTCGACCGCTGGAATCGTCCAACAATTTCGATTTTTCGTTCACTGTCATCGTGTGCTGCAACTGCGAGACTGCTCTTGAGATCAGCACGCATTGCATCACCGTCTGGCGCAGTGTTGTACAGTCGAGGATCGAGCATTTCATCCAGCAACAGCGGAAATCGACCAATTTCCTCTGCCAGGTAAGGACTTTTTTCGCAGAGACCCACCAATCGCTCCAGCACGGCCTTGTTTTCATTGAGCAGGGCAATGTAGGCGCTACGGCGCAGTACCCTTTCGACGATATCCAGAACGTGTTTCAACGTGGCGGCAGGATTGCGCCTTCCCTGCAGCAGCAACAACACAGTGGGCATGAATTTTCGTAATCGATCTGCAACGATGGTGTCGACTCTTTGCTTCCTGGCGACCGTGGAAAATTGTGTAACGACCTCGGCAACGGCTTGTGGCTGACTGATTTCGAGCGAGTCCAATGCGCTGCGCCAGTCCTTCTCCTCAGCTCGACCCGCCCAGAGAGCAGCAAGCACCGATGTTGCATCCGTGTTTTGGCCTTCACCTCCAGATCGTAATGCTATCGCCGCAAATTGTTCGCTGACGAATGTTCGGTGCCGCTGCATATCTGCTGATAAATCGTCCCACGATGAATATCGCATCGCGAAAGCGAGCCGATCCCTTGCCGTCGAAGACTTTGGCAAGTCATGCGTTTGTTGATCACGTACAGCCTGAATCAAATTTTCCGTACGGCGAAGAAACACGTACGCCCCAAGTAGATTGTTCGCTGCCTGGCGATCGATATCGCGTACGGCAACAGCGCTTTTCAATGCCCGGTGCAATTCGGGACTGCGCAGACCGGCCACATTGCCGCCGCGAACAAGTTGCAGCGACTGTACGATAAATTCAATTTCCCGAATCCCTCCCGGGCCGAGCTTTATGTTGTCTTCCATTTCCTGCTTTTTTACCTCGGCCGCGACTAATGCATGCATTTGGCGAAGCGACTCGAAAACTCCGTAGTCGAGGTAGCGGCGGTACACGAATGGTTCGATGATTTCGGCAAGTGCCGCCAGGATCGGGGACTCGGGTGCAGACGGCACTACGACCCGAGACTTGATGTAGGCGTAGCGCTCCCAATCGCGGCCGTGCTGTAGCAGGTACGTTTCGAGGGCGGCAAAACTAACTACCTGCGGACCACTGCTGCCGAACGGTCGTAACCGCGTGTCAACGCGATACACGAATCCGTCGGTCGTTACTTCCCCAAGCAGTTGCACAACCTCGCGTGCATAACGCGCGAAATATTCGTGTGCGGACAAGCTTCGTTTTCCGTCTGAATCTCCGTCTCCGGGGTACAGAAAGATCACATCAATATCCGATGAGAAATTGAGCTCTCGTCCGCCCAACTTGCCCATCGACAGGACGACCAATGGCATTGCTGCGCCGTCAAAGAGAATAACTCCAAACCGTTCCTGATGCGCCAAACTTGCGAATCGGGAGGCCGCATTCAGGGCACATTCAGCGAGATCTGACAGAGCAGTGATTGTCTCGATCAACTCGCATTCCGAGACCAGGTCACGCCAAAGAATCTCAAACAGCACCTGGTTGCGAAGTATTCTTATGCGGCTCCTGAAAAGATTTCTATCCGTTGCAGCTGCGGCCATTGAATCGATGCGCTTCTGCAAAATTCGCTTGTCATGCGGCCGCCCGAGTTCTTCCGAAGAACAGTAAGAGCACAACCAGTGCCATTGACCAAGCGCAATATTCCCCGCAAATTCACTGCACGTAATCACCCTCACCAGGCCTTGCGTATCACCGCCTGCGGCAAGGAATTCCGCGGCTGCATCCGGCTGTTGATCAACCAATCGGCCCAGCCAGTTGCTCGCCGCATCCTGCAGAGACTCCGGCAAGTTGCGGATTGCGGTGTCGAATGTTTGTTCCGGGGATGCTTCCATTGCTCCGATACGAGGCTCGTTGACCAACTGCGACGATAGCACTCCAGCAGAGAAATGTTGATGGCCCGCGGAGAAAAGATCTTCAGGGCACCACTGTCATCCCGACGCAGCTTTTCCAGGGCTGGGGCCGCCGAGAGAAAGGGTTCAGGCTGATTTCGTTTTCGAGGTCAATTCACTCAGGACGCTCTCGAAGTCCATCGGTTTGCCCAGGGCATGTCCTTGCCCGAAGTCGACGCCCATTTTACGCACTAGTGCTTTTGCCTCTGCCGTCTCGACGTACTCTGCTACCGTTTGTAAACCCATCACTTTGGCGACCTGGGTGATTGCCGCAACCATTGACTCCGAAATTTGATTGTCAGTGATGTCGCGAATAAAGCTGCCATCGATTTTCAGTGTGTCGACACGAAACTTTTTCAGGTAGGCAAAAGAGCTCAGACCGGCACCGAAGTCATCCAGAGAAAAATGGCAGCCGCGACTTCGCAGTGAATCAATGAACACTTGCGCTTTTTCGTGATTGGATACGGCGGCGGATTCGGTGACTTCGAAACACAGCGATGTCGCTGGTATGGCGTTCGCCTCAATTTCATCTTCTACAAAACTGAGAATATCATCATCGCCAAGAGTCTGGCCCGATAGATTTATTGCGAAAATCGTGCCCGATCTCCTCAGGTATTCCACGTGCTCGCCCAGTTTTCGTAAAACAGTTGAAACAACCCAGCGATCGATTTGGGGCATCAACTGATAACGTTCCGCGGCAGAAAAAAGAGCGGCCGATGAAATCTCGTTGCCATCGCTGTCACGCATCCGCAGCAAGATTTCGAATCGACTCTTATCGTCTGTTCCTTTCAGATCTATTATCGGCTGGGCAAGCAAACCAAAGTCCTCACCGTCGAGAACTTGCTGAATCCTCGCGACCAGCTGCATGTCATCGTACCGACGAATTATGCTCAGATCGTCATTGTCGTATACCTCAACCCGGTCACGACCATGTTCTTTAGCGGAGTCGCACGCAATTCGAGCGGCGGTGAGCACCTTTCCGGGATTGTTTGATTTGCTGTCGAATGCAGCAATACCCGTGCTAACGGTCACCTGCAGGGTGCGATCTCCTTCCAGGTAGCGAAGCTTCTTGCTTCTGTTTCGAACCATTTCTGCAAGCGTCACCGCTTCGTCGAGCTCACTGTTTGTCAGGAGAATTGCGAAATCGTCATCGGTCAGGCGACTGGCGACGGCGGTCATGGGCAGCACTTCTTCGACCATTTGACTGAATCGAACAAGCACCTGGTCTCCGGCATCACGGCCGAATGTATCATTCACCAGTTGCAGATTATCCAGATCGAAATAGATGATGTAGTGCGAGACCTGGCTGGAAGCAATCGCTTTGCCCGATTCATGCAGCTGTGCCTCAAAACCAGAGCGATTCATGAGTCCGGTCATTGAGTCAAATGACTGCTCAATGACGTACTCGACTTTGCGGATGATGTGAGACATGAATCGTTTGTGGTTTGCATCAAACGGCTCACCACTGATCCGACCAATCTGAGCGATTGCGCCCTCAAGATTGCCCGCACTGTCCAGCAGCGGGGACAACATTGCCTCGTAACCCTTCTCCGAGACCTGATCCGACCCTTCAATGGCCGGGATCAGGAATAACACCGGGTTACGCTGGCCCTCGATCTGTGGAAAGAGTTTCTCAATAAGATATTTGTCGATCGCTTTGCGATTTACAGCTTTCCAGCTCGAATGTGTTGCGCTTATTCGAATGCGCTTTCCAGGCAGCAGCAAGACGCTGTAGTTGATGCCGAGAAACCGCCCGCTCTGGCCGATGAGTTGCGCAAGTCCGACGTGGCTTCGGGAGGTACCGTGTATTTTTTCGTCAACCTTGTAAACAAGGCTCAGCTCACCCTCTATAGCCTCGTTACGGTCTTTTTCTTGCTGCAGCTTCTGCGCCAATTGAAGAGTTTCACCGATCACCTCTGCTGCCGGAAGCAGTATTTTCTCCAGCAGGCTTGGGTTGAACGAGGAGGATTTCCCCGCATTCCTCGAAAAGATTGTGATAAGAACGCCAAGCCCTTTGCCGGCAGAACTAAACACAGGCATGAGGACGAGAACCCGACCCGAGGCCAACGTTCGCTTGATAAAGGATGAGTCCGGGTCAGTACCCGTGATGATTTCCCGTGGCAGATCGCTGATGAAATTGTCGATCTCGTAGTCGTCGGCGCCGTCGCTGCTCCACGCGCAGACACGGTGTATGTCGTAAAAACAAAAACACTGCGCACGCGGCACCAACGATTGCAACAAGCCCTTGGCCGCGCCGATGTTTTTCCAAGATGCCAGGTTGTGCACGACTGCTGTCATCGATTCGCTCAAGACCCGCATTGAACGGGTTTTTCTGAAAAGAGGTGCACGATGCCATTTGGCGCGCAAGACCGCTGTGATCCGAGTCTCAGTGAGCGGTTGATCGAAGCAAATTCTCTCCTGCCATCAACTATTTACGGTCGAATTTGACCATTTGGACGAAGTTAGCGGTGCACAACGGGGCGCGCGACGCGTTGCTCCAATCGCTGCCAGCAAATCATCATCAACCCAGCGATTGGAGCCATTCGTCGTCAGACCCCTCATTCACGCCCTCGAAGAGCGGCGTGCTTAGATAGCGTTCACCGGTATCAGGCAACATGGCAAGAAATACAGACCCTTTTTCAGCCTCCTGCACAAGCTGAAAAGCCGCCGCCAGTGTAGCGCCAGCCGAAATACCTACGAAGATGCCTTCCTCGGCGCCCAGTCGTTGAGCAATCTCGATCGATTCTTCATCGGTTACCGTCAGCAGTTCATCGTAGACATCGCGGTTGAGGACTTCGGGAATAAAATCCGGTGTCCAGCCCTGGATTTTGTGCGGATGCCAATCATCTCCAGCCAGAAGCGATGCAGCCTTCGGTTCGACCGCCACGATGCTTACATCTGGCCGAGCTACTTTAAGAACCTCGCCGACACCCGTTATCGTGCCACCCGTCCCGTATCCACTGACCCAATAATCCAATCGCCGGCCTGCGAAGTCGCTAAGAATCTCCGCGGCCGTCGTATTTCTGTGGAAGTCCGGATTTGCCGGGTTTTCAAACTGGTTCGCCAGAAACCAACCGTGTTGCTCGGCGAGTTCAGCGGCCTTGCGCACCATGCCGGAGCCTTTTTCGGCGGCCGGAGTCAAGATAACTTTTGCACCCAGGGCGCGCATCACTTTGCGTCTCTCAATCGAAAATGACTCGGCCATCGTAGCGACGAATTTGTATCCTTTCGCCGTGCAAACCATTGCCAGCGCGATACCGGTATTACCCGATGTAGCCTCGACGACCGTGTCTCCCGGTTTCAACAGGCCTTTTTGTTCCGCGTCATTGATTATCGCGAAAGCCAGGCGATCTTTTACCGATGCCGCTGGATTGAATGACTCTACCTTGACATACATTTCCACATTGTCCGGAACGATGTGATTGAGTCTCACGATAGGCGTGTTTCCGATCGTGTCGAGAATGCTGTCGTAAATCATCTTGAATTACCTCGCAACGGTTTTTATTGGAATATTCGCATTCGAACGGACCTGCGATGCTTGAACGCAAGGCTGAAATTCCTTTCCCTGTGTTGCCACCTGCTGCTGTCAGTTTCGCCCTGCTAATCATTAAATAGTATAGGCGAATCCACGCAGCCCGGATGTTTTTGACGATATTTCTGAACAATCCCCCGCACCAACGGTCTACCAGTCAAATGCCATGTACATCGTGGACGGGGGAAATGAAGCTACAACAACTTAGATACCTGCTGGCAATCGTCGATAACGGTTTGAATATTACCGCCGCGGCAGAGCGCCTCTATACATCGCAGCCAGGGGTCAGCAAGCAGCTCAAATTACTGGAAGAAGAATTACGCATCCAGATGTTCGTTCGCAAAGGCAAGAGTTTGACGGGTGTGACCCTTGCCGGGCATCAGGTTATCAAGCGCGCCCGCCTGATAATGAAAGAGGTCGAGGACATTCGCTACGTCGCACAAGAACATTACCAGGAAGAAGCCGCTCGATTTCCGGTTCGAATGAGCCAACCCACTGCTTCCTGAAAAGACAGGCTCCTAGTAAATGCGGATTCCGCCGTGGCGCTTTCGGCTGCGATAATCCGTCCACCACAAGCCCCCAAGAAATCCGACCAGCAGCGTTAAGAGCAGCGACCCTCCAACCCAGGTAACCGGCAGACTGTATTTGTAACGAGCCTGCCGCGCATTGAGATCGGTGTTGTCTTCTTGCAAGCGGCTCAACTTTTCTATCGCATCGTCCAGGACGACCTGTTGTTCGCCGTGCTCCTTCTCCAGTGCTGCAATAGTTGCCGCCGGCTGCGAAAATGCGGCATTCAGATCTGCCAGCTTCCGCTGCAGCTCCTCGTTGGCAGCCTGCGTTTCAGCAACAATTAGTTTTGCCGGCTTTTCGGAGACCAGGTATGCCGCCTTGACGTAGCCGGATGTGCCGTCCGGGAGCCGCACCTGCGCATAGTTAACGTCCCGATTGACGATCTCCATCTCCTGCCCGCTTTGTAGTGTCTTGAAAGCACGGTCACTGGTATCTGCCTCACGGTGCAAACCGAGTCGCAAGATGTCCGTGACATAGGCCGTCTGCGCCTCAACGGCTACCGGCATTGCTGCGACGAGCGCAAGCACAAAAATAAAACGCATTGAAAATCTCCTGGTGGGCCCAAACACACGTGATTGATTGAAATCACATGCTCACCGACTAACGCCACGGAGTCTACTACAGTGCCCGATTAATTTCGGTGCAAAAACTGTCGCCGAAAAACGACGGCAGACATTGTAGAGAATCGTTCAAGCAACTGATTTTCTGCACCAGGCAGGGCTTGGTCCGGACTAGAGTGAGTGCACCCAGCGCAGCAATGCTTCCTGCACCTCCTCACCCGGGCCACGATGAATGTCTTCAAAATTCTGCATCGCCACGACGGCATATCGGTCACCCGACTGGCTCTGCACATAACCGGCAATGGCCGTAACGTGATCGAGAGTACCTGTTTTGATGTGCGCCATTCCGGTAAGGGCATCGTCGCGAAAACGTCGCGACATCGTACCGTCGATACCCGACACTGGCATCGACGAGAGAAATTCCGGCATGTAGGAGCTGTCATACGCGTAGCGCAGGAGATCAGCCAGTTGTTTCGCCGTCATTCTGGACCTGCGTGACAAGCCAGCGCCATTATCAAGCGTCAGTTGGGCTGAATCCATTCCTTCCTCGGCCAACCACTTGTGGATCGCGCGTTTGCCGTTTTCCTCCGTTCCCGGCGTACCAAATTCTTCAGCGGCAAGCGTCAGGAGCAATTGCCGCGCCATGACATTGTTGCTGTGTTTGTTAATCTTGCTGATGACTTCAGCAAGCGGCCAGGACTCGAATGACAAGAACGGCTCAGCGTCATCATTGCTGATGACATTTCGCCAACTACCATCGAGTTCACCACCAGACTCTTCCCAGATAGTTTTGAACAGCCCGAACGAAAATTCATTGTGACCCAATGCGGCCCGATCCATCGTGTAAATATCACAACCACTTGGAAATTTTCCGCTGAGTGTAAATCGGTCGTAGGTCTGGTTCGAATTTATTGTTATTCCTCGCTGGTAGCCACGGCACCGTCCCTTAACGACGGACAGGCGATTGATGACTTGCATGTTGTCCAGATTCGGGTCAACTGTAACGTGCACTTTATTTTGAGCGATATCAGGCTTAAAGTAATAGCGCACAACTTTGAAATTCATCATCAGCGCATTGGGAATTACGTTATACGCACGTAATGGCTGCCGATCGAATGCGCCCGGATCGCTCGAGGACACCTGAAAATAACTATCGTCCAGCAGCAGATCACCGGTAATGTGCCGAATGCCGCTACGTCTCAGATGGCGCAACATTTGCCAGACTCTCTCGGTAACCAGGAACGGATCGCCATGGCCCTTGAGTAACAAATCTCCCTCGAGCGTATCGCCAACCACATTACCCAACAGGTAGACATCTGTTTTCCAGGTGTAGGCGGGGCCGAGCTTGTCCAAAGCAACCAACGTCGGCAACAGCTTCATGACCGACGCAGGATTTCGTGGTTCCTTGTCGTTCCATGCGAGCATTGTTTCACCGCTGTCAAGATTTTCGACGTAGATGCTCAGGCTGCTTGCCGGCAAGTGTCTTACCTTGAGAACGTTGCGGATAGTGGCAGGCAATGCTTCTTCGGCAAGATCGATGTTCGACGGCACGTCCTCAGCCAGCGAAACGTTAGCCAGCAACAATATTGCAAGGAAAAACAGGATCGAGCGAACAGCCACGGAATACGCCTTTTGAAGTGCCTGAGGTCAACGGGATGATAGCAGTCGGGGATGATGTGCAACATCGCCTTTTGCCATTAGTTGCCTGTTGGTGGCAGTGACTCTGACTGAGCAGGGTGGATCGACATTATTCTCTGACGAGGCCGGGTAATTCGTTCGTTATCGCGCCTGGCCGCCAATGAAGAGAAAAGTCACGACGGATGAGTCAGATACTCGGGCTAGCGAGGTTTTCGAAGACCAAAAGATCTGATGCGATCGGCCAATGTCGTGGGACGCACGCCCAGGAGCTCTGCGGCACCCTCTTTGCCGGATACTCGCCAGTTACTTTGTTTGAGAGCTGCGAGCAGGTTCTTTTTTTGCAGTGCTTTCATTTCCTTTTCTGTCAGAAAACCATACTCACCCAGCTCCGACCTGGCAACTTCAGCGCTATCGATCAACGGCGTGATATCGGGCAGTGCCTGATCGAGTCGCAGCACGTTTCCCTGGGACAGGATTACGGCACGCTCGATAACGCTTTTGAGCTCGCGAATATTTCCCGGCCAGTTGTAATGCTTGATTGTACTGACCTGGTGTTGTGTCAAAGTCATTGGCTTGCGTCCAAAATCGCTGCAGGTTTTCTCAAGGAAATGTTGTGCAAGCTGAACCACATCTTCCGCCCTGTCGCGCAGCGGTGGCACTTCGATCGGGAAAACACTCAAGCGGTAAAACAGATCCTCACGAAATTCACCGGCGATTACCAGGCGCTCCAGATCTCGATTGGTTGCGGCTATCACACGCACATCTACTGTGCGCGTGATGTCATCACCAACCCGTTCGAATTCACCTTCCTGCAATACACGCAGCAGCTTGCTCTGCAATTCGCGCGGAATTTCACCAATTTCGTCGAGAAATATCGTGCCGCCTTCAGCCAATTGAAAACGTCCGATGCGATCTCGATGTGCGCCGGTGAATGCACCTTTTACGTGTCCGAAAAACTCACTCTCGAAGAGATCTTTGGGTATAGACGCGCAGTTCACTTTCACCAATGCCGCTGCCGAACGTGGACTACGCGAATGAATGGCATGCGCAACGAGTTCCTTGCCGACGCCTGACTCCCCCAGAATCAGTACGTTCACCGGCGTAATGGCAACCGCCTCGACCTTCTCAAGCATTTTCTTCAATGCCGGACTGGTGCCAACAATGCGGCCAAAATTCATGGCCACATTGACCTCTTCCCTGAGGTAATCACGTTCGTGTTCAAGTTCCTCGCGCAAGCGCGCGTTTTCAGCCAACGTGCGTCGCAATGCCCGTTCAGCGCGATTGCGCTCAGTTACATCCTTGGAAGCCACCAGCATGCGCCTGACCCTGCCCGATTCATCACGATCAGAGACGGCAGACATCATAAGATCAAGCACCTTACCTTCGCGCGTGATCATTTGCCGCGATTGATTCAAGAACTCGCCGCCGCTAATTAACGTTTTCAATCGCCCGCCTGCAAATTTTTTCCGGTCCGCTTCGCTGTAAAACGCGCTGATCGGGCGGCCGACGACGTCGGATCGCGCGTAACTCATTTTTTGCAGCCAGTGATCTGTAACCGTAACGATCAGGCCTTCCGCATCGACGGTATGCAGCATCGCGGGCGTAGAGCGGTACAGCTGTCGGTATTTGGAATCTACCCAGGCCTTGTCAACCACCTCCGAGTACATGGCAATTGTGCGCACGATATTGCCATCGGGATCATGCTCAACCAGCGAATTCGTGAGGCAATTGACAACCTCACCGTCGCTGGTCAGGAATGAAACAGGTTTTTCCTCCAGTGCTCCTTTGCGACGGAGCATGGGAATCAGCTCTGTCTCTATGCGCTGCACACTCTCTGCGGTAACAAAGTCGGTTGGCTTTTTCCCGAGCATATCTTCGCGCCGGTAGCCCAGCCGCTTGATGAACGCATCATTGACGTCCAGATACGTGCCGTCTTCGCCGATGGAGGTCATCATTGCGGGTGCCTTGCGAAAAAGCCATTGATAATCTGCCAGTGAATTCATCTGTGCATTTTATACGAAATGTCGTAAATTTTTCTACGATATTTCGTAATTAACGATATTCCGTAACCACTATGTCCATGTTACATGAATGATTTATAAGACTTTTTCGAGTTGGCACGGCTTGTGCAATAAGGCCTGAAACAAGGCTATTCACTTGCGCCGCTGCAACGAGTTTGCGCGCTACGAATAACCAACGCTTCAGGAAATAAACATGAATAGTAAAACCGCCATGGTTGTATCGCTCGTCTTGATGCTTGCCAGCCTGACCTTCTGGTCAATATCTGTGCTGCGTGCAGAGCCTGCAGTTACCGTATCTGCCGTATCTGCCGCATCTACAACGACGACCAGGCAGACAACCGAGAGTGTCGACTCTGCAACGCTGCGCCTCGCAAACGACGCGAATGAGGAGGCTGCCAGCAAGGCAGCAAGATCCATTCAATCAAGCAATCGACTGGATCTCGATATTCGACTTATCAGTGCAACAGAGCTGGCATTGACCGCCAGGTAACTAAATTCCGGGTTTGTTGCCGACCGGGACTCCCCCCTGATGCCCGTTCGGCCATGCCCAGATGATTGCCGGTATGGATACTGGCATTGAGGATCACGATGATCCGGCGGCGTTTTTCATGAAACTCGCCGTCTCGTCCAGGGGGCCGTAGGCCGTGCTGATTTGCACGGTACGCTAACGAAGCATCGTTTTGTGTTTCTCCGGCTCCCTGGTCTTTTTTCTCAAATACGGCTGCCGGTTCGGTCTCGGTGCGCTTGTGCTTTGTCGGCTCGATTGCCAGCTGTGAACGAACTAATCGTGGTTCGAAGACGCTTTAACCAGCGTCTTGCCCATGCGAACTCGGCGGCCAGGATGGCCAGACCCAGCGGGGCAACAATAAACGCCGGGCCAGGCGTGACAATCATTATGATGCCAATTAAAAGAACAGTACTTCCGACAACAAAGATCGCAATACGCCGCGCCACTTTGTAACTCATTTCCAATGTTCGCTTCATCTAGGGAGCCTCTGATTTATTCTGGACGAAGTAGATTGGGATTCATAATATTCAGATTCAAGACGCGGATCGCCCGCAATGACTAGTCATTGCGAAGATTCGCAACGCCGAAGCTGGATATTCTGGGCCCAAGAGTCGAGTTCACGAATAGATCAGAGGCTCCCTTGAGTATCGATTCCCTGGTGCATCTGCATATCGAGCGTACCACGAGTAATTGCGAGTCAAGTGAAATTGTATGCTTTTGGGCTTTTGTGTCGTAGCCTTGGGCTTCCATAGTATTTTGCGTCACGCTCGGTAACGATTATGAAGAACATACAGCGCGGGATAGCCGTGTTTTTTTTGGTCGGGACGGCTGTTGTCCTCGCAGAGGACACTTCGCCGAAGCATTCACCCGAAATCGTGCCTACGACGCCGCGCGTGGATATCTCACCACGGGCCCCCGGACGTAATTACGTTCGTCTGCCAACCCTTGAATATTCATTCCAGATCAAGGCCAATTGCGCAACGATGTTTCATCCGCAATCCGTCTCGATAAGCGTTGCAGACAGCCGCAGTTCGGTTTCGCAAGACCAGTTAACCGAAGACGCGACTGAGTTTCAGCTCATGCTGAGTGTCCCGGCGAAGCAACTTGCGCCTCTTGTTGTCGAAGATTTTTGCGTGACACCACCGAATCCGGACAGGCCCGAGGGAAAAATTACAGTACGGTCGGCTCTTTCCGCACAAGCCGCATTTCTATGCGTCCATGATGATCGTCAGGAAATGGTTTACCGGTCCGTGCCGTTGGACATCACTCTGGTCTGCGTCCCTGACGAAGACGAGCTCGAGTAAAACCTGACTCATCCCGGGCATTCTTGCCCGGCTATTCTGTATTATTCTTCAGGCGCTGCTCGAGAAAAATCAGCACCTGCTGCCATGCAAGCTCAACAATCTGCGCGTCATAACGCGTCGAGTGAGTGTCCGCGAAGCCGCGACCAGCACCTGCATAAATTTCAATTTCGAAATCTTTGTCCAGTGCCCGCATCGCTGCCTCGAAGTCCAGCACTGAGTTGACTCGAACCACGCGATCTTCTTCAGCAAAAAGGCCCAGCACGGGCACCTGTACAGGAGATAGTTTTTCCTGGTCATCGACCACCTGCCCGTAAAAAATCACACTTGCATCAAGGTCGTCTGGCAACAGCATCGCCGCATTGAGGGACCAGCCTCCGCCGAACCCGAGACCAACCGTCGCAACCGTTGGTGCACCGAATGTGTCTTTCAGGAATTGATAGGCTTGACGAATATTTTCACTCGCACGGTCCGGGTTCTCGAAAACCTCTATTTCTAATTCCCTCGCCGCAGCCGTCGAATCCGTAGCCTCTCCACCAAAAAGATCAATCGCAACGACGATGTAGTCTTCCGCCGCAAGGCGCTGCGCGATTGCACGAATCGAATCGTCGAGCCCCCACCTCTCATGAATCAGGATAATCGCAGGCAATGGCTCTGCCATGTCCGCCGGGAACGCGAAATAACCGTAGACGAGTCGCTCTTCAATGTCCGCGTAGGCAAATGTGTCGGTGGCCAGGCCGCGTCGAGTAGAGGGTTGGTCTTCCGTCGTCGCCGTCGTGACGACCGGCTCGGCAACGGCGTCAGCGGACGCGGAAGGAGTGTTTTGATTCTCACAAGCTGGCATGCCGATCATCAAGCACAGTGCCGCAATGATTGCTGTCTTAAGCCTGCTGGCGGAAATTATCATTTAGCGGTCCTCTGACAGATGTTCATTCTCAAACACAAATCACAGTGTATTCAATTTATTTGCTACGAGCATGATACAGATCATCAATTTGAGCGACCATAGCTGTATGCATCAATATTGACAATTTACCGCCTTCGGTTAGCATGTATTCGTTACTGCAATCGGCACAGCCAATCATGAACGCCACCATTCACATGAATTCAACCACGCACGCTGTGCGGCTTGATTGCGTTACGTCTTTTCCGTGCCCTGGCACTGTAATGGCAAACCTGCCGCCCAACGACAGCCCGTAGCCGAAACAATCTGCAGTTAAGCTGATTCCGGCCACGAGATTCCGGAACGTAGCCCGGACTATTCATGAATCGTCGCGATGATTGCACCCCAGGAGTACTTCCTCGGCTTGTCTGACGACAATCCTCACGGCGGGCAGAGCATTGTTTACTCACGATATTTTCCTTTCCGAGCGGAATACCGTGTGTATTCCCGAGAGAGGAAAATATCGTGAGTAAACAAGGATCAAGCAAGGGCGCGAGCGTATTCATGAATAGTCCGGGCTTGGATTGTGCGCATCGATTTCAACGATGCGATTAAATTAATAGACCAGAAACATGACTGACTCCAACAAACAACAATATGAATCTGCCTGGCGCCGTTGGCAAGCGTTTTTTCGCGAGGCGATAAGCGACAGCGAAACGGACTTTACGACCGGACCCGTAGAGCGAGCGCTGGGTTTGCTCGCAATTCCGATGATGCTCGAGATGTCGATGGAGGCGATTTTCGCTGTCGTCGATATCGCCTTCGTTTCACGCCTTGGGACCGATGCAATCGCAGCAGTGGGTATCACAGAGGCACTCGTAACGGTCCTTTATGCGCTGGCCATCGGACTCGGCATGGGTGTGACCGCGATGATATCCCGCCGGATTGGGGCGAATGATCGAAGCGCTGCTGCGCAGGTCGCTGGGCAGGCTCTCTGGATTGGCGCGATACTGGCCATCGCAATTGGTATTTCCGGCTTTATTTACGCTGCGGATCTCTTGCGCATGATGGGTGCCAGCGAAAGCGTCATTGAGCAGGGCACGGGTTTCACAGCCATTCTTCTCGGCGGATCCGCCAGCATTCTTTATCTTTTCCTGTTGAGTGCCGCATTCCGCGGCGCTGGTGACGCTCCGGTAGCGTTGCGCTCGCTCATGCTGGCGAATGGCATCAATATCGTTCTGGATCCATGCCTGATATTCGGGCTCGGCCCTTTCCCCGAACTCGGTGTCACTGGTGCGGCTGTTGCGACGACGATTGGCCGCGGAGTCGGTGTCGTGTATCTCGCCTATATACTCTTTGCCGGCAACGGCAGGCTCAGGCTCAAAATTGGCGACCTGACCATCAAATTTTCGCTGATGAAGCGGCTGCTGGCTATTTCAATGGGCGGAATCGGTCAGTTCCTGATAACCACCTCGAGCTGGATCGCACTAATGCGCATTGTAGCCATCTATGGCAGCGCGCCGATTGCCGCCTATACGATTGCGTTGCGACTCATAGAGTTCGCAATATTGCCTGCATGGGGTCTGGGCAACGCCACAGCAACACTCGTTGGCCAGAATCTCGGCGCGGACAAACCCGCTCGCGCGGAAGAATCAGTATGGCGTGCAGCCAAATACAATGTCATTTTCATGACCGTGATCGGAATTTTGATGTTGCTTTTCGCAACCCAGATAGTCAGTCTTTTTTCGACCGATCCGGAAATATTACGTTGGGGCACCAGCTGCCTGCGAATTCTCGGTATTGGCTACCCGATTTACGCAATAGGAATGGTCATAGTACAGGCGCTCAATGGAGCGGGTGACACACGCACGCCGTCGATACTGAATTTCATTTGTTTCTGGCTCATCCAGATACCGATCGCATACTGGCTGTCCACAGAATTGAATATGGGGCCGAACGGCGTTTTCATAGCGATTATCGTTTCGGAATTTATCCTCACTGTTTCCGCAGTGCTGGTATTCAGAAGCGGAAGATGGAAACAGCAAGAAGTTTGAATTGTTTGCCGGTATGGTAATCCACTTCAGATTACAGGCGTAGAATCAGGAAAACTTTGTAAGGAATATTGCTCAAATGAACGATTTGTCCAGACTCGCAAACATTGCTGAAATCGTCAGTGCGTTAATTGTAATCGGTGGTTTGTTTTTTGCCATCCTGCAGATGCGCCAGATAAGGCAACAACGTCGGGAGCTTGCTGCAATAGAGCTGTTTCGCTTTTATGGCAATCCGGCTTTTGCCGAAGCCTACCAGGCCATATTGCTAATGCCGGACGGAATGAGTGCGGAAGATATCCGACTCAACAAAGCCGAACTTCAACATGCCGCCATGTTAATCAGCACAACGATGGAAAATATCGGTGTGATGACCTATCAGCGCATCGTGCCGTTTCAGGTCGTTAACAGACTCATTGGCGCGAGTGCGATTTTATTGTGGCGGAAACTCGAAAACTGGGCCATCGCTTTGCGCGAAGACATCAACTCTCCCATGGCATTCGAGTGGTTCCAATGGCTGGCCGAGCGCCTTGAGGAACACCAAGGAGACAATCTGCAGGCCGCCTATGATGCGCACAAGGACTGGCAACCGGCGAACCTCACGCAGGACATCTGATACCAGTGCCTGCCGCACTCATGACGCCGGAAACCCCACTCATCGAAATTCGCAACGCAACCGTGTACCGGGGAAGTACTTGCGTATTTGAAAATCTGAATCTGAACATCGGCCGTCATGAACAAGTCGCAATTCTGGGACCAAACGGAGCTGGAAAAACAACCCTGCTAAATCTCATCAATCGCGAAATATACCCCGTTGTCGGAGAGGAATCGTGGGTCCGGATACTCGGCAGAGAAACCTGGAACGTTTGGGATCTTCGCTCCCGAATTGGTATTGTATCGGACGACCTGCAGTTCAGATACAAACGATCCACGATTGGACTGGATGTGGTTTTATCCGGTTTTCTTTCGAGCATTGGTACGCACGGACTGCTGGCAGCGCACATCACGAACGACCAGCGCAGCAAAGCCCTGCGCGTAATGCAGGATCTTGGTGTCGATGAGTACGCCGCGGTACCGCTTAACCGCATGTCCACCGGCCAGCAACGACGCTGTTTGCTCGGCCGGGCCCTCGTCCACGAGCCAGCTACACTGATTCTCGATGAGCCGGCAGCCGGGCTCGATCTGGCGGCGTGCTTTGACTATATGGCACGCATCCGGCGCCTGATAGCGGAGGGGCGAAGCATAGTACTCGTCACCCACCACCTGAACGAAATACCGCCAGACATCAATCGGGTGGTATTGATCTGCAAGGGAACGATTATTGCCGATGGACCCAAAGAAAAGGTGCTTACGACTGAAAACCTGGTAGCGACCTTCAATACGCCGCTGAATCTGCAACTCGTCGACGGCTATTATTTCGCCTACCCGGGCAATTAGCCAGGCAAGGATAAACGCTGACCAGTTCACAGATTACAACGTTGATGGTGTCTGCCCTTACCTAAAACGTGACATACCCCAAGGTGTTGCAGCCCCAATGAGCCTAGTCTCAGTTCATGACTCATACGCTCGCAAGAATAACTACAACCCTCTGCGGCCTGATTATTACTGGCACGGCATTCGCTGCCGCCGAGCCGGAGGCCCAGACGCATGTCGCGACCGGCCTGAGCAACATCGGTCCGGGCCTTACAATTATTGCGGTTGCTATCGCGCTGTTACTCACATTGATGTTCCGGGCGCCTGTAACTCACCTCATTCGCAATATCACTGAGATAATAGGCAAGCGACGAGTCACCGGAATTCTAAACTCAAGAAGCGCCAGCGTGTTGAGCGACTTTATTATGCCGGGCGCTTTTGGCGGACTGACCCGAATAGATCATGCCATCCTTACCTCTGGCGGCATTCTTTGCATCCAGACCAAGCACTACAACGGCATTATTTTCGGCGATTCGGACGAGCCGCAATGGACCAATGTCGATGGTGCCCAACGACGCAAGTTCCTGAACCCCCTGATCCAGAATGAAGGTCGTAGCAAAGCATTACAAAAAGCCGCGCCGAGTGTGCCGATTGCCAGCCTGGTCGTATTTACCGGTGCCGTCCAATTTACATCGCCACGAGACAAGAACGTAATTCATGTTCGTGAACTTGACACATTCATTGCCAAATATGTTTTCGGTCCATCAAAGATCAAAGACTGGGACGCAGTCTGGATGACAGTCAAGTCCGCTGTCTTGGCTGACGAAGATTCTCGCAAGGATTTTCAATCACAAGTCAGCTTCGGCTGAACCGGCGCACGCCGAAAATTTGACAACACCACGCCGAAGAACCTTCTCCTTTGGAGATCTGCGCACACCGCTAAGGTTGGCTATACTCCAGCACTGATTCCAAAATGGTGAATTCCAATGTCGGGCTATTGGGTATGCTCTGCTGAGCATTGTGTTGGCTCTGGGGTTGGCATTATCGCCGTCTTGTGTGGAGTTGCCGCGTTCTGGTTCGCAGTGCAACAAATTACGAACTGGAAATTTTTCGACTATATTCCCCCGCTGTTGTTCATCTACGCCACACCGGTTTTCTTAAACAATTTCCAGGTTATCCCGCATGACGCTCCGGTGTATTCGGGACTGAGTAGCGTCCTTTTACCGGTATTCATCGTCCTGATGCTCATCAAGGTCGATGTGCCCGCAGCAGTGCGTATTATGGGTAAGGGGGTTCTCGTCATGCTGATGGGTACTGCGGGCGTTGTTGTCGGTGCAGTGGTCTCTTATGCGATCGTGCATCGCTGGTTGGCAGCGGATGCCTGGACTGGATTCGGTGCTCTTGCTGGCAGTTGGATAGGTGGTACAGGAAACATGGCCGCCGCCGCCGAAATGCTGAATACGCCACCCGAACAATTCGGGCTTGCGGTGCTTGCTGACAACGTCGTCTACATTGTGTGGCTGCCGATTTTGCTCGCGTCGAAAAATTTCGCCGACAAATTCAACAAGTGGACCAACGTGCCGAAAGAACGCCTGCAAGCAATGGATGATGCGGCTGCCCTGTTGGTGACCGATGAGCCGGCACCGGAGATGCGCCAATACATTTATCTGGCAGCGGTTGCAATCGGCGTAACCTGGATCGCAGCTTCACTATCCGAACTGATTTTCGCAGCCCAGGCCATTTCGTATCCCTCGCTCAATATTGTGCTGTCCCAGTCAACCTGGCGCATTCTCCTTATCACCACCATTGCGCTTGGTCTTTCCACAACAGCGGTTGCGAAGCTGCCAAATGCGACTGCCATCGGAACAGCGATGATTTACATTTTTGTTGCGGGCATGGGTGCCAGAGCGTCTGTTGCGGGTTTTGACCAGGCGCCGGCTTTCTTACTGGGCGCGTTCATATGGATATTTATCCACGGTGCATTCTGCGTGATTGGTGCAAAAATTTTCCGTGTCGATGTTCATAGCGTCGCCATCGCTTCGGCCGCAAATATAGGTGCAGCTGCATCGGCCCCCATTGTTGCAGCATTCCACCGGCCCAGCCTTGTGCCCGTCTCAATACTGATGGCTTTAATTGGCTATGCGCTTGGCAATTATCTCGCACCATTGGCAGGACATCTGGCTCGGATTGTTGCAGGTCAGTAGTGGCTTCTCTGATTCGTTCCTATCGGTGATACAGTTGCGGCATGCGTAAGTGGTATCGAAGAATTGTCTACACCGCGTCCATCTCACTGGTGCTCCTGAGTGTCACTTTCGCAATACTGACCTGGCTATGGCGTGACCGTGCACCGCTGACCGACCTTACCTGGCCGGTCTCCGAGCCCGCAGCAGAAGTAGACGGGGGCGTCACGGTTACCTGGCTGGGGATAACAACGTTGTTGTTCGATGATGGCGAGACACAAATCCTTACCGATGGCACTTTTACACGCCTGCGTTTGCAGGATTTTTACCTGTTAAGGCCCGTTCGATCGGACATTGCCAACATAAATTATGCACTCGATGAATTTCGCATCAATCGCCTGGCGGCGATTATTCCCGTGCATTCGCACTTCGATCACGCGATGGATGTTGGCAACGTGGCGAACCGAACCAGTGCCGTTGTTCTGGGGTCGGAGTCAACAGCAAACATAGCACGAGGCGCGAATGTGCCCGTCGATCAATACCAGATACTGGCGGACGGCGAGTCGCGACATTTCGGCAACTTTACAGTGACCCTGATCGAATCATCCCACGTAGCCGTTGGCCCCGGCTCAGGCGATTTAATGTCAGGCATTATCGACACACCACTCGTGCAGCCGGCACGAGTGCCCGCGTGGCGGGGCGGAGCGATTTATTCAATATTGGTTAGTCATCCGCGTGGCAATACTCTAGTGCAGGGAAGTGCCGGTTTTTCAGAAGCGCTCCTGGCCGATCGAGAAGTGGACGTGGTGATGCTAAGCGTTGCCGGACTTGCCTCGCTGGGCCAGGACTATGCAAGAGATTATTGGCGGGAAACGGTTAGAGCGTCGGGGGCGAAAAGAGTCTATCCCATACATTTCGACGACTTTACGCAACCGTTTGGAGAGGTACTGTTATTTCCGAAGATCGCGGATAATGTCGTGAAAGCGGCAAGCTGGATCGATGAACTTGCAGCGAGGGACGGCGTATCAGTTACGCGGCCCCGATTTGGCGTGCCTGTTTTTCTATATTGATCCTTGCATCGATGCTGGCAGGGCCATCCCTGTTTCTACCAACTCGGCGAACTTGCGAATGACCGCGCCTCAGGTGTCCGTCAACGTCTCTATGTACGCTCGGCACAAAGCGGGCGAACTGACAAAGCGTTCTTTCTCTGATTTGGGCAGGCGCTTGAGATAATGCTCGACTCGCGATGCGCGACTGCGATCGCCCACTTCCTGCTGGAACATCAGGGTAATGGGTGTCCGCCCCCGCAAGTATTTAGCACCTGATTTACCCGCCTCATGTTCACGCATGCGTCTCGACACATCTGTGGCGATACCCGTGTAAAGGCTGTTGTCTGAACAACGCAGTATGTAGACACTCCACCCGCACATCGTGAACTACGCCTGTCAGTTTTTCGTGACGCGTTCCGTCGAGGCGGGATTATTGAGCAACAATCCAGGTGGACGAATCGGACGATTTTCAAAATTGCCACCGCAATTCGGGCACTCGCCCCGCAATGGTCCGGTCACACAATTGCGACAGAATGTGCACTCAAACGTACAGATCATTGCGTCGGCAGATTCGGCCGGCAGATCACAGTCACACAACTCACAATTGGGACGTAACTCCAGCATGTCTGCCAACCTCAAGCATGACCCCCGGTCAGCTTGTCTCCCAGAACTTTCAATGCGCCAGCTTCCAGGCCTGCTTTGTTCTCGGCCGTATTAGCAAAGGTCAACACAATTTCAGCACTGCCGCCGAGTTCTTCAGAAGGTGCACGAAGCACCAGCGTCAGCATATTGCCTGTCAACTTCACTTCTGAAATCAGATCGTGACCGGCAAATTGTTGCTCGTTTATTTCAAGATAGAGGGAATCATCAAAATCTTCGCCGATTGCTCTCATCAGCAACAGATAATCGTCTATGTCGCCCGAATCGGTTGTTTTCGCGAAGAACAACATTGCCGCGTTATCACGAACATCGAAAGCGACCGTATCGTAATGCCGATTATCCGTCATTTGGCAGCCCATCTTGGGAACCTCTGATCTATTCTGGGCGAAGCAGATTGGGAGCCGAAATATTCAGATTCAAGGCGCGGATCGCCCGTAATGGCTAGCCATTGCGAAGATTCGCAACGCCGAAGCTGGATATTTTGGACCCAAGAGTCGAGTTCACGAATAGATCAGAGGTTCCCTTGGTCATTGAGTAAGATGCCAGTGTACGCGAAGCACCGCTCAGATTCCCAAACCGATGGCAACATTGAATATTTCAACGCCCGTGGCGGGACACGGACGCACAACAGCGCGTCCGGACGCCAGTACGATTTGCACCAGGTACTCGCGACTGATACATCTTACAAAGTAATGGTTTCGGCACGTATCGCCGCTATTTTCTCGTCTTTCTCGGCCCACACCTGGGTCAGCCATTGGTGGAATCGCCGCCGAAACTCGCGATCGTTGGAATAGTCGCCTGCCAGCATCCATTCAGCTACCGGACGCTTTTCAATATCGATAACGACATGCTCCAACTGCCCACATAACATGTCCCAGAATTGTGTGACACCTTTTGGATAGACAATGGTGACATCGAGAATGGCATCGAACATTGTTCCCATCGAGGCGATGGCCAATGCGGCACCGCCCGCGCGGGGCTGGAGCAGATATCGAAAATCCGACTTGCGCGCAGCTCTTTTTTCTTCACTAAAACGAGTGCCTTCCAAAAAATTGATGACGCTGGTCGGCGTATCGCGAAATTTTTCGCACGCTCTTCTGGTTGCCTCAAGATCCTTGCCTTTTTCTTCCGGGTGCTTCTTGAGGTAGGTGTTTGAATGCCTCTGCATAAACGGCATGTCCATTGCCCACCAGGTAATTCCAAGCACAGGAAACCAGATAAGTTCTTTCTTGATGAAGAACTTCAAAAAAGGTATGCGACGATGCAGTGCTATCTGTATGGCAACGATATCCACCCAGGTCTGATGATTGACCAACAGCAGGTACCATCCGTTTCGATTCAGCCCATCCAGACCACGGATATCCCACACCGCGTTGTTCACAATTCTGAATACGAACGCGTTACAAAAAACCCAATTCTCGCCCATCACCATGATCCACTTACTCATGACACTTCGAACACGGGCAATTGGAACAAGAAACTTTATGAATGCAAGCAGGACTATCGGCGCAAACCATACGAACGTGTTCAGCGTCACTACCGAAAATGCCGTCAGTCCCGTTAGATTTTTAAGCAATTTTCTTATCAAGAAACTAGTCACTACGACTGATTACTTCCAACAAATGATAGCCGAATTGGGTTTTCACCGGCCCCTGAACTGTGTTGATATCAGCGCTGAACACCACTTCATCAAACTCTTTTACCATCATGCCCGGCCCAAACTCACCGAGGTCACCGCCACTCTTGCCTGAAGGGCAGGAAGAATGCTCCTTGGCCAATTCAGCGAATTCGGCACCACCGCCGATTTCATCCTTGAGTGCCTGACATTGTTCTTCCGTATCGACGAGGATGTGTCTTGCATTTACAGTGGCCATCTAAATTACTCCGGGCTAACTAGGGAACCTCTGATCTATTCGTGAACTCGACTCTTGGGTCCAAAATATCCAGCTTCGGCGTTGCGAATCTTCGCAATGGCTAGCCATCACGGGCGATCCGCGCCTTGAATCTGAATATTTTGGCTCCCAATCTACTTCGCCCAGAATAAATCAGAGGTTCCCTAAAAAATCAGACGGAATTCTAACCCGAATCGGGGCACAAAATCGCCAGCCATCGCTGCTTGTTCCAGCACGCGGTTCAGTTTGCATTCTGACCCAGGCTGGCCGCTGACTTTTCTAACGTCCCTCACTGGCATAAACTGATCCCAAATCACCCCACAAATCGAAAGAGGATCGAGAATGTTCCGATTGAGTTTAGCCGCCATGCCACTCATGTTCCTGGCGATAATTCCTGCCACCGCGGAAGAGTCTGAGCCACTCGATGCCGTGCAACCCTTTTTCGAAGCCATGTCCGGCAACAACGCTGAACTGGCGGCATCGGTGATGATCGAGGATGGACTACTGTACGGCTATGTGGAGACGGCAGATGGTTTGCGCCTTGTTCGCACATCCGCCGAGCAGTTTATCGCAGGGATGGGAGAGCGTACCGATTCACTGCTGGAACGAATCTGGGATGTGGAAGTCTTGCAGATCGATCGACTGGCGTCCGGGCTCAATAAGACAACAGCGCCAGCAGCACCAGAACGATTGCAAAACCCGAATCATTGAAGGAATTCGCCATGTCGGTTTCCCGACTAAGACACATCAGCAAAATCGGCGTCGAGCAAATGGGAGATCTCGCTGACAGCCTGCGAGACCCGTCCCTGCTTCGATTGGAGAATCTCGACACGAACATAGCACCACCCGCTGAAGCGATCGAACTCACGCGCAATGCCGCATCCTCTGACGACGCCAATAGCTACCTGCCATTTCTTGGACTGGATTCATTGCGACAGGCTGCAACTGCGCTTGTGAGCAAGCAGGCCGGTCGGGACTATGACTGGAAAACCCAGTGCGTAATCAGCGCCGGCGGACTTTCCGGCATTCTGAATGTTTTGCTGGCCACGCTTGAGCCAGGCGATGAGGTGCTGATGACAGACCCGACTTATGTCGGGCTTATTAACCGCGTCAGACTGGCGGGTGGCACACCGCGTTTCGTGCCACTCAATGCGACCCCTGCTGGATGGCGACTGGATCGAGAAGCGCTGGCTGGCGTCGACACCGCCAAAGTAGCGGCGGCATTGCTGATGAGCCCGTCAATGCCGACCGGCGCTGTTTTCGACCAGGAGGAATGGGCGGCGCTGGCGAATTTTTGCCGTCGTGCCGATTGTTGGCTAATCAACGATACCGCCATGGAACGGATACTGTTCGATGGTCGCAGCGCTATTCATCCGGCTTCGTTTCCAGCTATGGGAGAAAAGGTGATTACCGTCGGTTCGGCCTCCAAGGAATATCGAATGATCGGTTGGCGGGTTGGGTGGGTTGTAGGCCCGGCAAAAATCATCGCGGATGTCGCACGGGTCAGTATCAGCAACGTGGTTTGCCAAACTGGCATCGCAATGGGTGCGGTTGCCCAGGTAATCAACAGCCCCGACAATGGTGTTGCTGAGGCAACCGCAGAATTACAAAAGCGGCGCGATCTCTTGCTTGCGGAGCTCAGCGACTACCGGGTAATCACCCCACATGGGGGCTGGTCACTGCTTGTTGACGTATCACCGCTCGGTCTGGACGGTTCGTCCGCATCGAAAATACTCCTGGAAAAGGGCAAAATTGCGGCGACACCGATGGTTAATTGGGGCGGCGTCCACTGCGAGAATTACCTGCGCCTGGTTTTCTCCAATGAGTCACTTGAGCGGCTCCAGGGCATTGGCGAGCGATTTCACAGGGCACTATCATGAAGGCTCAGATAACAATACGGACTGGATATGCAACCTAGAATGACATTGGATGCGGCTCTGGATTCTGTACGGAATTCAGCCAGCAAGAGATACGGCGTCTTGCTTGACCACGGCACTCTCGAGCTGGGTTTCTACAAGCCCGAGGGAGTTGATCCACAGGAACCGCACGAACAAGACGAAGTTTACGTTGTGATTTCGGGTAGCGGGTTTTTCGTGCAGGGCGATGAACGGCAGCGTTTCGAAGCGGGCGAAGCGCTGTTTGTGCCTGCCGGCGTAGTGCATCGCTTCG
>SMVB01420347.1_pt1 | contig 34875 bp, 27 predicted proteins | sample 2456461 | NCBI WGS metagenome assembly SMVB01 (sample SAMN11095934, study PRJNA526329) | marine sediment metagenome | biome: Marine sediment; feature: Surficial sediment; material: Deep marine sediment; isolation source: Hadal surficial sediment | place: Pacific Ocean | collected 2014-05 | depth... | reverse complement strand
GATGGTGATGGCGTTCGCCGACAAGGTCTGGAAGGTTGGCACGCGCGAGGTCTTCTCGGTGCGCACGGCGAGTGGCCGAACGTTGAGGGCCACGGCAAAGCACCGGCTGTATGGCGCTCGGGGGTGGATTCGCGTAACCGAGTTGCGAGTCGGAGATCGCGTAGCAATGCCGCGCCGTGTTCCAGAGCCTGACGTCGCTCGGCTGTGGCCCGATCTGCGAGTCGCTCTTTTGGGTCAGCTGATCGGTGACGGGAGCTACCTCTCCGGGCAGCCCATGAGGTACACGACGAGTTCGGAAGACAACAGCGAGCTTGTCTCGAGGGGCGCAAGAGAGGAGTTCGGCGCCGACGTGAAGCGTTACGAGGGCCGCCGGACCTGGCACCAACTCTTGATCAGCGGCAACGGCAACCGCTGGCACCCTGCCGGTGTCAACAAGTGGCTCCGGCAGCTCGGCATTTTCGACCAGCGCTCGCACGAAAAACGCGTTCCGCGCGATGCGTTCCGGCTCGCGAATCGCCAGATCGGCCTCCTCCTGCAGCATCTTTGGGCGACGGACGGATCGATCTCGGCAAAGGTCGATGGGAAACAGGGGACGCACGTTGCGTACTACGCCACGAATAGCTCGGGACTGGCATCGGACGTGGCGGCTCTCCTGCTTCGTCTCGGCATCGTTGCGCGTATCTACGGGGCGAGGAAAAGGGGCTATCGGCCATCGTTCCACGTCACCGTCCAAGGCGTCGAGGCTTTGAAGCAGTTTATCGACTCCGTGGGCGCCTTCGGGCCGCGCTGCGCCCAGGCCGACAAGTTGGAGGCCGCGTTGGAGAATGTCTACGGAAACACCAACGTCGATACAGTTCCCATCGAACGGTTCGATCGCGTGCGAGCGGTGATGGTCGATCGCGGCATCTCGCAGCGGGAGATGGCCCGGCGCAGGGGAACCTCCTACGGCGGTTCGTCTCATTTCCGTTTTGCTCCGTCGCGGACAATGCTCGCGGAGTACGCCGAGATACTTGACGACGACGAGCTCCGCCGCGACGCCTCCGACGATCTCTTTTGGGACAAGATCGTGGCCATCGATGCGGCGGGGCGAGAAGAGGTCTACGACCTGACCGTTCCGGGCCCGGCGTCTTGGGTCGGCGATTCACTCATTCAACACAACTCGGGAAACCTTGAGCAGGACGCCGACGTCGTCTCATTCATCTACCGCGAAGAGGTGTACAACCCCGATCCGGCCGTCAAGGGCACTGCCGAGCTGATCATCGCGAAGCAGCGCAACGGCCCCATCGGCACCGTGCCGTTGGCCTTCCTGAAGCAGTACACCGTGTTCAAGGATCGTGATGATCGCGACGACCCCGGCGAAGCTTGGGGCTAGCCGCGGGCCGCCCGGTGCAACAGAGGGCCTCTGAGCTTCGACCGACTTGGGTCGAGATCGATCTTGATGCGCTGGCGCGGAATTATGCTCGGGTGCGCGAGCTGGTGGCGCCGCGTCGAGTCTGGTGCGTGGTCAAGGCGGATGCCTACGGCCACGGCGCCGTGCCCGTGAGCCGCCGTTTGGCAGCGCAGGGGGCCGACGCGTTCGCGGTCGCCACCGTCGACGAAGGCATCGAGTTGCGCGCGGCGGGGATCGACGGCGACATCCTTGTCATGGCGGGGGTCGAGCCGCTGCCAGAAGGCGGGGCGGGTGGGGTCCCGGAAATCGTCCGCGCGGCGGTAGGCAGCGATCTCGACGTGGCGGTATGGACCCGGGCGGCGGCGGAAGCGCTCGGTGCCGCGGCCTGCCGGGCCGGAGGCGCGCCGTGCCGCGTTCACCTCAAGGTCGACACCGGGATGGGTCGTCTCGGCGTGCTGGTCGCAGAAGCGCCGAGCGCCGCCGTCGAATTGGCCTCTCGGATCGTGGCGATCGAGGGGATCGTGTTGGCCGGTGTGTTCTCGAATCTGGCCGCGGCCGATGTTGCGCCTGACGCCGCGGCCGATGAGCTGCGCGGTGATCACACGCTCGTTCAGGTGGAGCGGTTCGTCGGTTTGTGCCGTGCCTTGGACGAGCGCGGCGTGTTGCCGGCACGTCGCCATCTGAGCAACAGCGCCGCGATTTTGCAGCACGATGCGGCGTGGAGCGCCGACTGGTGCACCGGGGTTCGGGCAGGAATCTCGCTCCTCGGGGTGCGTTCTTTTGGCGCCGGCGTAACCTTCGAGCTCGAGCCCGTGATGTCTTGGCACAGCGTCGTAGCGGCGGTGCGTGACCTGCCGGAAGGATGGCCGATCGGCTATGGAGGGCATCGTCGAGCGGAGCGTGATTGCACGATCGCGGTGGTGCCCGTGGGGTACCATGATGGCTTCCCGCGCGCCCTTTCCGGCCATGCGGAGGTTCTGGTCGGCGGCCGGCGTGCCCAGGTGGTGGGAGCGATCAGTATGGATCTGACCCTCATCGACATCACCGGAGTTTCCGGAGTCAGCGTAGGCGCTCCGGTTGTCTTGCTCGGCTCGAGCGACGACCCGGGGGTAGAGTCGATAGGTGCCGAGGAAATGGCCCGCCGCGCCGGGTCCATCGCGCACGAGATCCTGTGCCGCATCGGCAGCCGTGTGCCGCGGCGATTCGTAGGCCGGGTTTGATTTTGATGAAGGGGCTGATTGAAGGGATCGGCAGGTTTGCCATCGACGTCCTCGAGGAGGCCGGGCGCACCGGGCTCCTGTTGGCCCATAGCATCGCCACGTTGCGGCGCCCGCCCTACTACATCCGGGCGGTGTTCGAGCAAATGCTCGAGGTCGGGGTCCGGTCGCTGCCGATTGTCGTGGTCACCGCCGTGTTCAGCGGCGCGGTTTTCGCGCTGCAGACATGGCAGGGGTTTGAGAGCTATGGAACGACCAGCTTTGTCGGACCCGTGGTGGCGATGGCGATTACCCGCGAGATGGTGCCCGTTCTCACCTCGCTGATGGTGTCGGGCCGGGCGGGGGGGGCGATGGCGGCCGAGATCGGCACCATGGTCGTCACCGAGCAGGTCGATGCCCTGCGCACCATGGCCGTCGATCCGGTCGAGTATCTCGTCGTGCCCCGCATCTTGGCGACCGTGATCATGCTGCCGCTGACGGTGCTCATCGGCGACATGCTCGGCCTATGGGGCGGCTCGCTGGTGGTCGTAAATCTTCATGGTTCGAGCCCCACGGCTTACTGGGACGGAGTCTGGGGCGCCCTTTCCCTCAGAGACCTCAGAAGCGGGTTGACCAAGGCGGCGGTGTTCGGCCTGCTGATCGCGCTGTTCGGTTGCCAGAACGGGTTTCACACCAGCGGCGGCGCCCAGGGTGTCGGCCGCGCCACGACGCGGGCGGTGGTCAGCGGCAGCATGTCGATCCTGATCACGAATTTCTTCCTCACCAAGATATTGCTTCCATGACCGCACCCGACAGCGAGTCCGAAGTCGCCGCCGACACCAGGACAGAGCCGCTTATCAGGATCGAAGGCCTGCGCAAGTCGTTCGGCGACCTCGAGGTCCTGCGCGGCGCCGACCTGTCGGTTTCCAAGGGTGAGTCGATGGTCGTGATCGGCGGCAGCGGCACGGGAAAGAGCGTGCTGATCAAGCACATCATCGGGCTGTTGCGCCCGGATGAGGGGACCGTCACCGTCGACGGGCAGGTCGTTGCCGAGTTGAAACGACTGGGGCTCGGCGAACTGCGCCGCGGCATGGGCATGTTGTTCCAGTACGCCGCGCTCTTCGACTCGATGACGGTGGGCGACAACGTCGCCTTCGCTTTGCGCCAGCACAGCCGCATGACACCGGCGGAGATCGCCGACAGGGTCGAAGAGGTCCTCGCCATGGTCGGGTTGTCGGGGGTGCAGGAAAAGTGGCCGGCGGAGCTGTCGGGCGGCATGAAGAAGCGTGCCGGGTTGGCCCGCGCCCTCGCTCGCGGCCCCCACATCATCCTCTACGACGAGCCCACAACCGGGCTCGACCCCATTCTCGCCGACCAGATCAACGACTTGATCCTCGACTTCCAGCATCGGCTCGACGTTACGTCGGTGACGATCACCCACGACATGACCTCGGCCTACAAAATCGGCGATCGAATTGCGATGCTCTACAAGGGCCGTATCGAGGAGGTCGGCACGCCGGAAGAGATCCAGAACAGCAGCAACCCGGTCGTCCAACAGTTCATCCATGGCCGGGCGGAAGGCCCCATTACGACCAGGTAGTCCCCGGGAGCGACATCATGAACGCGGAACTGAAAGTAGGCGTGCTTGTTCTGGTTGCCATCGCGGTGGCGGCCGGCTTTATCCTCAACATGAATGACACGGCGGGCTTCTTCGGGTCGCCGACCGACGTGTACCGCGTCCGGGTGCAGTTCAACAGCGTCTCCGGTCTTCCGATGGACGCTATCGTTCGCCTTGCCGGCGTTTATGTCGGACGGGTCGAAGCCATCGGCTTGACCGATGACGGCCATGCCGTGGTGACCCTCAGGATCAGCAACGACGTGATCCTGCGCGCCGACTCGACCGCTTCGGTTTCTTCCGAAGGAATGCTCGGCGAGAAGTACCTGGAAATCACCGCCGGGACATCGGCGAGCCCCGTGGTCGCCGATGGTGGTTCGATTCTTCCCGGCGCGGCGGTTTCCATCGACCAGATGGTGGTGGTCATGAACAACATCGCCGCGGACGCGCAGGAGATGACCAACGCGATGAGCAACGTCTTCGGCAGCGAGGCCGGTGAGACCCGCATGCAGGCGATTCTGGAAAATACCGAGGCGCTGGTCCGCGACCTCGGACAGATCGCGCGCAGCAACCAGGCCTCGATCGCCGCCAGCATGACCAACATCGAAGAGCTCAGCGCGGCGCTGGCCGAGTCGGTCCCGGTGATGATCGAGAACTACCGGTCGCTTGCCGACGAGGCCGCGGCGTTGGTCGCCGACAATGAAGTCGGCATCAATGCGACGATTTCCGAAGTGCGTGACCTGATAGCCGGGGTCGATCGCTCGGTCGTGCAGCTCGAGGAGATCTTGCAGAAGATCAATACCGGGGACGGCACGGCGGCGCAGCTGATCAATACCTCGGACACCATCGACAAGGTCAACGACGCGCTCGATACGATCGACGACTCGCTGGCGGCGTTCGACTCGTTCTTCAACCGTGCCGGCTCGATGCAGTTCGGCTTCAGCCTGCGCTCGGAGTGGTACGCCTCCGACGAGGCCACCAAGAACTACTTCGGCTTCCGGGTCGGGCTTGGCGCGAACAACAAACGGGGCTTCATCGTCGAGCTCGTCAACGACAACATCGGGTTGCCGGTCGTCGAGACGTTCCGCACCGAAACGCTGGACGCGGACGGCGGAGTCATCGATTTCGACATTACTCGCGTGACGTCGCGCGACGACGCCTTCAAGTTGTCCGCTTTGTTTGCGCAGCGGTTCACCAACTTGCAGCTCCGTGGCGGCCTGATGGAGAACGAGGCGGGCGTCGGCATCGACTACTTCGTAGGATCCGACCGCGTGCGTTTCACGCTCGAAGGCTGGGACTTCGGCCGTAACCCGGATCCCCACTTGAAGTTCCGCGGCCAGGTCGACATCTTCGATCGATTGTTCGTCAGCGTTGGCGCCGACGACCTGTTGTCGAGCGAGTTCCGCCAGTTCTTCGTCGGCGCGGGCTTCAAATTTCGCTAGGAAAGTCCGATGGCCCCGGGTGCGAAGACCGCGAACATCGCCGGCCGGCTACTGGTTTTCGGCGGCATGGGACAGGTCGGCCAGAGCGTGGTTCGCCAGGCGGGAGAAGGCGCCGCCGTTGCGCTGGGTCGCGAGCACGCCGACCTCACCGACATCGTCGCCGTCGAGGCTGTGCTCGATGAATACGAACCGGTCGTGGTCATCAACGCGGCTGCTTTCCAGCCAGTCGATCTGTGCGAGAGCGAGCTTCGGCAGGCGTTCGCGGTCAACTCGTTGGCGCCGGGAATGTTGGCGGCGGCGTGTGGGCGGCGCGATATCCGGCTGATCCACCTATCGACCGACTATGTCTTCGGCGGTGGGCAAACGACTCCATATTCGGAAAGCGACTGTCCCGACCCGCTGAGCGTCTATGCCCGGTCGAAGCTCGCCGGCGAGCACGTGGTGCTGACCGCGAGCCCGCGGCATTGCGTCGTGCGGACGTCGTCGGTCTACGGGCGCAGTCGGCCCGGCCGCGGCACGTCGCCGTTCGTCGGCCGCATGTTGCGACGTGCCACGGACGGGGAGCCGACCCGCGTGGTCGACGACCAGGTGGTCAGCCCGACCTACGCCGAAGATCTAGCCGCCGCCCTCTGGACCCTTGCCGGCAGCGACAGGGCGGGGCTCTTCCACATGGCGGGCGCCACGCCGGCATCGTGGTACGAGATCGCCGAGCGCGTGTTCTCGTTCGCCGGCCGTCTCGATTTGCTCCACCGCACGACGGCGGAAGAATTCGGCGCCGCGGCGCCGCGACCGTCGTACTCCGCGTTGCGCAGCGGGCGTTGGAGCGAGCTCGGCATCGACCCGTTGCCGGGAATCGACGACGGCCTCGAGCGTCACCTGGCGAGCGCGCCTGCTGGGCATGCGAAAACGCCCTCCGTGCCGGCAGCAGGAGGGCGTTGAGATATGCGGGCCAGCCCGGACTTCTCAGCGTGCCAGCCGTCGAGAAGTCCGGGCTAACCGCGCTGGTCAGTTGATCTTTACTTCGATGCGCTTGGGCTGGGCTTCCTCCGTCTTCGGCAGGAGGACGTTCAGGACGCCGTTGTCGAAACGGGCCTCGATCTTGTCCTGGTCGATCGAATCGGGAAGCGGGAAGCTGCGGTAGAAGGAGCCGTAGCTCGACTCGATGCGGCGGTAGTTGCCGTCGGTGTCTTCCTTCTCCAGGCGCTTCTCGCCCTGAATCGTCAGCCGGCCCTTGTCGACGGTCAGCTCGACGTCCTCCTCGGCAAGGCCGGGGAGCTCGGCGCGCAGCGTGATCTGGGTTTCGTTCTCGTGCACGTCGACCGACGGCAACCAGCTAGCGCGCAGCGGCTCATCGTCACCGGTGTCCGCCGAGCGGGCGAAGGCGTCGTTCAGCAAGCGGTCGAAGCGACCTTGAAGGAAGCGAATGTCACGAAACGGATCGATTCGTACGAGGTTCATCGGAGTTTCTCCATTTTCTGGACCGGCGGTGCCGGGCGGGGTCGCAGGTTGACGCCCCGATCGCATCGGCAACGGTCCTCCTGCGTTCATCAATATACACGAAGCATATTACATGCCTTTGAAAATATCAAGAGATATGAGTTTATAGGACTCAAATAATAACGCGCGCATCGCGCGGGAATTCGCCATGCTGCAACGCCGCTCGCGCCGCTATACTTGACGGCACACATATCCGCATTCGTGGAGGTTCTCCGATGGGTTTAATGGTCATACGTGTGTTGTTCGTGTTGACCTGCGCCGGGATGGGCTATTTCCTGCACCCCTGGGGCCAAGGCCGGCCCGAGGGTCTGGTGCTTGGCCTGGCGTTTTCCGCCGGAATGATCGCCACCGAGATGAAGCTGCGCCGCCTGCATGCCAAGGTTCTGCTCGGCGGCGTCGCCGGAGTCGCTATCGGCCTGGCGCTGGCGCTCGGGTTCGGCGCCATCACCCGAACGATGGCGATCAACTCCGATACCGCGACGTTTCTGCAGGCGTTGTACGTCGTCGTCCTCGGCTACCTCGGCCTCGTGGTTGGCGCCAAACAGGGCGAACGGGTCGTCAGCGACGCCGTCAAGGCGTTCTTTCGCGACCCGCCGGCCGCGCCGCACAACAAGATTCTCGACACGTCGGTGATCATCGACGGCCGGATCTTCGATATCACCGATTCGGGATTTGTCGACGGCACCCTCATCGTGCCGCAGTTCGTCCTCAACGAACTGCAACAGATCGCCGACTCGGACGACGCTCTGCGTGCCAACCGCGGTCGCCGCGGGCTCGAGATACTACGAAAGCTGCAGAAAAGTCCCGACGTCGACGTGCAGATCTCCGACCTGGACTTCCCCGACCATGCCGACGTCGACGCCAAGCTCATCGAGCTCAGCAAGCAGCTTTCCGGCCAGCTAGTGACCAACAATTTCAACCTCAACAAGGTTGCCCGGTTGCGCGGCGTACCGGTGCTGAACATCAACGAGCTGGCCAACGCTCTCAAACCCGTCGTCTTGCCCGGCGAGACGATGGCGGTGGAGCTGATCAAGGAAGGCAAGGAGGCGGGTCAAGCGGTGGCGTACCTCGACGACGGTACGATGGTGGTTGTCGACGATTCCGACGACCTCATCGGCGAGACCATAGACGTGGTGGTGACTTCGGTGCTGCAGACGACCGCCGGCAAGATGATCTTCGGCAAGCGGCAGGAGGACGCATCGGTAACGAAGCGTGGCTAGCCCGGAATCGCGGGCGCGGGCGATGGCCCGCATGATGTCGTCCGAGGTCACCGACCAGGCCCTCATCGCGCGCAGCCGCGACGGCGACACCGATGCTTTCCACGAGCTATTCGACCGTAAGCACCGGCGTGTCTATCTGATTGCCTACCAGGTGCTGGGCGACCACGCCCAATCCGAGGACGTCGTCCAGGAGGTGTTCCTGCGCCTCTGGGAACGCTGTGCCGACTACGACGACAGGTTTTCTCTCGATGCGTGGTTGCGTCGGATAGCCACCAACCGCGCCATCGACCATTGGCGCGCCCGGCGTACCGACACCAAGCTCCGGGTGTCGGCGGCGGCGGACACCGATCCCGATGCGATGCTCGAAGTTGCCGCCGCCCCGGCGCGGGCTGCCGCCGGCAGCCCCGAGGCGCGCCTCGGCTGGCAGCAACTGCAAGCGATCTGGGACGAGCTCGCCGGCGAGCTCCCACCGCAACAGCGCGCCGCGTTCGTTCTGCGCCACATCGAAGGGATCCCGACCACGGAAGTGGCGGCGGCGCTCGAGTGCAGCGTATCGACGGTACGCTCGCACATCGCCGAGGCCCGGCGAACGCTGCAAAGGACGTTGCGCGCCCGATACCCGGAGTTTCTGGACGGACGATCGTAACGAGGTCGTTCGCAGGAGCCGACGCGAACGACCGGCTCGGCCGATTTTTCTCTGGACGCATTCGCGGCCTTCTCCGTAGGGATCCTTGTAACCCGATGTCCCGACGTTATCAACGCTCGTTGCCGCGCCCGCAGCAGGAGGGCGTTGAGTACTGCAGGTCAGGAGAGAGATTCATGAGCGCAACGCCCGGCGATCCGTGTAGCGACGGCCGTAGCGACGGCCGGCAACCCGATGACGTCTTCGGTGATCTTCGCGATCGGCCGACCCCGGAGCTGGGCTCGCGCACCCTGTGGCGACGTATCGAGGCACAGCTCGCGCCGCGCTCGGTCTCGCGATCGGCCGGCTGGTTGTTCGGTATCGGCGGGCAGCGTGCTCCCGCGTTGCGCCTCGCCTATGGCTTGGCCGCCATCGCGGGGATCGTCGGCATCGCATGGGCCGGTTGGATGGCCTCGACGCTCATCACAGGATCGCGCGAGGAGTCGCGCTTCGTGATGTTGACGCCGGCGGCGCCGGCGGGCGCGCCGTCGGTGGACCCTGGTCGAAGCACGCCGGCGACGCAAGCTTCGGGCCCGCTACGCCTCGATGTCCGCCTGCTGCGTGGCTACGATGGCGCCCCCCCCGATGAAGTGACCAGAGCGGCCGCTTTGGGCGCTGGTGGCGCCGATGTCCTCTATGACGTGCGCGCCGACATCGCGATTCTGCTGCCCTTCGAAAGCTACGGCATCGTCGGCGCCTGGCAAGGCCCGGTGAGCTCGGGCGAAGCACTCGACATCGAGCTCGCCGCCGGCTACCGGCTCGTCGCCGGGTCGGCGGAGGTTCGCCCCGAGCCGGGGGAGGTTCTACGGCTGAACGCTCTAGAGCTCGTCGGGGCGGACCAGGATTCCGTTCCTTTTGACCTGCGGCTCGCAGCGGGCCGCCTGTACACCCTGGGGGTGCTTGCCCCCGGCGCCGAGAGTCCCGATCTGATCTTGTTGATTCGCGTCGATCGTGCTGCGCAGGGCCGTTAGATGGCCGAGTTCGCCTGTCGTGTCGGTACCGACGGAGGTATCTGCGAGCGCTCCGTGATCGCCGCGTCGCCCGGCGCGGCGCGCGAGCTGCTCGCCGAGCAGGGATTCGAGGTGTTTGCGGTTCGCCGGCGCGACGGTTGGATGCAGCGGCTCGTCGGCGGTCTCCCCTTCGGCCGGGACGCGGAGCAACGTGACGCGACCGACGCCGACGCATCGAGGCCGCCGCCGCCACGGGGGCTCTTCGCTCGCCGCCACGTCGCCGCCTTCGACCTGCTGCTGCTCACCGAAGAGCTCGCTGCGCTGATACGCGCCGGCCTGCCGCTTCTGAAGTGCATCGATATTCTGAGGAACCGGCGATCGGGTACGGCGCCAGGGGGTGTTCTCGACCGGGTGCGCGACCGAGTCGCCGCCGGCGTGAGCCTTTCGGCGTCCTTCGCGCAGGAGCATTCCGACTCGCGGATTCCGCGACTGTTTATCACCTCCGTCACGATCGGCGAGACCAGCGGCGATCTGGAGGGCGCGCTGCGACGATATGCCCGGCACCTGGAGCGGACGCAGACGATGCGCAGCAAGGTCAGGGGCGCGCTTGTTTACCCGGCGACGCTGGTCACCGTTTCGCTCGGCGCGATCGGCGTGCTGATCGGTTTCGTGCTGCCGCGTTTCGCCGATTTCTATGCCAACTATGACGCCGAATTGCCGCTTCCGACCCGGGTATTGATGGGGGTCGCTGGTCTCGCTCAGCGCGGCGGCGGCCTGGCGCTGGTGGTCTTGAGCGTCGCCGTCGTGGCGTTGTTCCTCGCCTCGCGCCGCGGCGCCGGTCGCGAATTTCGCGAAAAGCTGGCGTTTCGCGTACCGCTGCTCGGTAGCTTGCGCCGCCTGTATCTCGATGTCGAGTCGAGCCGCACGATGGCCACCCTGTTGCGCGGCGGCGCCCCGTTGACGGAAGCCCTTGCGGTCGCCGCCGACGGCACCGACAACATTGTCTATCGGCGGCGCCTGCGCCGAGTGCGCGAGCTGGTGAGCGAGGGAAACAGCCTGCACAAGTCGCTTGAAGTCACCGACTTGATGGATTCGATGGGCCTGGAGATGGTCGAGGTTGGTGAGTCGACCGGGATGCTCGAGGAGATGCTCGGCCATGTCGCCGACAGTTACGACGAGATTCTCGAGCGTCGTCTCAACACCATCCTGAGCTTGCTGGAACCGGCCGTTCTCGTGACGATGGGCCTTTTCGTCGCCGCCGTTCTGCTGTCGCTGTACCTGCCCTTGTTCAACGTCGCTCAGGTCATCTAGGAGGGCGTGATGGCCGCTGAGCAATCGAACCCCGACGCGGTGGCGGGCGCCAGCCTCGAGCGCACCGAAGCGGAGCGTCGCGCCCACGAGCTCGGCGTCCCCTTCGTCGAGCTGGGCGCCGATGCCTTCGACCGCGAGATCATCGCCGAGATCCCGATCGACCTGATGGTACGCCACGCGTTTCTGCCCTTGGCGCGTACGGCAGACGGTGGCCTCGAGGTGGCGTTGGCGGACGCCGGGGATATCGTCAACATCAACGCTATCGAAGGGCTCCTGGACGTGCCGGTGCACATCCGTGCCGCCACTGCTTCCAGCATCGAGGAGGCGCTCCGGATGGCGGGCGCTGGCGAGCGCATTCTCGCGGAGGTTCGGCGTGGCTTCGAGGAACAGCCCGAGGCCACGGTCAACGACGACGAGGGCATCACGCTGGGGCGCCTGGCGACGAGCGACGATCCGCCGATCGTTCGCCTGCTCAACACGACGATCTTGAACGCGTTGGAGCGGCGTGCCTCCGACATCCACATCGAGACCCGCGAGAACGCGGTGTGGATCAAGTACCGCATCGACGGCGTGCTCTACCCGGCGATCGATCCGATCGACCGCCGTCACCATGACGCGTTGGTGTCGCGCGTCAAGGTGATGAGCGACCTGGATATCGCCGAGAAACGCGTTCCCCAGGACGGTCGCTTCAAGCTCAACCTGCAGTCGCGCAAGGTCGACTTCCGCGTCTCGATCATGCCGTCGATCCATGGCGAGGACGCGGTGATCCGGATCCTCGACAAGCGATACCTATCCGAAGAGTTCGCCGACCTGCGGCTTGATTCCCTGGGTTTCGGTGGAACCCAGCTCGAGAAGATGCGCAAGTACATCCGCGAGCCCTACGGCATGTTCCTGGTCACCGGCCCGACCGGCTCGGGAAAGACGACAACGTTGTACGCGGCGCTCTCCGAGATCCGCACTGAAGAGGAAAAGATCATCACGATCGAGGATCCGGTCGAGTATCAGATCGACGGCATCACCCAGATCCCGGTCAACGAAAAGAAAGGACTGACGTTCGCGCGTGGCCTGAGGTCGATCTTGCGCCACGACCCCGACGTCATCATGGTCGGCGAGATCCGCGACCCGGAGACGGCCAGTATCGCCGTGCAGTCGGCGTTGACCGGCCACCTGGTGTTCACCACGGTGCATGCCAACAACGTCTTCGACGTCATCGGTCGGCTGCTGAACATGGGAGTGGAAACCTACAACTTCGTCTCGGCGCTCAACTGCGTCCTCGCCCAGCGCCTGGTGCGGTTGCTGTGCGAGCACTGCAAAGAGGCGGTCACGCCGAGCCAACGGCTGCTTTCCGAATCGGGTCTCGATGCCGCAGAGATGGCCCACCACACCTTCTATGAGGGCACCGGATGCGATGTTTGCCACGGTACCGGGTACCACGGTCGCACGGTCATCGCCGAGCTGCTGGAACTGACCGACCACACCCGCGAGCTGATTCTCGATCGCCGCCCGGTGTCGGAGATCAAGCGCTACGCCTTGGAGCAAGGAATGAGGTTGCTGCGGCACTCGGCCTTGGAGAGAGCGATGGCCGGGGAAACGACGTTGCAAGAGATCAACAAGGTGACGTTCGTTGAGTAACGGAATCGCGGTCTCGATCGTCCCCGGCGAGCTGCGCATGCTGATCGCTCGCACCAACGGCGCGGTGCAGCCGCTGCATCAGCTTGTCGCCGAGCTTCCCGAGGGAGCCGTGCACGCCGGGCTTCGGGCGCCGAACCTCGCCGCACCGGAGACGATCGCCGAGGTGCTGCGCGGCCTGGTCGACGAGGCCGAGGCCGGGCGGGAGCGCGGCGGCATCGTCTCCGTGTTGATCCCCGACGCCGCCGTGCGCATGGCCCTCGTGCCCCTCGAGGGGGCCGCACCGTCGCGTGCCGAGGGCGAGTCGATGGCGCGCTGGGCGCTGCGCGACCTGCTGCCGGTGGAACCGGATTTGGCCCGCGTGAGCTGGTCCGTCGTCGAGGAAGAGTCGACCGAACCTGCCGGCAAGTGGCTCCTCGTCATCGGCGCCGACGCCACGGTCGTGCAGGAGTACGAGTCGGTGGTGGAAGCCGTCGGCTGGACGCCGGGCCGTGTCATTCCACTCACCTTGGGGTTGGCGGTGGGGGCTGGAGCCGATGAGGACACCGATCCCGGCATGGCGCGGATCGTGCTCAGTGGCGTCGGGGCGCAGATAGCCTGCCTGGTGGAAGCCGGCGGCGTACCTCGCCTGCACCGGTCCTGGCGCGGGGCGGCTCCCGACCTGGCGCTCGAGTTGCCGAACATTCAGCGTTACGCAGAACAGCGACTCGACCTGTCGATCGATGAGGCGGTCATCGCCGGCCCCGACGGCTGGCGCCAGAAAACCGCCATCGCCTGCGAGGCGCTCGGTTGGCGGGTACATGTTTGCTCGAGTTGGTCGGCGCATATCGGCGCGGTGCGACCATGAAGCGACTTCCGGTCAACCTGGCAACCCAGCCCATCGAGCAGCGCCAATGGCTGCGGAAGGTCACGCTCAGGACCGCCGCTATCGCGCTCGTGCTGACCGCCGCTCATCTTCTGGCCGCTTGGAGCCTCGTCGACGAACCGCAAACGACGACCCCTGACGCCGAGGCCGTGAACCTGCTGCGGGCGTGGAGCGACGAGGCCGCCACACTCATATCGTCGGTCGATCCGCGCGCCGCGCAACGCGTCGCCGTCGCCGCCGGCCTGGCGAACGCGCTCATCGACCAGCGTGTCTTCCCGTGGGCGGACCTGTTTTCCATGCTCGAAGAGAGCATGCCGGACAACGTCCGACTCGAGGTTATCCAGCCGGCGATAACGTTCGACGGTGTGCGGGTGACGCTCACCGCGGCGTCGCTGTCCGGAGACTCGTTGCTTTCGTTTCTCGCCGCGCTCGAGGCCAGACCCGAGTTCATCGCCGTCTATCCGGGACGTCAGTCCCTCGGAGCCGACCGGGAGATCCGGCTGACCGTCGAAGCGCTCGTGCGGATCGATCGGAGCGTCGGCGATGGAAACGAAGTCACTACCGATTTGTCCGGCGCGGAGCGTCGACCATGAGCGGCGCTCCCTTGAGGTCTCTGATGACCCCGTTGATGACGGTGCTGGTGAGCGTGATCGTCGGCAACGTCATCGTCCTCGCGGCGTGGACGGCGCCCCGACTCAGCACCCGGTTCGGGGTTGTAGGCGCCGCTGAAAACATCGAGAGCGCCCGCGGTCGCATCGAGCCCAGGATGCAATTGATACGTGACACGTACGGTCGGATCGGTGAAGCGGAAGCTGACCTGGTTTCATTCCGTGATCAGCTGACCAGCGGATTTGAAGGCTCCGAGCTACTGGGCATGCTCGGCGAGGTCGGCCGAAGGGTCGGGATCGAGCTCGATAATGCGACCTTCCAGTTCGCCGGTATCGAGGAGCTCGGTGTCATCCAGGTCGGCATCACGCTGCCCGTGGCGGGTTCCTACGATGCCGTTCGGCGTCTGCTCGACGAGCTCGCAGCCTTGCCCGTCTTTCTGGTCGTTGACGGGATCAGTTTGCAGTCGATCGCTAGCGCGGCGTCGGGAGATGAGCCCGGCGGCGGCGCGTCCGTAAGGCTCGACTTGGCGATCAGCGTCTTTTTCGACGATCCTGAGCTCATCGCCGCAACGACCCCGACCGCACGGCGCGGAGACGGTGAGCGCGTCGGGGCTCGCGAAGCCGAGCTGCTTCGGGCCGCGGCGAGCGGCGACGACGCCGACGAGATCGCGGACGCCCTGCTGGAGCAGCTCGCGGCGTTGCCCGCCTTGCCGGTGTCTCCCGAGTCCCTGGTGGTTCATCTCGAACGACTCGAGGTGCCCGTGAGCACGGCGGCACCGACGCGCAACTTGTTCGCCGTGGTGTTGCCGCCGCCACCACCGCCGGCGGTCGTCGAGGATCTCGAAGACTTATTTGTCGAGCCGGAGGCCGCCCTGCCGGTGCGACTGCTGGGTGTGTTGCGTATCGAAGGCCGCTGGCACGCCAGCTTCACGGACGACAGGGATTTGTTTGTTGCCGAAGCCGGCGACAGGCTGCCGAACGGAGTTGAGATCATCGAAGTGGGTGCCGACTACGCCGACGTGATGTTCGACGGCGAACGTACCCGATTGACGCTGGAAGGAAGCAACCCATGATGCGGAACCGAGCGCGTCGCCGGCCGGCGGCCACACTCCTCATGTTGACGTTGTTCGTCGCCGGTTGCGCCGGTAACAAAGTGCTGGATCGCGCCGACCTGGAGGTGCAACGCGGCAATCTCGACACAGCGATTGCTTACTACCAGAAGATTCTCCTCGAGGACCCGGGAAACACCGACGCGAAGATCAAGCTCACCCTTACGAAGCTCGACGCTTCGCAGCAGCACGAGCGCCTGGGTGTCGAGCTCGTCGCATCGGGTCAGTACCGGCTTGCGGTCGCCGAGCTGCATCTCGCGGTGCGGCTGGATCCCGGCAACCAGATGGCGGTCCGGGAGCTCGGCAAGGCGATGGAATTGTGGGCGCAGCAGGAGCGCGACGATGCGGCCGAGCTGACGCCGGTCGAGCGCGCGCTCCGTGACGCTCAGGAGAGCGAACCTGTCGTGCCTCGACTGGTGCCGCAGGCGACCGGGCCGATCTCGTTCGATTTCCGCGACGTGACGATCAAGGAGATCTATCGGACTCTCGCCCAGGTAGCCGGGTTGAACGTGCTGTTCGAGCCGTCACTCGTCGAGGCGACGACGACGTTTCAGGTCGAAGACACCGAATTTGACGAGGCCCTCCGGGTGCTCACCGTGTCGAACGGGCATTTCATCAAGGTTCTCTCGCCGAGCACCTTCATGGTGGTCCCCGACGACGTCACCAAGCGGCGCGAGTACGCCGACCAGGTCATGCGCACGTTTTATCTGTCGAACGCCGACGCCGCGACCATCGAGCAGCTGATACGCGCGATCCTGAGCACGTCGCTCGTGTCATCGAACCCCGACCTCAATACGATCACGGTTCGCGATACGCCCGAAGCGATGAGCGTCATCGAGAAGCTGATCTCCTCGGCGGACAAATCGGTAGGCGAGATCCTGCTCGAGGTCGAGATTCTCGAGGTCAGCAGCGAGGTGGTGGCCAACTACGGCCTCGCTCTGGAGCCGTTCGGTGGCCGCGTGCAGGTCTATCCGCAGGTTGTCGACGAGACAACGGGCGAGATCATCGGCCGCTCGTTCGAGGCGCTCGCCAGCGGCCTGACCTCGGCGGACCTGTTCGTGACCATTCCCTCGCTCTTCTACCAGTTCTTGCGCACGACCACCGACTTCAAGCTCATCGCCAACACCAAGCTGCGGGCGCGCGAGGGCGAGGAGACCACACTGCTGATCGGCGAGCAGGTACCGGTCGTGACGACCACCTTCAACCCGCAGGCGACCGTTGGCGGCAACATCGTTCCGGTCTCCAGCACCGAGTACAGGGACACCGGCATCCTGCTGAGCGTCTTGCCGCGCATCCATTTCAACGGCGAGATCACGCTCGAGATCCAGATCCAGGTTTCGGCGGTCACCGCGACGGCGAACATCCGGAGCGTCGGTGAGCTGCCCATCTTCACGACCCGCCAGGTGTCGGGCAGCATCCGTTTGAAGGACGGTGAGACCAACGTCATCGCCGGTCTCTTGCAAGACAACGACATCCGCCGCCGCCGCGGCATCATCGGCCTCGACAACGTTCCCGGGCTCGGTGATGTGCTGAGCGACACCGAGGACACGCGGAGACAAACCGATATCGTGATCTCGATCACGCCGCACATCATCAGGGCTCCGGAGATTACTGCCGACGACATGAGGGCCGTGTACGTGGGCACCCAGACCGCGGTAACCGGCGCCGCGTTCCGCGTCGCGCCGAGCGCCCGCGCGGTGGCCGCTGGAGCCGGCGCGTCCCCGCCGACCGAGCCGGCGACGCTGGCGCTGCTGCCGGCCGAGCATGTGGTCCTCATCGACGAGGAATTCGCCATCGACGTCACGGTGAATACTCCCTCGGAGCTATTCTCGGCCGGCTTCCAGCTCCAGTTCAATCCGCAGCACATCGCCTACGTCGACTACTTCGAGGGCGGTTTCCTGGACCGCGACGGCGCCGAGATCACCGTGCAGGCGACCGGCGGCGGGCCTGGGGTCGTGCGCATCGGCATGTCGCGGATGGGCAGCGAGACCGGGATCTCGGGCGGTGGGTCGCTGGTGACCCTGGTGTTTCGGGCGGTAGGGGCCGGCACGTCGCAGATCGAGATCTCGTCGGCCGCGTTGCGCGCCCCGCTCGGCGCCCCGATCGCCGTGCAGATGGCGGCCGCCCACGCCCAGGTCACCGTCAGGGAGCGTGAATAGATCATGTTCTCGCGCCGGCCGCTGCACGCCGCCCCCCGGGAAAATCGTCGACCGTACCGCAGCGACGGGTTCACGCTGATCGAGCTGGTCATTGTTGTCGCCATCGTTGGCATCCTTGCCGCTGCCGTGTTGCCGTTGGCGCACTGGTCGGTGAAGCGCCAGGATGAGTACGAGCTGCAGCGCAGCCTGCGGATCATCCGCAACGCCATCGACCGTTACCACGACCTGGCGCTTGCCGGCCTGATCGAGACCGGACCAGGCGATACGGGCTACCCACCCGACCTCGAGGTGCTGGTCGAGGGAGTCGAGCTGACCGGCGACCTGCCGTCACCGTTGCCCGGCGTCTCCGATGGATTCGCCGCCGGTGGGGCCGGTCTCACGGGTGGATTTGCCGGCGCCATGGAAGAGCAGCAGGGGGGCGGCCCGCCGATCGACACCGACGAGCGAGCCGAGGCGCTTCGGCGTGGGGTCAACGCGACGATCCTGCAACTGGAGGGGCTCGCGGGCCGGCGCGGCCAGCGGGGCGGCGGGCGCGGGGAATTCGGGCTCGAACTCGGTTTCGGTCGAGGCCGCGATGCAGCGGTGGGCGGCCGCGCGCCGGGCCAGCGCGGCACGGCGGAAGGCATCGACAAGATCGTCTTGCTGCGGCGCATTCCCGTCGATCCTCTGACCGGCGGCATCGATTGGGGGCTGCGGTGCTACGGCGACAGCATCGCCGACCGCTCATGGTGCGGCCGCAACGTGTTCGACGTGTACACCAAGGCGCGTGGCGACGCCATGGACGGCCGCCCCTACAGGGAGTGGTGAGATGAGAGAGCGTGGATTTTCGCTGCTGGAGCTCATCGTCGTGATGACGATTATCGGGCTTCTGGTCGGCATCACGTTGCCTGCCTACCGCGACGCCACCCAGCGCGCCCGCGAGGCCACCTTGAAGGAAGACCTGGTGCGCATGCGCAAGGCGATCGACGAGTACTACACCGACAAGGGAGAGTACCCGCCGGCATTGGAGGACCTGGTGATGTCGAGCTACCTGCGCGGCATACCCAAGGATCCGATTACCGAGTCGGATGCCACCTGGCTCATCGAGTACGCCGCCTGGGAGATGGTCGATGCGGGTGAGATCGCCGGCGTTTTCGACGTCCACTCCGGTGCCGAGGGCAGCGGCTTAGACGGAACGCCGTATTCGGAGTGGTGACGATGTCCGTTGGTGAGAAGACGACCGCCGCGCTCAGCAGGGTGCTGACGAGCTCCCGGGAGCCTAACAGGGCGTTTGAAGCACTCCCGGGAGCTCTTCTGCACCCTGTCAGGAGTCGTGACGATGATTCCGGCGCCGTCGGCGAACCGGAAGGATTCACCATCATCGGTTTGATGGTGGCCATCGCGATCATCAATATCGGCCTCGCCGTGGCGCTCACGAGCTGGGCGACGATCAACAAGCGCGCCAAGGAAACCGAGCTGATCTGGCGTGGGCAGCAGTACGTCCGCGCCCTGCGCTGCCATCAGGCTGCGACCGGCGCCTTGCCGGACGATCTCGACGATCTGGTCGAGTCCGACTGTATCCGCGCTGTGTATCCCGATCCGATGAGCCCGGACGGCGAATGGAGGATCATCCGGGAGAGCGATCTCCAATTCAGCCAGGGTAGGACCGGGTTCGGGGGGACGCGCTCCGCCGGCGCCGTTCTCGACAGCATCGACCGCGAGTTGCGGGGGCCGGAAGCGTTCTTCGGCAACACCGGCGCTCAGGCGGGTGGAGCCCCGCCGGAGTCGCTCGAGGCCGCGTTCCTGCGGCTGCAGAATCTTAGCCAGCGCCTGTCTCAGAGCTTCGCCAGCGGCAGCGGCAACGGCATCGTCGGCGTGGTGAGCACGTCGACCGACGAAGCGCTGCGCCTGTATAAGGGTGAAACGACCTACGACGCTTGGCGGTTCCTCGCCCGGTAGGGCGACCCCGAGCTTCTCCGCGCTGGCCTGCTTGTCTCAACGCCCTTCTCCGCGTCCTGGCGACGAAGGGCGTTAAGATATGCAGGCTAGGTTGTCGGTGTCGTGTGGAGCGTGCGGACGGGGAGGTCCACCGTCTCACCAGCGTGATGCTCCCACGGCCCCACGTGTAATGGCCGAACAGGGCCAGGGTGCTGGCAAGATCATCGTCACAACGATCACACTCGAGTACGAAGGCCCGTCGAACGTGGTCCGCCACGGATATCTTTTCGCCGGTTTGATTGGTCTCGTGGCGCTGGTGTCGTGCGTCTCGTGTGGCGGTTCAACGGGAACGAACGCTGCCCCGCCGAGCCGCAGTTCTGTCGTTCTCATCGTCGTCGATGCACTGCGCGCCGATCATCTCGGCACCTACGGCTACGATCGCCCGACGTCGCCGGAGATCGACCGCTGGTCGACGGGCGCGCGCGTCTTCGAGCGAGCCTACGCGACCTCGCCGTGGACCTTGCCGTCGTTCGGTTCGATTCTCACCGGATGGTTGCCGTCGGCGCACGGAGCCGGCATCGAGGTTGCGGACCGCGCCCCCGGTGTCGAGGTCGCGGCGGCGCGCAACTTCGTGACCCTCGCTGCCGGCGTGCCGACGGTGGCGGAGATTCTGCGCTCCAGCGGCTACGCCACCGGGGCCTTCGTCACCAACCCGTTTCTCGACCCGCGCTTCGGGTTGGACCGAGGGTTCACCGACTACGATCATTACGAGGCCAGCAACTCGGAGATTCGACCGGCCGGCGAGGTCGTCGACCTGTCGCTCGGCTGGATCGACGCCCACGCCGATCGCCCCTTCTTCGTCATGGTGCACCTGTTCGACCCGCACCTCGACTACGACGCGCCGCCGCCGTATCGGGGCCGTTTCGCGCGCTCGGACGACGGTGACCTCGAGCTCCCGGTAAGGGGAATGTGGCCGATCCGCAACCGCATCCCGGAGATCTCCGCTGCCGAGCGAGCGTTCATCGCCGCTGCCTACGACGAGGAGATCGCCTACGTCGACGATCAGTTCGGCCGCTTGATTCGTGGTCTCGAATCCCGTGGCCTGCTCGAGGGATCGCTGGTTATCCTGACCGCGGACCACGGCGAGGAGCTCTTCGAGCACGACGGTTTCGAGCACGGTCACTCGATGTACGACGAGGTGCTGCGCGTTCCCCTCGTCGTCCGCGGGCCCGGCGTGGCTCCGGCAAGAGTTGCAACGCCGGTTTCGCTGGTCGACGTGGTGCCGACGATCCTCGAAGTCGCCGGCGTGCCGATTCCCACGACGATTGCGGGTCGGTCGTTGCTGCGCGCCCAGGATCCGGCCGCGGCGCCACGCCCGGTGATCGCCGAACGGGTGCTCTACGGCGCCGAAACCAAGGCGATCGTCGCCTGGCCCTACAAGGTCATCCTCGAGGTTGACAGCGGCGTGGCGCAGCTATTCGACCTGGCGGCGGACCCCGAGGAGCGGCAGGACCTGTCGGCGACCCAACCTGACACTCTGCGGCGGCTCCTCGGCGAGCTGTCCGCGGGTCTGAGCGAGGCCCGGCGGCTCCGCATTGGTGTTCGCGCCGAGCTGGGAACCGGCGCGGGCGCTGAGCTCGATGAGGACCTCGTCCGCAGACTCAGGGCACTGGGCTACATCGGCGGTGATGCCGACGTGGGGGGCGGCACCGTGACCGGCGCCGAAGCCCGCTCGGCCGTGACCGATCCGGAAGCCCGCGTGGCCGTGACCGATTCCGCCGCGAACGCCGGGCTACGGATTCGCTTCGTTCCCGACGCGGCGGCGTTCGACGCCCCGCCACCGCCGGCGCCGGTGCCGTTCGATGTCGTCTCCGCCGACATGGACAACGACGGCGATCCGGACCTGCTGGTGAACTGGCACAACCTCGGCGCGCTGGAGATCTTCGAGAACGACGGCGGCAGGTTCCGGCTCGTGAATCCGCCGGGCGACGATCGTTCCGGGGTGTTCGAGAACCCCGGGATCGCCTCGGTTTTTGCCGACGCCGGCGGGATGCTGGCGCGAGCGCGACAGGCGGCGCACGCCGGCGTGTTCGTCTGGCACGATCCGAACCGGCGCGCCGATTGGAATTTCTTTATCGTGCCCGGCGATGAGCCGGTCTCGCTCACTTTGCGCGCCAACCGGGCCTTGACCGTGAAGGTGAACGAACGTTTCGTGCGCCGCGCCGACGAGTTCGAGGCTGACCTGGAGATCGACGAGGGAATCCGCTTCCGCGTCAACGTGGCGGCGGTCGCCACCCAGCTCCGGATCGAATCATCGCTGCCGATATTCGCCGGCGCCGACCTGCAACCGGTGGGTCGCAGCGCAGATCTCTGGAAGGACGATCCGCACGGTGTCGCCTGGGTCGATGTCCGCGGCAGCGCCGCGCCCGACATCTTCATCACCCGCGGTGGGCTGGAGGGCAGCTTGCTGCCGCCGCACGACCCCAAGGTTGACCGGTTTTTCGAGCGCCGCGCGGCGACGGACGGCACCGACCTTCTCTACGACGACGTCCGCGGCTCGATCCCGGCCGGCTATGGGCGCGGCCGCCGGGTGGAGTGGGTGGATATCGACGGCGACATGGTCAACGAGCTCTACATCGGCAACACCGACACACCGAACGTTCTGCTGGCGGCCGACGGCTCCGGTGGGTACCGCGACATCGCCGCCGATCTCGGCCTCGACGTGACCACCGGCGACACGTTCGCCTGGCTCGACGTCGATGGAAACAACCTCGACGATCTCGTGTTCATCGACGAGGAGGGCTTCCGGATCGCCTACAATCGCGGCCAAAGAGCGTTCGACCTGCGGCCCGGCGGCGACATCGGCCTGCTGTTCCCCCCGGGTTCCGAGCCCGACCAGGAGCGCTTGTTTTCGACTTTGTCTCTCAACGTCCTCGATTACGACAGCGATGGTCGCCTCGATTTGTGGCTCACCGGCCACGGCGAGGATCGGCGCCATGCCCTGTACCGGCGCACCGATGGCGGTTTCGTCGACGTCACGTCGGCCACGGGTCTCGACCGGGCGCCGGGCGTCAACACCATCGTGTTGCTCGACATCGACAACGACGGCTACCAGGATGCGCTGACCTTCGGGCCGCAGCCGGCCCGCCTGCACAACGTCGACGGCCGCCGCTTCGAGGTGTCGCCGCTCGGCGACGAACTCGGGCTGACGGTCTTCACGCGCGGCATCGCCATCGACGTGGATCTCGATGGCCGGCTCGACGCGGTCCTCATCGACGACTCGAGGCTGGTGCTGCGCAACGCCACGACCGGCGGTGGCGGCTTCCTTCGAGTGTTGCTGCGCGCCGCCGGGAACGACCCCGTGGGGACCGTGGTTTCTGCGGTCTATGCTAACGGCATGGTTCAAACACAGCGCTTCGGATCGGCACTCAACACCAAGTACTCGCAAGGAGTTGCGCCGTTGCACTTCGGTATACCGAGGGGCACCGTCATCGAGGAGCTGCTCGTACGCTGGCCCGACGGGCGCACCGAGACGCGCGTCGTCGCCGCCGGTGAAGACTTCGTCGAGCTGCGGCGTTGAGCCTGTTTCGCGCCGCGGCGGTCGTCGTTGCTCTCGTCGCCGCCGTCGTCGCGACCGCCTGCGGCGGCGCGACGACGCCCGCACCCAGGCCGAACATCGTTCTCGTGACCGTCGACACGCTGCGTGCCGACCACATGGACGCCTACGGGTACGATCGAGGCACGGCCCCGGTCTTTGCTCGCCTGGCCGCCGCCGGTGTGCGCTTTGAGCACGCCCTGTCGCAAGCGCCCTGGACGCTGCCAAGCATGGCGTCGGTCCACACTTCGCTCTATCCGAGCCAGCACGGGGCCGTGACGGCCGAAACCGCGCTTCCCGCGGCGGCGGAGACGCTCGCCGAGCGCCTCGGGGCACTCGGATACAGCACCGTTGCCGTGGTCTCGCACGAGTTCATCACCGCTGAGCACGGGTTCGCTCAGGGCTTCGACGTCTTCGACGAAAGCAACGTCGTCGGCCACGAAGCGGTCACCTCGACGGATCTCACGCGTACCGCTCTGGCACGCCTCGGGGGCGTGAGCGAGCCGTTCTTTCTCTGGGTGCACTACTTCGACCCCCACTTCGCGTACGTGCGGCATCCGAGGTTCGGCTTTGCAGACGGTTACGAAGGCGGGCTGCCCGACCAGCTCACCGCCGGGCGGCTGACGCAGGTGGAACGGCGGTCGGTGGACGCTGCTGATCTCGCCTACATCAATGCCGTCTATGACGAAGAGATTGCGCACACCGACGAATGGGTCGGCAAGCTCTGGGACGGCCTCGAGACCCGTTACGGAGAGGGCAACAACGTCCTGATCTTCACCGCCGACCACGGTGAATATTTCCTCGAGCGGGGGCGGTTCTTCCACGGCAAAGACGTCTATGACTCCCTCGTTCGCGTGCCGCTGCTTATTGCCGGCGCAATCGATGAGGAGCTTCGTGGCCGCGTCGTCGCTCAAACCGTCGAGATTCGCAGCATCCCGAAGACGGTGTTGGGGATGCTCGGTGCGCCGGCTGACGGATTCGGTGGCGTCGATCTTCTCGACATCGCCCGCGGCGGCGACAACGAGCCGTCGTTCGCCGAGGGCTCCTACGCCTTCGGCATCGACCAGCGCAAGCGTGCCGTGGTGCGCGACGGCTGGAAGCTCATCCACCGCCTCGACGACGACGATTACGAGCTCTACGAGCTCGCCTCCGACCCGCACGAACGGAACGATCGCTACGGCGCCGAGATGGACGGCGTCGTGGTGGCACGGCTGAAGGAGCTACTCGCCGAGTTCGTCGACCTGCCGCGTCTGCAGCCGCAGCCGGTCGGGCTGAGCCCGGCGGAAATCGAGCGCCTGCGAGCCCTCGGCTACATTCGCTGAGTGCCCGGGCTGGCGGGGTCTCGCCGCCGCGAGTGCCCGCCGCTCGACGACTGCACCGGTGGTTGGGGCCTCAACCGCCCCACAAGCCGAGCGCATAGCGCCAGGTGTCGGCCAGGCTCCCGTAGTGCCCGTGGCGCATGATCAGCACCTCGTAGGCGACGAACAGCCAGAGGTTGGCGAGCGCCAGGCCGCCGATCAGAGCGAGCCCCGGTTTCACGTAGCGCTCGTGGCCGGCCAGCCACGCCGCCGCCGCCGCGATCCCGACGATCAGAAAAGGGGTGAGCGTCACGTAGCGCCGCGCCCCGAACGCCGCCCCCTGGCCGTAGGGATGAATGACGTCGATGACGACGAACGCCGTGGTGGCCACCAGCGCCGATACCGCGACGCTGCGCTCGCCGGCAGGGAACGGGCCGGTGGCGATCAACACGAGGCCGGCGATCGCCACCGCGGCCAGGGGTGTCCAGCTCAGCCAGCCTTCGTACCCGGTAGAAAACAGGATGGCGCCGAGGCGCGACAGCGCCAACGGTCCCGGTTCGCCGAGCCCTTGGCGCGGAATCAGCTCACCGTGCAACGTGTACCAGACCCAGGCTTGCGGCAGGTACCCGACGATGCCGCCGGCGGCGAGCGCCGCGGTCGAGCGCGCCAGCGCCGCCGCGCTCGGGTGCGCCAGGAGCACGAGCCCTACCGTGACCAGCAGGATCGGCGCGTCCTGCAAGCGGATCGAGACCAGAAGGCCGCCGGCGGCGCCGGCGGCGAACCATCGCCACCGCGCGCCCGGGTCCCGAAAAGCGATCCAGCCCAGCCATAGCGTCAACGCCGCGGCGAACCAGGCGACGGCGTGCGAGTACAAGGGCGCCACCATCGTGTAGTAGATCGCCGGCGTGCCCAGCCAGGCCGCCAGCGTTGCCGGCAACGCGTAGCGGAGGCCGAAGAACTCACGGACGACGCGGCGGCTGAGCTCGGCGCCGGCGCCGGCGAGCGCAATCGACGTCAGCGCTGCCCCCCAGGCGGCGAAGAGCCCGTAGCCGGTGGGGCCCGTGTCGACACCGATGGCGCCGGCGGCGACGTCGAAGCCGAGCCCGACGACGTAGCCCGGGAGCCACAGGAGTGCCGGGCCGGCGGGAAACAGATTGGCCGCGTAACCGTCGGCGCCGACGCCGAACGGATAGCGTGGGTCGCCGCCCTCGGGTCGGAGCTGGTCGAACTGATTGGTCAGATCGAGGTCGCCGTCGAGCACGATCGACGGCAGGTAGGCGAAGTACGAGCGCGCGTCTCCCTGGACGATCGGCCGCGACAGGCCGGAGCTCAACGACGTCCCGAGGAGGTAGGCGACGGCCAACACGCCCGTCGTGAGGGCGATGATCCATTGCTGGTTGCGATCGGTCACGGTCGTCGGTCAGCGGATGTAGCCGAGCTGGCGCAGCCCCTGCAGTGCTTCTTCCGACAAGCGAATCGGCACCAGCCGTGTCCAGTAACGAGGGGTTTCGTCCAGCTCGGCCTTCAGAGATGCGACGAGCTCGGGTTGGCGCCGCGCCACGTTGCGCCTCTCCAGCGGGTCGGTCGATAGATCGTAGAGCTCGTCGGTGCGCCCGAACGCCGACCAGATGTAGCGCCAATCGCCTCTCTGGATCATCCGGTCATAGATGCGATCGCGGTACGGCCGCAGCAGGTAGTGGATGAGCGCGGAGCGCCCCGGGTCCTTCTCGAACTGCAGCGCGGCGAAGCGCGATGGGTGCGCGGTCGCGGACGCCCAGGCGTCGAGGTCGAGTGTTTCCACCGTGCCCGGGTAGAGCGGTCCGCCTGCCCCCAGGCGCAGCAGCAAGTCGAAGAAATCACGACCCTCCAGCTCGGCATCGATGAGCCCGCCGGCATGCCCGCTTATCTGCAGGACCGCGGGAATCTGCAGAACCTCCGAGTACAGCGTTTGTGAGTGGCCGAGCCCGTCGTGCTCGCCGAACTCCTCACCGTGATCTGAAGTTACGAACAGCACCCGTGGTCCGGACAGCTCGCCGTTCAGCGTGCCGATGAGGCGGTCGAGCTCGCGATCGAGGAAGCGTAGCTCGTCGTCATAGAAACCCCGCGCCTCGGGGATGGTGAACACGCCGCGCTCGGCGTCGAGGGAGTCGCTGCTCAGATACGGCACGTGCGGGTCGAGGTAGTGGACGTACAGAAAGAGCGGCGGCTCCGGTTCCGTCGCCGTCGCTTCGCGGTCATGGGTCGCGCGCCGCTCGGCCAACCACGCCGCTACCGTGTCGGTGACGGTGTCGGCGCGCGCGTAGGTGCGCTCGGGATCCTTGAGGTACTCGAAGGTTTCGAAACCGCGCGAGAAGCCGCTGTCCGCACCGACGATCACGCTGTTGGCGACGAACGCGGCGGTCTCGTAGCCCTGGCTCTGGAGCAGCTCGGCGAGGGTCAGAGCGGCGGGCGACAGGCGGTAGCGGATCGAGACCACGCCGTGTTCCTCGGGCGCCAGCCCGGTGAAGAACGACGCCACCGAAGGTTGTGTCCACGGAGCGTTGGCGAGGACCTCGGTGAACACGGTGGCGTCCTCGGCGAGCGCATTGAGCCGCGGCATCCACTCCGGATCACCGCCGTATGGCGCCAGCGCGTCGGCGCGCAGCGTGTCAAGCATGACGAAAACGATGTCGGGTCGGCGTGGCGACGCTGCCGCGCCGGTCCTCCCGGCGACGAACAGATCGTATATCCAGGACGGTTGCCCGAGCGCTGCACCCCGTCCGTGTGCCGCCCAGTCCGCCGCTTCGATGTCGGCGACAGGCTCGGCGAACAGATGGTATGCGGCCGTCCCGATCATGCTGTTGTGCCGCAACAGGTGCCAGCGGAGCGTGTTCGAACCGAAATAAAACGCCCCCAGCAGGGCGAAGAACGCCGTCGTGGCGGCGACCCACTTGAGGGCGAGCCGGCTCTTCGATTCGGGCTCCGCCTTGCGGCGCACCGCAATCCACTCCAACAACAAGGCGACCGCGCCGAGCGCCGCGGCGGCGGTGAGAAACGACGTGATGCCCTCGAGCGTCCACAGCGTCGCCCCGGTTCCTTCGATACGGGTCTGCTCGCGCAGGTGCCACGCCAGAACGAGCCCGACCAGGCCCGCGCCGCCTACTTTGCCGGCGAGCCCGAAGCCGCCCAGCAGTCGCGCCGCCGCCGTCAGAGCGGCGGCGAGTAGGGCGTAGAGCACCGCCAGGGCGGTGAGATCGCCGGCGGTGTACTCCGACTGAGTGGTCGAAACCGCGACCAGCGTCAGGAACCCCCAGACGGCCAGCGGGGTGACCCAGGCGGAGGCGCGTCCTGTTGGCTTCGCTGCTTGCTTCGACGATGGGCTCATGTGTGCTTCGGCGACATGCTCGTGTTTGCTTCGGTCACATGCTCATGTGTGTTTTGGCGACATGCTCATGCGTGTTTCGGCGAGGCCAGCACCTGGGTCAGTCCCAGGATCAGCGGCGGCGTCGCCGCCACGAATCTTAGCCCAGCGAGCCCGGTCGACGACGACGCCGCCGAGATAGCCTGGCAACCAAAGCATCGCCGGCCCGATCGAGTAGACTCCGTTCAACGCCCGCCGCAACAGCACATTGCCCATGATGGAGCCTCTCGCGTTCGTTGCCGCAGCGCTCTTCGTGCTGGGGACGCCGGCGTTGTCGGCGGTCTACTGGCTGCGCTCCCGCGACGCAGCGGCGGATTCGGTCGAGCTCGCGGCGGTCGCCTACGGCGGCGTCGCCATCGCTGCTCTCTCGATCTGGGTCTCCGTGCAGACGTTCGGACTTTCGTCGCAGGTCCTCCTGTTCGGGGTGTTCGCGGGCTCGGCCGCGATCGTAATCCCTGCCCTGGTCCGCGCCGGGTTACGCGCCGCCGGCAGCGATGCCTTCGGCGCCGACGATGCGATCGTGTGTACCGGCCATCATGACGGCCGCGTCGTCCCGGATGCAGTAACGACGGTGGCGCGGCGGCGCTTCGCTGTCGCGGCGCCCGCGAAAAACGAGCATTTCCGCGTTTTGAGCGTCGCCGGGCTGGTATTCGCGACGCTGGCGTACATCCCGTTCCTGCCCTACGGATGGGAGCGAGCCGACGGCATCCATCGCATGGCGATGACCGATTGGTACAAACACCTGGTCACCACCACGGCGCTCGGTGCCGCCGATGCCTTTCCGCCTCCCAACCCTTTTCTGCACGCCGCCGAGCCGGCTCCTTACTACTACGGCTTTCACCTCGTCGCTGCCGCGATCACGCGCCTGGCGGGCTCGATTGCGGGACCCACGGCGGCCGGGGAGCTCGTCTTCCCGGCGTTGCTTCTGCTGACCCTGCTGACGGCGGCGGCGACGCCGTTCGTTGCCTACACCGTGGCACGCACCGTTGCGAAGGGCAGGGGAGGGGGAGTGGGCGATGCGTCGAGGGTGCCGCTGCTGGCAGCGCTCGGGGCGACCTTCCTCGCCGGCTTCGACCTCATCCCGCTGGCGCTCGATACGGCCGTCAACCTGGCTTCGCGTGAATCGTTGGAAGGCGGCCTGGCGGGGCTGCGAGCGCTCGTGCCCTCGACCCACCTCGACTACTGGATCCACCACAACGAGCGTCAATTCAGCGCTCCCTACCTGACGACGATCTGGGCGCCCCAGCACATGGCGGCGGTGCTGGTCGCCCTCCTGGCGATTCACCTGGTGCTGCGCCGCGCCCACCTCGCGGAGAAGACGTGGCGTTCCGCCCCGTTCGGCGTCGCCTGGCTGTTGCCGGCGGCTCTGTTGGCGGCAGTGCCGGCGTTGTCGGCATACGTCGCCGTCGGCCTCGCGTTCGGTGTCGGGGGCGCCGCCCTGGCCGAGAGCGTCCGCAAGCGCTGCGCGCCGTGGCGCACGATGGCGTGGCGACTCTGGCTTGTCCCGGGGACGGCCGCGATCGGGATCTCTCTGCCGGTGGCGGCTGTCTTGGCATCGGGGCCCGGGCCCGGATTCGTCGTCGGTGTCTCGGGGGCGGGTGGTTGGGTGAACGGCGCCGTGCTTTCCGCTTTGTTCGGCGCCGGCGTCCTGACCAACACCGTCGATAGCGTGGCGGTGTACTTCGTCGAGTTCGGCGCCCTCGGCCTCCTCGCCGTCCTCGAGATTCGCCGGCGTGCCGCGAGGGGCCGCTTGGAGCCACACCAGCGGCACGTCATCGCGATGATCGTGGCGATCATCGTGCTGGTGACCTTCGTGCGGCCGCCGGTCGGCGGCCCCAACAACCTGTACGCGCGCCCCCTGGTGCTGGTCTGGTTCTTGCTCGCGCCGTTCGCTGCCATGCGCGTTGCGCGAGCCACCGGCCTTGTCATTCGCACCAGCGGGGGCGTGGCGGCCGATCATGCTGCCCCACCGCGACGCCGACGTCCCCGCGGAGCGAACAACCTGTGCTGGACGATGGGGGCCATCCTCCTCTGCTTGTCGGCGAGCGCCTACGCCTTGGTCGGCGCCTCGCTCGAGGGTTCGTTGTTTTGGAGTACGCCGCCGGCCACCGTCGAGGCGGCCCGCTGGATCAACGAAAACGCACCTGCGGCGGCGGTCATCGCCGTGCACCCGGACCAGTTCGAACCTGCCTTTGGCTACTGGCTGCGGCGGCCGATTTTTCTGGCCGACGAGCGTCACGCCTTGTTGTTCGGGGCCGACCCCGAGGCCTACGCGCGGGCAGTGGTGGAGCTTGGCGAAGCATTCGCGTCCGCGAGCCCCGAAGTCGGAGCGGCGCGATTCGATCGCATCGGTACTGACTACATCGTCGTCGGGGTGGGTGACCTTGCTACACGGTGGAACATGCCGCCATGTTTCGAGGTCGTGCACCGGAACGAGCTCTGGGAGATCGTGCGTCCCACGACGGATAGTTGCCCCTACCCGACGGATCGATGAGGCGCCGGGAGGGCGCCGCCCGAGTCGTCCACAACGTGGCTGTGGCGTAGAATCCGGAGTATGAGTGCGATGCGGGGGCGAACATTCTTGATCACGGGGGGCGCCGGGTTCATCGGCTCGCACCTCGCCGAAGCCATTCTGGCCGGCGGCGGTCGGGTGCTCGCTATCGACGACCTCTCGACCGGAGCCCTCGACAACATCTCGGGTCTTCTCGACCACCCCGATTTTCGCTTCGCCCGCGCCAGCATCACCGACCAGGTCGTGCTCGAACGCCTGGCCTCCGAATCGGACGTCGTCATCCATCTGGCGGCGGCTGTCGGCGTGCAGCTGATCGTCGAGCACCCGGTGCGCACGATCGAGACCAACGTCGTGGGCACCGAGGAGGTGCTCCGCGCCGCGCTCCGGTATGACTGCCGGGTGTTGCTGGCGAGTACTTCCGAGGTCTACGGCAAGGGCAGCAGGTTTCCTTTCGCCGAAGAAGATGACGTGTTGCTGGGAGCCACCAGCAGGAGCCGGTGGGGATACGCCGCGAGCAAGATGGTCGACGAATTTCTGGGGCTCGCGTACTGGCGCGAGTACGGCCTCGAGGTAATTCCGTTTCGATTGTTCAACACGATCGGGCCGCGCCAGACCGGTCGCTACGGCATGGTCGTGCCGCGTTTCGTGGGCCAGGCTCTGGCCGACGAGCCGATCACCGTGTTCGGCGACGGCTCGCAGCGTCGCTGTTTCTGCGACGTGCGAGACGTGATCTCGGCCATTCTCGGACTCTCCGATCATCCGGACTCGCCCGGCCGCGTCTTCAACATCGGGGCGACCGAGGAAGTCTCCATCCTCGATCTCGCCGAGCGCGTCAAGCGAAAAACCGGCAGCAACTCCAGCATCGAGATCGTTCCTTATGATGAGGCCTACCCCCCGGGATTCGAGGACATGCAGCGACGAATCCCGTCGATCGATCGGATCAACGCGTTGCTCGGTTGGGAGCCGACGCGGTCGCTGGAAGAGATACTCGACGACGTCGTAGCCTGGGAGCGCGAGCGACTCTCGACCGAGTGAATTCGTGTCCCTGTGTCCAGTGCAACGGCTGCGCTGGACTTCATCCCTTTGATTCTGTGTTCGGAGGTTGTTCACGTGACTATCAAGGAGACCAGCACTCTCATCGCCCCGTGCGGCGGTAGTCTGGTCGATCTCGTTGTTTCCCCGGAGCGCGCCGCAGAGCTCAAGGTGCTCTCGGCTCATCTGCCCTCGATCCAGCTCACCGAGCGCGCCGCCTGCGACCTCGAGCTGCTGGCGACCGGAGCCTATTCGCCGCTCGACCGATTCATGGGCGAGGCTGACTACGAGCGCGTCGTCGGCGAGATGCGGCTGGCGGACGGCCATCTCTTTCCGATTCCGATCACCCTGCCGGTGAGCGCCGACCACGGTTTTTCGATCGACACCCAGGTGGCGCTTCGCAGCGCCAAGAACGAGCTGCTGGCGGTGATGACGGTCGAGGAGATCTACGGTTGGGATCGGAGTGAGGCGGCCCGCCGGGTGTTCGGCACCGAGGACGTTCGCCACCCCCTGGTGGCCGAGATGTCGCGCTGGTTAGATCTGAATATTTCGGGTCCGATCGAGGTCTTGCAGACGCCGCCGCACAGCGATTTCCGCGACCTCCGCATGACCCCGGCGCAAACCCGGGCTCGGCTCGAGGCAATGGGCCACGACAACGTCGTCGCCTTTCAGACGCGCAACCCGCTGCACCGCGTGCACGAGGAGATCGTCCGCCGGGCGGTTGATTCGGTCGACGGCAACCTCCTGCTCCATCCCGTGGTCGGCATGACCAAGCCCGGTGACGTCGACCATTTCACCCGCGTTCGCACCTACAAGGTGCTGGCGGAAAAGTACTTCAAGGCCGAGCGCTGCCTGCTGGCGTTGCTGCCGTTGGCGATGCGCATGGCCGGGCCGCGCGAGGCTCTCTGGCACGCGGTGATCCGCAAGAACTACGGCGCCAACCACTTCATCGTCGGCCGCGACCACGCCGGACCCGGCGTCGACTCGAAGGGCGAGCCCTTCTACGGCCCGTACGATGCGCAGGACCTCGTGCGCGAGCACGGCGAGGAGCTCGGTATCTGCGTCGCGCCATTCCACGAGCTCGTCTATCTGTCCGCGGAAGATCGTTACGAAGAGGCGTCCAAGGTGCCCGACGGTACCCCGACGTTGTCGATCTCGGGCACCAAGGTGCGCGAGGAGTATCTCGAGGCAGGTGTTCTGCTGCCGGATTGGTTCACCCGTCCGGAGGTCGCCGAGATACTCGGCGAAGCCTATCCCCCGCGCCACCGCCAGGGCTTCTGCGTCTGGTTCACGGGGCTGAGCGGCTCGGGCAAATCGACGACCGCCGACGTGCTGACCGTGATGCTGCAGGAGGAAGGTCGACAGGTGACCGTCCTGGATGGCGATGTCGTTCGCACCAACCTGTCGCGTGGGCTGGGTTTCAGCAAGGAGGATCGCGACATCAACATCCGTCGCATCGGTTTCGTCGCCGCGGAGCTCGTGCGCCACGGCGGGGTGGTGGTGTGCGCCGCCGTGAGCCCCTATCGCGCCACCCGCAACGATGTGCGAAACATGGTCGGCGACCGCAACTTCGTCGAGGTGTTCGTCGACACACCCCTCGACGTGTGCGAGCAGCGCGACGTGAAGGGCCTGTACGCCAAGGCCCGCGCCGGCGAGCTCAAGGGCTTCACCGGGATCGACGACCCCTACGAGGAGCCGATGTCGGCGGAGATCATCCTCGACACGGTTGCCCATACACCCGGCGACAACGCCCGGTCGATCGTCGAGCACCTGCGTGGCGAGCGCTTGCTGCGAGAAGAATCGGCCGAGCGGTAGGACGCGACGATGTACCGTGAGTTCGACGTTGTCAGCGATATCATCCGGGAAGCGGGCGCCATCGTTCTGAAGCACTACGAGGCCGGAGCGACCGCCGACGCCTATAAAGACGGCGAGCCGGTCACGATCGCCGACCGTGAATCGGACGCCTTCATTATCGGCGCGTTGCGCAAAGCCTTCCCCGACGACGAGATCGTTTCAGAGGAATCGTTCGGCGACTTGGTGAAGCCTGCCCGCTGGGCCGCGGATGACGCGCCGGCGTTCATCCTCGAGCACGCACCCGACGCCGAGCCTCCGTCGGTCGAACACGCCCCGCCGCGGGTCTGGTACGTCGACCCGATGGATGGAACCAGCGACTTCGTCAAGCGCACCGACGACTTCGTCGTCATGATCGGCCTGGCGATTGCCGGCTGGCCGGTGCTCGGCGTCGTGTACCACCCACCGTCAGGCACGCTGTATCGTGGCGGTCACGGCGTTGTGGCGGAGAAGCTGGTGGGGGGCGAGCGCAGCGAGCTGAGCGTTTCCGGCGTAACCGATCCGAGCGCAGCGCGCCTGGTCGTGAGCCGCTCGCATACTCCCGACATCATCGTCGACATCGTCGCCCAGCTCGGCATCGACAAGATGGAAAAGTGCGGCAGCGTCGGCCTCAAGACGGCACGCGTCGCCGAGGGGGCGGCCGAGCTCTATCTGCACCCGTCGATCGGTACCAAGCTGTGGGACACGTGCGCGCCGGAGGCTATTCTGGTGGCCGCGGGGGGGAGCTTCAGCGACTGCGACGGCAAGACGTTGGTGTACGACCCGGCGAGACTCCACAACGAGCGCGGTATCTTCGCCAGCAACGGTCGGTTGCACGATATCGTTCTCCGGCGCATCGAGGGTGCGTGGGAGAGGGAATCCTCGTAGCGCGACGGGTCGCTTTCGGAACGGGGTTTCCCCTTGCTATGATCCAGTGGTCGTAAGAAGGAAAAGCGGGGAGGTTCGGCTTCCCGCTGGAGAGGCGTTCCAGCGGCGCCGTCTTGGGCGGACGGTGCGGCGGGAGCGCATTATTCACGTAAGGGGACTGTTCTTGCCGCAGCAGCGAATCACCAGAAGCCACCAATACCGAGTTGCGGAACGCGGTCGTGCGACGATCATCGCGTTGCTTGCCGCCGCACCCATGCTCATGGTCACGCAGGTCGGCGCCCTGACCGCGGAAGCGGTGGGCGTCGTGGCGATGTTCGTTGACGTGCTCGCGGCGACGGCGATCGTCCAGCATGCCGACCCGGCTCCCGTCGACCAGTTCGCCAATTCGGTGTCGATCTCCGGCGACACGATGATCGCCGGTGCGCACGCCAACGACGGTCCGGTGAACTCGGGCGCGGCGTACATCTTCGAACGCGACGCCGGGGGACCCGACAACTGGGGACAGGTCGCCAAGCTCATCGCCAGTGACGCCAGCCAGAAGGACCAATTCGGTATCGCGGTCGCTGTCGATGGAAACACGGCGGTCGTCGGGGCCTTCGCTTGGGACAAGGACGACGCCAACGACGACAACAAGGGCGCCGTGTATATCTTCCAGCGCGACCTGGTCGATCCCAACGTGTGGGTCGAAGTACAGATGATCCCGGGGCCGGTCGCGAACCGCGCCAACTTC
>SMVB01278985.1_pt1 | contig 34902 bp, 32 predicted proteins | sample 2456461 | NCBI WGS metagenome assembly SMVB01 (sample SAMN11095934, study PRJNA526329) | marine sediment metagenome | biome: Marine sediment; feature: Surficial sediment; material: Deep marine sediment; isolation source: Hadal surficial sediment | place: Pacific Ocean | collected 2014-05 | depth... | reverse complement strand
TTGCCATTGCACAGTAGGGCCAGGGTGAGGGTTCGCACCACTTCCGCCTGACCGATAACCGCTGCGGACATTTGTGCCATCATCAATTCGATGGCATTCAAGTGCGCGTTGGACAAAAGTCTGCTCCTTTATCGGATAACCCTAGCCGGTTGGGGCGAGACGTGGGCATATTATTGAAAGAGGATGTTTTTCATTGCTTGAATAGTACACCTATATTGAGCGGATCGCCCTAGTCGGAGAGCTTCTCTTTGATGGCGACTATCTCCGCGAGATTTTCAATGAATAGAGAGATCAGTTTTGGCTCGAATTGCCTGCCCGCCTGCTGCTGGAGGTAGGCGACAGCGTCATCCACCGACCATGCGTCTTTATAAGGCCGTACCGAGGTGAGGGCATCAAACACATCGGCGATTGCGACGATTCGCCCCACCATGGGAATGTCCTCGGCGGCCAGGGCATTGGGGTAACCGCTGCCGTCCCAGCGCTCGTGGTGGCTGATGGCAACGATTCTCGCCATGGTAAGTAGCTCCGAATCGTCCTTGCCGATAATCTCCTCACCCATTTGGGCATGGGTTTGCATGATCGCCCACTCCTGCTCATCCAGTCTGCCGGGCTTTTGCAATATCGCGTCCGGTATGCCGATTTTCCCGATGTCGTGCATGGGTGCCGCATCGAGCAGCATGTCGGCCATGGTTTCACTCATGCCGGCGGCGATGCCCAACACCCGGGCATAGTGGCTCATGCGAATGACGTGCAGGCCCGTGTTGTCATCCTTGAACTCTGCCGCGCGGCCCAGGCGATGGATGATTTTCAGTCGAGTGTCGTGAATATCCTGGGTCTGCTGGCGAACTTTTCTGTCCAACTCCCTGTTCTGATCGTACAGGGCAAGATGGGTTCGCACCCGCGCCAGCACCACCGGTGGGCTGATGGGTTTGGTGATATAGTCCACCGCCCCCAGCGAGAAGCCCATGATCTCATCGCTGGTGGTGATTTTTGCGGTGACGAATATGATGGGGATGTGGCTGGTGGTGGGATCCTGCTTGAGTCGCCTGCAGACTTCGAAACCATCAATGCCCGGCATCATAATGTCCAGCAGAATCAGGTCGGGGGCCTTTGCCAATCTGGCAATTTTGAGCCCCTGCTCACCGTTGATGGCAGCGCGCACGGTGTATTCGCCCTTGAGAATTTCCACCAGCAAATCGATGTTTTCCGACGTGTCATCCACCACGAGAACACTGGCTTTATGGTCACTCATCTGGGGTGCTCTCCGGTTTGAGACTGTGCAACATGTCGTGCAGGTGCGTCATGGCCTGCTCGTAATCGTACTCGCCAATGGCCTTGCCCAGCAGTTTCAATGGCGCCGACAGAGTTGGCGTGTTGAGAGCAGTGCTGTGGCGTGCCAGGAAATCGCCGACGGCTGCGTCGTACTCTGCCAGCATCGATTGTAATTGCTCCAGTAGTGCCACCGCCTGCTCGCTATCAAATGCGCCGGGTTCCGGGGCGCTGGGGAGTTCGCTCGTCGCCGTCGCCAATTGTGCCAGCAGCCGGGCCATCTCGCGGCGCAGTACATCCAGGGTGTCAGCGTCGACATTGCCGTGTTCCAACTCACTTTCCGCGCGGGCGGCCGCGGTCACCAGCGCGGTGGCGCCAATATTGCCCGCCAGGCCCTTGACCGTATGTGCCAATCGCACCGCATGTTCCTGGTCTTCCTGAGCCAGGCTCGCCTCAAGTTGATCATCGAAGTCCCGGTAATGGTGTGAAAACTTGTCGAGTAATTTGAGGTACAGCGCCTTATTGCCCTGCAGGCGATCCAGGCTGGCCGCTATGTCCACGCCCTCCAGCGCAGGCACGGATAGGCCGGCTGTTGCAGTGTTGGACTCCTGCGGCTCTGGCGCGGTTGCGGTGGCGGCGGGGTGAATCCATTTGGCCATAGTTTCAAACAGCTTGGATACATTGATCGGCTTGGGAATGTGATCGTTCATGCCCGCTGCCAGGGCCTTCTCCCGGTCGCCCGCCATTGCATTGGCCGTCATAGCAAGAATAGGCAGATCGGCAAAGCGGCCATCCTTGCGCAACGCCCGGGTGGCCCCATAGCCATCGAGCACGGGCATCTGGCAGTCCATCAATATGCCATCGAAAGACAGTTCCTGCATGATGTCGATCGCCTCCTGACCATTGGTGGCAATGCTGACCAGCAGGCCGTTTGCCTGCAGTAATTCCTGTGCCAGTTCCCGGTTCAGCTCATTGTCTTCCACCAGCAGGATACGGGCGCCGCGCAAATGGCTGATCGCATCGGCAAAGTGGTGCTCTCGGTCGCCCGGACTGGGGGCCTGAGCGCTGCCCAGCCCGAAACTGACGGTGAAAGAGAACACGGAACCCTCGCCGGCAGTGCTGTTTACCCAGATCTGTCCACCCATCATGTCGGTGAGTTTTCGGCAGATTGCCAGTCCCAGGCCAGTGCCGCCGTAGGTGCGGGTGGTGGAGGAATCGGCCTGGCTGAAGGGCTGGAACAAATGCGTTTGCTGCTCCCGGGTCATACCTATACCCGTGTCGGTAACATCAAATTGCAAGCAGACCTGATCGTCGTCGAGTTCCACCGGGTGAATAGTGACCACGACATCACCTTTTTCAGTGAACTTGACCGCGTTATTACCCAGGTTCACCAGTATTTGACCGAGGCGCAGGGGATCGCCAATTAGTGCCAGGGGGGTATCCGGCGCGATATCAAAAATTAAATTCAGGCCGGCTTCCTCTGCCTTGAGACCGAGCAGGTTGGACAGGTTGTCGAGCACGTCCTCCAGGCGGAAGTCGATCCGTTCCAGCGAGAGTTTGCCCGCTTCGATCTTGGAAAAATCCAGGATATCGTTGACGATGCCCAGCAATTCGTCCGCGGAGCGGTTTACTTTTTCGATATAGTTACGTTGCTTGGTGTCCAGCTGTGTTTGCAGGGCGAGGTAGGACATGCCAATGATGGCGTTCATGGGCGTGCGTATCTCGTGGGACATATTGGCGAGGAAATCGCTTTTGGTCTGGTTGGCCTCCTCGGCAATTTTCTTGGCCTCCTCCAGTAGGGCAACCGCTTGTTCCCGCTCGGTCACGTCGAGTAGGGAAACACGAATCTCCTCCAGCGAGGCGCCTTCAAATACCGGCAGAGAGGAGGCCGAGGTAAAGACGGTTGAGCCGTCCTTGCGCCGAATGGCCACCCGGACGTCCAGGCAGGTTTCTCCCGCGGCGATTCTCGCCGCATTATCGCACTCATCTTCGCGCTCACTGTGTTGGCTTATCGCGCTCCAGGTAATGTCTTCAAACTCCTGTCGGGGGTAGCCGGTGAGCTCGGCCAGGGCCAGATTATGTTTGAGAATGTGCCCATCGCCATCGATGGAAACATAGGCGATGGGCGCATTTTCGTAGAGGTCCCACAAGCGGTTTTCGCGCGTTTGCAGTTCCTCGGTCCGCTCATCAACCCGATGCTCCAACTGTTCGTTGGCGTGTTGAAGTTGCACGTTGGTGCGGCGGCTAATGTTTAACACCAGCACAGCCAAGGCGAGGCACAGCGGCACCGTAGCCCCCATGACGCCAAAAATAATATTGCGAAAACCGGCAAATCCCCTCATTGCCTCAGACAGGTCAATTTCGGTGATCACGCCAAATCCCAGCCCTGCATTCCAGGCCCAGACGCCGATCACCTCCACCCCGCGATAGTCCAGATAGCCCTCCAGGTCATTGCCCGACAGGTGCTGTGCTATCGCCGTTGCACTGCGGGTCAGCTGGGGCAGAGGCGGAATGCCGCCGGGCGACTGGTCCCGCGGCAGAATGACAGGTGGCGGTTTGAGCTCCACATTCAAGATGGATTCCTCACCGGGTTTTAAGGTGCCAGCTGCGAGTAGGCTGCTTTCAAATCGGCTGCTGGAAATCATGAAACCCCGATCGTTGGCAAAGTAGGTCTCGCCACTTTCGCCCACCTGGCCACTTGCGGTGAGGCGATCAAACTCCAGTGCCGGATCCATGCGCAGGGCGAGCAGGGCGATGATCTTGTCATCGGCGGCCGTGCGAATCGGCGCGAGAATAAACATGGAGGCGTGGAAATCCTTGGTGCCATTTATGCCCATGATGGGCACGTCTGAGCGTATGCTGGGCACCAGCACCATGTCCCCGCTGAACGCCTTTGCCAGTAGATCCGGACGCTCTTCTGCAATCAGGTTAATCTGCGCGAGATTGCTGTCGCGCATGGAGCCGATATTGATGTACTCAGGGGAGATGACGAAGAAGCCGGTGTTTTGCAGCCGGCCAGCGTAGGTGAGGACTATTTCTCTTATGCGTTGGAGTTCGCGACTCTGTTCAAGAATATTGGAGGTAGGTTGCTTGCGCAGCAACGCTGCGACTTGTAAGCGCATGTCCGGTTCGGTGGCGATTGCCTGGATTTGCGACTCCCAGCCTCGCAGCCAGGTGCGAAGTGCAGCATTGATGGTAGAAGAAACTGCCTGTAACGATTCCCCCGCATGGTGACGATGCTGAATCTTGGACTGCCCCAGCGCGGCGATAACAATTAGCGCGATGGTCACCAGCACAAGAACCAGCGAGGTGCCAGCCAATAGCCGTATTCGGGGTGTGGTGAGGATTCCTTGGTCCTTGCTATGCATAGCGATCAATTGGCCTGTGGGTAAGGTAATGAATATTGTAGCAGCCGACAGTTGCCTTGTTTGGCGGTAGCCTATTTAATGGGCCGCTACCCATTAATAATAAACAAGGGGCAGTTGATTGATGAGTTTACTGTATCGCAGTGCATTTGATATTGCAGTCGATATCAAGGCAGACAAGGTAACGGCGCGGCAGGCCTTGGAGTTTTTTCTCGATCGGGTGGCTCGATACAATCCCGCTATTAACGCAGTGATTGCGCTCGATGAAGTTCGTGCCAGAGCCAGGGCTGACGAGGCCGACGAAGCGCTGGCAAGAGGCGAAGATTGGGGGCCCTTGCACGGGGTTCCGGTGACCATCAAGGACGCCCTGTGTACAGAGGGGTTGGTCACTGTGGGTGGTATTCTGGAGTGCCGCAATAATGTGCCCCGGGAAAATGCTTTGGCGGTACAGAGCTATATTGACGCGGGCGCCATCATCTTTGGCAAGACTAACGTGCCGTTTATGAGCTCAGATCTGCAATCGTTTAACGATATTTACGGCACCACCAACAATCCCTGGAATACCGAGCGAACCTGTGGCGGCTCCTCCGGCGGTGCGGCATCGGCACTGGCCGCAGGCTTGACGCCATTGGAGTTGGGCAGTGATATCGGTGGTTCGATTCGTACGCCCTGCCATTTCAATGGGGTATTTGGCCACAAACCCAGTTTCGGTCTGGTGCCGCAACGCGGTCACCTGCCTCCCGGTGAGGGAGTGCTCAGTGAGGGTGACCTGTCGGTGATTGGCCCCCTGGCTACCTGCGTCGATGATCTGGAGCGGGCATTGGAACTTGTCGCTAAACCGCTACCGGAGGATGCACCGGCCTGGACCCTGGCTCTGCCGGCGGCGTCCTTCGCCGACCCTTCGCAGTTGCGTGTCGCAGTGTGGTCAGATGACAGTTTTTGTGCGGTGGATAAGGACATTGTTCGCTGCATCGAGGAGGCCGCCCATTCGCTGGCTAACATCGGGGCTCATGTCGATTATCAGGCGCGCCCGGATTTTGATCCGGTATCACATGAACACAATTACGCCCTGTTGCTGATGTCTGCCATGGGTGCGGGTATGCCCGATGCCGTGTTTGATAAGGCCAGTGAAATGGTGGCCGCCGCCTCGGCGGACGACATGTGCCAGCCCCTGTTGCAAATGCGCGGCATTGCGCTCAGTCACCGCGATTGGCTAAAGCAAAATGAGCGGCGCCTGCGGACCAGGGCGACCTGGGCGAGTTTCTTTGACAATTTTGATGTGTTGTTGTGCCCCTGCGCGATGGTTCCCGCGTTCCCTCACGACCATAATCCCGACATGCAAGCGCGGGTACTACAGGTGAACGGCGAGCAGAGGCCGTATCTGGAAATTCTCAGCTGGGCGGGTCTTACCCTTAATTCCTACTTGCCGATTACCGCCGTACCGGTTGGTTTGAGCGCTGATGGCATGCCGGTGGGAGTACAGGTGGTGGCGCCCTTCCTGGGGGATAGAACTTCACTGGCGGTGGCAAGATTATTGGAAGAACACCACCGCGCCTTCGTGCCGCCGCCGGGCTACGCCTGAACCCGGCCCGGAATTGTTGGCTACTGCGCGATCCAGCTCGCGCTCACCAGCACATCGGAGCCCACTAACACCTGACCTTCGAAGCGTTCACCTGCCTGGACCACCCCCACACCTTTTGGTGTGCCGGTCATGATGATATCGCCATCTTCAAGGCTGGTGAATTTTGCCAGCTCCTGCAATATGGTATTGGGGGCGTACATCATCAGGTCGGTCCCCCCCGCCTGGCGCAATTCACCATCCACCGTGAGGCGTAGCGACAGCGCGTCGATATGATCGGGCAGGGCAACGAAGTCGCTGAACAAGGCCGCCCCATCGAAGGCTTTGGCGCGCTCCCAGGGCAGGCCCTTTTCCTTCAGGGTAGATTGCAGGCGCCGCTTGGTCAGGTCCAGACCAAAACCCACCGCTGCCAGGTGACCAGATTTGACCAAAAACGCCAACTCCCCCTCATAATGCAGCGGTTCAGCCAGCGCGGAATGAAGCGTGCTGCTAATAGCCGAATTGGGTTTGTTAAACACCACCATATCATCGGGTATTTCATTGCCCAGTTCTTCTATGTGGGCCGCGTAATTGCGGCCTATGCATACAATTTTGGAGGGTGTAACCAATGCCCCCATCGAGGTGACTGTTTTCATGTAATGCCTTAGCTTTTACCCACTCAGACGGTATGATAGAAGAAATACAGAAATGCGGGACAGATTTATTTTATTTTAAAATAAATCTGTCCCGCATTTCGAACCATTCGATTTACTGGAAGGCATTAATTGAAGTTGCAGCACATTGGTCTTGCAGTTCTCGGCATGGCGATCTGGGGGTTTAATTTTGTCGCAATTTCTGTGGGCCTCAAGGAACTGCCGCCCCTGCTGTTCGCCGCATTTCAATCTTCTCCACGATTTGCTACCATTGCGCTCCCCCGCTGGTGTGTATTACGGCGCGGGGTTCTCAGGGCGGGGTGAAAGTCCCCACCGGCGGTAATCGCGCACAGCGTGTAGCCCGCGGGCGCCTGCAGCCTCTTCGGCATGAATTGGCAGCGGGGACAGCAGACTCGGTGTGATTCCGGGGCCGACAGTTACAGTCTGGTTATGAGAATGAGGTATTCGATTGTTTTGTTCTCGGGGTTCCCCAGAGGCCGGGCAATGCGCTCCTTTTTCGCCCTATTGATTTTGCAATTAGGGTATCGAAATGAATTCCAGTACCAACCGCATAGCGTTTATCCAGGCCTGCTGGCACAAGGATATTGTCGATCGATGCAAAGATTCTTTCATCAAGCAAATTAGTGAAAATGCTAACGGGCCGGGCACCGAAGTAGAGGTGTTCGAAGTGGCCGGTGCCTTCGAAATTCCACTGCACGCCAAAGTGCTCGCCCGCAGCGGCAAGTACGATGCTATTGTGGCGGCAGGATTTATTATCGACGGTGGCATTTATCGCCACGAATACGTTGCCCAGGCTGTTATCTCGGGCTTGATGCAGGTGCAGCTTGAAACGAATACGCCAGTCTTCTCCGTGGTACTCACGCCGCATCACTTCCATAATAACGAAGATCACGCACAGTTTTACCACGAGCACTTTGTCAAAAAAGGCGTTGAGGTGGCCAACGCTTGCACCGATACCGTGTTGAAACTCAAGGCGCTAGGGTAAAGAAGCCGGAAGTAAATCCGGGACAGATTTATTTTTTCTTGGCCGCCCTCGCTTCCGCTGTTCGATGCGGCGACCGAACACTTGGTCAACCTGATCCACAAATGCCGTATCACCTGTCAGGTGGCCACTATGGATCGCGCCTCGAATCAGGTGCAATTGGGCGTCTGGCACTGCATCGGCAACAAATTGGCGATACCTTTCGGGCTCTGCGAGCACCCACTCTAACCCGGGTATCGGGTCTAAAAAATGATCGCACCTCTTAACTCTATCGTGGCAACTCGACCAGGGAAATTCTTCCGCTGTCGCTACCATGTTAGCGCGAACCGGATTCAACTCGATGTAGCGGACACAAGCCCTAAGATACCGGTTACTATCGACGGGGCTTGATTTATAACGGCCCTCCCAAAGCGTTCCCCGGCGTCCCTCTCTCTTATTCCGATACCGGGTCTGACGGCCCGCCAATCTTTTCATCAACTGCCCCAGGCTCTTCTCGTTACCCGGTGCCAGCAGAAGGTGAACGTGGTTGGTCATCAGGCAGTACGCATAGACCTTTACATAGAATTTTGTTTTGAACCGAGCGAGGTTGGCCAAGTAGTAGCGATAGTCGCTATCCGAGACAAAAACTATACTCTGATTATGACCACGCTGAACGATATGGTGTGGGTAGTTGGGGAGAACAACTCGACCGACTCTCGGCATGACACGCCTTCCTTGGCAATGTGGATGTATTCGAAGCATACCCCTGCAGGCTGGAAAGAACCGCCTATAGCTAACCATTGGTTGAATTTGAAGAAAATAAATCTGTCCCGGTTTTGTCCCGGTTTTTTGGTATTACAATGGAACGTTGAAGTGGGGCACAGGCACCAAGGCCAATCTAATAAGGACGCACCATGAACCGTATGCCACCGTTATGTCTATTGTTACTCCTGTTTACCCTTCATGGCTGCAGCGGTGGCGGTTCCAGCGATAGCCCCACGGCCCCCGAAGCTCCGCCCCCGGCCCCCGAAGTTCATCCCCCGATCGCCCCGGACCCCGACCCGGACCCCGACCCGGATCCCGATCCTGACTCCGGCCCGACCAGCGCAAGTTTTGTCGCATTTGAAAGTGGCCAGGTGAGGCCGCTCGCCTGGTCAGCGGATGGTAGTCGTCTGTTCGTTGCCAATACCCCGGCCAATCGGTTGGATATTTTCCGTATCAGTGAAGATAACCTTAGCCTGGAAGCCTCTGTCAGTGTTGGCCTGGAGCCGGTGGCCGTCGCCGTCAGGAGTAACACCCAGGTGTGGGTGGTCAACCACCTTTCGGATTCGGTGAGTATTGTGAATGTGGGCAACTCACCCCGGGTCGTGCAGACGCTGTTGGTGGGGGACGAGCCGCGGGATATTGTATTTGCCGGCGCGCAGGGCGAACGGGCATTTATAACCGCCGCCTACCGGGGACAAAATCATCCGACATTCGAGTTGGATGATTTAATCACACCGGGCCTGGGCCGTGCCGATGTCTGGGTGTATGACGCGAACGCGCTGGACAATAGCGATTTAAATGGTGCGCCGCTGACGATTATTAATTTATTCGCCGATTCCCTGCGTGCCCTGACCGCTTCAGCCGATGGCACACAGGTGTATGCCGCAGCGTTTATGTCCGGCAACCAGACCACCACCCTGGATGAGCGCGCGGTCAGGGGCAAAAAGGCGGCCCCGGTTGCCAATGTGGACGGCGTGGTTGCGCCCAATACCGGGCTTATCATTCAAAAACACGATGGTCGGTGGGTGGATGAGGCGGATACCGATTGGAGTAGTGAGGTGAAATTTGATTTGCCGGACTATGATGTCTTCGAAATCGATGCCAGCGCCGAGCTGCCCAGCCTGCGTCGACAAGTATCCGGTGTGGGTACTTCCCTGTTCAATATGGCACTGAACCCGGTGCGGCCCGAACTCTATGTCAGTAACACCGAGGCGCTCAACCATGTTCGTTTCGAAGGGCCGGGGCACAGCGCCACTACCGTGCGTGGTCATATCGTGGAGACCCGCATCGGTGTCTTAACGAACACCGAGGTGCGCAATGTGCGCATGAACGACCACGTTAACTTCGACCGGGAGGAGGGCGCAGCTGTTCCGGCCAGCGAAGCGGCGAAAAGCCTGAGCCAGATCACGGTCATTGCGGTCAGCAATGACGGCAACACACTCTATGCCGCGGCGTTTGGATCGAACAAGCTGGCGTTCCTCAACACCGATACGCTCACCCAGGCCGCTTATACCGCTGATGCCGGTGACCATCTAAGTCTGCCGGGTAGTGGGCCCAGTGGCCTGGCCCTGTCACCTGATGGCTCTCGCATCGTCATCTACACGCGCTTTGATAACGCCGTGGTGCTGGTCAACACCCAGAGTCGGAAAATTGTCGCCAACCAGGTCTTATTCAACCCCGAACCGGACTTCATCGTGGAAGGGTGCCCCTTCCTGTATGACGCCACGCTCACCTCCGCCAATGGTGTCAATGCCTGCTCCAGCTGCCACCTGTTTGGCGACAACGACGGCCTCGCCTGGGATCTGGGCAATCCCGATGCCGGCATGCAATCCAACCCCAATCCATTTGTCGCCAATAGCCCGCAAAACACGCTGGAATTTCACCCGATGAAAGGGCCTATGACCACCCAGACGTTTCGGGGCATAGGCGATAGTGGTCCGCAGCACTGGCGCGGTGACCGCACAGGCCAAAATCGGGCAATGATTAACGGCCAGTTGGAAAGCATTGCGGCGGCCGCCTTCAAGGAATTCAACGGTGCCTTCGTCGGCCTGGTGGGTAGAGAGATAGAGTTGGAACAGGCACAACTGCAGGCCTTTACCGACTTCTCCCTGGCCATCACACCGCCACCTAATCCCATTCGCCGACTCGACAATACACTTACGCTCCAGCAAGAAGCTGGCCGCGATCTCTACTTCAACATTGACAGCATTACCGGTATTGGCTCCTGCAACCACTGCCACGCATTGAATCCGGACAAAAAACAATTTGGCACCAATGGCCTGATGACTTTTGAGGGCCCGCGCATCGCCGAAGATTTCAAAATCCCCCATCTGCGCAATGCCTATGCCAAGATCGGTATGTTTGGCAGTAGCAACCCCAATGGTGCGGAAGCGCATACGGGTGATCAAGTTAAAGGCTTTGGCTTTTTACACGATGGCGCTATCGATACCCTGCATCACTTTTTTTCCGACGGGGTTTTTAATTTTCCAACGCCTGCCAAGGAGAATCGTGCCGATGTCATAAGCTTTGTGATGGCCATGGACAGCAATCTGGCCCCGATAGTAGGTCAACAGATCAAACTGGCTAACGACAGCTCGGAGATTCTTCAGCGGGTGCAACTACTGGAGCAACGCGCGCTTGTCACCGAGCCGAGGGAGGAGTGCGACCTGGTGGTAAACGGTTTTATCGATCAGCAGCCGGTAAGCCTGCTTATGGATAGTAGCGGCAGTTACATTGATGCGCAGGGCGAAAATTACAGCTCGGCAGAATTGCAAAACGCAGCCCTGGTCACGGGCCAGGAATTGACCTTTACCTTTATGCCGCCTTCAGTGCCGAGCGCTGCAAGCCCGTTACGCCCCTAAGCTCGCCGCTCATTGGTTTTAATTAAATAAATCCGTCCCGTTTATTGATAGACTAATTTCCCTATGAAACAACGAATTGCAGTGTTGGGTGCCGGGCCTATGGGGCTTGCCGTGGCCTATCAACTCGCCATGGATGGCCATCAACCCGTGGTTTTTGAGGCCGATGACAGGGTAGGAGGCATGGCCGCGGCATTTGATTTCGACGGCTTGCAGATTGAGCGTTATTACCACTTTCACTGCACCTCGGACAGTGGCTATCTGACTATGCTCGATGAATTGGGGCTGGCGGATCAGATGCACTGGGTCGAGACTAAAATGGGTTACTGGTATCAGGGCCGACTGCAGGCGTGGGGTAATCCCATTGCCCTGCTAAAATTTCGCGGCCTGGGGCTGGTGGCAAAGTTTCGCTATGGGTTGCACGCGTTTTTGTGTACGCGACGAAAAAACTGGCGGCCGCTGGATAAGGTCGAGGCAACCGCCTGGGTAAAGCGTTGGGTAGGTGCCGAGGCATACGAGGTATTGTGGCGCAGGCTGTTCGAATACAAGTTCTACCATTACTCGAGTAATTTGTCTGCGGCCTGGATTTGGAGCCGGGTGCGCCGGCTGGGTCTATCCCGTTACAGCCTGTTTCGAGAAAAGTTGGGCTATCTGGAAGGGGGATCCGAAACCCTGTTGCAAGCCATGAGTGCCGCGATAAAGGAACAAGGGGGAGAGATTTACCTGAACTCCCCGGTGGCAAAAGTCGTCATTGAAGACGGAGAGGTACAAGGCCTGGAAGTGTCCGGTAGATTTGAGCGATTTGAAAAAGTTATCAGCACCGTCCCTCTGCCCTACGTGCAGCGAATAATACCCGACCTGCCGGAGGATATATTGCAGCGCTTCAGGGCAGTCAACAATATCGCGGTGGTCTGTGTGATTGTGAAACTCAGGCGCGCGCTGTCTGCCAATTTCTGGGTAAACACTAACGACCCCGACATGGATATCCCGGGCCTGGTGGAGTACACCAATTTGCGGCCACTGGATCACCATATTGTCTATGTGCCTTTTTATCTCCCCAGGGAGCACCCCAAATTTCAGGAGCCGGACCAGGTCTTTCTCGATCGAGTGCGGAGCTACCTGAAAAAAATAAATCCGTCCCTGATTGATGAGGATTTTATTGCTATGCGGGCCAGTCGCTATCAGCATGCGCAACCGATATGCGAACCGGGATTTCTGGACAAATTGCCGCCGGTAGACTTGCCGGTAAAAAACCTCTGGGTGGCCGACACCTCCTACTATTATCCGGAAGATAGGGGGTTTTCGCAGAGTATCGATTTTGGCAGGAAAATTGCCCGAGAATCAATCGAGCGAGACAGTAGCCTGTGATGATCATGGTTCAATCGTTACTAGATTCTTCAGTTTTCCATTGATCACCGATGATCGGATCCTCCAGCGCAAACTCATCTTCATCGGCATGTCGCTCCCAGGAATACTGTTTACGCCTCGGTTTGGGATCCCAGTTGCGAAAGGCATAGGCCAGCAGCGCCCCCGCGGATGCCCCGAACAGGTGAGACTCAAAGGAAACGCCCGGGTCCCCCGGAAATATGGTGAGCACCATCCCACCATACATATAAAAGGCGATCATCAGCAGCGCTGCGGAACGTTTGTCGCGACGGAGCATGCCGCCGACAAATAAATAGAAAAACATCCCGTGGGTGATACCGCTGGCGCCCAGGTGGTAACTACTGCGAGCAAACAGCCACACGCCAATGCCCGACAATAACCAGATGCCGGCCAGGGCCCAATAACGGGATTTAGGGTAGCCATAGATCAACATGCTACCCAGCAGAACGAGGGGCAAGGTATTGCCCGCCAAATGCTGCCAGGATCCGTGTACGAGCGGCGCCGTTACAATGCCCACCAGACCGGGGAATGCCCGGGGATAGATGGCCAGATGATGGAGATCCAGGTCGAGCATGAACTCAATAAGCTTCAACCCCCATAGCAGGGCAGCGAAGGAGGCGGCAACGGCGATGCTTTTTCGCAGAGAATTATCGTGGGTCATTACCTGATACATTGGGGCGAAATATGAGCTTTCCAAGTACTGGACAGTCTGTAAAATACGCCGATGCTAACGATCAAACCTAAGACGGCCGTTTCCACCGGCTTATTTCCATGCCGGTGGGTGCTGTGGGCGGTCATCCTATTCCTGGCAGCGTGTGCCATTGACCCGACCGTGAAACAAGAGGACGCGCCGGGCAAGGTGGTGTGTGATTCCTACCTCATTCTCGATATGTGTGTGCAAGATCTGGTCGGCGACGGCGTCGTGGATATGATCTATTTCACCGACACCAATGAGATATTTATGTATCGAGATGGCATGAAAGATGCCGTGGGCCAGGTCATGCCTTTCCATCAATGCGCGGTACTGTTATCTGTCGGCATGCAGGAGATTACCAACCGTATACTCGGCCGGGAAAACCTGAGTTTCAGCGAGGAGCTGGCTATTCTCCGAGATTTATTCGCCAACTATATGGCGGCGAAACCGGAGATCGACGCCTGTAATGCGCGCTTTGCGGGCGAGAACCCCGACTTCAGGGGGCCGCGAGAAGAATTCTTTATTGAGGAATGGGCCGATTGAGGCCGCCGGCGTAAACTTTTGCGTAGGCGATGCTGTCCGCGTTGTCGATCAACGTGCCGTTCGGTAATTCGTGTGTGCGGGCACTGATTTCCAGCATGGCGCCTCCCAACTCTTTGGCGGTGATGACTAACAGGCCCGGAGCCAAAAGCGCCTCGCCAATGTAGTGGAGGGCATTGGATTGTTCAGAAGTCGGCCGAATATAGGCGGAGCGATAGCTAAACGTGCGCAGATCGCTGTCCTGCGCCATTACGGCTAGTTCGTGCTCCGCCCGACCCTTATCCCGGGCCCATTGGGCGCTGCCGTTGATGTCGGTTCCCATCCCGGTTACATAGTGAAACGACATGGGTCCGCGCCTTCTTGCGGACAACCACTCCTTCACAAAGGCCACTGGGAAGTCCACGTGAATCCAGGTGTAGGTGGCCTCGTCAACCTGCAGCGATGAAACGCCAAGCCCCCACAGTACGGTATTCACTTCCGCCAGTTCATCAGTCAGAGCAGAGTAATCCGTAAAATCCTTGTGGAGTCTCATTATTACTTTTCCGGACGCCACGCCGTTTTCGATGCGTGGTGAGTTGCGCCGGGTGATGACGTAGATCTTCTCTACCTCGGGGTCTTCTATCGCCGCTTTAAGTAGGCCGTCTCCCACGGATCCGGTTGCGCCGAAGACCATCACCACCTGATTGGCGTTTTTGTCACGAACGGGGTCTGCTGTGGGCGTCAGGGTACCCAGGGTGAAAAAGCCCCAAATATCGAATGCAGCCACTACCACTAGAAAACTCAATAAGAGGAACAGGCCCAATTTCTTTGCGATTTTCATTGTTGTCTATACATCCTGGGTTTAGCGGGAAGATTTGCCATTTAAATAAATCTGTCCCCATTTATTAAATAGATCTGTCCCGTTTTATTGCCAGGGTTATACAGTGGGCCGTATATTAGCATTCAGCCGAAAGATATTGTGCGGGTCATATCGATTCTTCACCGACAGCAGTTTGGCGTAGTTACCCTGGAAATTCCTGTTGATAGCGCCGCTGCTTTGATCGTCCGCCTCCACGGTATAGAAACCGTGGGTATGCGATTTCAGTAGCTGCCAGTATTCCTTGTGATAGCGCACGTGATCGGCGCGCTCGGAGTCCGCTGCCCAGGACACCATGGGCAGCATATTGTGCGTTGCATAGCGGTGGGCAAACGCGGTCGCATCGCTTGGCACGCGGGAGATAGCGCCACCGGAATGCTGAAAATAGATCATGGTCATACGCCTGGGATCGCGCTGCAGGCCGTCGATTATGTCTTTGACTAATTCCGGGGTGAAACGTGAGATAAATCCGCCTTTGAGATAGGTAGCCATCGCCCGGGGATCTGTCGTGTCGCCACTGCGTTGCAGGGCGACATAATCAGTCGACTTAACATTGTCACTGGCGGGTTCGCCGATGGCATAGTAGGGTTGCATAACCTTTTGATAATCGCCGGGTTTGCCGGACCAGCAAACATCCAGCCCGGCGAAGCCATCGCTGTTGCCCGGCGGGTAAAAAATCGCCAGGTCTGTGTAGAGTTCATCCGGGCAGTCAGCCGAATATTGGGCGTACACCTCCGCCAATTCTCGCGCTTTCGACATGGGGAACATGAGCATGCCGCCGATCACCTGGCGCGGTATGGCATGCAACTGGAATTCGAAATTGGTGACCACGCCGAAGTTTCCGCCGCCGCCGCGCACGGCCCAGAGCAGTTCGGGATTTTCATCCGCGCTGGCGTGGTGCAGTTTGCCATCTGCCGCTACCACATCCACCGACTTGATATTATCCAGTGTCAGGCCAAAGCGGCGCGCTACCCGGCCAAAGCCGCCACCGGTCGCCAGCCCACCCACGCCTGTGTGAGAGACAGTGCCCGCCGGGGTGACCAGACCGTGGGCCATCGTCTCGTGGTCTATTTCACCCAGTAAACTTCCCCCGGTGACGAAGGCCGAGTGACGGGCTTGATCGACGCGTACATTCCGAAAGCTGGAAAGGTCAATCAGCAGCCCGCCATCGCAGGTGGATTTACCGGAGAAACTATGGCCCCCGCATTTGACCGCTACGACCAGATTATTACTGCTGGCAAAGCTTACTGCGTTGGATATATCCGCCGATCCGGTAGGTCGCACTACCAGTGCAGGGTATCTGTCGATATCGGGGTTGAGCACCTGCCGCGCAACATCGTAGCCCGCATTGCCGGGTATGAGCAGGGCGCCGCGCAGGCTGTCGGCCAGTTCTTGCACAGCTGATTGGGAGAGCGTTTGTTCGGCGCCGGACAGAGAGAGCGCATCCAGTTCGCCATCGATCTTAGTAAGGCCCGCGTAGGCAGATGCCAGCGCGGCTCGGGAGATGGCGGGCGCTGCCAGGGAGGCGGCCAGTACGCTCTGACAAAATAAACGGCGTCGCATTACAATCTCCCGGCGCGGGGCGCGTGAGTGTAGGGGTTTATCTGGACTGTATCGACTGAGCCTAGATCAGTGTTGCGGAAATCGCCAGTAAGTAGCAAAATATTCAAAGGGGGCACTCAGATGAAAATACTATTAATAGCACTGATAACGGGTGCCTTGTTTACCAGCTTCGCAATCGCGCAGGGCAAGAACTCGACCTTGGAAAAAGCGATCATCGACGAAGTGTTGGGCGAGGATGTTAAAGGCAGCAAGGGCGGAGGCCGACCGAGTAATCCCGGCGCTCATGGCAGAGCGAATGCCGAGTATAAGAAGGCTACTAATCCCGGCAAAGGTGTGGGAAAGCGTTCCTCACTGGAGGGCGCACTGGTTGGCGAAATATTCGATGACGACGACAAGGATGACAAGGACGACCGGGGTAAGAATAAGGGAAAAGCAAAGGACAAGTAAGATAACCCCAAGACGCGGCTAGTCGCTGAAGTATCCTCCTAGCCACGCCACTTGTGTTCTCCTATCAGTTGAGATCCTCGTCAGCCCAAAACTTAGTTCCCTGCAAAGTGGCCTGCAGCGCAAGGCCGGCTGCGGTCATCTGATAGATTGTGGTTCCCGGCACGACGGTAAGAGCTGCCTCCGCGCCCATGCCTTTGTCACCCGACTCGGCGCTCGCATCCGCCTTGCCCGAAAAGTCCCACCCGGATGTCTGGAAATCTTCCATTGCCCGATCCGTGTGGAATATAAAGACAACGCTAAAGTCTTTTACTCCCATGCCGATGCCACCGCCGGCGGAAAACATTTTCATGTAGGTATCTTTGCCATTGCGGTTGTCATGCAGTATCCCGCCGCCGCTTTCCGTTGAAACAAGAAACAGATTGATACCGATGCTGGAAAACACGGCATACCCTTTGGCCGATTTTATTTCATCCCGTGACCCCGGCCTTTCCGAGTAGAGCTTTTCCAGCGCCACAGAGCGCTCCTCCCGTAATTCCTTGCGCTCTTTGTCAGGGTCGTCCTTGCCAAAAAAAGCATGGCTGGACAGCGGGGCCGCCAGTAGCAAGGTAGATAGCAGTAGGGTAATTAGATGATTCATTTGAGCCTCTTAGTTGACGTTAACGCGGGGCGCCCCGATATCGGCGATCGTGGTGCGGTGCAGAAGGCGATCATAACCCTCATAGCCCGCGGTAGCACGGTGCAGTACAGAGCGGTTATCCCACATTACCAACATGTCGGCTTGCCAGCTGTGGTGATACTGGAACTCCGGCCGGGTCTGCCATTGATAGAGCTCCGTCAGTAGGTCGGTTGCCTCTTCATTGTCCACTCCGTCGATGCCGATAATATAGCCAATGCAACCGTAGATGCACGGGCGTCCTGTTTCCGGATGATTTCGGATCAGGGGGTGTAACTGGGTTTTGTTGGCACTTACGGAGGGCAGTATTTCCATACTGCGGTCGCTGTCTTTCTCGCCATCACCATACATGCCCTCTGGCGCATAGGCCGTTTTGGCAGAGTGAATGGCCAGTTTGTTTTCCAGCCTGGCGCGCAGGTCGGGCGGCATTCCGGTCAGGGCCTTGTGTTGATTGGTAAACCAGGTCGTGCCACCCTGGGGTGGAATGGTGATGCCAAAGAGACAGGTTGCCGCGGGCGGCGTCTGCTGGAAACTCCAGTCGGTGTGCCAGTTCTCGGCAAACAGAGGCGCGGTCTCGGAGGCCAATCGTCGCACTGCGATGATGTGCTCGCGCCCGTCAATCGGCGCGATGAAGGGGTCTTCGCCAAATTCACCGAAATACTGGGAAAATCGCTCCAGATCGTCATCGGTGATGGCCTGTCCGGGAAAAGACACCACATGATGTTCAAGCCAGGCGGCGCGTATGGCGGCAATCTCGGCGGCACTGAGGGGGCGCGTCAGATCCACACCGGTAAGCGTGGCGCCGCAGGCTTGCCCACTGGGAGATACAGTTAAAGACATCGATTTATTCATTGGGTAAGAGGGTAGTTTAGGCGGGGGAGGGTAGCAAGTTACCGCCGCCCCATTTCTATTCAACGCTGGCAATTTACCGGCCACAGCAGTTTTCGTCGGTTATTATATAACCATACTTTATAGTTAATATGTTTAAAATCAATGAGTTATAATAATTCTACCGATTGTGGAAAATTGTTGCGATATTAGGCTGTAGATTCTAATTTTTTAGTCAAAAATACACCCATAGTGATAGTGATAGTGATAGTAATAGTGAAATAGATAGTGAGGTATTAGCCATGACTAAACAGACTTTATTGTTTGTCGTATACGACCCTACGCGGGAGGATCAGCTGGCGCTGGCGCGGGCTACAGACATAGCGCAAGACATTTCGGCCCGCCTGCATGTTTTTGCCTGTATCCATTCGGGTAGCGTGGAATCGTTGGATAAATCCACCGAGGTCAAACGCCTGCTGGCCGAACAGCAGGCGGTGCTGGACGCGGTGGTTGCTCCTTTACAAGAGCAGGGCATCGTAGTGAGCACCGAACTTGAGTGGGATAAGAACTGGTATCAGGCCGTGGTGCGCGCCTCCATCAAAAGCGGCGCCGATATGGTGCTGAAATCGTCCCACAAACATTCATCCGGCACGCGCATTTTGAACCAGACCGCTGACTGGATCCTGATGAGGGAGTGCCTGTGCCCCGTCCTGTTGGTTAAGGAAGGGGCACCGCAAGATAAGTGCAGGGTGCTGGCCGCAATTGATATTTGCGCCAAAAAAGATTCCTACGAACGGCTCAACCAGAATGTTATTGCGTTTAGCAAGCAGGCGCTTAGTCAGCGCGGCGCTGAAGTTCACGTGATCAATGCATTCCAGGACTTCAGGGGGGTGCCAGATCGGAGCAAACTGATCCGTAGCTGTGGCGTCGAGAGCGACAAAATTCACATCAAGCTGGGCAAACCCGAAAAGCTTATCGTGGAGTACGCCAAAAAACTGGAGGTGAGCCTGGTGGTGATTGGCAACTCTACCCGGTCCGGTCTGTCCGCGGCACTGCACGGCAATACCGCGGAGAAAGTGCTGGATAAACTGGAGTGTGACATTTTATCCATGCCGTGAGCTTGGACTATACTAAATGAGCCACCCGATAAGATTACAGCTGGGCCTGCCGGGCTCAGCGCCGCAGCGGAACAGGTGTTTCTGGCGGTAGAGACCCTGTCACTGTCGGGACAGGACAAATATAAGCGGCAACTGGATGCCTGGTTCGAGACCGTGGCCGACGAGAACAATTTTGTCCCGACCCAATATGCGGTATTGGCCAGGCAGATATTGGATGTCCCATGAGTGAACAACAGCGCAACAGTTTGGTAAGAGCGTGTGGCCAGACTCACGTGGCCCAGCGTGTTCACAATGAAGATACCTTCCTGATTGAGGAGAGTCTGGGCCTGATGGTCGTCGCTGACGGCGTGGGTGGTCATCTTGCCGGTGAGGTGGCCAGCAAACTCACCTGTGAAATCCTGAGCCGGGAGATTGCTGCGGGAAGCACCTTGTTGCCCGCCATCCGCAATGCCAATGCGGAGGTGTTCTCTGCGGTTGAGCGCGGCCATGGCAAAGCGGGCATGGCATCGACGGTGGTCGCCCTGCATTTTGACGGCCCGCTCTATGAACTGGCCTGGGTGGGTGATAGCCGGGCCTATCTGTGGGACGGCAGCTTAGGGCTGCTCAGCCTGGATCATTCCTATGTCGAGTCGCTGGTGCGCAGTGGTCAGATAAGCATTGAAGAGGCCAGGGTACACCCCCGGAAAAACGTCATCGAGCAGGCGATCGGTTTGCAGGGCTATGACAATCTGAAAATTGGCAACAATGGTGGCCAGTTGCTGTCTGGCCAGGTGTTGTTGTTGTGCAGCGATGGACTCAATGACGCACTATCTTCGGCTCAAATCGCCGATGTCCTGGCGGGCGAGGTCCCGCTGCCTGCACGTTGCCAGCACTTGGTGAGCGCCGCCCTGGAAGCGGGTGGTCGCGACAATGTGACAGTGGTGCTGCTGGAAGCTGGGCCCGATCTGGTCGCGGTTGAGGGTGCTCCAGAGCCGGAATTTGTGTGGCGCTACGATCCGGTCAGCGCGGTGTATGAGGGCTTGCCGGAGCTGGCGTCGCGTTTGAGAAACACAGCTTTAAGGTGTTGATCCAGGGCGCTACCCGGTACCTTGGGTCGAGTCCGGTACCGGTGAATACACCCCGGGGAGTTAATGCCCAGAGCCAATGCAGATAGCCCTGCGACTGGTCAACAACCCCTTTGGCCTGCGCTGGGACAAGCCATACTGATCGAAGGCGCATTTCATCTGCACCAGGTCTGTGTCAGTCCACGGTTAGTACGATCTTGCCCATGTGCTTGCCGCTTTTCATCAGCTCATGGGCTTGCTCTACTTGCTCCAGGGGGAAAGTCTGGTGCACCACCGGCCGCACCGCGCCGCTGTTCAGGTGCGGGTAAATATGTTGCAGGATTTCCTCAACCATCACAGCTTTTTGGGCGAAGCTCTGGGCGCGTAGTGTTGAGCCGGTGAGGGTCAGGCGCTTCATCAGCAGTGGGGCAAAATTTACCTCCGCGCTAAACCCCCTGATAAAGGCGATATTGACTATACGGCCCTCCGGAGCGGCGATGTTGAAGTTTTTTTGGATAAAATCGCCGCCGGCCATGTCGAAGATGACGTTTATTTTGCCGCTGAGCCCCAGTTCTGACAGTACGAGCTCAAAGTCTTCGCTTTGGTAGTTGATCGCCCGGGCCGCGCCCAGGGTTTCCAGGGCGCGGCATTTTTCCGCGCTGCCCGCGGTGGTATACACCTCGGCACCCTGGGCCTTGCACATCATAATCGCCAGTGTGCCGATGCCGCTGGCGCCGCCGTGAATGAGAATTGTCTCGCCGCTGCGCAGGCCCGCCCGCTGGAATACGTTGTGCCACACGGTGAGTAAGGCCTCCGGCAGTGCGGCCGCTTCGGCCATGCTAAAGCCGGGGGGAACCGGCAGGCATTGGCCAATGGGTGCAAGGGCGTAGCTGGCGTAGCCCCCGCCATGAGTCAAGGCACAGATGCTGTCCCCTGGTTGCCAGTTGTGCACATCGCTGCCGATGGATACGACTTCCCCTGCGACCTCCAGGCCCAATATGGGCGAGGCATCCGCCGGGGGTGGATACGCGCCGATGCGCTGCAGCAGGTCGGCCCGGTTCAGCCCTGCGGCGGCTACCTTGATGAGCACCTCCACGCTGCCAGGTGTTGGCGCGGTGTCCCGCTCTATCGCGAGGCTGTGGTCATCGGGGTCCACTGTTACGTAGCGCCGTTGTAGGGGGGCATTCTGGCTGGTGCTCATGGAATTTCCAACATCGTTGTATAGGGCAGGCAGCTTAGCAGTTCTGGCGAAGCGGTGTAGGCTGTTATCAGGCGGTGCAGACCAGCTTGTCAAACATTAACCTGGCCTCTTCCAGGCGCGAAAATACCGGGTACCTGCTGTCGATTGCCCAGCTGCTGGTGAGGGTGTTGAGTGTGCCCACTACCATGCTGGCCAGAATTTCGGGAGAAAACTCGGCCCCGACATCGCCGATTTCCTGTCCGGCGACGAACAGTTGTTTAAAACTCTCGATAGCCGACATGCCAATTTCGCGCTGCTGTTCCTTGTTCTGGGCAAATGCCAGGGGCGCCAGTAAAAACAGTTGCCGGTCGATATCTTTATAGCTCGCGAAGTTCAACTCGATATAGTCAATCATCGCGTGCAGGCGGGCATGAGTAGATTGATGGCTAGCCATGATTTCCTGCAGCATGGGTTCAGACTGGGAATACAGCCGGCTAATGCCCATGCCGCCTATCAGCGCGTGCTTGTTCGGGAAGTGCCCATAGAAGGTGCGTCTGGCGACATCGGCTTCAATGCAAATTTGCTCGATGCTGGTTTCCTCAATCCCCTGACGCTCGAACAGGGTGTACGCCGCCTCCTCGATTCGCGCCCGGAGTTCCTGCTTGCGCTTTTCCCGTCGACCCACCGGGGCCTCTATTATTTCCATGAACAATCCGTAATGCAGTTGCAATTTCCCGCACATTAAACCATTATACCGAGCAAGTTTGTATACAAATGTGCAAGTTTGCTCGTTTGTATGTATATTGCTTCGGCTCGAATGATTTACGTTAAGAGAGTTTTGCCATGTCTGAACAACCGTCTGAACGGGTAATTGTGGTGTCTTCCGACTGCCATGCCGGCCTCCCCATCGCCGATTACAAGCCCTATGTGGAATCCAAATACCACGAGGTCATGGATATAGCGGTGCCTATCACCATCGAGATGCTCGAAAAAGCGGAGTCGAGCTTCCTCATAAAAGAGATTAACGACGAGTGGCGGGCACCCATCAAACAGCAGCTGACTGGTGCCTGGGATTATCAGGAGCGCCTGAAAATGCTGGCGGGTGACGGCATTGCCGCCGAGGTGATTTTCCCCGACGGCATTACCGAAATGAACACGCCGCCCTTTGGTGCGGGGCTGGGCCTGTCCACCAAGGATGCGGATCCGGAATTGCAGTGGGCCGGCGCCATGGCGCACAACCGCTGGCTGGCGGAATTTTGTGCCAACAACCCGGCGCGGCACATTGGGGTGGCCTCAATTCCCTTGTTGTGGAACGTTGATCAGGCAGTCGAAGCGGTGCGCTGGTGTGTCGATAATGGCCTGAGGGCAGTCATGATTCCCACCATGTGGGGCGATCACGACGCCTATCACCACAGTAAATATCACCCCTTCTGGCAAGTGTGCGAAGACCTGGAAGTGGTGGTTCATTTTCATTCGGGACCCGCGCCGCACCCGGAATACTTTGGCCCGAATTGGCCGGTTGAGGATAAGAGCGAGCAACTTCCCGGCGCCATGGGTATTTACGTATCTGAGGTGATGTGGTGGTTGTACCGCCCGCTTACTTTCATGATCTGGGGCGGTGTATTCGAACAGTTTCCGCGCCTGAAAGCGGTGCTGACCGAGGGCGGTACGGTATTTATGATACCCCCGTGGTTGCGCCTGCTGGACCACAACTACACCGATGTGCAGTTTTCAGCCAAATTGGGCGATTTCCGCAGTCACCTGTCCATGGCGCCCAGTGACTACTTCAAACGTAATATCAATATTGGCGCGTCCTGTATTCCCCGTCGCGATCTGGAATTGCGCAACATCATCGGGGTGGACAAAATGATGTGGGGCAGCGATTACCCCCACCCGGAAGGCACCTGGCCACACACCCAGGAATATTATAAGGAAGTGTTCGCCGGTGTTCCCGAGGCCGATGGCCGAAAAATCCTGGGCGAAAACGCGATGGATTGGTACGGCCTGGATAGAGTAAAGCTGCAGGCGGTAGCCGACGAGATCGGCCCTGACACATCCATTTTCAATGAGCCCATTAATCAAAAAACAACACAAGCAACTACGGAGAGTTAGCATGACCATAGTCGAAGCATGCCAGGCCCAGACAAACACCACCCCCGACTTCCCCATGGGTTGGTACTCGGTGGCACGCAGCCACGAACTGGCGGTGGGTGAAGTGAAACAGGTCCATGCCTTTGATCGCGAGATGGTCCTGTACCGGACCCGCTCCGGGGCGGCGGTATTGCATGATGCCTTTTGTCCGCACCTGGGTGCTAATTTAGCCGTGGATGGCAGGGTAGTGGGCGAGTCCATACGCTGTCCTTTTCACGGATGGCGCTATGGCACAGATGGCAAGTGTGTGGAAATCCCCTACTGCGACGAGATTCCCGAGCGCGCGTGCATTCGCACTTGGCACACCGAGGAAAAAAATGGCGAGGTCTACATCTGGTTCCACCCCGAGAATACTGCCCCCCAGTGGGGCTTGCCGACACTGTCGGAGCTGGGCGACCCCAATTGGACTGAACCGCGCTACGCAGAGTTCCTGGTGCCGGCCCATGTGCAGGATATAGCAGAAAACTCCTGCGATCCGGTGCATTTTCAGTTTGTCCATCGCCAACCCGATGTGCCCCCGTCAACCGTGACTATTGACGACGATGGCCGCACCTTGCATCTGCATACGGACGCCAGTAACACCGAATTTCCCAGTAAATTGCACGCCACAGTGTTCAGCCCGGGATTTGCCCTGGTGCGCAATACCTACGGGCCGAACGCCGAAATGGTGATGTATAACAGCTCCCAGCCGATCAGCAAGCATGAAACCAGAATGCGTTGGACATTGACCGTGCGGCGGGAGATCGAGGACCTGGCAGGTGACGATGTTATGCGCGGCATCGTCGAGGGCCTGTCGGATGATTATCCGATCTGGGCCAACAAGGTGCACAAACAACAGCCGATATTTTGTAAGGGTGACGAAACCCTGGTGACTTTTCGCAAATGGGTCAGGCAGTTTTACATCGACAAAAAGGAAACCGCATAGCCATGCAGGATTTTACAGATAAGGTAGCGGTAATCACGGGTGGCGCCAGTGGTGTGGGACGTTCTCTGGCGTTTTCGCTGGGCCGGCGCGGCGCCAAAGTGGTGGTAGGAGATGTTGATAATGCCGCGATGGAAGAAACGCTCACGGCGCTGCACGCGGAAGGTATCGCCGCGGTGGTGCAAAAGTGTGATGTGACTTCTGTAGACAGCCTAACCGAATTGGCCGAGCGGGCGGAGAGTGAGTTTGGCCCCATACAACTGGTATTCGCCAACGCGGGTATCGGTGCCGGCGAGTCCGGTGCCATGTGGGAATACTCCACCAAAGACTGGCAGTGGTGCTTCAACGTAAACATGTGGGGTGTCATCAATACCATCTCAGCGTTTATGCCCCGCTTGATAGCGCGCGGTGAAGAGGCCCATTTTGTGGTGACGGGCTCTGGCAACGGTGCGTTCCTGGTGTTCCCGGACGCGCCTATCTACACCGCCAGCAAGGCGGCGGTGCATGCGATTACCGAGAACCTGCATTATCAGGTCCAGGCGGCGAACAGCCCGGTGAAGGTCAGCGCACTCTTCCCCGGCCCCCATGTGGTTGATACGGGGCTGTTTAACTCTGGCCGGGTGCGCCCCGAAGCATTGCAGAAGGACGGCGATGGCAATGAGTCGGGCATCAACAGCGTTGATGACATGAAAAAGATGGCGGCCGAGTTTGGCATCGAACTGCAAACCACCCACCCGGACGAGGTTGCCGAGATGGCGCTCGAGGGCATTCAGAAAGACGCGTTCTGGTTACTGGCCACCACGCCGGACACGGAAGAAAAAATCCGCGGCCGCGCCCAGATGATTTTGAATCGCGATACGCCCGTTGCCAATATGGTCGGCGGGTAAAAGAAACAACTTATCTAACAAAAGAGGGAAATAGTATGTCCAACGAAGCAACTGCACCCCAGGGAAACACGGGGGATATTGTAAATTGGCCCATGTTGAAGATTGTGTACCGGACTGATCCGGACAAAATCGCCGCCTTGCTGCCCCCGGGCATTGATCCCGGCGCCAATCCCAACGTCAATCTGACTATCTACAACTTTCCGGTGCCCGATGAGCCCGAGTTCGGCATCGTGACAACCATTGATGCGGATTACAACGGCACCGCAGGGGAATACACACTGGGCTATGGTATCGATCAGGAATCGGCGATTTTCATCAGTCAGGAAACCAACGGTCAGCCCAAGTACCCCTGCGACACCACGTTTTACCGCCTGGGCCCATCGGTTACCGCCAAATGCACGCACCAGGGCTATACCTTCGTTGAGTTCAATGGGACGTCTACCGGTCCGGCGGAAATGTTGGAGGACTTCGACCAGCATGAATGGTGGATCAAGGTTTCCCGCGCCTGTGGAATGGTATCGGAAGGTTACGATTTTCCCCCTCATGTGGTGCATGTTCGCAGCCGTTACGGCACAGCCTGGCGGGAGGAAGTTGAGGGCGAGTTGGTGTTGCGCGATAGTCCGTGGGATCCCCTGGCCAGCCTGTTACCCATGCGCGAGCAATTGTCCGCCCATTTGTGGTGGCCGATTTTCCTCGACCGCGAAATCAAATTGGCCGGCAAATTAGATCCCGAGGGTTTCAAACCCTTCGCCGATACCATTTCTGGCTCGCGGTGGCCTGGCCAAAACGGGGGCCCGAAACGGTCCTAGGCAGTCTCGATGAGGCTGGGGGATTGGCTGCCCGCGATTGGCGGTGCAGTCTGCCTCGGTCTGGGTGCGGGCTTGATGGCGGTGTACGGCTTCTTTTCCGAACACCTCGCCGCCGAGTTTTCAGTTGGCATGGCGACGATTAATATCGGTCCCGTGGCGCTCATCCTGGTACCCGGTTTGGTGGGGCCGTTCATCGGCAGACTGGCGGACGCCGTGCCGATTCGTCGCCTCCTTCTGGTGGGTGCGACGGTCTCCATGTTGGCTCTATATGGCATTAGTCACTCACCCTCGCTAGTTGTAGCCGCTCTCGGCTTTCTTTGTTTTGCCCTGGGCCTGTCGATGTACGGGCCAGTAGTCATCAATGCCATGTTGGTAAAATTGTATCCCGGCCATGAGGCGAGGGTGTTGGCCTTTGCAGCGATGGGCATCAGCGCCGCGGCCGTGGTATTGCCTCCGCTGGTGGGATTTTTGCTGGCAGCCATGGATTGGCGCTCAGCGTTGGCATCGCTGGCAGTTTGTCTCGCGACGGTGTTGTGGCTGGTCATTCTGCTGGCAATCCCCGCCAACCCGGGAGCAGTCGTGGCGCGGGACAAGCGACCCAAAGCGCCGGTCCGAATTTATCGTCGCCCTGTGTTTTGGCTTATCGGTGGTAGCGTGGCGCTCGCATTCAGCGTCCTGCTGGTGCTCGCTGTTTCTTACCCTGCGCACTTCACCAGCCAGGGGTTTTCGGTGTCCCAGGCCGGTGTTTTTATTGCTCTGTCGGGGGCGGCGGGGCTGTTGGGCATAGCGACTATAGCAGCATTGGCCGACCGTTTGCGCGGCCAGGTTAAGCTGTTGGCGGTGGCTTTGATGGTGAGCCAACTGTTGGGCCTATTTCTTTTGCTTTCATACGGTGATTCGATTGGGCTTTGGCTGGGCTTGTGCCTGCTGGGATTCGGTGGAGGGGGTATCATTCCCATGCATCCCTACCTGAATAGCTGCTATTTTGACCCCGAAGTGATCGGCGAGGTGACCGGTGCGCAAATGCCACTGATGTTACCCCTGGGGCTCATCGGTTTGCCTCTTGCAGGTTATACCTTTGACCAGTGGGGCAGTTTTATGCCGGTTTTTATCGGCCTGGCCTTTGCCCTGGCGATGGCGGCGGTGTTATTGCTGATGCTGCCTCACCCTAACGCGGTTACCAGCCGAATCGCCCTGGGATGCGAGGAGGTGTTGGAACCCAAGTTGGAACAGGCGACCAAGACTTTACCCTGATGGCTCCCGGGCCTTTTGAGGTACACTCATTGTCTGTGCTGTTGATCGCTACTTCGGAAATTTTGTAAAATCCGATCACGCCATGTGACAATCACCAACCAAAGGGGAGTAAGTTATGAACAAAGTTATCGTTGTGCTGGCAGTTATGTGTATGGGACTGACCACGACAGCCTTGGGTGATGCATCGGCGTCAAGCTCCTCTGCCGTGGCGACGGTGTATTTTATTGCGCCCGTGAACGGCCAAACGGTTGCGCCGACCTTTACAGTGGCCTTCGGCCTGCGCGGTATGGGGGTTGCTCCTGCGGGTACCGATCGCAAAAACACCGGCCACCATCATCTGCTTATTGATGTCGAGGCGCTACCGGATATGACAATGCCGTTGCCCGCTACCGATAATATAAAGCACTTTGGTGGCGGCCAGACCGAAACACAGCTCACGCTGACACCCGGTACCCATACCTTGCAGCTGCTGCTGGGAAACCATGTGCATATTCCCCACAATACACCCGTCCTGTCTGAAAAAATCACGATTCTGGTGGAATGATTTGGCGAAGGGTCCTCGCTGGCGCGGCATAGGCGTTCCTATTCCTGGATCGGTGTTGTATTGTTGGCCCCCAGTTTTTTTGCGCGCATTTTAATGGTGAAGAGAAGTACATTCAAGACTGTTTTGATTGGTTTGGCGCTTGCGCTCTATCTTCGTTTTGGCCTTGAGCCCACCGGGTGGTTGTTCTATGAGGCAAGCTTCGCTCTGGGAGCCGACTGGCTCTACTGGGGTTACAGTGTCTTTCGCGGGGCGGGCTATGCATTCGGTCTCTGGCCCTACCAGAGCCTGGCTTGCGCAGCGGTTGGCGGGTTGACGACATTGCTATTGATACGCCGCGCGGCAAAGCGTGAATATAAGAGGGAGCGTGTGATATGAGGCGGCGAGAGTTTTTACAGTGTGCTGCGCTACTGGTGGCGGGCGCCAGCGCGGCTCCATCCGTATGGTCAATGAGCGGCGAGCAAAAAAAGTTTCTGGCTGCTCGCCCTAACTATATTGATCGCCATCCCCTGACTTTTTTTACCCAAGCGCAACGAGCGACCATTACCGCCATTGCGGAGCAGATCATTCCGGCGACCGATACACCGGGTGCCACCGATGCCGGGGTGCCCCGTTTCATAGAGTTAATGGTGGCCGACTGGTTTGACGATGCCGAGCGCCAATTGTTTATGACCGGCCTGGCTGAGGTGGAGAATCGCGCCGATGATTCTTTTGCCGCCATGCCTGCGCAACAACAACTGGCTCTGCTGCAGACCCTGGAAGAGGAGAGCAGCGACGCCGCCTGGTACGAGTTGGGTAATTTCCTTCGGGTTTGGGACGATAGCGCGCCGTTTATATGCCAGCTTAAGGAGTTGACCGTGTTGGGGTTTTTCCTGTCTGAGGTCGGGGCCAGTCAGGTGTTGCGCGTCAATCCGATGGGCTCATTCGATGGCGATATCGCCCTGCAGGCAGAGGATTCGGCTTATGCCACGGGCATTCCGCTACGGTCAATGGCGGCGGGAGAAGTCCTGTGATTAATACCCAGTTCGATGCGATTGTGGTGGGCTCCGGTATTTCAGGGGGCTGGGCGGCCAAGGAGCTGACCGAGCGGGGTCTGAAGGTGCTGGTGTTGGAGCGGGGCAAAGACATCCGCCACGGCGCCGATTATTTAGGCGAGCACGCCGCCTCCTGGAAGCTGCCCTTTTATGGCATGCCTGACCGCGAGCGCAATGCGCGGGACTACCCCATTCAGAGTCAGTCCTACGCCTTCAGCGAGGCGACGATTCAGTATTGGAATAATGATCGCGAAAACCCCTACGTCCGCACACCGGACAAGCCCTTCAACTGGATGCGCGCCGATGTAGTGGGGGGGCGCTCTTTGCTGTGGGGCCGCCAGGTCTACCGGTGGAGTGAACAGGATTTCGCGGCCAACGCGAGCGATGGCAATGGCGTCCCCTGGCCTGTGGAATATAAAGACATTGCGCCGTGGTATAGCCATGTAGAGAAGTTTATTGGGGTCAGCGGGGAGGCGGAGAATTTGCCGCAACTGCCGGACAGCGAGTTCCTGCCTGCGATGGAATATTTCGCGCTGGAAAAGACCATTAAAAAACGCCTGAACAAAAAACTCCCCGATATTCCTATTACCATGGGCCGCTGCGCCATTTTAACCCGGGAGCATAATGGGCGGGCGCCCTGCCATTATTGCGGCGCCTGTGAGCGCGGTTGTTCCACCGGCAGTTATTTTAGTTCCCAGAGCTCTACCCTGCCCGCAGCCAGGGCAACCGGCAATCTCACCCTGCTTGCCAATAGCGTGGTGGAGCGCCTGGAGCACGATGAAACTGGCTCGCGTATTACCGGTGTTAAGGTGATTGACAGCCAGACCGGTGTGCGTACCGAGTACAGCGCAAAGTTGTTTTTCCTCTGTGCGTCCACCCTGGGCAGCACCCAGATCATGATGAACTCCGCCAGCGCCAGCCATCCCGATGGCCTTGGCAATCGCAGCGGCGCTATGGGCCGGTATTTAATGGATCACGTGCAGCTGATTCATACGGGCCTGTTTGTGGATGACTCGGATCGCTACTATCAGGGCGAGCGCCCCAACGGCTTGTATATTCCGCGCTTTCGCAATGTGGGTAGCCTGGATGAAGATGCCGATTTTGTGCGCGGCTACGGCTACCAGGCGATGACCATGCGGCCGGATTGGCAGGCTAGTTTCAATGCTCGCGGTTTCGGGGCGAATTACAAGGAGTCACTGCGCAAACCCGGCCCCTATTCGATCTGGGTCCTGAGCGCCTTTATGGAGTGTTTACCCAGCGCGGATAATCGCATCTACCTGCACAAAACGAAAAAGGATAACTTTGGCATTCCCCAGTTGGTGACTGAATTTAACTGGGGCGACAACGAACTGCAGTTGGCCCGGGACAGCGGCGTGCAGGCGGGAAACATAATGCGGGCGGCGGGCGCCATTTTTCACCAGAAAGCAGACCTCGATGCGCTGAATCAGGGCGCTTCGGCCGTCCACGAAATGGGCACCATGCGGATGGGCAGCGACCCGGCAACGTCGGTATTGAACAAGTTCAATCGGGCCCATGAGATTGACAACCTGTTTGTCACCGACGGTTCATTCATGGCGTCTTCCAGTTGTGTGAATCCCTCCCTGAGCTATATGGCATTTACTGCCCGCGCTTGTGACTATGCGGTAAACCAACTCAATCCATGATGTTATAAGAGGCCGCTATGAAACCCGTGGTGAATTTGGATGAACTGACCGACTATCAGGCGCGCGCCGAGGGTCCCTTTGGTGAGAGCTATGCCGGGGTGAGCGATAAGATTGGCGCCGTCAAGCTGGGCTATAGCGTGACTGTATTACAGCCGGGTATGAAGGTCTGCCCCTTCCATAATCACCGGGTCAGCGAAGAGATGTTCCTCATCCTGGAGGGCGTTGGAACTCTGAGATTTGGCGAGAACGAATACCCCCTGAAGGTCCACGACATTATCGCCTGCCCGCCGGGGGGGCGCGAGGTCGCCCACCAGATCATCAACACAGGCGAAGGGGAGTTGCGCTACCTTTGCCTGGGTACCAACGACCCCTGTGATATTTGCGAATACCCGGACTCAAATAAAATGATGGCTTACACCAGCGATTCCGGCGGGGAGGGCTTTAAGCATATTGCCAAAATGGATCTGGCCGTGGATTACTATGAGGGCGAGCTGTAACGCGATCGTTTCGGTGTTCGCCCGCACCGCTCAAATGGGCAGCTCTGTGGTCTGCTTGATTTCTTCCATCACAAAATTTGAAGTCACATCAAACAAGTTGGCCTGTATCAGCTGTTGATACAGTTTGTCGTAGTCTGGCATGTCTTTCACCACTGCTTTTATCAGGTAGTCCAGTTCGCCACCCATGCGGTATACCTCCAAAATACCGGGAATCTCGCGCACGACGGCGCGGAACTGCTTCGCCCATTTTTCATTGTGTTGATTGGTTCGGATAGAAATAAACACCGTGAGCGACAGATCAAGCGCGCTGGCGTTCAGCAGGGTAACCTGCCGGCGAATCACCCCTTCACCTTGCAGTTTTTTTATTCTTCGCCAGCACGCGGATTTGGATGTGCCGACCAACTCGGCGAGGTCGCCCACCGACAGGGCGGCATCGGCCTGTAATCGGGCGAGTATCATTTTATCCGTATTATCCATGGTACGTTTCCCTCATAAATTCGATTAGTGTCAGTAAATCGAGATAATTATTCATATATATAGTATATATAGGTACAAAATACCAATAAATCGTAGAAAAGTGCGTCATTCAGGCACAATGTCTCCTCGATTTCGCTTTATCATGTCCTCTATTCATCGAGGACTTCAAACATGAGCGAACTGATTGGCCAAATCCGTAAATCTGTCATTGGCGATAAGCGGCCCATAACAACCCCCTTTGGCGAGAAGCCGCTGGTGTATGCCGACTACACCGCATCGGGCCGTGCGCTGGACTTCATTGAAGATTACATTGCGGCGGAAGTATTGCCCTATTACGCCAATACCCACACCGAGACCTCCTTCACTGGCGCCCAGACCACCGCTCTGCGCGAACAGGCCCGGCAACAAATTCGCAGCGCTATAAATGGCAGTGCGCAAGATCAAATCATTTTTTGCGGGTCCGGTGCTACCGCAGCGATCAACAAGCTGATCGATATCCTCAATCTTCGCCTGCCGCGGGATTTGTCCCGGCGCTATAAGCTCGAAGAGTGTATTGCGAGCCAGGAGCGCCCTGTGGTTTTCATCGGGCCCTATGAGCACCACTCCAACGAACTGCCCTGGCGAGAGAGCATCGCCGACGTGGTTTGTATTCCGCTGACCGACCGCGGCCAGATCGATCTGCATGTGCTGGAACAGCAGCTGCGCGCCCACGCCGATCGACCGTTATTAATGGGCAGTTTTTCCGCCGCCTCGAACGTAACCGGGATTAAATCGGATGTAGCGCGGGTCACCGCGTTATTGCGGGCCCACGGCGCCCTCGCATTTTGGGACTATGCCGCCGCCGCGCCCTATGTCGGCATCGACATGAATGGTGACACACCGCTGGATGCGGTATTTATCTCACCGCATAAGTTCATTGGCGGTCCCGGCACCCCCGGGGTACTGGTGGCAAAAAAAGCCATCATGAACAATAGTGTCCCGGCGATTGTGGGGGGCGGTACCGTGGTCTATGTCACGCCTGAAGGTCACCGTTTCATCGACGACCCCGAGCGTCGGGAAGAGGGGGGCACGCCCGCGATTGTCGAGTCTGTTCGAGCCGGACTGGTATTTAAGTTGCAGCAGGAGGTGGGTGTTGCCGAGATTGAACGGCGGGAGCAGGATTTTATCCGGCGGGCGATATCGCGTTTCAAGGGCTGCCCCAAGCTGGAAATTCTGGGAGGTACGCAGGTGCCGCGATTGTCCATCATGTCGCTGCGCTTTAAACACGGAGGCAGGGACTTGCACTATGGTTTTGTGGTCTCTTTGCTGAATGATCTCTTTGGCATTCAGGTGCGAGGCGGGTGCTCCTGCGCAGGCCCCTATGGGCACAGCTTACTGGGCATGGATATGGCCTACAGTAGAGCGATAGAAGCTGAGATAGCCCTGGGGCACATGGTTTTGCGCCCGGGGTGGGTGCGGCTCAATTTTAATTATTTTATCGACGAACAGGAATTCGAGTATCTGTTGCGTGCGATCGAACTGGTGGCGGAGCACGGCTGGCGCCTGCTGCCGTACTACCACTTTGACGAGTGTACCGGCGTGTGGCGGTATCAGCGCCAGCGTGCAACGCTGCCCGGTAGCCTGGCCACGCTGAACTTACTGGATTTTAGTCGGCGCGAGCAGGTGGCGGCGCCTGCAACCGTGCATCTCGAAGGTCAGTGCGACGCGGCGCAAGCGGAACTGCGTGCTGAAAATCGCAGTGGTGAACGCTCTGAGTTGTACTTGAGTGAGCAGGGCGAACGTCTGCGCTGGTTTGTACTGCCCCTGGAGGCAGCGGCTGAACTGGCGGAGCTTGGGGCTGCAGAAGGCGGCCCATCTCACGGCGCCCTCCACACAGAAACCGATGTGGGCTCTCGCTCAAGTGCCGAAGCGATGGGATAGCCCCGCCGGGGGAAGAGTGTGCAGCCACTGGCTGATGTCGCTCATGAGTAACTCGAAGTCCGGTGTCACCCCCAAAGAGCAGGCGAATCCATGCTCGGCGTTGTCGAAATGCCGGTACTGCACGCTCACCCCCTCCGATTGAAGTTTATCCCTAAAGGCGATTCCCTCATCGCGCAGTGGGTCGTGCTCCGCGGTGACAAGCAGGGTCGCGGGTAACACCGCAAGGTTCGTCGCCCGCAAGGGGGTGGTGCGCAGCGGTGCCTTGTCCGCCGTTTTTTCGGCCAGGTAGGTGTCCCAGAACCAATGCAACATGGGGGTGGAGAGGGCATAACCTTTGGCTTTTTCCCGCTGGGAGGGGTAGCGGCCGGTATAATAGTCGGTGACCGGGTAGATCACTATCTCGCCGACCACCGCGCTGCGCTCTATCTCATTCAGGGCAAGACAGGTACTGGTTGCCAGGTTGGCACCGGCACTGTCGCCGGCGAGAATGAGCTGGCCATTACCGGGGCCCAATTACTCTAAATGGTGGCCAACCCAGCGGGTCGCCGCGAGGCAGTCATCATGGGCAGCCGGGTAGGCGTGTTCGGGAGCCAGTCGGTAGTCAACCGAGACGATGGTGCAGCCGCTGTGTGTGCACAATGCCTGGCAGAAGGGGTGATGGGTCCGCAGGTCACCGATCACCCAGCCGCCGCCATGGAAGTAGACGATCAGTGGCTTGTTATCGCCGTCTTGCCCGACATACATACGCAGGGCGAGCGAACCCCCATCGATGGGGACTTGCAGAACGCGATAGGGCACATCGCTCTGCCAGTGCCGCCAGGCCCGGGCGCTCAAAAATCGATAGCCCCAGCGAATCAGAAGCGCCTTAATTCTATTTAGCATATATACAACTCTTTAGCCCGGCGGGCAGGAATTAGCTATAACATTAAACCCGGTTCGGGTATAAGGAATATGACATAAAGCAAGGT